>Ga0075421_100001370_pt1 | contig 28355 bp, 20 predicted proteins | sample SoiMetdeltSBSDD5_FD_75292 | JGI IMG/M metagenome (GOLD analysis project Ga0075421, IMG submission 75292) | Bulk soil microbial communities from a Populus tree surrounding site in Tennessee, USA - Soil MetaG P. deltoides SBSDD5 | ecosystem: Environmental > Terrestrial > Soil > Tree plantation... | reverse complement strand
CTCGGGAGCTCTCGTGGGGCAGGACGCGCCGCCTCTCTCGCCGCCGCCTGCCGCACGCGAGCTCTGGCTCGCGGCCGCCGCCTGCGCGGCGCTGGCCGCCGCCCTCTTCGCGCCGGCGCTCTTCGGCGACCGCTGCACGCTGGCCTTCGAGCTGTCCGATCCGCGCCTCGACGTCCGGCCCTGGGCGAAGGCGGCCGAGGGCCCGCTGCCGCCGATCAACCCCATCACGCCCGACACGGACCTGTACGTGCTGCCGGGCTGGATGCGGGCGCGGCAGCTCACCGCAGCGGGCGGCACGCCGTGGTGGGACGGCAGCCAGCTCTGCGGCTACCCCCTGGGCGCCAACATGCCGGTGCCGCTGCTGCTGCCCGCCGTGTGGGCCGCGAGCTGGCTTCCGCCGGTCGACGGCCTGGACCTGCTGCTCTGGTTCCACGAGGCGCTGGCGGCCTTCCTCGCCTACGTCGCGGCCCGGCGGCTGGGCACGCGCGCCCCGGCGGCGGCACTGGCGGCGGCGGGCTTCGCGCTCTCGGCCTGGATGACAACGCGCTGGCACCTGCCGCACATCCTGTACGCGACGGCCTACGCGCCGGGCGTGCTCGGCGCCTTCGCCACGCTGCGCTCGGGACGGCGGCGGCAAGCGCTGCGGGAGGCGGCGCTGTTCCTGGGGCTGTCCTTGCTGGCCTTCCCGCAGGTGGGCGCCGTGCTGGCGCTGGGCTGGCTGGCGCTGGTGGTGCTGGATCCGGCCACGCGCAGGCCGGGACGATTGCTGACGGCCGGCGCGGCGGTCGCGATGGCCGTGCTGCTGGCCGCGCCGCAGCTGAGGCTCTCGGGCGAGGCGTACGCCGCCTCGTTGCGCGCGGCACCGGCGACGCGCGCGGCCACGGCGCAGCAGGGCCTGCCGCCGGGCGCACTGTGCGGCGCGCTGCTGCCGGAGTTCTTCGGGCGCCCCAGCGACTTCGCGCGGCCCGAGCCGCCGGCGCCCAGCATGCAGGAGTGGCTGCCACAGCGCCTGCTGTTCAGCGCCGACACGCAGGACAACGTCGTGGAGAATGCGCTCTACCCGGGGCTGCTCGTGTTGCTGCTGCTCGGCGCGCTCTTCGCGCGCGGCGTGCCGGCCGACGCGCGACGGCTTGCGGTCCTCGGTCTCGGTGCTCTCTTGCTGGCGCTGCTGTGGCCCGTGCTGGCGCGCGCCGTGCCCGCGGCCGCGCTGCTGGCGGCCGGCAACGCCAAGCGGCTCCTGGTGCTGCTCGCGTGCACGCTGCCCTTCGCGGCGGCGCTCGTGCTGCAGGGCGTGCAGGATGGACGCGTGCGGCCGGGCTGGCTCTGGCCGGTCTTGCTCTTCGCGGCGCTGCTCGCCGCGCCGCTCGTGGCGGGCGGCCTCCCGGATCCGCACGCGGGAGCCTTCTCGCGCGCACTGTGGCCGCAGGCGTGCCGGCAGGCGCTCGTCCTGCTCGCCGGCGCGCTGGCACTCCGCTTCGCAACGCGCGGCGGCTCGCTGGCGTGGCTGCCGGCCGGCCTCCTGGCGCTGGACCTTGCACTCCTCGGCCTCGCCTTCAATCCGTTCCCGCGGCAGCAGCCGCCGTTCCCGTCCACGCCCGCTCTGGCCGCGCTGGCGGAGCAAGGCGGCCGGATCGCGGTGCTCGGAACCCCCAACCTGCTGCCGCCCACGGCGGCGGCGGTGCTCGGGCTGGACAGCCTGCACGGCGTCGCGGCGCTGGTGCCGCGGCGCACGGCGGAGCTCCTCGGGTGCATCGAGGGGCCGCTGTTCGACGAGCGCGACCCGCGCGTCGGCCGCCCGTTCCAGCGCGCGGAGAGCCTGACTCATCCGCTGCTCGACCTGCTCGCGGTCGAGGTGGTCGTGCACGCCGACCCGGGCCTCGCGGCGGCGACCGGCTGGCCGGTGCTCTTCGAGCGGCCCGAGGAAGGTCTGGCGGCGCTGCTGCGGCCGACGGCCGGTCCGCGCGCCTTCCTGTGTGGCGGTGCGCGCGTGCTGCCCGAGGCTGCCGCGCGCCTGGCCATGCTGTCCAACCGCATGCTGCAGCCGCACCGGAGCGTCCTGCTCGAAGTCGACCCGCCGCTGCCCTTGCCGGCGGAGGGCGAGATGCTGCCAGTGCGCGTGAGCCGGTCGCAGCCGGACGTCGCGCAGCTGGCGGTGGAGGCGCCGTGGCCGGGCATCGTGGTGCTGGCCGAGTCCTGGTCGGAGGGCTGGCGCGCGCGCGTCGACGGCGAGCCGGCCGAGGCGCTGATCGCCGATCACGCGCTGCTCGGCGTGGCCGTGGGGGCCGGCGCGCACCAGGTCGAGTGGACCTACGAGCCGCCGGGACTACGCGCGGGGATGCTGCTTCTCGGGCTTGGGCTGGCGGGGCTGATCGTGGTGCTGTGGGTGGGGCGAGGCGAGCAGGCGACCTGACGCGCCGCTCCAACAGGTTGCATGGACTCGGACGCATGCGCCTCTGCACGCTCGTCACGTTGGGCGCGTCGGTCGCGCTCGATTTGCGCGCGCGTCGAGCGGCCGCCTTCGATCGGGTCGCCGACTTCGCTCAAGGTGACCGGGTGACGGGACACCCGCCTCAGCGGCACGTCCGCGCCTACCCGGTTCCTGACACAGGAGGTTTCCATGGCTTATCCCGCAGAAGTTCCGGCGAGCATCCTTGATCGACCCAAGCCCGGCGGCATCGGCGGACCGGCCGAGATCCCGCCGCCGGAGGCCTACCGCACCGTGTCCGTGGCGCAGCTCGTGAACGAGGTCTTCCGGCTGCGCAACCGTGTCCATGTCCTCGAGAGCTCCATCCTCGTGACCAAGCTGCAGACCTTCCGCGGCTACATCGGCGGCGGCATCGGCGGCCCGAACGAGATCCCGGTGCCCGAGGGCGAGGGCGGCAGCGGCTGGGGCGGATGGAACGGCCCCATTCCCGGCGAGATCCACGAGATCGCCGAGCTGCCCATCAGCACGCTCGTCTCGGAGGTCAGCAGCCTGCTCACACGCTTCGCGCATTTCGAGAAGACCATGACGCAGCAGCTGGGCCAGCTGACGCAGCGTCTCGACTCGATCAAGAAGTAGCTCACGCGCCCGGCCGGGGAGGCGGCGCCCGCCGGCTCCCCGGCGCGGGCCTGCAGGCGTGCCCTGCGGGAGGTTGCGATGACGATGGACTCCGCGCTGCGGTCCGAGCTGCTGGACCTGCTGCACCGAAAGGCGATCCTCCACGGGACGCCCGCGGCGCCGATCACGCACCGCGACGGGCAGGTCTCGCCGTGGGCCTTCTACAGCTGGAACATCTCGATGACCGCGGGCGGGCTGAGCCTGGCCGCGCGCGCGATCCTGGACGCGCTGCAGTCCTTCGGGACCACGCAGCTCGCGAGCTACGGCTACACCGGCCTGCCGCTGCTGTCGGCCTGCCTCCTCGAGGGCCGCGGCCGGTACACCGGCCTGAGCATCCGCGAGAAGCGCAAGACGCACCTGACCAACCGCCGCGTCGACGGCGTCGTCGACCGCAGCCGCCCGGTCGTCATCATCGATGACTCGCTCAGCTCGGGCACGTCGCTGCACGAGGCCATCACGGCGCTCGAAGACGAGGGCCTCGAGGTGGAGGGCACGGTCGCGCTGGTGCACTTCCCCTACCGCGGGGCCAAGGAGTGGGCCAACGCGGCCGGGTACCGGACGGTCACGCTCTTCGACATCTGGAGCGACCTCGGCATGGCCGTGGACACCACGCCCTACCTGGGAGTCCAGCGCGCGCGCTGCGAGGTCTGCACCGAGCGCATGCCCGAGGGCCTGCCGCCGGCCGTGCTCGCGCGCCGCGTCGCCGAGTTCTTCCTGCGCACCGGGAAGATCCCGGCCGCGCCGTCGAGCCTCGACGCCGCGCACGACGCGCGGGGCGGCACCTTCGTCAGCTTCCGCCGCCGCGTGGACGACCACCGCCTCGCGCGGGACGGCTTCTGGCACTTCGATCCCGCAGCCGCGGACCCGGCGCAGGACGTCGTGCTGGCCACCGTCGACACGGTCCTCGGCAGCCGCGGTGCGCTGACGCAGGCCGGGCTGGACGAGCTGAAGATCGCCGTGACCTTCTTCGGGCCGCTGGAGGAGATCCAGCCCGGCCAGCTCGATTTCGACCGCTACGGCATCGTGGCGCGCAGCAAGGTGTGGCCGGGCAAGATCGGCGGCGCGCTCCCCAACACGCAGGTCTTCATCAGCGACGTCGAGCAGTACAGGCAGGCGCGCAGCAGGAACGCGCGCATCGCGGACGGCGAGCCGCACACGCTCTGGCGCCACACGCTGACGAAGCACACGGAGCCATCCGAGACGTGGCTGCCCTACGGCTGCGAGGAGGGACCCGCGACGTCGTGGTGGCGCGACGAGCGGATCGGGTCGCTGCTCACGCGCCGCGCGCGCGGCGTGCTCGCGGCGCTGGCGGCTGGTGGCCGTGGCGAGGCACCCGGCGCCGGGCCGCTGAGCGACGCGCTGGTGCCCGCGCCCATCGAGGGCGTGGCTGTCTCGCTGCACGCGCAGGGTCTGTGCGGCTACGGGCTCTCCCACGAGACGTGCCTCGATCGCGCCCTGGTCGCCGCGGCGCAGGCCGCCTGGAGCGACCCGCGCTGCGCCGAGCACCATGCGGCCCCCGAGGCGCTGGCCGTCACGGTCTCCGTCCTGCACCACGGCGAGCCCCTGGGCTGCGGGAGCCGCGCCCTCGTCGAGTTCAAGCTGCGGCGCGGGCTCGACGCCGTCACGCTCGCGCAGCGCGGCCAGCGCTTCACGCTGCTGCCCTCGGCGCTGGTCTGCAACAACTGGTCGCGCGCCCGGATGCTCGACGCGGTGGACGCGCTGGCGGGCGGCCTGGAGCTCGAGCACTCCTGGCGCACGCACCAGGTGGCCGCGTGGGTCTCGCAGGACCGGAGCGTCCTGCCGCTCCGCTTCGCGTTCCCCGCGCGCGAGGCGCACCCGTGCGACGACGCCGCGTGCGAGGCCTCGATCGACCTGCTGGCCGGCTACCTGTTCCGCTCGCTCGACGAGACGGGCCTGCCCGCCTATCACCTCTCGCCCGCGGACGAGGACTTCGTGCGCACCGGGACGGCGGGACGCGTCCTGCACGGCCTCTACTCGCTGCGCATCGCCGGCGAGCTGCGCGGACGGGAGGACTGGGCCCAGGCCGCGGCGCGCGGCGTGGGGCGCTGCCTCGGCTCGGTGCGCGGCGGCAGCATCGCCCTCCCCGGGCACGTGGGCGGCGCGCTCGCGGACGCCGTGTTGCTCGCGGCCGCCTCGGTCTCGGGCTGGAGCCGCTCGGACACCTGCCTGCAGGTCGCCCAGCGCGTCGCCGCGCTGCTGCACGACTCGGGCTGGATCGGTGCGGGCCCCAAGCGGCTCGACAACCCGCAGGATCAGGAGTTCCTGCCGGGCGCCGCCGTCTGGGCGCTCGCGACGTGGTGTCGCGCGACGGGCGCTCCTCTGCCCAAGGCGCTCGCCGAGGCGCGACGCTTCCATGGGCACCGCTTCGCCGAGCACCCGACGTGGGGCTGCCCGTGGCTCGCGCAGGGCTGGGCGGCCGTCCACGAGCTCACGCGCGATCCCGACGATGCCGCGCTGGCCCTTGCCGCCGCCGACTGGCTCGCCGAGCGGCAGCTCCAGAAGAACGGCGCCTTCCTCGAGACCCTCAGCCCGGACGAGCCGAGCTTCAACGCGGGCTTCGTGGGCGAGGGGCTCGCCGCCGCGTGGCGCGCGGCGCTCGCGCTGGACGAGGCCAGCCGCGCGGCCCGCTACCAGCGGAGCTGGCGCATGGCCATGGGCTTCGTGCGCACGCTCATGCTCGAGCCCACCGACGTGTTCCCGTTCCGCGCCGGCCAGCGCGCCGTCGGCGGCGTGCGCTGCACACTCTCCCGCGCCGACATCCGCGTCGATCAGGTGAGCCACGCGCTCCATGCGCTCGTGGACGGCCAGCGCAACGTGCCGCTGAGCCTCGACGCTCGCGGGCAGCAGGCGAGCGGGAGGGAAGGACGACGTGGAGTCGCCGTGAGCGGCGTGGCGCGGGCGTGACTCACCTGACGCGCAGTTCGAGCAGCCCCCTGCGGAACGAGAGCGCCTCGTCCACGTGCTCCGCCGCCGGCTGCTCCCGGCCCTCGAGCGCCGCGATGCTGTGCGCCACGGCCAGCGTCCGCGCCACGCCGCGTCCGGAGAGACTCCAGTCGGCCATGGCCTGCGCGAGCCGCGCGCGCACCGGAGCGCTTGCTGTCCGGCGCACGTTGCGGCCCAGCACCTCGCGGGCGCGCACCACGCGCGCGCGCACGTCGGCGCTGCCCTCGTCTCGGGGATCACCGAGCATCGCGCCGGGCTCTGGCGCGGGCACGTCGACGAACAGGTCGAACCGGTCGACCAGCGGGCCGGACAGCCGCGCGAGGTAGTGACGCTTCTGGGCGGCGGTGCACGGGCAGCCCCGCCTGGGGTGGCCGAGGTAGCCGCAGGGACACCCCTGCGTTGCCAATGTGCCATGCGACACTGAGGGCTCCGAGACCAGTCGAGAAACCGTGGTTTTACTCTCGAAATCCACAGAGCCCTGGCGAACGGCTGAAACGGCGCCGCCTGGACCGAGGGCTCACCCAAGAGACGCTTGCGGCCATCCTCCGCACGACGCCATCCTCGGTGTCCCAGTGGGAGCGGGACGATTGCGTGCCGCGGGCGCGGCACTGGGGGAAGCTCACGGCCCTGCTCGGACGCGACCTGATCCACGTCGGCCCGGGCCTTCCCAACCGGCTGCGGGCTGCTCGACTTCGGCTTGGACTCAGCCGAGAGGATCTGGCCGAGCGAGCTGGAATCGATGCGCGGACAGTGCGGAACTGGGAACGCGGAGCCTCCGCGCCGAGCGAGCGGACGCTGGCCAAGGCGGTCGCCGTCCTCGGTCCCATATCGGGGACGCCGCCCGCCTCGTAGGGCTGGCCGCGTGGCCGTCGACTTGTCGGTAGGCAGGTTGTCCGGCGTGGGGTCCTCGCAGGCTCAACCGACTCATGCAACGACGGCGACGATGCCACGGATGGCGCCGCACGCCGCTCGCTAAGTTGGCCTGAGTGAATCGTCGAGGTGCTAGTCGGCTTGGGTTACTCGGGGTAGCCTGCTCTGCGCCTGTACAGGGAGGAGTCCCATGGGCTGCTCGGCCACTCGTTCCCCGCACGAGGGCGCACGCGAATGGCGGGCGCACTGCTCGCTGGCGCTGGCCGGACTCATTGTCGGCGCGGTGCCCTCGCAGGGCGCGGCCCAGTGTTTCACGATGCAGCTCAGCTCGCCAAGCCAGTCGAGCGGGGACCATTTCGGTCAGGTGCTTGCTGCGGACGGCTCCTGGCTCGTCGTGGGCGCGAACTACAGCGCGACGACCTTCCTCCGCGACGACCTTGGTACTCACGTCGATGCGACCGACGACCTCTGGCTTGTCAACGCGCACTTCCTTTCGGAGGACCCGTTCAAATCCGACGGATTCGGCTGGGCCGTTGCCGTGGAGGGCGACCACATGCTCGTGGGAGCGCCGTTCTGGCCGAGCAGCGTCTTCGGCTCCGGTCCCGGCGCCGTGTACTTCTACCGGCGAGTCGTGGGCGCTAGCCACGGTCCCGAAGACGACGCTTGGGTTCAGCAGGCGCTTATCGAGGGTCCGCTGCCCGGGACGCATGGCGGCAGCTTCGGCATTGCCGTATCGATCGAGGAGGATCGAGCGGCTGTGGGTGCGACGAACACCAAGCTCGACAGCCAGCCCTTCTGGTATGGGCTCGTTCACGTCTTCCGCGTCGATGATGGGGGTACACCGCTCGATCCGGCGGATGACACTTGGGTGCCTGAAGCGGCCCTGACTCCAGCCAATCCCGCGCTTTCCGAGGATTTCGGTGCCGCGATCGCCTTCGACGGCCCGAACCTGCTCATCGGATCGCCGCCCGACCTCTTCAGCGAAGTCGGCTCCGCGTACCACTTCCGCCTCGATGATGGTGGAACGCCGACCGATCCGTCAGACGATCTGTGGATCGAGCACGCGAAGCTTACGCAGCCCCTGTCATCAACGGTACAGAAGTTCGGAGCCGCCGTCGACCTCGATGGCAGCCGGGCGCTCATCGGGTCGGACGGCGAGGTCTTCGTCTTTGAGCTCGATAACGCGGGAACGGTGACCGATCCAGCGGACGACTACTGGGTAGATGCGGGCGTCCTGGACAGTGCCGATGCTGGCGAACCGGAGGATTTTGGTATGGCCGTCTCACTGGAGGGCGACCGTGCGCTGGTGGGGGCCAGGTACAAGTTCAGTGGCCTCACCGAGGGCATCGCGTACCTGTTCATGAAATCTCCATCGGTCGGCTCAGGACTCGACAACGAATCGACTTGGACTGAAGTCACCAAGCTTGCCGCTCCATCGCCGCCTGCCTTGGGAGTCGGATGGGCGGTGAAGCTTGAAGGCGACCAGGCCATTGTTGGCGAGCGTGGCTCCTTCCCATTCCTGACGGGAGATGGCAGTGATATAGCCTTTGGAGCCGCGCTCATCTTCGCAATGGCTACTCCGCCGTGGGAGTTCATCGAGGCTCCCCAGGCGGGGGTCCTTGATCCACCCTGTCTACTGGGTGGTGGCACACTTCTTCCCGATACCGAAACCGTGCTGGCCATCGACCACGCGGAGTCTGCCGCGACGACGGCGGTCGTCGTCGGCCTTGCCGAGCTCCAGGCACCAATCAAGGGTGGCGTGCTTGTCCCCGCGCCCGACTTCGTGCTCGGTCTCATGACCGATGAGGCAGGGAGCGTCACGGTCGATGCGCGATGGCCTGCCGGAGTTCCGGCGGGCTTTGAGTTTTTCATCCAGGCGTGGGTCCTTGACCCGAGCGCACCTGGTACGTACGCCTCCACGAACGCGCTCCATGTGGAGGTGCCGTAGCGCCTCAGGGCTACTACCACCTGTTCGTCGTGGGCAACAACGGGCAGGCTCGGGTGCCGAGCGCGAGCAAGCTCATCAAGATTGACTAGGCGCGGGGCGCCTACCCTCCACCAAGCTCACCGCGCCCTCAGGTCGATCAGCCCGCGCCGGAACGAGAGCGCCTCGTCCACGTCCGCCGTGGCCGGCTGCTCGCGGCCCCCCAGCGCGGCGATGCTGCTCGCGACCGCCAGCGTGCGCGCCGCGCCGCGGCCGGACAGGCCCCAGTCGGCCATGGCGTGGGCGAGGCGGGCGCGCACCGGCGCGTCGCCCGCGCGCCGCGGCGCGCGGAGCAGCACCTCGCGCGCAGCCAGCACGCGCGCCCGCACGACGGCGCTGGCCTCGCCCGTCGGCTCGCCGAGCATCGCGCCGGGTTCCGGTGCCGGAACATCGATGAACAGGTCGAAGCGGTCGAGCAGCGGGCCAGAGAGTCGCGCGAGGTAGCTCTTCATCTGGTACGCCGTGCACGAGCAGCCTCGCTTGCCGTGTCCCAGAAAGCCACACGCGCAGGGATTCATGGCCGCCACGAGCTGAGCCCGCGCCGGGAACCGCGCGCGCCGGCCGGCGCTGGCCAGGCGCACGACGCGCTCCTCGAGCGGCTGGCGCAGCGACTCCAGCAGCGCGCGCGGCCATTCGGGAAGCTCGTCCAGGAAGAGCACGCCGGCATGCGCGAGGCTGATCTCGCCCGGCAGGAGGCGCGGACCGCCGCCCAGAAGAGGTGCGAGGCTGGTGGAATGGTGCGGCGCGCGGAACGGCGGGTGGCGCAGGATGCCCGCGGGCTCGCCGGCCAGCAGGCCGTGCAGCGCGGTCACCTCCAGCGACGTGCGCTCGTCGAGCGGCGGGAGGATCGAGGGCAGGCGCTGCGCGAGCATGGTCTTTCCGGTGCCGGGCGGACCGCAGAGCAGCAGGTTGTGCCGGCCCGCGGCGGCGATCTCGAGCGCGCGGCGCGCCGAGGGCTGGCCGCGCACGTCGCAGAGGTCCGGCAGCTCGGCTTCGCGCACCGGCGCCGGCGGTGGCGGCCGGGCCGGCCGGCCCGAGAGCACGTCGAGCGCCTCGTCGAGGCTGGCCACGGACTCGACGGCCAGGCCGCGCACGAGAGCCGCCTCGCCCGCATTCGCCACCGGCAGCATGAGGCGCGTCAGGCCGGCGCGCCGCGCGGCCAGCGCGAGGGCCAGTGCGCCGCGCACGGGGCGCAGGCGGCCGTCGAGCGCCAGTTCGCCGAGGATGGCGCGGCCGTCGAGGGCGCTGCCGGGCAGGCGCCGCTCGAGCGCCAGCAGCCCGAGCGCCAGCGGCAGGTCGAAGCCGTTGCCCTCCTTGGGCAAGTCGGCCGGCGCGAAGTGCGCCAGCACGGAGCGGCGCAGCGCCGGGAGCCCGCAACGCTGCAAGCAGGCGCGCACGCGGTCGCGCGCCTCGCGCAGGGCGCCGCCCGGCAGGCCGGTGAGGATGAGCCGCTGCATCAGGCCGCCGGTGTGCTGCAGCTCGATCTCGACCACGTGCGCCTGCGCCCCGTGCAGGCACAGCGACACGACCCGGCAGGTGGGGGCGCGGCCGGGACTGGCGCTCAGGCTCATGGGATGGCGACCTCGGCGCGGCGCCGCGCGCGGCGCTCGGCCAGCAGCACCAGCGCGGCCACGACCAGCAGCGAGAGCAGCACGCCCGGCAGCGGCGGCGGCGTCGGGCGCAGCGGCGGCGGACAGAACTCCGCGCCGAGCTCGGCCGAGATGCGCAACGCGTCGAGCGCGGCCTGCAGGAGCGGCGCGGTGAGCGGGTCCAGCACGGAGAACAGCGCGAGCGGCAGCACCGCCACCAGGCTGACCACGAGCAGCAGCGCCAGGGGCGGCGTGAGCAGCGGCGTGACCAGCAGGCCGAAGGGCTGCACCTGGCCGAAGACCTCGGCGCACAACGGCGCGGTCGCCAGGAAGGCGCCCGCCGGTCCCAGCAGCGCCGCAGCCGGGCCGCGCACGAGCCGCGCGCCGGCGATCAGGCCGGCCACGGCCAGGAAGGAGAGCTGCGCGGAGAGGTCGTGGTGCAGGCCCGGCTGCCAGCACTCCATGACCAGGGCCACGCCCGCAAGGCGCTGGTTGCCCTTGACGGGCCGCGACAGCCGCGCGCTGGCCACCAGCAGCAGCCAGCCCAGGGCGGACCGCACCAGCGGCGCGCCCGCGCCCGCCACGGCCACGAAACCCAGGAGCACGAGCGCCGGCCGGCGCCAGCTCCCGCCGGTGGACAACGCCTGCAGCGCAGCCGCCAGCAGCGCGACGTGCATGCCCGAGATGGCCAGCACGTGCGTGGTCCCGGTGGCCGCGTAGGCGGCCCGAATGGTGAAGGACAGGTCGTCGCGCTGGCCCAGGACAAGCGCGGCGAACAGGCCGCGGTCGTCGCGCGACACGAGCTGGCGCACGCGCTCGAGGCAGGCTGCCGCCCAGCGGTCGAGCCACGCGCCCGACGGCGGCCCGAGCGCGCGCAGGCCGACGGCCAGCGCCGGCCGGCCGGGGGAGAGGCGCAGGAGCAGCTCCACGGGCGTGCCGGGGGCGGGTGCCTGCACGTCCTCGGCCAGCTCGAGCGCCAGCAGGCCGCCGGTGGTCTGCAGGCAGCGCTCTCCGGCGGGCGGAGCGCGCCAGGTGCCGGTCACGCGCACGGCCGCGGGGGCGATGGGTTCCGGCGCGTGGCGCGGCCGCCACCGCGGGACGAGCGGTGTGGCCGCGAGCAGCAGGAGGCCGGCGAGTGCGGCCGGGCCGGCGGCCCGTCGCCAGCGCGGGACGAGCGCGACCATGGCCGGCGCGAGGAAGCCGCCGCCTGCCGGCAGGCACAGCGCCAGCAGCGCCAGCAGGACAAGGGCGATGGCAGGCATGGAGTCGAGGTCGCACGGCCGGTGCGCGGATTACGTGCCGCGCGTCGGCCGGCGTCGCCGGGCCCGCGCCTTCATCGCCGCGGGTGCGGCTGCTATTCTCCGCGGGCCATGGGCCCGGGAGAGCGGAGCATGACGTCCAGCCCGACGCCCCCCGCGCGGCCGGACGACTCGCACGACGACGGCATCTTCCCGGTCAGGGCCTACGCGGAGTGGGGCAAGGCCAGCGGCTCGGTCGAGGAGGAGATCTTCCTCGAGGGGCCGGCGCGGCGACGGCGCGAGCTGTGGCGCGCCGTGAAGATCTTCGCCGAGTTCATCAAGGGCTTCCGGCAGCTGCACTTCCTCGGACCGTGCGTGACGGTGTTCGGGTCGGCGCGCTTCGACGAGCAGCACCGCTACTACCGCGAGGCGCGCGAGATGGGGCGGCGGCTGGGGCAGGCCGGCTTCACGGTCATGACCGGCGGGGGTCCGGGCATCATGGAAGCCGCCAACCGCGGCGCGCGCGAGGCCGGCGCGCTGTCGGTGGGCTGCAACATCCAGCTCCCCAGCGAGCAGCAGCCCAACCCCTACCTCGACCGCTGGATCGAGTTCCACTACTTCTTCGTGCGCAAGGTCATGCTGGTGAAGTACAGCTATGCCTTCGTGGCCTTCCCCGGAGGCTTCGGCACGCTGGACGAGATCTTCGAGACGCTCACGCTGGTGCAGACCGGCAAGATCAAGGACTTCCCCGTGGTGCTCATGGGCGTGGACTACTGGCAGCCGCTGGTCGACTTCCTGCGCGGCACGCTCGTGCGCGAGCGCACCGTGAACGCCGACGATCCGGACCGCCTGCTGCTCACGGACTCGCCCGAGGACGCGGTGCAGCACATCCTGCAGGCGGCGGCGCAGTTCGGGCTGCGGCAGCGCAAGCGCCCGAAGCAGAGCCGCGTGCTCATGGAGCGTGGCGCATGACGCGCACGGGCTTCTTCGCAGGCTCCTTCGACCCGCCGACGCTGGGGCACCTGGACCTCGTGGCGCGCGCGCGGGCCGTGGTGGACCGGCTCGTGGTGGGCGTGGGGATCAATGGCGACAAGTCACCCTGGCTGCCGCTCGAGGAGCGCCTCGCGCTGCTGGCCGAGCTGCTGCCGCCGGACGTGGTCGTGCAGCCCTTCGACGGCCTCACGGTGGAGGCCGCGCGCGGCGCGGGCGCGACGCTGCTCGTGCGCGGCGTGCGCAGCGAGGCCGACCTGTCGCTGGAGCTGCCCATGGCGCTGGCCAACCGCCGCCTCGCGCCGGAGCTCGAGACGCTCGTGCTCATTGGCTCGCCGGAGTTCATGCATGTGAGCAGCCGGCTGGTGCGCGAGGTGGCGCGCGCGGGCGGCGACGTGACGCCGTTCGTGCCGGCCCTCGTGGCCCAGCGCCTGCGGCGGAGGGCGCAATGAACGGTCGCCGGCCCGTCCGCACCGACCGCGCGCCGGCGGCCATAGGGCCCTACAGCCAGGGCATCGTGTGCGATGGCCTGCTGTTCACGTCGGGGCAGATCGCGCTGGACCCTGCCACCGGCGCGCTCGTGCCGGGCGACGTGGCCGCGCAGACCGAACGCGTGCTCCTGAATCTGCAGGCCGTGCTGGAAAAGGGCGGCTCGTCGCTGGGCAGCGTGCTGCGCACGACCGTGTACCTGGGTGACATGGCCGACTTCGCGGCCATGAACGCCGTATACGCGCGGTTCTTCCCGGGCGTGCCGCCGGCGCGCTCCACGGTGGCCGTGGCGGGCCTGCCCAAGGATGCCCGCGTCGAGATCGACGCGCTCGCCCGCGTGCCGTGATCCTGCAGGCCGATGCGCTCGGCGGTCCGGTGCTGGACAGCGGGCTGGTCGACCGCGTGCTCGCGGTGCTGGCCATGCTGATCGCCATCCGGCCGCTGCTGCGCGGCGTGCTCGGGTCGCGCAGCCACCTCTCGTGGAAGCGCGGCGTCGTGCTCCTGGCGGGCGGCACGCTGGCCTGGGTGGGGGCGGTCGGCCTGCTGGCCGTGAAAGCCAAGCTGCTGGGCGGGCCCTTCTTCGTGACCACCTGGATGGGCGGGACGCTGGCCTTCTTCGGCGGCGCGCTGGGCGTGGCCACGCTGCTCGCCGGCCGCGGACCCACGGGCATGACGGAGGAGGCCGCCATCGACTGGGCCACGCAGGCGGCCGCGATGTCCGTGTACGTGGCCGCTCCGCAGCCGGTCCTGGCGTTGCTGGCCCTCTCGCGGCTGGTGCGCGCGCTGCCGCCCAGCCTGTCGCCGCGGCGACGGATGGTGCTGCTCGTGACCGGGCTGCTGCTGGCCGCGCTGGCCGTGCTGCCGCGCACGGACCCGACGCTCGGGGGCCTGCGCGAGCCGTGGGCCAGCCTCGGGGCGCCCTGAGGCGCGTGGCGTTCTGACGGCGCAGGGCGTCTCGTCGTTGCCCGCCGCCTCCGGGACGTGCCTGGCCATGGGTCCTGATTGACAGCTTCGAGCCTCGTCCTTACGTTGCGCTCGATCGGCGGTTGCCCACGAGGCAGGTGGTCGTATCCGCCCCACGCGCCTTGCGACGCGTCACCTCGCCGCGGAGTCCCGTCATGACCAGCCCTCTCCGTCCGGATACCCAGCGCTGGTTGCTGGGTGGCGTGGCCGGCGCCGTGCTCGTGGGCGCCCTCGCGGCATGGGTCGGGTCGGGCCGGCCGTCCGGTGCTGCGGCGCCGGGCGTGGCGGTCGCGGGCGTCGCGGGGGTGCCGGTTGCGCCCTTGGCGCCGGCCACCGCGGCGCCCGCGGACGAGGAGGCGCACACGCTGGAGTGGGCCAGGAAGCGCGCCGCGGAGCTGGGCGGCGGCGTGCGGGCCGAGGACGTCATGGGCCCGCACGTCCCGGACGCGGACCTGTTCAATCCCGACCGGACGCCGGCCCGTCCGGCCCTCGGCGGCCGCGTCATCGTGCACCTCGAGTCCCACCCGGCGAGCCTGAACTACGTGCTCGTGAACGACGCCGTCGTGACCCACATGCTGTACGAGATGCACGACGGCCTGCTGCGCTTCAACTGGTCCACGTGGAAGAACGATCTGGGCGTGGCGCAGGCCATGCAGGTGGAGGACACGCTGGTGCTGAAGGGCGGGCGAGGCGAGAAGGACGGCAACTGCGTCTTCGGCAAGGTGGTCGACGGCGGCGACGCCTGGGTGGTGACGTCGGGGAGCCACTGGAACCCGCAGCCCGAGCGGCGCATCCCCAAGTCCGACGTCGAGGCCGTGCTGCGCAGCACCGTGTACACCTTCGACCTGCGCAAGGACGTGCTGTGGCACGACGGCGTGCCCTTCGATGCCGGCGACGTGGTGTTCTCGGCCGAGCTCTACCGGAACCCGGTCGTCGACTGCGACGAGAAGCGCTACCAGTTCGAGGAGTTCGTGCGCGTGGAGGAGCTGGACCGCCACGCCGTGCGCTTCTTCCTGCGGCGGCAGTACTTCCTGTCCGAGTCGCTCTTCAACCAGGGCCTGTGCCTGCTGCCCAGCCACCTCTACAACCTGCGCGATCCGGACTGCAAGGAGCACGATCCCGAGGCCACGGACGAGCAGTGCGGCAAGTTCATCAATGACAACCCGCACAACATCCAGTGGGTCGGGCTCGGACCCTACAAGCTGAAGGAATGGGCGCCGAACCAGTACATCGAGGCCGAGCGCTTCCCCAGCTACTACGAGAAGGACCCGGCCCGGGCGGGCTACGTCGACACGATCCGCTGGCGCTACATCGACAACGACGACTCGGCGTTCACGGCCCTGCTCAACGGCGAGATCGACATTTTCCGGCGCGTGAAGTCGGAGCAGTACTTCGGCGCCGAGACCGAGAGCCAGCAGTTCACCGACAAGTTCTACAAGGCCTACTCGTACACCGGCCAGTACAACTACACCGGCTGGAACACGACCCGCAACATGTTCAAGGATGTGCGCGTGCGCACGGCCCTGGCGCACGCCTTCGACGTGCGCGGCTGGGTCAAGACCAAGTACAAGGACCTGGCCGTGCCCATCACGGGGCCGGTCTTCTTCCTCAGCCCCTTCTACGACCAGGACGTGACGGCGCTGCCGTACGCGCCGGAGAAGGCCGAGGAGCTGCTGGCCGAGGCCGGCTGGTACGACCGCAACGGCGACGGCACGGCTGACAAGGACGGCGAGGAGTTCGTGTTCGAGCTCCTGTATCCCTCGGGCAACCGCGCCTCGCAGGACTTCGGCCAGAAGCTGCAGGAGAGCTACGCCAAGGTGGGCGTGGGGGTGAAGCTGCAGCCGCTGGAGTGGGCCACCTACAAGGAGCGCCTGCTCGACCGCGACTTCGACGCCTGCAACTCGGCCTGGACCATGCCCGAGCCGGAGTCCGATCCGCGCCAGATGTGGGCCAGCTCCGAGGCCGCCAAGCCGCGCTCCAGCAACTACTCGGGCTACGTCGATCCCGAGTCCGACCGGCTGATCGACGCCATCGAGACCGAGCCGGACGCGGAGGCCCGCATCCCGCTGTGGCACGCGTTGCACGCGCGCATCTACGCGCTGCAGCCGTACCTGTTCGGCCAGACGCCGCCGCTCAAGTACGCCATCAGCAAGCGCCTGCACGGCGTGCGCCTCTACGGCTTCCCCCCGGGCTACCGCGTGCGCGACATGTGGTTCGCCGAGGGCACGCCGGGTACGAGGCCGATCACGCCTCGCTGAGCGGCGGCGTGCAGCCCCCAGTTTGCTGACCTACGTCCTCCGCCGCGTGCTGTGGATGGTGCCGGCCATGTTCGGCATCACGCTGCTGCTGTTCGTGGTCATGAGCCTCGCGCCGGGCGACCCGGCCACCGTGCGCTTCGGCGACCTCTCCTCGGCCTCGACGAGCGGCGTCAACTACGAGGCCGCGATCACCAAGTTCCGCGAGCGCTATCACCTGGACGAGCCGTTGCACGTGCAGTACGGCTACTGGCTCAAGTCGCTGGCCACCTTCGATTTCGGCTACGAGTTCGCGCGGCCCAACGTGCCCGTGCGCGAGGAGCTCTGGCGGCGGCTGCAGATCACCGTGCCGCTCTCCGTGGTCTCGGTGCTGCTGGCCTACCTGATCGCGCTGCCCCTCGGCGTGTTCTCGGCCGTGCGGCCGCGCTCGGCCTTCGACCGGACCGCCACGCTCGTGCTCTTCCTGCTCTACTCGGTGCCCACCTTCTGGGCCGGGCTCATGCTGATCCTGGCCTTCGGGCAGACGGGGCTCGGCTGGCTGCCGGTGCTCGGCCTGCACGACAAGGACGCCGCGCAGCTGACGGGCTGGGCCTGGACGAAGGACCTGCTGATCCACTGCATCCTGCCGGTGGCCACCATGACCTACGGCAGCCTGGCCTACCTCTCGCGCATCATGCGCGTGGGCATGCTGGAGACCGTGCGCCAGGACTACATCCGCACGGCGCGCGCCAAGGGCCTGTCGGAGCGCGTCGTCGTGCTGCGGCACGCGCTGCGCAACTCGCTCATCCCCGTGGTCACGGTCTTCGCGACCATCCTGCCGGTCCTCATCGGCGGCTCGGTGCTGGTCGAGCAGATCTTCAACATCCCGGGCATGGGCCTGTACGCGTACGAGGGCCTGCTCAAGCGCGACTACAACGTGGTCATGGCCACGACCACCGTCTCGGCCTTCATGACGCTGCTGGGCTTCCTGCTGAGCGACATCCTTTACGGCGTCGTCGACCCGCGGATCTCCTATGACTGAGCCGGCGCCCGCCGTGGTCTCCGCCGGGCGCGACTACTGGGACATCGTCCTGGCGGAGATGCGCAAGCGCGCCTCGGTGCGCGTGTCGAGCGTGCTGCTCGTGCTGCTCTACGCGGTCGCGATCTACGCGCCGTTCCTGGCCGGCGACCGGCCGCTGTACGTCTCGGGCACCGATGCGGCCGGCTACCGCCGCGCGCAGAACACGCTGCGCTTCGCGGCGGCGGACCTGCGCGAGCTGGTGGCCGGCGGGCCGGAGGCGCAGGCAGCCAGGCCCGACGCCCCGCCGTTCCCGCAGGCGCTGGCGGACCAGCGCGACGCCGTGGCCCAGCGCGTGTCCACCCTGCGCACGCAGGTGGACGGCGAGGCGGCGGCGCTGCTCGACGACCTGACGGTCGCGCTCGAGCGCTCCGAGTCGCAGGCGCGCCGCGGGGCCACCGGACCGGCCGTGGCCGCCGCCGACGAGGTCGTCGAGCTGGCGAAGCGCGTCAAGGCGGAGCTCTCGCCGGCCGAGCCGGGCCAACCGGCCGAGCCCGGCAGGACCGTCGAGCTGCGCCCCTTCCGCCGCTACCCGGCGCTCGAGGCCATCGGGCGCGGCGAGCTGTACCTCATGCTCCTGTGGGCGCTGGTGCTGCTGTTCCCGCTCTGGAACCGGGCCGTGGACCGCTGGCTCCTGCACGGCGACCGCGAGGAGTTGCGCCGCGCGCGACGCTGGAAGGCCGCGGCCGTCGTGCTGCTGCCGCTGCTGCCCCTGCCGCTGTGGCCCTTCGGCGCCGAGTCGGCCACGCAGACCAGCCCCTACAAGGCGGGCCTGACGCAGGGCGACGTCGTCGCCAGCAGGGCCATCATGCCGCCGATCGCGTTCGGCCTGGCCGAGATCAACGATGCGGAGTTCCTGCGGCCGCCGACGTGGAGCCGCTCGTCCCGGATCAGCGCGGAGGGCTTCTACGAGGACGCGGCGCGCAGCGTCGCGGCCGGCGGCGGCGAGACGCACGTGGTGCCGGCCATGCCCGTGACCGTGCGCCACGGCGAGCCCGCGACCAACAGCGCGCTGCGCCATCCGCTCGGCACCGACAGCCTCGGCCGCGACATGCTGGCGCGCATGGTGTGGGGCGGCCGCGTCTCGCTCTCGGTGGGCCTCGTCTCGACCGCCTTCCTGGTGCTCATCGGCATCGTCATCGGCGCGCTGGCCGGCTACTTCGGCGGCTGGACCGACCTGCTGCTCAGCCGCATGATCGAGATCTTCCAGTGCTTCCCGGTCTTCTTCCTGATCCTGATCGTCGTGGCCTTCCTCGGGCCCAGCATCACCAACATCATGGTCGTCCTCGGCGTCACGCGCTGGACGGGCGTGGCGCGCCTCGTGCGCGGCGAATTCCTGCGGCTGCGCGAGCAGGACTTCGTGGTGGCGGCCGAAGCGCTCGGCGCGCGGCAGCGCCGCACGATCTTCCGCCACATCCTGCCCAACGCGATGGGGCCCGTGCTGGTCACGGCCACCTTCTCCGTCGCCACCGGCATCCTCACCGAATCGGCGCTCTCCTTCCTCGGCTTCGGCGTGCAGCTCCCGATCCCGAGCTGGGGCAGCCTGCTCATCGAGAGCCGCAGCCCCGAACACTGGTGGATCCAGATCTTCCCCGGCCTGATGATCTTCGTCACCGTGGTCCTCTACAACCTGCTCGGCGAGGGCGTGCGCGACGCGCTCGACCCGCGCCTGAAGTCCGCCTGACATGCCCGACCCGCTGCTCGAGATCCGCGACCTGCAGACGCACTTCCACACCGAGGACGGCGTGGTGCGCGCCGTCGACGGCGTGAGCTGGAGCCTGGACAAGGGCGAGGTGCTGGGCGTCGTGGGCGAATCGGGCTGCGGCAAGAGCGTCACGGCCATGAGCATCCTGCGGCTCAACCCCGTGCCGCCCACGGTGTACGCGGGCGGGCGGATCCTGTTCCGCGGCCGCGACCTGCTGGCTCTGCCCGAGCCCGAGCTGCGCAAGGTGCGCGGCAACGAGATCGCCATGATCTTCCAGGAGCCCATGACCTCGCTGAACCCCGTCTACACGGTGGGCGACCAGATCGGCGAGGTGCTCGAGCTGCACAAGGGCATGACCAGCAGGCAGGCGCGCGAGCAGTCGATCGAGCTGTTGCGCCAGGTGGGCATCCCGTCGCCCGAGTCGCGCGTGGACAGCTACCCGCACCAGATGTCGGGCGGCATGAAGCAGCGCGTGATGATCGCGATGGCGCTGGCCTGCCAGCCGGCGCTGCTCATCGCCGACGAGCCCACGACGGCACTGGACGTGACCATCCAGGCGCAGATCCTGGACCTGCTGGCGCAGATGCGGCAGCGCACGGGCATGGCCATCCTGCTCATCACGCACAGCCTCGGGGTGGTGGCCGAGACGGCCGACCACGTGGCGGTCATGTACGCCGGCCGCATCGTGGAGCGCGCGCCCACGGCCGAGCTCTTCGCGCGGCCGCGGCACCCCTACACCTTCGGCCTGCTGCAGAGCCTGCCCGAGTCGCACGAGCGCGGCGACCGCCGGCTGCGCGAGATCTCCGGCACCGTGCCCAGCCCGCTGCAGTGGCCCTCCGGCTGCCGCTTCCGCACGCGCTGCTTCAAGGCGCAGGAGAAATGCGCGCAGGTGGACCCGGCACTGGTGGCCGACGGTCCCGGCCACCTGCTGGCGTGCCACTTCCCGGTGGCCGCCGGCGAGGCCGCGCCCGCCACGGGGGCCGCGCGATGAGCGCCCCCGCCGCCGCGCCCGCCGTCACCCGGTCGGAACCAGTGCCCGGCGCGCCGCTGCTCGAGGTGCGCGACCTGCGCAAGCACTTCCCGGTGCGCAAGGGCCTGCTGTCGCGCGTGGTCGGCCAGGTGAAGGCCGTGGACGGCGTGTCCTTCGACGTGCGCGAGGGCGAGACGCTGGGCCTCGTGGGCGAGTCGGGCTGCGGCAAGACCACCGTGGGCCGCAGCCTCCTGCGCCTTGTCGAACCCACCTCGGGCACGGTGCGCTTCGGCGGCGTGGACGTGCGCGCCGCGGACGGCCGGCAGCTGCGGCTGCTGCGGCGCCACATGCAGATCATCTTCCAGGACCCCTACGCCTCGCTGAACCCGCGCATGTCGGTGGCGGACATCGTGGGCGAGGGCCTGCGCGTGCACCGCCTCGTGTCCGGCCGGCGTGAGCTGCAGGATCGCGTACGCGACCTGCTGGCCAAGGTGCGGCTCGACCCGGCCTACGTGAACCGCTACCCGCACGAGTTCAGCGGCGGGCAGCGCCAGCGCATCGGCATCGCGCGCGCGCTGTCGCTCTCGCCGCGCTTCATCGTGTGCGACGAGGCCGTCTCGGCCCTCGACGTCTCGATCCAGGCCCAGGTGCTGAACCTGCTCATGGACCTGCGCGACGAGCTGTCCCTGGCCTTCCTGTTCGTGGCGCACGACCTGTCCGTCGTGCGCCACATCAGCCACCGCGTGGCGGTCATGTACCTCGGGCGCATCGTCGAGACGGCCGACACCGAGGACCTCTTCAGCGCGCCGAAGCACCCCTACACCGCCGCGCTGCTCTCGGCCGTGCCGGTGGCGGATCCGGCGCGGCGCCGCACGCGCATCCTGCTCGGCGGCGACGTGCCCTCGCCCAGCAACCCGCCGCCCGGCTGCGCCTTCCACACGCGCTGCCCGGCGGTCATGGCGCGCTGCCGCAGCGAGGCGCCGCCCACGCGGCAGGCCGGGCCCGGGCACAGCTACGTGTGCCACCTGGAGCCGCACGAGGCGCCGGGCACCGGCGCGCGGAGCTGAGTGCAGCCGCCACCGGCGGGGGGCTGGTATCCTGAGAGTCCCCGATCCCTAGCGCGCCGCCTCAGGGCGCCGCGCCCACCCGCCCGCGGAGCCCCCGATGCCGCGCTGGATGCCACTCTCCGTCCTTTCCCTGCTGGTCGCGCTGCTGCTCGCCGGCTGGCCTGGCGCAGAGGACGCCCAGCCGGTCGTCGGCGGCCCCGTGCTCGTCGCCGTGCCCGGTCCGCTGGCCCCTGGAGCCGTGCGCGCCCTGGGCAAGCTGGCCGCCTTCCACGGTGACTACGGGGCCCTCGGCGTGGCCTCGGCCGACACGGCCGGCCTGGAGCGCCTGCTTGCCGCTGGGCTGCGGCCGGCCGTCCTCGGTCCCTGGCCCGCGGGCAAGACGCTCCTGGTCCGCCGGGCAGGCCTGTCGCACACCGAGGGCAGCGTCCTGTTCTCGGCGGGCGGGGCCGAGCTGGTGGCGGTGGACGGGGCCGGACACGCGGGCTGCCCGGGCGAGGCGCTCGTCTCCCGCTCCGCCCTGGCCGCGCCGCACGGCTTCCAGCCGCCGCCCGGCAGCGCCGAGGCCGTGCTGGCGGCCGATCCGCGCATCGTGCCGCTCGTGGCCCAGGTGAGCAGCAGCGACATCCAGGCCACCACGACGCAGCTGGCCTCCTACTTCACGCGCCGCGCCGACAGCGCCACGGTGCTGGTCGCCAAGGACTGGCTGGTCGCGCAGCTCGCCGCCATCCCGGGCGTGCTGGTGAGCACGTCGACCTTCGATGCGCAGTACGGCCCGAACATCATCGCCACGCTGCCCGGCCAGGTGCACCCCGAGCGCGTGGTGGTGCTCGGCGCGCACTACGACTCGATCAACCTCGCGGGCGAGTTACTGACGGCGCCCGGCGCCGACGACAACGCCAGCGGCTCGGCCGGCCTGCTCGAGGCGGTCTCGGTGCTGGCGCAGGGCGACTTCGAGAACACGGTGCGCTGCGTGTGGTTCTGCGCCGAGGAGCTGGGGCTCATCGGCAGCGACGCGGACGCCACCGCGCTGGCCGCCTCCGGCACGGACGTGGTGGCCATGCTCAACATGGACATGATCGCGCACAAGGAGCCGGGCGACGCCTTCGACCTCGATTTCGCCAGCAACTCGACCGACCCGGTGCTCACGCAGTTCTGCCGCGACGTCACGGCCGCCTACGTGCCCGGCCTGCCCACGGTGCTCGGCACCCTCACGGCCGGCAGCTCCGACCACGCCAGCTACAACGCCCACGGCTTCCCGGCGGCCTTCTACTTCGAGGACCTGACCCAGTACAGCACGGTCATCCACACCTCGGCCGACATCGTAGGCACCTCGGCCAACGACTTCGTCCTGGCGCGCGACATCACGAAGGCCTTCGTGGCCGCGGCGGCCACACTGGCCGCGCCGGTGGACCTGACGCTCACGCACGTGCCGCTGGCGGACACGACGGATGCAGGCGGGCCGTATCCGCTGGCCGTGACGGCGAGCTCGCTGACCGGCGCCGGCGTGGCGGCGCTCGAGGCGCACGTGAGCGTGGACGGCGGCGCCGAGCAGGTGGTGCCGCTCATGCCCGCCGTCACACCCGGCCAGTGGGTTGGCAGCCTGCCAGGCGTCGCACCGAGCGGACAGGTGAGCTACTGGCTGCTCGGCACCGACAACGACGGCTTCACGCAGTGGCTGCCCGAAGCGTTCGAGCCGGGCGGCGCGACGCTCTCCTTCGGCGTGGGCGTCGTGAACACGATCTGGAGCGACGGCTTCGAGGGCCCGGGCGACAACGGCTGGACGCACGTGCAGCTCGCGACGCAGGACGACTGGCAGCGCGGCGCGCCGCAGGGCAAGGCCGGCGACCCGTCGTCCGCCGCGCAGGGCAGCAGCCTGTGGGGCAACGATCTCGGCGGCTCGGGCTTCAACGGTGAGTACCAGCCGAATGTGTCCAACCGGCTCGAGTCGCCGCCCATCAGCACGCTGGGCCAGCACGGCTTGCGCCTGCGCTTCCAGCGCTGGCTCACGGTGGAGGACGGGACCTACGACCAGGCCACGGTGCGCGTGAACGGCACGCAGGTCTGGCAGAACCCCGCCACGCCCGGCGGCACCGCGCACACCCTCGACGGATCCTGGACGTCCCAGGACCTGGATGTCTCGGCGCAGGCGGACAACCAGAGCTCCGTGCAGCTGCGCTTCGAGCTGCAGTCCGACGGCGGGCTGCAGTTCGGCGGCTGGGACATCGACGACCTGAAGCTGGCGACGGTGGGGCCGGGAACCGTGCTGCCGCTGGTGGCCAGCGCGCTGCACCTGTCGGCCGCGCAAGGCGGCACCGTGGAGCTGGCCCTCGACGCCGGCCCGGCCTTCGCGGGGCGAACCTACGTTGTGCTCATGTCGGCCACGGGCAGCGCACCCACACCCGTCGGCCAGGTGCAGCTGCCGCTGCAGTTCGATGCGATCACGAACATCGGCATCTCGCTGCTCAACACGCCGGTGTTCCCGGGTTTCCTCGGCGTCCTCTCGCCGCAGGGCACCGCCGCAGCCACCTTCAACTCGCCGCCGCTGGCCGACCCGGGACTGCCGGGACTGTCGTTGACGCTCGCTTTCCTCACGCTCGGGCCGATCGACTTCGCGAGCAATGCCGTGACGGTGCAGTACCAGCCCTGACGGGTTTCAGGTCGCCAGCCGCGGATCGAGCGCGTCGCGCAGCGAATCTCCGAGCATGTTGAGCGCTCCGAGCGTGAGCGCCAGCGCCAGCCCGGGGAACACCACCAGCCACCACGCGACCGAGATGGCCGTGAGCTGCTCGAGCCCCTCGCTCGCGAGCAGGCCCCACGAGACGCCCGGCGGCTCGACGCCCAGCCCGAGGAAGGACAGGAAGGACTCGAACAGGATGACGCGCGGCACGGTCAGCGTGAGGTAGACGACCACGAAGCCCCACAGGTTGGGCAGGATGTGCCGCAGCATGACCCGCGAGCCGCTGCTGCCGAGGGCGCGCGCGGCGGCGACGAAGTCGCGCTGGCGCAGGGACAGCACCTGTCCGCGCACGACCTGCGCCATGGTGAGCCACGACACGGCGCCGATGACCACGTAGAGGATGGCCTCGCGGTCGACGTCGAAGCGGGCCAGCGCTGCGCCCTGCTCGCGCAGCAGCGCGACCACGAGGATTACCACGAAGAGCAGCGGCACGGAGTAGAGCACGTCGACGACGCGCATCATGAGATTGCCGAGGCGTCCGCCGGCATAGCCGGCGAGCAAGCCCCAGCTGACGCCGATGACGACGGAGACGAGCGAGGCGATGAGCCCCACCATGAGCGAGACGCGCGAGCCCCAGACGAGACGCGCGAGGACGTCGCGGCCGAGCGCGTCGCGGCCGAGCGCGCCGGCCAGCTCGCGCTCGCCGAACAGCGCGTGTCGCAAGGCGGCGCCCGCCGGGTGCGCCTCGGCCAGCTGCGCCAGGGCGGACTCGTCGGCCGTGCGCCACTCCGGCGCCGGGCGCGCCATGGCATGCGTCGCGTCCAGCGAGGAATAGCCGGGCAGCGGCAGCGCCGGCGCAAGCAGGGCCAGCAGCACCACCGCGCCCAGCAGCGCCAGCGCCAGCAGGCTGCCGCGCCGCCGCAGCAGGCGCCGCGTGACTCCGGCCCGCGTCGTGCCGATCGGGTCGCTCATGCCGGCGCTCCGACCTCGATGCGCGGGTCGAGCAGGCCGTAGGCCACGTCCACGGCGAGGTTCAGCAGCGTGACCAGCACCGTGTAGACCATGACCACGCCGAGGGCCAGGTTGTAGTCGGCGTTGAAGGCCGAGTCGACGAAGTGGCTGCCCATGCCGGCGATCGCGAAGACGCGCTCGACGACCAGCGAGCCCGAGAGGACGCCGGCCACGGCCGGCCCGAGGAAGCTCACCACCGGCAGCAGGGCCACGCGCGTCGCGTGGCCCCACAGCACGCCGCGCGGCGAGAGGCCCTTGGCGCGCGCCGTCCGCACCCAGTCCTCACCCAGCGCCTCGAGCAGGCCGGCCCGGAACAGGCGCGCGATGGAGGCCGCGAAGGGCAGCCCGAGCGCGATCGCCGGCAGCACGAGCTGTGCCGGCGAGCCGTAGCCCGCCACCGGGAAGAGCCGCCACTGGAACACGAACAGCAGCACGAGCAGGCCCGCGAGGACGAAGCTCGGCAGCGCGACGCCCAGCGTGGAGGCGCCCATCACCAGCGTGTCCACCCAGCTGGCGCGCCGCGAGGCCGCCAGGGCGCCGGCCGGGAGCCCCACGAGCAGCGCCACGGCCAGCGCGCACGCCCCGAGCAGCAGCGAGATGGGCAGGCTCTCGCCGACGATCTGGTTGACGCTGTAGTCGCGGTAGCGCAGGGACGGCCCGAAGTCGCCGTGCAGCAGCCCGCGCATGTAGCGCGCGTACTGCACGCCCAGCGGAGCGTCCATGTCGTAGGCTGCCAGGAGATTGGCGCGGATCACGGGATCGGTCACCTTCTCCTGGTCGAAGGGCCCGCCCGGCACGAGGCGCACGAGGAAGAACGAGCCGCTCGCCACCAGCAGCAGGATGGCCGCGGTCCACGGCAGGCGCACGAGGACGAGGCGCATCATGGGCCGGGGCCGACCGGCGGCCCGTCCACGGACAGGTCGCGCAAGGGGTGCACGTCGAGCAGGTTGTCGGAGAAGCCCCGCACGCGCGGCGCGACCAGGTTCAGGTTGATGCGCTGGTACACGGGGGCGATGGGCAGCTCGTCCAGCAGGCGCTCCTCCGCGCGCCGGAAGAGCGCCGCGCGCTGCGCCGCGTCGGGGCAGGCGCCGGCCTGCGCGACGAGCTCGTCGTAGGCCGGGTCGCTCCAGCCGGTGCGGTTGTTGCCGCTGCCGGACTGGAACAGCTCGAGGAAGGTGCCCACGTCCAGGTAGTCGGCGATCCACGCGCCCCAGGACACGTCGTACCGGAGCTCGCGCTGGCTGTCGAGGTACACCTTCCAGGCCTGGTTGGCCAGCCGCGGCTGCACGCCCAGCTCGTCGCGCCACTGCGCGGCGCAGGCCTCGCAGAAGTCGCGCGTGACCTCGTTGTTCGGGTAGAGCACCTCGAAGGACGGGAAGCCGGCGCCTCCGGGGAAGCCGGCCTCGGCCAGCAGCGCGCGGGCGCGCACCGGATCGTGCGGCGCGAGGGCGGCCGCGACGTAGTCGGGCAGGCCCTGCGGCACGAAGGAGCGCGAGCCCTGCTCGCCGCCGCGCATGACGTCGCGCGCGATGCCGTCGCGGTCGAGCGCGAGCAGGAAGGCCGTGCGCACGCGCCGGTCGTCGAAGGGCGGGCGCTCCACGTTGAAGCGGAAGAAGGTCACGCCCGACTGGGCCCCGACGTGCGCGTCGGGCCGCGGCAGGACCGCGTCGTACAGCCCGGGCGGCGGCTTGATCATCCAGTCCACGAGCCCGGTCAGGTACATGTTGAGCTGCGTGGTGATGCCGCCGGCGGCGTAGGCGTCCACCGTGTCCAGCGCCACCTCCGCGCGGCCCCAGTACCCGTCGAAGCGGGCCAGCCGCAGGCGGTCGCGCACGCGGCGCTCCACCAGCCGGAACGGGCCGTTGGTCACGATGTGCTCGGTTGCGATCCACGCCGCTCCCCAGCGCTCGACGCAGCTGCGCTTGACGGGCGCCAGCGGGTAGTAGGCCAGCAGCCGGGGCAGGTACGCGCACGGCCGCGCGAGGCGCAGCACCAGCTCGGTGTCCGAGGGCGCCTCGATGCCCAGGGAGGCCTCGTCGGGCTGCGCCGAGCCGGTGTAGGACTCGGCGCCCTGGATGAACCACAGGAGGTAGGCGTAGGGCGCCGCGGTGGCGGGATGCAGGAAGCGGCGCAGGCTGTAGTCGAAGTCGTGCGCGGTCACGCGCTCGCCGTCGGTCCAGGCGCTGTCCTTGCGGATCGTGAAGCGCCAGGTGAGGCCGTCGGGCGCGCACTCCCAGGACGTGGCCATGCCCGGCAGCGCCTCGCCGGTCTTCGGGTCCGGGCGCGTCAGGCCCTCGAAGAGGCCGCCCAGCACGCGCGCCTCGGGCACGCCGGTGGCGATGGCCGGGTCGAGCGACGAGATCTCGTCCTGGTTGCAGAAGGCGAAATCCGCGCGCGGGAGGCTCGCGCGGCCGCCGACGAGCAGCGCGCCGACGAAGCCGGCGCCCAGCACGGCCGCCGCGCCCAGCAGCCGCCGCGCGTCAGCACGCACGGGCGCGCCCCGCGACGACTCGGCCGTCCGCGCGTGTCACGGCGGCAGCACGAGGCCGAAGTCCTTCTCGAGCACCGGCACCAGCTCGTCGAAGGTGCGGATCTCGTAGCGCGGCTTGGTCCGGCCGGACACGCCCTCGAAGCGGTTGTCGCGGTGCAGGCGCACCGGGAGCATGCCCACGGAGTTGACCGGGTCCACGTCGTGGAGCGGGTTGTCGCCCACGTACATGACCTCGGAGGGGACCAGCCCCATGGCCGAGCAGGCGCGCTGGTACAGCTTGGGATTGGGCTTGCTGATGCCCACCTGGTCGCTGATGAAGATCGCGCCCGGGTGCAGGTAGGGCACCACGCCCAGCAGCAGCAGCTTCTCGGCCTGCTTGAGCTCGAGCCCGTGGGTGATGACGCCGAGCACCACGTCGCCCTGCTCGTGCACGCGGCGCAGGAAGGGCAGCACGTCCGGAAAGGGCTGCAGCTCGGCTTTGGTGGCGTGGTAGGCCATGATGCCGGCGGCGATGAGCAGCGCGCGGTTCACGCCCGCGTAGCTGGCCGGCGGCAGGCGCAGCAGCAGCTTGTCGAAGTGACCGCCGTAGTTGCTGGTGAACTCGGCGATGACCTCCAACAGCTCGCGGCGCACCTCGGAGACCGGCAGCCTCAGCCCCTGCCGCACCATCGCCTCCACCGCCCGCTGCCGCGCCAGCGCCGCGAACTGCGTGGTGCTGTAGAGCGTGTCGTCGACGTCGAAGAGGATCGCGCTCAGCTTCGCCACGGCCGTCGATTCTGGACCCGGGTGAACATCCGATCAAGGCTGCCGGCCCTGCCCGGCAGGGCCTCCCGTTCAGGCTCGCTGGGCTTCCACGTGATCACGATCAAGCCGCGGCGTCGCAGCGCCCGGCCGCAGGTTCGGGGGCCGAGTACCCACTCACCTCGCGGCCGGAC
>Ga0075421_100001368_pt1 | contig 28390 bp, 26 predicted proteins | sample SoiMetdeltSBSDD5_FD_75292 | JGI IMG/M metagenome (GOLD analysis project Ga0075421, IMG submission 75292) | Bulk soil microbial communities from a Populus tree surrounding site in Tennessee, USA - Soil MetaG P. deltoides SBSDD5 | ecosystem: Environmental > Terrestrial > Soil > Tree plantation... | reverse complement strand
GGCCGTCCATAATGTCGATGATGTTCATGGCATTCGTGACGGCGAGAATCCACAGCACTGTCAAAGGAATCGCCACATAAATGGGAAGGAATGCCAGTTTGATGTACGTGCCCGATTTGACCAGAACCAGCGCAGCCAGAGTTTGGCCCAGCAGCTTTTGATTTGGCGAAAGAACGCCGAAGTCGTCAATCAGCCCGACCATGAGGGCAATCGAACCCGACAGCAGCAATCCGAGGGTTTCCTGGTTGAAATCGGTCAGGACCCCGACAGCCAGCAGGAATCCCATAAACACAGCGATTCCGCCGAAGTACGGAACGGCATCGTTATGCTTTTTCAGCCTGCCGTCCGGGCGGTCGACGATGCCCAGTTGGAGCGCCGCCTTACGCATTAACGGCGTCAAATAAAGGGCAAAAACGAAACTCAATATGAACGCGGTTCCATACCTGATCATAGAGATTTCAGACATTCCCGATACGCGCGTTCGAGGTTAGACACAGATGTACTAATATCGAATTCCATCACGCGCGCCTTTCCCTTGCGACCCATTTCGCGTCTCAGCTTCGGGTCGGCCAGAAGCTTGAGCACGGAAGCTGCCATTCCCTCAATGTCATGCGGCTGGTGAAGGTAGCCGGTTTCGCCATCTATGATAGCTTCGCGCGCGCCGTCGACGTTAGTCGCGACGATCGGCAGTTCGCCGGCCATCGCCTCAGAGAAAACGCACGGCAGCCCCTCCCATAGCGAGGTGAGGACGACGATGTCCAGATTGCGATAGGTTTCCGGCATATCCGCCTCCTTCTGCCACCCGAGAAGCGTCATGTGCGACGCGATCCCGCTTTCTTTAATTCGCGCCTCAATCTCGGGCCGCAATTCACCGTCACCTGCCATGACAAAGTGAACGTCTTGCCGGTTTTTAAGAACTTGCGCGGCAACGTCGACGAAATCCACTGGCGACTTCTGAGGCTTAAAGCAGGCGACCATACCCACCACGATCCGGTCCTCGGGAATTCCCCAGTCGCTCAGGCGCGTTCGACGCGGTCCGGGTTGGATGAAATGGTCCACGGAAATCGCGTCGCGGCAGAGAATCCAGTCGCCGCGCTGAAACACTCCACTCTTTTCGCCTCTTTCGGCGTTGGCGTACGAAACCACCACCAGCTTTGTCGTGATCCTGGTTGTGACACGTTCAAGCCAGATATAGAACTTACGGACAGCCGGACGCTGAAAATCGTTGAACCCAAATCCATGCGCCGTGTGAAAGATGAATGGCACACCGGCGAGCTTCGCGGCCCAGCGTCCAAGGATTCCGGCTTTGGAGCTATGCGTATGGACGAAATGTGGCCGTTCGCGCCGGAAGAGCCGCCACATTTGGAAGAAGGCGCGGGCATCTTCGAGTGGACGAACTTCGCGGATCAGGTCGGGAAGCCAAACACGCGACAGGTTTGGAATACGATTCGCCCAGTCCACGAGCAGACCTTCCGGTCCTGTGACCAGCGCGAGATCGTATCGCTCGCGAGGCAAACGTTCCAATGTCATCAGAGTCACTTTTTGAGCGCCGCCAAGTTCGAGTTTCGTGATGACGTGAAAAACTTTTGCCTTCACATGTATGCCAGTGCGCGTTTGAATAACCAATGTGTTTTGAATGAATTGTAAGTAAGCCTGATACGCATGGGGTTCAGATGGTTATCCCCGAACCGGTGCCAGCTTGGAGACATCCTCGTAAATTGCCGCCAGTTGCGAAATCGATTGCTGCCAGGTGAACAGCTTCGCACGCTGTGAGCCAGCGGCAATGAGCCGCTTTCGAAGATCCTCGTTGTTGAGAATGCCGGCGACTGCCTGAACGAGTTTGTTTATGTCTGTCGGATGCTCGAGGATTGCCGCATCCCCGAGGATCTCTGGCATTGCGCCGGTTGTCGAAGCGACAACGGGAGTGCCGCATGCCATCGCTTCAAGCGGCGGCCATCCGAAACCTTCATAGATTGATGGGAAAAGAAGCAGGTCGCACGCCTGATAGGCGATAACGAGATCGCGGGTTCCCAGCTTACCAAGATGCGTTACACGATCGGCCAGGCCAAGATCGTGGATCATCTTTAGTTGTGAAGGTGTGAACTCCTGGCCTACTTTGATGAGCCGAAAATGTGCCGTCTGCCCGGCGAGGCCGTGAAGAACGCGCAGGACAGATTCGATATTTTTGTAAGGGGTCGTTAATCCCACATGCAGCAGCAACTGCGCCGAATTCGTAGCATACCTTTTCCGAAAAGCCAGCACCTCCTCGCGATAAGGTTTGTCAGTGAATACTGTGTTTATCCCATGGTGGACCACGCGGACCTGCTCAGGTGTGCACCGCGAAAGCTTAAGGATATCCCTTCTGGTGTTCTCGGAAACCGCAATCACGCACGCGGCTTCGTGTAAGCGGTTAAGAGCATGCCTGTAGATGCTTTTCGTGAGTGACGGGAACAAGGATGTCGAGGTTATGTTTTCAGGATGAACGAACGTTGTCAGGTCGTGGCACGTGATGATTGTCCGCTGCGGTTGAAGCTGGCGGACCAGGTGCGCATGCAGGTGGTCCGTGATGTGATTAATGTCGGCTCGAATCGTTCGGAGTTGGGCAGGGTACCACCCGTAACGAACAAGATACATTGCTGCTCCACGACCAATGCGGCCAAGTGGAAGTCGGGAGGGAGAAGGCGGCTTGGATTCGTTCACCTCGATTTCAGGTCGATAGCTCTTCAGGCCCTCCGCAATCCGGTCCGCGTATTGAATGATGCTGGGGGAATCCAGAAGACCACGGATTAGACAGACTCGCATGCAGGTATATCCTGTTTGTCGGATAACAGCCATCGATCTTCATCATCCAACCGTTGTCCTGCCGCCTTGCGGAACACGGCGCGATACTGCCTGGCGGTGCGTTCCCAGCTGAAATCTAGTAATCGCTGGGATCCGCGTCGTCGCAGGTCTTCTTTCAAGGTCGAATCCGTGAACATTCGCGCAACCGCGCCGGCGATGGACTCCACAGATAGCGGATCGAATAAGAGCGCAGCATCTCCAGCCAATTCCGGCAAGGATGTTACTCGTGAACAGGCGACTGGCGCGTTGTCCTGCCATGCTTCGAGAACGGGCATGCCGGCTCCTTCGAAAAGTGTGGGGAACACTACGAAATCGCTAAGTTGATATAGTGCCCTCAATTCATCCGGTGCGACCATGCCCAGGAAGCGCACCTGGTCACCCAGGTTCAGCTCGTTTGATCTTTGTTCCAGGACGGGAAAGAATTCGTTCTGAAATCCAGTGCAAACCAAGGTCGCCCTCAACCCGTTTCTGTCGCGCAGCAATGCGAATGCTTCCAGCAGGCGCTGGTGGTTCTTGTGCCGCCGGGTCATCGCCGGAAAAAGTGCAAACGGCTGAGCGAGCGAATACTTTCCCAGTACAGAGTCCGCAAACGGCTTCGCTGGAGGCTTGTGAATCTGAGTCGGCGGAGCCCAGTGAATGACTTGAATACGCGCGGGGTCTACGCCGTATTGCCGAATGATGTCGTCCTTGACCCAATTCGAAATGGCTACCGTCGTATGGGCAAGCTCGCATCCGGCTCGTGATATTTTTTCCCGCCAGATGACGGCTTCGCGTGACAAGAGATCGGGATAATGCATGTGTTGAAGGTCGTGCGGGTTGTACACGGCCGGCAAGCCGCATTTGATGAAATGCTGGGAAGGGAAGTAAATCACACCGCACCCGAGGCCTTCATAGAAACCATCGGACTTTTGAACAACCGGCCATGTCGGGGCTGTTCCCACACTGCGCAGGAGTAAGTGTTTTATGCTCCTTAAAAGCGGACGAATGGGAGCGACGGCGCGTTTGGCAAACTCCAACCGAGGGCCTCGAACCATCTTCTGATTGGGCCCGATGTAGGGCTTCAACCACTCCGGGTTTTCCCATGGTCCGATCAGAACGTACTCTTCGGGTCCGTCCAATCGGCCTAGCGCATGGACCAAACCGACCAAGACAGTCTCAATACCGCCTACTCCCTTTTCGGAAAAAATCTGCGTATTGATTGCTATTTTCAGACCATCTCGTGCCATGTCTTAACCTGCAGAGGCGTGTCGCTTTCGACGAAGCGCTACATCCTGTAAACGTCGTTGCCGCTCTTTTTGAAAAACAGCACCACGCCGAAAAAGCCACCGTGATCGGTATATTCCAGATGCAGCCGCCGGACACCTTTTGACTGCAGTTTTTGCAAGATCAGGTTCAGGTTGTATGGGTGCATTTGCATTTCTAGACCGCCTGGACCGCCGCCTTGACTCGATCTTACTTCTTGGTGCAATAGAGCACGCATTGACGCAAGGGTGTTGTAGACACCGAGCCGCTCTGCAAACGCTCGTAATTTGGGGTAATTAGAGCGGATTTCTTTGAAGTATGCAAAATGAAGAACGCCGACACCTCCGTTGTTCAGCGATTGCAGCAAGCGGTCTGCGATGGCAGATCCGCGATCCGCTCTGATGTGTTGGAATACGATGAACGAGTGAATCAGATCGAAGGTATCGGTAACACTCGAAAGCTGATCGTCGCCGTTCAAGAGCCGAACATTGGAAAGTCCTAACGCATCGCACCTTTCTTTTGCCCGCTGCAGCATGCCGTCAGAAACGTCGACGCCAACCACCTTACGGCATCTGGCAGCAAGCGGAATCACGATGCGGCCTACGCCGCAGCCGAAGTCCATAGCCGTCTCGGCAGCAAAATCGTCATCTACATGTTTGCGGATCGTTTGAAACACAAGGTCGACGTGTTGTTCGCCGGATGCGTAGAATTGATCCAGGGCTTCGCGCGTTAGGTTGTCTTTAGCAAACTTCTCGTGCGTAAGGACACCCCAGTACGGGTCCTCCGCACCAATGAATTGCCAATACCTATCCGTGTCTTGAACTTTCATTGGTCATGCGAATAAATGTCCACCGATTCCAGGGTAAACCTTCCCATAAGGGCGTTAGGACGACAACATCCAAGTTTAGCTACAATGTGCGTCCCTGATAATGCGCTCGACGGCAACTGTGGCGTCGAAGACATTTGTGATGCGATGCGAGTCGAGCTTGATTACCTTTCCAGCAGCTAAAGCTTGACCTTGTGTAAGACGGGAGCCGCGGGCGAGCTGCAGGATGTAAGCTAATTTCCTCCTCGTTATGGCGAGCCCGAGTGCGGCGGTGAGACCGTGCCGGCGAGCCATCGCAATGATCTTGCGCACCTCCTGGTCTCGCAATGGCGGTTGCATTCCTCGCGCCTCGCTGATGGCTTGAGCGACGTGTTGAGCCTGGCGCAGATCGGCGAGCAACTCAGGCCGATCGAAGTGCTGGGCAACCTCAATGAGAGAATCCAATAGTTGCAACTGGACGGTGCGCGAGTCGTAGCGCGGTGTATAGAGTGTCTGCATTTCAACCATAAACCGCTCAGCTCCGCCGTCCCGAACTGCGACGCCGTTGGCCTGGGCACCTTGGCCGAAGATTGTTAGGACTTCCTCCGTCGAGACAAACCGAGGGACGTTGGCCGCCACTGCCAGAGATGAATACACGTCTGGAGAGGCACGGCGAAAGAAGACACCATTACGCGTAAGGCGCCTCAGAAGGCTCATCGGCACGAAGTTGTGATAGACCATGGGACCGTCAACGTAGCGCGCATCGCCGCGCGCCACGGCTTTAAGAAAAGCTGACGAGTTTACTTCGTTTATTCCTCTGCCCGGTGAGTGCAGGAAAGAGAAGGTGTGACGCGTTGCTTCGTCGGGAAAATCGGACCAACGATAGTTGCCCAGTGAGTGGTGAATCGGAAAGATCCCGCAAAGTTCCTGGTGAATTTCCCCCACTCGGCGGATGCAGCCAGGCATCAGTCCGTCGTCATCGCCAATGATGGTTAAGAGGTCTCCCGCGACTTGGGTAAGAACGAAATCCCAGTGGGCCGACATCGGAAGGTAGGCTGGCGGCCGCACATATCGAATGCGCGGGTCGTCGAACGACTCGACAACCTCTCGAGCGTCCCCGGGCGAGTTGTCCGAAACCAGGATCTCGAAGTCGTGGTCCTGCGTCACACAAGTCTTGAGCGCCCATTGCAGGTATTTCGAGCGTCCCGCGATCGTCGGGACGGCCACTGTGATCTTCATTGGCGTCTGATGGTAAGGCATCGGACTCGGCTACCACAAACCCAAAACAGAACCCGCTAATCCTTTAGGGAACAGCCTATTTGGAGCGTTGTGCCAGGGTCAGAGCCGAGTCGAGTGCTATAACCAATCCATGACTTCTCTCAAGTTAATTGACGAACCTTAACGAGCCCAGAACTCCACGCACCAACGGCGACAGTAGCGAACAATCCGAAGAAAGTCATGATCGTTACATTGAAAGAATCATTGAACTGATTTGACAAATAATGAAAGAGCGCAATCAGACACGTCGCCTGAACAAACGGGTAAATAACCGAGGAACGATACCATCTCCACTTGGCGGCCTTGAGCATGACCGTATACATAAGCGGCGCCGATATGAGTACGTATCCCGCGTTCAGGAGCAGCCAGGGCAACGCAGCGCCCGTCAGGCCGTAATATGTGGCGAAAAAATAGGTCAACGGTACAAGCAGCACCACAGCGACGACGTTTTGCCAAAACGCCAGGCCAGTCCAGCCGCTCGCCAGCTGCAGACTATAAGGGATATGCATAAACCCATTACACATCGTTCCCAGCGCGATCAGTGCAAGAGCTCCATCGGCAGCGGAGGCGACCCTCGGGTTGTGTGTCCACAGGATAAGCAATTCATCGGCGTAGAATGCCAACCAGACCGAGAAGGGCACGATGGCTATAGCCATAACGCGGCTTGCCTTCAAATACAGATCCACTAGTTCCGTTTTTTGATGAAGATCGATTAATTCTACCTGGTCGCCCTGAGTAACCATTTGCGTGATGCGTGGGTAATATGCGTTGAATATCGGAGCAGTAAAACGGTAGGCAAACGTTCCCAGCGTCCACGCCAGCGTGTAGTAGCCGAATGATTCCAGAGGGAGTATTTTCGAAAGAATGATTTTGTCGATTTGCGAGAGCAGGAGCGCCAGGACGTTGATGCCGCCCACGCCAGCTGTAAATCTCGCCACCGCTCTTAGTGACGTCAAATCGAAGATTTTTATTCCAGCCTTGCCGCGAATCTCTGGAAGAGACAGTCGCAACCAGATTACCGTCATGAAACCCAGCAGACATTGCCACGCAAAGAAACTCTGTACCGTCGGAGCAACGAGCCATAGGACCAGCACGGCCCCTATTCCCCGCAAGGTTGCTGAGACGGAGTTGATCAAGCTTAACTTGACTTGTTTCTGTAAGCCGATCAGGCAACCGTTGTAGAACGCGACTGGAAACTGCACTAGCAGACCGACGGCCATCAACCGCACCGCCGAGGCGACTTCCGGAATTTGGCGAGGCTCGACCTTAAGCCAGTGGGTTGCGATGAGCTGGGATGAGAAAGCGACTATGAGGCTGATGAACACGGCAACGGCCCAGTACAAGCGTTCGATGGTGCGAAGCAATGTGAGAATGCGCGTTTTAGCCTCGAAATCAGCTCCGACATAGGCTGCCGTTTGCCGTGTTGCGGTGACTCCCAGCCCTCCATCCAGCAGTGCTAGACTCGAAGAAAGGAGAACGAAGAAGCCAACCAATCCGTATCCCTCCGCTCCTATGAACTTCAGGTAAACCGGAACGAAGACGAAGCCCATCAAAGCAATCCATCCCTGGCCTAGAAAATTGGCGACGATGTTTCGTCGGGTTAGGCTCATCGACTTCAGTCCGAAATCCATGCGTTATATCCGCCTTAAATAGCCGTCCGGGGCAACCGTGAGTAAAAGTTTGTGCTCAATACTTTTGTCGATTGCAAATTGGAGGGTCTCACCGTCAAATGCTTGTCGGCGCTCCGCGGCTACGCGCTTCAGGTATTCGTGGACCGCTGTTTTGGGGTTATTTCCTTTGCCCCATGGTCGATCAGGAAACATGTCGCTGGGCATATCGTCGACAACGGTATCGAAAACTACGCAGTAACTGTTTCGGCTCGTTAACGGCGCATAGCCTTCCAACTCCGCCAGCACGTGGTCATGAGTGTGGTTGGAGTCCAGACAAACTAGAATGCGAGAGTGGTTTCTAGCGTATTTGTGTACTTGAGCGATTACAGTCGGGTCGATGCTGGAACCTTGAATCATAGTAATTTTGTGCGCCAGCGGATGCGCTTCGATCGCAGCCCGATTGTTAGCACGAATATCGATATCGACGCCAAGTACACGTCGCGGACTTGCTTTGGGGTCGATAGATGAGCCGCACTGCACAGCCTCGGCATAATCGATCAACGCGAGCATAGATGCGCTGAGAATCAGTGAGCCTCCGTGCGCGATGCCGGTTTCGATCACCAGATCTGGTTTCGTTTTCCAAATAAGCTCCTGCATTGCGACTACATCTTGTGGGTATTGAATCACCGGACGGCCTAGCCAGGTGAAGTTGTAGGAGTATTTGTAGAGGCATGTATGCACGAGCCAATCATTCGTTTTTTGCTTTAAAGCCTCATCATTCCAGGCCCGATTAGCATTTTGAGAGCATTCAGCTTTAAAGATCTCATGCGTAGTTTCAAAGTCTGGTGCAGACATCCAGCGGTTCCTCCTCAACGTTGCAGTAGCGAACAATTCGAGCAGGATTGCCCACCACTACGGCACCGTCCGGCACATCGCGTGTAACTACGGCACCGGCGCCAATCGTGGCCCAGGCCCCGACCTTAAGTCGCGGTAACACTACGGAGCTGGCTCCAACGAAGACGCCATCGCCAACCTCGACCTTGCCGCAGAGGTTCGATCCAGGCGCGAGGAACACCGAGTTGCCCAGACGGCATTCGTGATTGATGATGCAGCCCGCACTGACACTGCAGTTATGACCAAGCCGAACGTCGGCCTGGAGAATCGCGTACTCCTGTAAATAGCTTCCCAACCCAAACTCGACGTCTACAAGATTTACGGCGGGATGAATAAACTGTCCGAGCTTTGCGCCAGCAGAAAGCAAGACACGAGTGGTTTGATGCCGTGTACGCGTGTCACGGGTGATAACGTTGACGAATCCCACATCCCTGGCGATCCAGTCGGGCAGGACCTCGAAACCGCCCAAGACACCAAATCCATGAAAACAGACACCATGTTTACTTGCGTCGTTGTCGAGGAAGCCTACGATTCGGATCTCCCCGGCTGCCATGACTGCCCGCGCCTGTCGAGCAACCTCCGGGTTGTTCGCACCCAACAGGATTAATTGTCTCATCGGCGCACACCTTCCAGGACAGAGTCAATGACCAGCTGCTGATCGCTCGTACTCAGTTCGTGGTAGCTCGGCAAATTGAAAGCGCGCTGGGACAAATCATGTGCCCGGCCGGTATGAACTCGCGGAGGAAAATCCTTGAAAACCGGAGTGTCGCTGAGCGGAGGAAAGAATACTCGACTGTCGATCCCGGATCTTTGCATCGACTCAAGGATCCCATCGCGTCGAGCGCGGTGTCGATCGGGAAGTACCAATGTCGGCATCCAATAGCTGTTGAACGTACCTTCAGGTTCCGGGTTCATTTTGGCGTCCCGCAGTTCCGCGAGGAAAGCGTTCCGGTAACAATTGAAGACATCGCGCCTGCGCGCAACCAACTCGTCGATCCGTTCCAATTGCGCACAGCCCAGAGCCGCCTGCACATTCGATATTTTGTATTTGTAACCCAACACCGATGGCCAAAACTGCCGCATGTCGCCGGCCGCTCGCCCATGACTGTTCAGTTGCTCGACGCGGCGGCACAAGTCTGTGTCGTTGGTGGCTAGCATGCCACCTTCACCTGTCGTTATCACCTTCGTGCCATGGAACGAGAACACGGAGAAACTGGACATCGTGCCGGCCTTGTGTCCGTTGTATGTTGAGCCCAGAGCTTCCGCAGCATCTTCGATCAGCTGCACCCCGTGCTGCTTCGCGATAACATTCAAGTCGTCCATGGCGGCAAGGTTTCCGTAGAGGTGCACCGCGATAATTGCCTTCGTCTTTTTGGTGATGGCGCGGGCCACTGCGTTGGGGTCGAGACACCAAGAGTCTTCCAGCACATCCACCAGAACCGGCGTGGCGCCGACATAAAAAATGGGAGTAGCCGACGCAACCCAATTGATATCGGCAAGGATGACCTCGTCTCCAGGTCCGATATTCGAGGCCGCCAGACCCAAATGGAGCGCGCCCGTACAGCTTGACGTCGCCAAGGTGTGCTTTACGCCGAGATATTCAGCGAAGTTCCGTTCAAACCGCTTGATATAATCGTAGCAATGCTCACCCCAGCCATGACGGACGGCGTCCAGAGCGTACTCAACCTCGCGCTCTCCAATGCTCGGTTTCGTATAGTAGATTTTGTTCATAGGATTCGGATCTTCGGAACGGCAATCACAAACCGGCCGTCCCATTCCTTGATGTATTCGTGCTGACGCATCACTTCATCGGCGATATTCCAGGGCAGGATGAGTACGAGTTCGGGTTTGTGCTCACGAATCGCTGATGGCGGAAGAATTGGAATGTGGCTGCCCGGAAGGAATTTGCCCTGTTTTGCCGTTGCCGCATCGCAGACGTAGGGCAACAGATCCGGCTTGACGCCTCCATAATTGAGCAGCGTGTTGCCTTTGGCAGCAGCTCCGTAACCGGCCACGGTTCGGCCTGCGTGCTTCTGCTCGATAAGAAAACTGAGCAGGCCGTCCTTTACTGAATCGGCGCGTTTCTGCAGTCCGGTGTATGCGTCGAGCCGCCGCAATCCGGCACGCTCTTCCGCGCCGAGTAGAGTGGCGATTTTTTTGTCGTCGCCGCGCGGGTCGGCAGCGTGACACGCGTAGACGCGTAAGCTTCCGCCGTGCGTGGGCAGTTCATCGACATCAAATATACGCAAATCGAACGTCCCGAAGATTCGACTTACCGTGTAAAGCGAGAGATAGGAGTAGTGCTCATGATAGGCCGTGTCGAACTGTGTATGTTCGATCAGCCGCATCACGTGCGGGAACTCGAGCGAGATGGTTCCTCCGGGTTTAAGCAGTGTCCGGAGTCCTCGGACGAAGTCATTGATCTCGGGAACGTGGGCAAGCACGTTGTTGCCGACAATGAGGTCGGCCTGCCTCTTATCCAGCGACAGCCTTCTGGCTAAGGTTTCCCCGAAGAATTCCCGCAGCACGGGAATTCCTAGTTTCTCCGCCGCCGAGGCTGTACTGGCCGTCGGTTCGATACCAAGACAGGGTACGCCGGCGGCGACGAAATTCTTCAGCAAATAGCCGTCATTCGACGCTACCTCGACCACAAAGCTGTCGCGTGTCAGTCCGAGCCGGCGAGTGATGGTCTCGGCGAACGTGGTGGAGTGTGCCAACCAGCTTTCTGAGGTGGACGAAAAATAAGCGTAGTCGGATGAAAACAGCTCGTCAGCGTTTGAATAGTCCAGGGTTTGAACAAGCCAGCAATTCGTGCATACCTTCACTTTGAGCGGATAGTAACGTTCGGGAGCGCTAAGCTGTGACGCCGTCAGGTAAGCGTTTGAGGGGGGCGCCGATCCGAGGTCCAGAAACGTGTGTTGCAGCGGCACTCCGCAGTGGCGGCATTTCATACGGTCAATCCGGTGAAATCGTCCGCCAACATTGGATGGCTGCGATCGCGGTCGGACAAATCGACAATAGGCAAAGGCCACCGAATTCTCAATCGCGGATCGGTAGGTTTAACGCCTCCTTCCGAAGCCGAGTTGTAAACGGCCGTATGCAGGTACAGTAGCTCGCTGTCTGGTTCCAGAACTTGAAATCCGTGCGCACAACCTTCCGGAATCACCAGCATTCGATAGTTATTCGCTGTCAGTTCCTCAGCATGACATTGCAGAAAGGTTCGAGATCCGGCCCGAAGATCGACAGCAACGTCCCAAATGCGTCCATTCATGCAACTCACCAACTTCATTTCGGCGAAGGGTGACCGCTGATAGTGAAGACCTCGCACGGCGCCGACGGAGTTGGTATGCGAACGATTGATCTGAGCGATTTGTCGCGTGCCGATGACTTCACGGAGCTCCGCATTGCAGAACAGCCGGGTGAACGCGCCTCGATTGTCGATGAAGGGTTCCATCTCAACGACAGCAACACCGCCGATCGGTGTAGGCGTAATTTTCATTGCATGGCCCACGCGCATTCCGCTTTGGAGGCCGACGCTGCGTAACTGAGGAGCTGATCTCGCGTTAACGGGTTATTTGTAACCAGGTAGTGTTCATACCAACGTGCTGTCGCGCGCAGTGCATCCTCGAGGTTCCAGAGCGGTTTCCAATTCAACCGCGCATTTGCTTTGGCGCTGTCGAGGAACAAATGTGTCGCCTCGTGGGGTTCGTCGCCTTGCGAACGATGCCACTGGAGTTGCGGCCAGAAGTCCTCAAACATACCGAGCACGGTCGCAACAGAAGCATTGGCATCAGCGGCAGGCCCGAAATTCCACGCTCCGGTGCAATCCTGTTTTCCGGTAAGCAACTGCTGTCCGAGAGACAGATAGCCGGACAGGCAGTCGAGGACATGCAGCCACGCTCGCGTGGCTTGCGGTGATCGGATCTCCATTGAGTGGCCGTTGCCGACGGCGCGAATGATGTCGGGAATCAGTCGATCGTCGGACCAGTCACCGCCCCCTATGACATTGCCGGCGCGTGCGGTTGCTACCAGCGGACTGTTCTGCTGGTTAAAGAAAGCCTTGCGATAGCTGTCCACAACGAACTCGGCGGCGCATTTCGATGCGCTGTATGCATCATGACCGCCGAGCCGGTCGCTTTCGCGATACGCCCGCCGCGACTCTTCATCGGCATACACCTTGTCTGTCGTGATGACGACAATGGCTCGCAAGGTTTCTGCGGAGCGGCAAGCTTCGAGGACGTTGGCCGTTCCCATGACATTTGTGGACCAGCTCTCTAATGGATCTTTATAGGAACGTCGAACAAGAGGCTGCGCCGCAAGATGGAAGACGATTTCAGGTCGGCACGTACGAATCGTTTCTTGAATGACGGAAAGATCGCGAATATCACCGCGAACATCATTAATCGGCAGATGTAGCAAATCCCAATGATTCGGCGATGCAGACGGCGTCAAACCGATTCCGGTGACCTCCGCGCCCAGCTCGACCAGCCACGACGCGAGCCAGCTTCCCTTGAAACCGGTATGTCCGGTGAGCAGGACACGGCGGCCGTGATACATGCCGTCAAAAAGCCTCATGGCCACATCTTCCACGGCGCGCTACCTTTGGCCCAAAGGTCTTCGAGCTGATTCTTATCGCGCAAAGTATCCATCGCCTGCCAGAAACCTCCGTGCTGGTAGGCCTCGAGCTGGCCGTCGGCGGCCAGTTTCGCCAGCGGTTCGCTCTCCCAGGAAGTCCGATCGCCTTCGATTCTGTCAATCACTGCAGCGTTCAGCACAAAAAAGCCACCGTTGATCCACGCATTGTCGCCTGCCGGCTTTTCATGAAAATCCGTCACCGATGCACCCTGCATATTGAGTGACCCGTACCGGCCGGGTGGGCGGATGGCTGTAACAGTTGCCAGTTTCCCGTGCGCCCGATGAAAGTCAACAAGGGCTTTGATGTTGATGTCTGCAACACCGTCGCCGTACGTAAAGCAGAACGGTTGTTGACCAAGATGACTGCGAACACGCTTGAGGCGGCCCCCAGTGAGCGTACTGTCGCCGGTATCGACGAGCGTGACGCGCCAGGGTTCGACATACCGGTGATGGACCTCCATCGTGTTGTTCGCTGTATCGAAGGTGACATCCGACATGTGGAGAAAGTAGTTTGCGAAGTATTCCTTGATGACGTAGCCCTTGTATCCGCAGCAGATCACAAATTCATTGATCCCGTGGTGGGAGTAGATTTTCATGATGTGCCACAGGATCGGCTTGCCGCCGATTTCAATCATCGGTTTGGGTTTGAGGTGGGACTCCTCAGATATTCGAGTGCCCATTCCACCAGCGAGAATTACGGCCTTCATCTGTTTTCGACTTCCGGTTTGAATAGTTGCGACAGGGCTAAAGTGAGTCAAGGAAAATAAACGCCAGACTCACGTTGGATCAACCTGAATGACTCTTGTACCAGTCGATGGTTTCCTGCAGGCCGTCTTTGAATTGTCGTTTGGCGCGAAAGCCAAACAGTTGCTCCGCTTTACTGGTATCCAATGATCGTCTGGGCTGGCCGTCCGGTTTGCTCGTATCCCACAGTATTTCGCCGCGGAAGTCGGTCATCTTAGTGATGAGATTGGCTAGTTCGCGGATGCTGATTTCCATTCCTGATCCGATATTCACCGGATCGTTCCCGTTGTAGCGTTCCGAGGCCAGGAGAATTCCTTCAACGGCATCGTCCACGTACAAAAACTCTCGCGTCGCGTTCCCTGTACCCCATAGAAAAATTCTTTTCTCACCGGCACGAACCGCATCCACGCACTTCTTAATGATCCCCGGTATGACGTGCGATGTAGTCAGATCGAAGTTATCGCCCGGGCCGTAAAGGTTCACAGGAAGCAGGAATATCGAGTTGAACCCGTACTGCTCACGATAAGCCTGGGACTGGACGAGCAGCATCTTTTTCGCAAGGCCGTAAGGTGCGTTCGTTTCCTCCGGATAGCCATTCCAAAGATCCTCTTCCTTGAAGGGAACCGGAGTGTTTTTCGGGTACGCACAGATGGTTCCGACGGCGACGAATTTTTCAAGGCCACGCCGACGTCCGATCTCGATCATCTGCGTCCCCATCATCAGATTGTCGTAGAAGAAACTACCGGGATTCGCACGATTGGCACCGATTCCGCCGACTTGAGCCGCGAGATGGAGAACGACGTCGGGATTTGCTTCCGCGTACAAGCGCTCGCAGTCGGCAAAGCGAACCAGGTCGTAGTCTTTGCGGCGCGGAATGATGACCGTGGCAGGGCCGTCAGTTATTCCTTTCAACCGGGTTACGAGATGCGAACCCAAGAACCCGGATCCGCCGGTCACGACGACGCGTTTACTTTTCCAAAAGCTCATGTTTTTTTGGCGGGGATTCCGTGTGGATCAGTTCGGATTCAACGTCGGCGTCCACCATCATGTGCACGAGTTGCGCGAATCCTACCTTCGGCCGCCAGTTCAGTAGCTGCTTCGCTTTTGACGCGTCGCCGCACAACGCGTCAACTTCGGTCGGTCTGTAGTATCGGGCATCAATCTCGACGTACTTCGTCCAATCCATTCCGAGATACCCGAAGGTTTCGTCCAGGAACTCGCGGACGGTGTGCGTTTCACCGGTTGCGATGACGTAATCATCGGGCCGATCCTGCTGGAGCATCATCCACATTGCTTCGACATAGTCTCCTGCAAAACCCCAGTCGCGCTGCGCATCGAGATTTCCAAGGAACAACTTTTTCTGCAAGCCCAGCTTGATTCGCGCCGCGGCTTTAGTGATCTTTCGGGTCACGAAGGTTTCGCCGCGTCTCGGTGATTCGTGGTTAAACAGGATTCCGTTGCACGCGAACAAGTTGTAACCTTCACGGTAGTTGACCGTCATCCAATGCGCGTACACCTTCGCTGCCGCATAAGGACTGCGCGGTTGAAACGCCGTGTTCTCGCTCTGCGGAGGAGGCGCGCTGCCGAACATCTCACTGCTGGATGCGTTGTAGAACTTCGTGACGACACCCGTCTCGCGGATCGCCTCCAACAGTCTCACAGTACCGAGCCCGGTGATCTCGGCCGTGTACTCCGGTACGTCAAAGCTGACGCGTACGTGACTTTGAGCGCCGAGGTGATAGATCTCGTCGGGCTGTACCGTTCGAATGATCTTGTTGAGCGAACTGGCGTCATTGAGATCGCCATATATCAGTTTCAATTTCGGATCCGGATCGTGCGGATCTTGATAGATGTGGTCGATTCGGCCTGTGTTGAAACTGCTGGAACGGCGAATCACGCCGTACACTCTGTAGGATTTCGAAAGCAGGAACTCGGTGAGGTATGACCCGTCCTGTCCAGTAATGCCGGTGATCAATGCTTTTTTCATCTCAGTCATTGTATGCGTTGGTCCAACAGCTGAGCAATGGATTGAACGTATGCGCTGCTCGGATAAAGCTGCTGCGCGACGCGGATTTGTGCGACGGCTTCGGGAATACGATTTGCCGTCGATAAACACAAACTGTAGCCAATGTGCGAGCCGGCTTTCTTTGGGCTTAGAACGACAGCCTTGCGAAACGCTTCCGTAGCTTCGGTCAAAAAATGTTGTTCGTGAGTCTGGTGATACAGGTTGAGAAGAATCTCGCCCTGGTCGTGATAGAGACTCGAATTGATCGGATTCACGCCTTGCGCAACCGCAAGTGTTTCGACAGCCGCCTTCAGTTTCTTATTGGTGAACTCGATCTGGGCCCGAATCTGCAGTTCCGACGAAACACACGCCATCGCCGAAAAGCCAATCACGATAATCGCGAAAGTCGCAACCAGCGCGATCGACATCCTGGAAAGACGTGGGAATTCGATCTGCTCCCGCGCGAAAAGGGCGCCAATCGTGACCGCGCCCAGAACGCCAAGGCTTTCAAAATAAATATTGATGTCGACGAAGTTGTGCACGATCCAGACTGTCAGTGTCAGAAGCAGCCAGAACTGATGAGAGGATCTTGCGCGATTGAGACGTTCCCTCAAACGAAGCCTGTCGGCGTTTATCACAATCACGACAGCCAGCGCGATGATTAGGGGATAACCCAGTTCCGCCAGCAATTGAAAAAAAGTGTTGTGAACGAATTGTGTCTCATTGGCGTCGGGCTGCATGTAGACGGGGTACAAAACCCCGAACGTGTTCAACCCGGTGCCCAGCGGGTTTTCTCCGAACATGTTCCACGCGGATATCCAGCTTTTGAGTCGCAGTCCCGCGGGATTTTGTCCTTCGATGGCAGCGCGTCGAGCTGAGTAAAACAAACCGCCTGCAATGGCCAGCACGACGATTAGTGGAGTGACGCGGTTCCAGATAAGCCTGCTGTGCTTGAGAAGCATAGTGGCAACCGTGAGCACTAGAAGACCGAGCAGGAATCCGAACGATCGCGTCAAAAAGCCCGTCGTGAGCAGCAGGCCCAGGCTCAACAAGAGGACGCCATTCAGCGCGCGTTGCCGATTCCACAGCAAACCGTGAAACGGAATCGCGCAAACGAGAAATCCCCAGAGCGTGCCCGGCAACGCCAGAGTTGAGGATACGCGCCGTTCCGCGACGCGTTGCAGCGCCGGCACCTTCAGAACCTGGTCGGATGCGGCGTAGAAAATGTATTGATAGATCTGATCGAATCCCCAGAAATATTGGTAAAGGCCGTATCCCGAAACGATGATCGACAGCGCCACAATCGCTCCGGCCAAATACTTTTCCTGGCCTGCTGTCGAATACGCGAAAAAGCCAAGCAGGCAGTAGTACGCCCACAACGAGGAAAGCGTATCGAAGGATCGGTACAAATCGATCGAAAGCAGTAGCGTGTGCGCCAGAAGAAGCCCAAAGACAATTCCGCCGACGGTCACGAATATCTGCGGTATTCGGCGTTCCGACAGAGCGATCAAGAATGCGAAAGTCGAGCAAAGTATGACCGCGAGTTTGCCATTGGCGTAGGCTTCGGGCGGAAGAACCATTGCGAAGAACAGAGCGGCGAGTGCGAGAAGCATCACGATCGGTTTAGTTTTCATTACGCTCTCCTGCACTCCGCCCAAGCAGCATGGCTTCGTAAGGCTCTTTGGTTTGAACGTTCTGATATCGCAGCACCACCGCAACTGCTCTTTGTCGGTAATCATTGCTAGCCGTCAGGTTGCCGGCGTCCCGGTACCAGTCGGCGATTCGCAAATAGCCGGGCACGTAATTCGGCTCCAATTCCAGCGCGCGCTGCAATTCCTGGTGCGCTTCTTCCTTTGCCCCCGACATGTACAGCGCTTCGGCACGATTCTTTCGCACGAATGGATCGAATGGGTCGATTTCGAGAATGTGGCGGTCGACGGCGGCAATCCTCAGATGAGTTGTGCGGTCCTTAACCGGATCGCCGCTCAGCCGGTCGATGAGCAAGTGTTCCAAATGCCGCGCCGGCATATCCGAATTTGGATTGGCGACAATCGCTTGGGTAAACAGCGTCTCTGCGTACTGCTGCCAACGTCTTTCACTTGTTACTTTGAATTTATCGAAATACACCATGGCGGCGTTGTCGAGGAACACGTCGTGATTCGGGGCGAAGGCGACCGCGAGCCGGTGGTCTGATTCTGCCCGCGCCAGATCTCTGCGTTCATACGCAGCATGTCCCGTTTCGTTGAAGTGAAGGGCAAGCCCCGGCAGCAAAATCCCGTGGAACAACGCGAGAACCAGCAAGATCGAGCAGAGAGCCCAAACTCGGGGTGTCCCCTCGAATCGGAAGCGTAACGCCGGCAACGGCAGCGCGTCTGCCAGCGAGAAAGCGACAAGGCCTGCGGCCATCACCGGCACAGTCCAGTTGTTGTCAACAAGGGCGTGTGTTCCCAGTCCGATCGCCGTCAAAATACCGACTTCCTGGAATAGACGCTGCTTGGCGGGACATGATCGCGCTCTTACTACTGCGGTGCGGAACAGAACTGAGGCAATTGCAAACAGCATGATCGCCGCCGGAATGCCACACTCGGCAGCATATTGCAAAAACTCGTTGTGAGCGATAGCGGGTCGCTTCAAATATCGCGCCACGGCGCCTTCGAGGGGCGGACTGAACCGTTTGGAGACGTAATAGAACTGACCGAATCCGACGCCGAGAACCGGGTGATCCTTGATCACATGCAGGGCGCTCATCCAGACCTTAGGCCGCTCATAGTTGTATGGATCGATCTCGCCGCGATCCAAAAACTTTCGGACAAGTGTCGGGCTGGCTAGCGCCGCTGCGATCAGCGCACCGGCCACCACTATGGCTGCGGCCGCCCGCGGGAGTCCGCGTTTTTTCGCAAATCGAACGACGCCAACAGCGACGACGCCCATTGCTGCCAGCGTTGCGCCTCGGGACCATGCCTGAGTCATTCCGTAGTAGAGGAACAGCGCGGTCGGCGCAGCGATAAGCCTGGGAACCTTCTTAGGTTCAAACAATGCAATTGCGACAGCTCCAGAAAATCCGACGAGAAGAAACGACGCGAAGTAGTTGGGATTGACGAACGGCCCCATTATGGGACGGCCACCAATCATCAGACTAGCGGCAAGATAGATGAGATCGACGCCGATGATCGCCCACAGCAAACTGCGTTTCCAGTTTGCCGATCGAGTTGCATGCAATGCGGCCAGGGCCAGGAATGCTGCCCCGAACAACGCATGCTGGTACCAGCGATAGAAGCCGTCAAACACCGATCCAGACGACCACCCAAGAGAGATCAGCATCAGCATTAGTGTCGTTGCACAGGCGGCCATGAGGACCGGACATATCTGGTCAACGATGCGCTGTTTTAGGGTAAGAATGATACCTATCGTGATAGCTACCAGAAGCAGGCGATAGCTCAATAACACCAAGGGACCGGTTGCTTCTTTGCCTAAAGGAGTTATCGCGACAAGGGCAATGATGGCGATCAATAAGGCGAACTCGGCGGGGCGTGTAACCCCAAGGGTCCTTAACATCGGGCCACTCTAGCACAAGGGCAAAACAGGTTTTTCACAGGGTCTTTTATGCCTTCTGCATTGGCTGGGGAGGTTGACGGCGATGTGGCAAACTTTTGACTTTTTCTGACAATTAAAGTGACGGTTTTTGTTAAACCCAACTGGCTCTCCAATCGCTAAATTCAATGCCTGTGATACTTTCCGCTTTTGGGCGAGCAATTGCATCTCCTCAGGCCGTTCGCGCTGACCGGATGTCTGCGCGAGGTTCGCCGTGAAACTAACGGTTTTCTAAATTTGAGAGCTTTAGGGGCGTTGAGCTTCGAAGCCAAAAATCATTGGAGGATAAATGGCTAGAAACAACAAAGGGTTTTCGTTGCTGGAACTTCTCATCGTGGTTGCGATCATCTTGATCATTGCGACGATCGCGATCCCGAGCTTGCTGCGATCACGTCAGGCTGCGAACGAGTCCGCAGCGGTGGCGTCAGTCCGAACCATCACGACAGCGGAAGTCACGTATCTGTCTTCGTCCGGCGGTAACTACGGGGACATCACACAGTTGATAAGCGCTGGCTTATTGGACACGGCGTTCAATGGCATCAGAGGTGGTTACGATTATGATATCGTCACCAACGGTATGGATTACACGATTACCGCCGTGCCAGCTTCCACGAACAACGGTCGATTCGGCTACTACAGCGTTCCGGACGGCGTGGTTCGTTACTCGTCGCAGACCGCATTGGCTCCTACTGGTCAGGCCGGAAACCCGGTTCAGTAAGAACAGTCCTTTAGTTGGAGGAGATCGCAGTATGCCGAGTCTCCTCCAACTTGACTCCCTCTCGGCACCTTCCAGCGTTTGATCATCACCGTTTCGACTCAAACGCTTGAAGTGTGTCCGAAAGAGACAGCTGAAAGCAGAGGATAACGTGAGAAATAAAAAGGGATTTTCACTTCTCGAACTGTTGATTGTTGTTGCGATCATTCTGATCATCGCGACGATCGCGATACCAAGTTTGCTCAGGTCCAGGCAGGCAGCCAACGAGAGCGGCGCCGTTGCCACACTCCGGACGCTGAACACCGCCGAAGTTACTTACTCCTCGGCGGGAGGCGGCAGCTACGGTACGATGGCCCAGCTCGTCGCTGCCGGATTAGTGGACTCAAGCCTGCAGAACCCGAAGTCAGGGTACAACTACACCATCACGCTCTCGGCAAACCTTCTCGACTACACGGTGTTTGCGACCGCGGCTTCGACGAACGGAGGGCGGTTCGACTACTACACGACACCGGATTACTTGATACGGTTTTCCACAATTACCTCACGCGCTCCCGCTGGTTTAGCGGGCGAACCCGTTCATTAACTTTCGTTCCGGATCGGACAAGCGTCCGATCCGGAGTCTCCCATTCTCGCCAGGTAAAATGTCATAACTGAATCGATGTCCTTTGCGCGATGCTGCCAGTGGGAGATTACGTGTAGATGCAACCCTGCCGCGCGTGTCGGTCGAACAAGAACCGTTTGCTCTTCACCGTGGGTGAAAGTCGCGTCGCGGAATGCCTCGACTGCAGACTCGTTTATCTCGACGTGTTTCATGACTCTGCCAGTATTCAGGACATGTATGCCGACTATGACAGTGGCCGCGACTTCTACTTCGACAACGTTAACGCCGAGGTAAACGAGAACATCGACAGTTATTTGCGTCGCTGCCGCCAATTCACCGCCAGCTCTGCAGAAAAACTTCGCTTACTCGATATTGGCTGTGGAGTCGGCATTCTGCTGGCGCGCGCGAATCGAGAGGGCTTCGTATGCGAGGGAGTCGAAATCTGTGATCCTTTGGCGAAAGCCACCGAACAAAAGGTCCGCTGCACGGTGCATCGCGCCTTCTTGCGGGAAGCGGAACTCTCGGACAACAGCTTCGATGTTGTCACGATGTACGATCTCATCGAACATCTGCCGGAACCTGCTGACGAAATTCACCGAGCCTATCAGTTGCTTCGGCCGGGCGGAATTCTGTTTATCTTGACGCCGAATAATGATGCGCTTTTGCGACGCGTCGCTAAATGGGCTTACCAGGTCTCACTTCATCAGTTCAAGAAACCGATGCGAACGCTCTACTACAGCCATCACCTTTCGTACTTCAATCGCGACAGCTTAAGCAGGCTTCTTCAGCAAATCGGATTCGAAATTGTGCACAGCGAGACACGTAATCAGGAATTGTCGCGCCTGAGCCTGTCCAAGCTGGAACGGAGCGCCGTTCGCACGCTGTTTCTTATCTCTGAACGCTATCCTTCTGCAGGCGGAAAAGTGCTCGTATGGGCGCGCAAAACGACAGCTGGCACAAATTTCTGCTAACTTGCGGAAATGATTCTGAGCATCGCCCCGCTGAGAAAGCATCGCGATTACCGGCTGCTGTACACCGGACAGCTGGTTTCGATGTTCGGCAGCATGATCACCTATGTTGCCGTGCCGATGCAGGTTTTCGAACTCACGCGCTCCAGCTTTGCTGTTGGAATGCTCGGCGTCGTGCAACTGATTCCACTCTTGTTATTCGCTTTGTGGGGTGGCGCGGTCGCCGACGCGATGGACAGACGCCGGCTGCTCGTGGTTTCCGAGTTCTTAATGGCCGCGGGTTCCGCGGCGTTGGTAGTGAATTCGTTTCTCGCGTCTCCAAGTGTGGTCCTGATCTTCGTCGTTTCAGCGGCAATGTCCGCTGTGAATGGCTTTCATCGACCCGCTTTGGATGCCATGACGCCGCGTCTTGTCGATCGAGAAGATCTCACCGCCGTTGCCGCGCTCAACATGATCCGCTTCAATTCGAGCGCGATCGCCGGACCCGCGCTGGGAGGAGTCTGCATCGCGACATTGGGTTATCCCGTCACGTATCTGATCGACGTGCTCACGTTCGTAGTATCTCTTGTTGCGCTGGCGGCGATCCGATCGATGCCGCCTGCTAGTGATGCCGGTCCGGCTGGTATTCAAAGCATCATTCAGGGACTGAATTACGCTCGCAGCCGTCCCGAGCTCATCGGGACTTATGTTGTCGACATGGTGGCGATGACTTTCGCGATGCCGATGGCTTTGTTTCCCGCGATGTCTGTGAATTGGGAAGGCGCGGCCGCCGCGGGATCGCTCTACTCCGCAATGTCGGTTGGAAGTTTGCTGACGGCATTGTTGAGTGGTTGGACTTCAAAGATTGATCGGCACGGTGCGGCTGTTGTGATCGCTGCGGCTCTTTGGGGTTTCTCGATCGTTGGCTTTGGGTTTTCCCATTCATTGGTGGTGGCGTTCGTATGTCTTGCCGCCGCCGGAGCCGCGGACACCGTCAGCGGTTTGTTCCGCGGAACCATCTGGAACGAGACCATTCCCGGCGATCTTCGCGGCAGGCTTGCAGGCGTCGAGATGATCAGCTATTTAAGCGGTCCACTGCTCGGAAACGCCCGGGCCGGTTGGGTCGCATCTGTTACGTCAAATACGATGTCGGTTGTTTCCGGCGGAATTACCTGCGTAGCTGGAGTCTTGCTCTGTGTTCCTCTCCTGCCCGCATTCTGGACGTATCGGAAAGGGAAGTGACGAATGAGGTCTGCCGTCTTTCTGATCTCTCTCCTGGTCCACGGGTCGCCCATGTACTTTCAGCGTCAATCGGATGTCGTCGAGAGGTTGGAACGCCGCATCTTCGAACGAATCAATGAGGAAAGAGTGCGCCGTAAACTTCCAGCATTGAAACCAGACAGCCGGCTTTCGGCAATCGCGCGGGACCACAGCAAAGACATGGCGTCGAAAGGCTACATCGCTCACGTAAATAAGGAAGGTCTCGACCCGACACAGCGTGCGCTCGGCGCGGGTTACAAGTGCAGCCGGGTCATCGGCCGGGTGGTTTATTCGGGGGTCACGGAGAACATCTTTCAAAATAATCTGTACGGCCGAAAAACAGTGCGAGGCGCGCAGATCGTTTATGAGTGGAATACCGAGGAAAAGATCGCCGCGTCGTCTGTAAAAGGATGGATGGAAAGTACGGGCCACCGAACGAACATTCTGAGTTCCGTCCATGAGGTGACGGGCATCGGGGTAGCGGTTGGTCCGGACTACAAGGTGTACATAACGCAGGAATTCTGCTGAGAACGACAGGCCTCCCCCGATAGAGCCATTGATCTAATGGAAACTATGGCTTAATCTCAATTCATGTCTCTTTTACTCGCCATTTTCTTTAGTCTTTTTCAATCCACACAATCCGCAGCGCCACCCACGCCGGATACCAATACCATCATTGAGGGAGTCGACCGGTCGTTTGCCCGAATGCAGGACTTTTCTGCTGATTTTGTTCAAATTGCGCAAGATTCTTTGAACCAAAGACAGCAGGAAGAGGGTCATTTATACCTGGCGAAACCGCGTAAGATGCGGATGGAGTATAAGAACCCGGAGGAGAAGCTGTTCGTCTCAACCGGAAAGAACGTCTATTGGTACGTACCGATGGACCGTCAAGTCCAGGTCGATAAAGTGAAGGATGCGCTGGACGATCGTATACCCCTGATGTTTCTGGTGGGCCAATCGAAATTGAGAGGAGAGTTCGAAAAGTTCACGAGGTTGTCCACGAAACCGGTTATGGAAGGGGCAGTTGTGATCAGTATGTCTCCAAAGAAAAAAACCGACCTGAAACAACTGATCATCGAAGTCGATCCACAAACGTATCAATTGCGACGCCTTGCGCTGACACACGACGACGGGTCACATTCGGAGTTCCGGTTCTCCAACATCCGCCTGAACGCCAAGTTAAACCCCTCGCTTTTCGAATTCACGCCTCCTGCCGGTGTAAGAATCGTAGAAGGTATCGGGCAGTAAGCTCGCGCGACTGTTAATCCATGGAGTTTGTCTGTAAATATGCCAAGGCCTCTGGCGAAGTTGTAACAGCCGTCCAGGTCGGCCAAAACGCTGATGAGGTTAAGCATCGCCTTCAGGAACAGGGATTTCTGCCGATCTCTGTAAAGGCGCGCGGTTGGAGTCTGTCCGCCGGCTTCCGAAAGAAGCAAACGTCCATCAACGCGCAGGACTTCATTGTTTTCAACCAGCAGTTTGTCGCGCTAATTAAGGCGGGGCTTCCGATTCTGCGATCGCTCGATCTGATCAAAGCTCAGGTGAAAAACCCCGTGCTCAAGCGGTACGTCGAAGACATTCGTGACCGAGTTCATTCGGGCGCTCTCCTCTCGGAAGCCCTCCGGGCGCAGGGTGTATTCCCGGTGGTTTATACCGCCTCGGTTTATGCGGGTGAACGCAGCGGAAACCTGGTCGATGTGATTAACCGGTTTATTCAGTATGAGAAGACGATTCTGAGCGTCCGGAAACGCTTCATTAATTCTTTAATTTACCCGGCGTTTCTCATTGTTCTGTCAATAGTTATGGTTATGGTGATCATGACCTACGTGGTTCCAAGATTCGCTGAACTCTACGCCGGTCTGAACACGGAATTACCGATCGCAACCCAGATTCTGATCGCCATTGCGACCGCCTTCCAACAGAACATCGTCATCGCGGCGCCGGCGTTCGTTGCTGCGGTTTTCGCTTTGATCCTTTGGACCGGCACCGCAGGGGGCCGCAACCGAATCGATGAGTTCAAACTGAAAGCTCCGATTGTCGGCAATCTGTGGACGATGTTTTCGATGGCCCAGCTTTCGAGAACGCTGGCGACGCTGTTGCAAGGTGGCATACCGCTCGTGTCCGCACTGGAGGTGTCGAAGGAAGCCACTGGAAACCGTGTCCTTTCGAAGTCGATCAGCGGTGCCATTGTGAATGTCCGCGAGGGACAATCGTTGTCCGATAGCCTGGAGCGGACACGGCATTTCCCCGACCTCGCCCTCGAGATGATGCGAGTGGGCGAGCAAACGGGTTCACTGCCGGACATGCTCAACCATGTTGCCGACTTCTACGATGAGGACGTTAACCTTCGGTCGACTGCGCTTCTGAGCTGGGTGGAACCTGTGATCCTGATTTTTGTTGCGGTATTCGTGGCGATGCTTCTGATCGCTCTCTACATGCCAATCTTCAGCATTCGCGGAAGAATGGGCGGGTAAAGTTGGAATATGAAGAACGTTTCTGAAACAAATGGTCGATTGACAGCCGAGGAATTGGCTGCGCGCTATCACTACGAACTCGTCGATTTGAAAGGCGCACACCTGGATCTGGAATTGTTCCGGACGATTCAAGTCGATCTGATGTTCCGCTACAACTTCGTGCCGCTGCGCAGCGAAGGCAACGCCCTTGTTGTTGCGATGGCGGACCCGAGCGATCTGGTCGTGATCGACGAAGTTTCAGCTCTGTTGGGCCGCTCGTTGATCATCAAAGTCGCCCCGTTGTCCGACATTCAGGATCTGCTGAAGAAGTCCGAATCGTCGCAGCGGATGTTGGACGAAGCGACCGAAGGTTTCAAACTGGACCTGATTCGCGAAGATGAGTCCGGCGACGAGACGATCTCGATCCAAAAGATCACCGAAGAAGAATCAAGCCCCATCATTCGCCTGGTGGACACGATCATCTTCACGGCGCTCGAGCGAAGGGCCAGCGATATTCATATCGAGACCCGGGATGTGGAAGTGGCGGTTAAGTACCGCATTGACGGCGCTCTTAGCGAGGCCATGGATCCGATCGCAAAGGAGCACCATTCCACCATCATTTCGCGTATCAAGGTTATGTCCGAACTGGACATCTCGGAGCGTCGCGTCCCTCAGGACGGCCGCTTTAAAACCCGGTACAAAGGTCGCTCTATCGACTTCCGTGTTTCGATCATGCCGTCGGTACACGGAGAAGATGCCGTCATCCGTATTCTCGACAAGGAAACCATCAGCGAGAAATTCCGAAACCTCAGTCTCGAAGTCGTCGGCTTCTCGGAAAGCGACATCCGAAAGTTTCGCCGCTACATTTTAGAACCCTACGGCATGGTGCTTGTTACGGGGCCCACGGGAAGCGGCAAGACGACCACGCTTTACGCCGCTCTGATGGAAATCAAGAACGACGAAGACAAGATCATCACGATCGAAGATCCTGTCGAATATCAGATCCGTGGAATTACTCAGATTCCCGTGAACGAGAAGAAGGGGCTGACGTTTGCACGCGGGTTACGTTCGATTCTCCGTCACGATCCCGACAAGATCATGGTCGGGGAGATCCGCGACGTCGAGACGGCGCAAATCGCGATCCAGTCCGCACTCACCGGACACCTGGTGTTCACGACGGTGCACGCAAACAACGTCGTCGACGTGCTCGGACGGTTTCTCAACATGGGTGTTGACCCATACAACTTCGTATCAGCCATGAACTGCATCCTGGCACAAAGGCTTGTGCGGATGATTTGTTCGAACTGTCGCAAGATCGTAACTTATCCGGATCAATTTCTTGTGGAATCCGGATTCGACGCCAACCGGTACCGCGATTATGTGTTCTACGAAGGCGAAGGTTGTCTCGAGTGCAACGGCACCGGCTATCGCGGCCGAACCGCAATTCACGAGCTGCTGGACCTGTCGGACAAGATTCGCGAAATGATCGTCGAGCGAAAACCGACGTCCGAGATCAAACGCATGGCGCACGAAGAAGGCATGACGTTCCTTCGGGATTCCGCCGTGGCCAAGGTTCTGGCAGGCATTACGACATTAAAAGAAATCAACAAGGTTACTTTCATTGAATAACACGGCAATAGGCAGGATTCGACAGTGGTTCCGTCCCCAGTTACCGCTCTGGGCGTGCGAGTTCACGTCTCGAGAGATCGTCGTGGCAGGTGTGGACGGAAAGAGAAGTCATGTCCAGGGTAAGGCCAAAGTCGAACTTCCCGCAGGCGTGTTCAAGGGTTCGTTGGGCGACGCCAACATAAACGAAAGCACCCAGATACGAGCGTACCTTCAGGCTGCATTGAAGGCGGCGTCCTTCAAAGGATCCGAAATCTGCGTCGTCATTCCGGATGAGGCTGCGCGCGTTTCGTTTGTCAGCGCCGAAACGCTGCCAAAAACCGAAGCAGAGCAAATCACCTTCTTACGATGGAAACTAAAGAAGACGGTCCCATTCGACGTCGACACCGCTCAAATTGCATTTCAAGTCGTCGGCAATCATCCCAACGAATCCAAGGGCGGGAAGGCTACCGGATGCGATTTGATCGTCGTGCTGTCGCCGCGGAACGTGGTGGAAGAATACGAAAACCTTTTCGATGAGTTGGGAATTCATGCCGGATACGTCGTTCCGTCGAGCCTGGCGGCGTTGAATCTTTTGAAGACGCCCGCCGATGATGTGCTCTTTGTGAAGGTCGTCCCGGACTGCGTGACAACGACTGTGTTGCAGAATAAACAAATCAAGTTTTATCGGCGCGTGACGGATCTCGGCTTGTATGAGTCCGTGTATCCCACCGTGTTGTATTACCAGGACAAGCTGGGCGGTACCGCCCTCCGACAAATGGTTGTGTGTGGGTCGGAGGCGCAGGTGCGCTCACCTGGCCAGGAGCTTCAACACAAAACCGGAATTCCGTTCGTGCAACTGGAGCCTCGGAATATCGAGGACCTTTATAAACCTGCGCTGGGAGCAGTTCATCTTTCATGGGCGAACTAGACCTGAACCTTTCGACGCGGCCATTTCCCGCGTACAAGTTTAAGACGCTGCTGTTGACTGTCGCGATCGTCGCGATGATCGGGGTAACAGCGTGGCAGGTTTATTACTTCGCCCATTACTCATCCTTGTCTAATCAGATTCGCGGTGAAGCTCAGAGCGCACGCGTGGATTCGATGGTGTTGGGGCGCAGGCTGGCGGATATGGAGGCAAAGCTTAGCCGGCCGGAAGCGACC
>Ga0075421_100001366_pt1 | contig 28425 bp, 17 predicted proteins | sample SoiMetdeltSBSDD5_FD_75292 | JGI IMG/M metagenome (GOLD analysis project Ga0075421, IMG submission 75292) | Bulk soil microbial communities from a Populus tree surrounding site in Tennessee, USA - Soil MetaG P. deltoides SBSDD5 | ecosystem: Environmental > Terrestrial > Soil > Tree plantation... | reverse complement strand
GTGCAAGTTAGCGACCAGCCGCTCGTTCAGACCCTAACGCCCGCAAGTTCACAGATGCGCGGCGCTTGCGGGCGTGCCCGCCAAGGCCTGTCGATGAAGAGCCTCACAGGAGCGGCACGCCTCTGTCAGGACCGTAATTCTCCTGGGATCGCGACGAGGAGGAAGACGAACGCGGCAAGAACGCCGTTCAAAGACCGACGACTCGCGCTCATCCAAACCTATGACGACGCGCGATGCCTGCGCCCTCGCGAATCACCACGAGGTGATTCGCGTCCACGTTCGGCACCTGCTCGGTCGCCCCGTTGGGCCAACGAATCGTCAGGTCAGCCTTGGTCGCTGCACCGAGCCCAAAATGCAGCCGGCGATCGTTGGCGGAGTAGAAACTCGACTGGGCCGTGACTTCCTGCGCCTGCGTGCGGCCTCCATAGCGGGCGGTAACGCGGGCACCGATCGCGCTGCGGTTCGACTTGACACCCTCGAGCAGGACCTTGAGCCAATGACCGCTGCCGGTCACGTCGTTGCGCAGCAGCGACGGCGGCTCGTTCATGTTCGTGATCAGGATGTCGACGTCGCCGTCGTTGTCGAAATCTCCGAAAGCGCAGCCGCGGCTCGAGTGCGTGGCGGCCACGCCGCTTCCCGCTTCGTCGATCAACTCCTCGAACCTGCCGTCGCCGAGACTGCGGAACACCAGTCGTGGCGTGCGGAACGGGTATGCGGGCAGCTTCGCCTCCACTTCGGGGTACACGCTGCCCGTCACGACGAAGAGATCGGGAAAGCCGTCGTTGTCGAGATCCATCATTCCCGTTCCCCATCCCACGTATCGGGTTTCCACGCCGACGCCGGCTCGAATCGTGACGTCATCGAAGTACCCCTTGCCGTCGTTGCGGTAGAGCACATTGGTGTCGTCAGAGAAATGGGTCTTGAAGAGATCGAGATGGCCGTCGAGATCGTAGTCGCCGACGGCGATGCCCATTCCGGCTTGTTCCAGGCCGTCCTCGCTCAGCGCAACACCGCGCTCGAGCGCTTCTTGGCGGAACGTTCCGTCGTGCTGGTTACGAAACAGCCAACTCGGCGTCGAGTCACATGCGACGTAGATGTCCGGCCAGCCATCGTTGTCGTAGTCAGCCGCCACCGCCGTCATTGGATACGAACCCGACGCGGCGGCAACGCCCGACTGCCGGCTGACGTCGGTGAAGGTGCCGTCGCCATTGTTGTGGAACAACTGCACGAAGCCAGGGGGCAGGCCGCGCGGCCCGCAATTGACCGGCACGCCCTTCCAGCGGCAGTCCGGGTTCTCTCCGGGCTTGGGCAGCTTCTCAAGCGTCGTGTCGAGATAGGTGGCGACAAAGAGGTCCAGCTTCCCGTCGCGATCGTAGTCAACCCACGTGCATCCCGCGCCGTAGCGCACGGCGCTCTGGCGAAGGCCCGCCTTCTCCGTGACGTCGGTGAACGTGCCGTTGCCGTTGTTCCGATAAAGAACGTGGTGGCCGTAGTAGGTGATGAAGAGATCGTCGAACCCGTCGTTGTCGTAGTCACCCACGGTGACCGCTGAAGCCCAACCGGATCGAGTGAGGCCGGCTTTCTCGGTGACGTCTGTGAACGTGCCGTCGCGGTTGTTCTTGTACAGACGGTTGGTCGCGCCGGGCGGTGCTCCCTCGAGGCGCGTGCCGCTCAGCACGAGGACGTCGAGCCAGCCATCGTTGTCGTAGTCGAGAAAGGCGGCGCCGCAGCCGACCACTTCGATGATGTAGCGCTTCGACTCGACGCCGCCGTAGACGATGGGTTGAGTCAGGCCCGCCTGTTTGGCAACGTCGGTGAACCGTGCCGGAAATGGACGGCCCGAGGGTTTCCCGCGAGGCGTCGCCTTCACGCCGCGGGTGGAGACCCCCTGGCCGAAGGCCGGCCCTGAGCTCAGTCGAAGGGCCGGCGTAGCGGAACATGCGAGCAGCGCGAGAAGGTGTCTGCGCGTCAGCATCGTCATCAGGGGTTACTTGGGCAGCAGCGCGCGCCGGTTCAGGAAGGTTTCATGCGAGACGGGGTGGACCGTCTCGTCTCGCGGGAAGGCTCGGATGTAGACTTCCTCTCGCAGCGCCTCGTCTCCGTTGCACGCCTCGAACAAGAACGCCGCGCGTTCCTCCGCCGCCCGGGCCAGCGCGGCGTGGTACATGTCCGAGATCAAATCGCGTCGGTCGGGCATCGGGATGGCGCCATTTTACCGATTCTGACATTCGTTTCCAGTTGCCTGTCAGAACCGCAAGCGAGAGACCACGCAGCGCGACCAAGTCTGCCCTAGGTATGTCACGACGTTGTGTGCGACTCGTTGTAAACCGTAGTTGAAGGCACAGGAGCGCTACACGCGTCGCCGAGTTCGCGTAGACGGAAGAGTATCGAGAGTTCGGTAGGTCATCGTGAAGGTGCCGATCTGAAGCTGGTCGCCGTCCTTCAACGTCACTGATTGCACGATGCTCTGGCCGTTGACCTGTGTTCCGTTCTTGCTCCCGAGGTCTTCAACCGTCGTCTCGTCGGGAGTCACGATGATTCGGGCGTGTTGGCGCGATACCAGTGGCGAATCGATTCGCACGGCGCTGTCACGATCGCGCCCGACGACCGTCGAGCCTTCCGGAAGGCTCCACTCGCCACGCTTCGATACCAGCCGTGGGCCCAAGGTTGGGGGTTTCGACGCCTCCGCCGGCGGCGCCGACCGCGCGTCTCCATGAAATGCGTAGCCGTATCGGGTCACGGTTCGGATGTAGCGCGGTGTGCGCGGCGAGTCGCCCAGCGCAGCTCGGACTTCCGCGACCAGGTTGTGAAGACTCGCGTCGGTAACAAACGTCTCAGGCCACAGATGCTGGACGAGCTCGGCCTTCGGCACCGCCTCTGGTCGCCGATCGAGAAGAAACGCCAGAAGCTGGAAGGCCCTTGGTGAAAGCGGCGTCGCGCGTCCATGGCGAAGAAGGGTCCGCCGGCCGAAGTCGAACTCGCAGTCTCCAAACGCCACTCGCATACGGATTTGAAACGGTAGCGTATCGAAAATGCGGCCCGTTGCGAATCGAAAGAAATTAGAGTTTCATGAGAACTCCGCAAGGACATCGTGCTTCACTCGAGCCTATATTTAGGACGATGCGCAGGTTAGCGAACGTTGCCCTGCTCGCCGCGTCGCTGCAGGTGCTGGCCGCCCAGGGACCGCCAGCCTCGAACCAGGCGAGCGCGAAGACCTGGGTGGGGCGCTATCAGGAGTTCGAGGAATACCTGAGGACCGCCGAGTGCGTGAGCATGCAGACGCTCGACGTGGCCAGAGCCTCGCGCTGCACGCTGCCGCCAGGTGGGCCGATCGCCAGGATGGCCTGGCGATCCACCGACGGCGCCGTCCGGGGATTCCACGAGAGGTACAAAGCCGAGATTGCCGCGTACGAGCTCGACAAGCTGCTGAAGCTGGACATGGTCCCGCCGAGTGTCGAACGACCGATCCAGGGCAACACCGGGGCGGCGCAACAATGGGTCGAAGGCGCCTTGGCAGTGCGTACCGACGAGTTACCCAACGGGCCGCACCGGACCGAGTGGGAGAATCAACTCGCCCGGGTGACGATGTTCGACAATCTGATTGGCAACCGGGACAGGAATCTCGCCAACATGATTCGAGACGCGGAGTGGAACCTGATCCTGCTCGATCATTCGCGCGCGTTCGGCCCCGGCATCGACCTCCCTCAGAAAATGACGAGAATCGACAGCAGCTTGTGGAAGAGAATCGAGGGGCTCACTCAGAAACAGCTCGCTGCCGCACTGAACAAATGGATCGACGAGAGTGCGATTCGCGCGATCCTGGACCGTCGGGAGCGGATGAGGGCCGAGATCAAGCTGCTGGCGAGATAATGCGCCGCGGACCGGCTAGTGGAGTGATGGGTTGGCAGTCTCGCCGATGATCACGAACACAATCTCTCATTACGAGATTCTGACGTCCATTGGCGAAGGTGGCATGGGCGTGGTGTACCGTGGCGTCGATACCCGCCTCGGACGCCCCGTCGCCGTCAAGCTGCTCCGCTCCAAGGGAGCGGTCGATCGAGAAAGCCGCAAGCGGTTCGTCCACGAGGCCAGGGCCGCTTCCGCCCTGAATCATCCACACATCATCACCATCTACGACATCGGGCAGGACCAGGGCCTTGACTTCATCGCCATGGAGTACGTCGTCGGGTCGTCGCTGGCCCACCTGCTGGCGCGATCCCGGCTGAAGATTGAAGATAGCCTGAAGTACGCGGAGCAAATCGCTGACGCGCTGGCCGCCGCGCATGCCGCCGGAATCCTCCATCGCGATCTCAAGCCGGCCAACATCATGGTGACCGACAAGGGATCGATAAAAGTCCTGGATTTTGGGTTGGCGAAGCTCACTGAGTCCGCCGAGTTCCGGCCGATCGAGGATCCGATTGCAGCGGGTACGACGGACCTCGAAGATGCCCTTCAGACGGCGAGCGGAACGATCCTCGGCACGGCGCCCTACATGTCTCCCGAGCAGGCCGAAGGGAAACCCGCCGATACGCGATCCGATGTCTTCTCGTTCGGGACAGTTCTCTACGAGATGGTGACCAACCGCCGCGCATTCAGCGGCGACTCGCCAGTCTCCACGCTTGCGGCCGTCCTGACGCACGAGCCCCCACCACCGAGCCAGCTCGTTCCGGAAGTATCGCGCGATCTCGAAAAGACGATCCTCCGCTGCCTGCGAAAGAATCCCGATCGACGATGGCAATCGATGGCGGATCTGAAAATCGCGCTTGAAGACCTGCGCGAAGAGCTCGAGTCCCGCAATCGGACCGAGTCTGCCGCATCGACGCCGTCGCGCCGGGTGAAGTGGGCGTTGCTGGCCGGCCTGGGTGTGGTCGTCGCCGGGGCGGTGGTCTTCGGCGGATGGCGATTATCTCGAACGGGGTCTGATGCAGGTAGCCCCCCCTTTCTGGACAGGCTCACATCGGACGTCGCGTGGACGGACTATCCGGCGATTTCACTCGACGGAAAGATCCTTGCGTACGCATCCGACCGGAGCGGCGAGGGTAACCTCGATATATGGGTTCAGTCCATTCCCGATGGTGCCGCGGTCAGGCTGACGCGCCACGCCGCAGACGATGTCGAACCGTCGCTCTCGGCAGACGGGAGCAGAATCGCGTTTCACTCGAGCCGACCGGGCGGCGGCATTTACGTCATCCCGACGTTCGGCGGCGACGAGCGGCTCGTCGCTGCTCGCGGCTTCTCACCGCGCTTTTCGCCCGACGGACAGTGGATTGCCTATGGCGTGACAGAACATGGAGGCGCCAGGATTTATGTGGCGCCAGCCGCCGGTGGTCCCGCGACACCGGTGACCGCCGGTTTCTATCGCGCTCAGTCACATGTATGGTCGCCGGACGGGCGGTACCTGTTGTTCTGGGCCCAGCGCGATCGAGACGCTCCACCTGAAAACAACGTTGACTGGTATATAGCGGCAGTTCCCGGTGGATCGCCCGTCGCAACCGAGGCCCGAATTCGATTGCTGCGAGACCGGTTCGACGCGGTACATGGGTTGCCGTACCCGGACGCGTGGGTAGGCGAGGGGAACCGCATCCTCTTTCATGGTCACGTCGGCGACTCCGCGAACATGTGGCAGGTGCCGATTGCGGCCGGTACCTGGCGCATCACCGGCACGTTGCGGCGCGCGACGTTCGGCACGACTGATGAAGCGGCCGCCTCGGTGACATCGGACGGACGGATGGTGTTCATCAGCCGCACGATGGGTGCAGACATCTGGAGCGTGCCGCTCGATGCCAACCGCGGCAAACCGACGGGCCCTCTACGGCGCTTAACACAGGATGCGGCAGAGGATTACGACCCCACCCTGTCGGCAGACGGCGCAACACTGCTGTTCCGATCCCGACGGTCTGGGCGATTCGCCGTCGTTCTCAAAAAGCTCGACGCCGGCGCAGAAACGGTGCTGACTCGGCTTCCCGAGGATCACTATGCCGCGATTAGCCCGGACGGATCGAAGGTCGCGTACTCGTTTCGACAAAACGGAAAAATGCCGATCTTCGCCGTGGGCGCGGGCGGCGGAACTCCCGATCTGGTATGCGATGACTGCGGCCAGGTGGAAAGCTGGTCGGCCGCTGGAGATCAAATCCTCTACCTCACGGCGCACGATCCATCGGGCATAGGCATTGTGAAGCCCGGGTCGCCACGAAACGACGGCTGGTTGCGGCATCCCGGGTACGGCATCTACAACGGGCGAATGTCGTTGGACGGCTGGGTTGCCTTCAATGGCAGGAGCGATCGGCTGGCGCCGGCACAGATCTTCATCGCCAAGGTACACGCGACCGCCGTTGCAGGCGACAAAGACTGGGTCCTCGTCAGCTCCGACGGCGAAGCGCCGAGCTGGTCGCCTGATGCAACTATCCTGTACTTCTGGTCCGACCGGGACGGATCTCCATGTCTTTGGGCGCAACGGCTCGATCCCTCCATGAAGCGGCCGACTGGCGAGCCGCTCGCCATTCAACATTTCCACGGCAAGGGACTATCCACGAGGAACCTTTACCTCGGCGCGGCGGATATTGCGGTCGCGCGGGACAAGATTCTGTTCAACCTCGGCGAGCACACCGGCAACATCTGGATGACGCGGCTCTCGAAGTAGGGCTTTACCACTACCGACTCGCCGTCTTGCCGACGGCGAAGAGCGTGCCGTCGCTGCGCAGGAAAATTCGTCCGCCTGAGATGGCTGGGGACGCGATCAGACGTTCTCCCAAATCATTGCGCGCCAGCACGCGCGGCTGATCAATCCTGCGGCAAGAACCAGTGCACGTACCCGCACGCGCTGCAGATGAGGCAGTCGCAGGTTGGCGCCGCCCATTCCAAGTCGAAGAAACTCAAAGCAGCGCCGTGGAGCTGCGCGCGCTTCTGCCAAAACGTGTCGTTGCCCCAGGCTTGGCACGGGAAGGGTTTGCCACGTACGGTTGCCGTTTCCGGCTCGTCCTTGCCGAAGAAGCCCATCGGGTTGTCCTTTCGCGGTCGAGGATACGATCGCGAGCCCTGCGGTGACAATTCTCAACCTGTCTGGCTGGTCGTGTTGCGGATTCGACGATTGACATGTATATCGAAGTTATATATGTATGAGTGAAGTATATGAAACCCGACGAGCATTCACTGAAGAAAGGCACGGCCGAGCTGCTCGTGCTGGCGCAACTCGAAGACGAGCCGCGCCACGGTTACGACATCGCCTTGCGCATCGAGCACCGATCGCAAGGTGAGGTTGTGTTCAACGTCGCGTCACTCTATCCGGTCCTCTATCGACTCGAGACCCAGGGGTGCATCTCCGGCCGTTGGGTCGAACGCGCAGGCCAACGCCGCCGGCGGTTCTACCGGTTGACCCCGGCGGGCCGAGCGAGACTGGCGCAACAGCGCAAGGCGTGGGGCGTCTTCATGTCGGCGGTGCAGCGAGCAGCGGGGCCAGAGTATGTGTGACTTCGTCGCCTACGTGCGCCGCAATCTTCCACGTGGCGACATACCTGACGACCGCTACGACGACGTGGTCGAGGAACTCGCGTCAGAATTGGAAACGCGTTACGCGGCGTTGCGCCGGCGCGGCGCGAGTGACGATGCGGCCTGGCAAGACGTGCTCGCGCAAGTGCCGTCGTGGCCGGCGCTGGCGCGCGACCTGACCTCGGTGCGCAGCGCTCCGGCTGACGCGACCTTCGTGTCGCGGGTCCGCCGTTTCGTATCGTTCGACCCCTGGACGCGCGAGCTCGCCTTTGCGTTCAGAATGCTGCGAAAGGACCGCGGCTTCGCCGCCACAGCCATCATCACCTTGACCGTTTGCCTCGGTGGGCACGCGGCCATCCTCGGTGCCGCGAACGCGCTGCTGTTTCATCCGCTACAAGTACCGGAGCCTGAGCGCGTGCTACTCATGGCCAATCAGTACCCGCGGGTCGAGGCACGTCGCTCGCCGCGCAGCGCACCACCCGACTACGCCGACAGGCTGCAGTACGTCACCGCGTTAGAAGAGCAGGCGCTCTACAACTTTGTCGCGGCGACGATCGAGTCGGGGGGCATCGCGACGCGCATGTCGGGCATGGTCGCGACGCCCTCGCTCTTCCGCTTACTGCGCGTCAATCCGACGCACGGGCGCATTTTCACGAACGACGAAGCCACGCCGGGCAACGATGCGCGTGTCATCCTGACCGACGGCTTGTGGCGTGAGTTGTTCGGCGCCGATCCCGCGGTCATCGGCCGCACGATGCGGCTGAACGGGCGCGAATCCACGATCGTCGGTATCCTGCCGCGCCATTTCGTGTTCGGCGACCCCGACGCACGCTTCTGGATTCCGCTCGTGCTCACCGAGCGAGAACGATCCGACGACGCGCGTCATCGCAATGGTTGGTTCAGCGTCGGCCGAATGAAGCCGGGTTCGACGATCACGCACGTGCGCGATCAGTTGAAGGCGCTCGACGCGGCAAACTTCGACCGCATGCCGCCGCAGTTGCAGTCGATTGTCATCCGGACGGGCTTCTACACCAGTGTCGAACCGCTGGAAGACGCGTTGGTGCGGGATGTGCGCGGCCCGCTGCGACTTCTGTGGGCCGCCGCATTTGCCGTGCTGGTCATTGGTGTTGGTAACCTCGCGGCGGTCGCGCTCGCGCGGTCGCGCGGGCGCCTCGGCGATCTAGGTACCCGGCTCGCTCTTGGGGCGGGCCGCTGGGATATCGTTCGTCAACTGCTCGTCGAAGGGCTGCTGATTGCGGCCGTTGGCGGAGCCGGGGCACTGGCGCTCGGCACGTGGATGCTGTCAGCGGTCCGAGTGACGCAACCTGGCATGGCACAGCTTCGTATCGATGCCGCTGCAGGAGCGACGACGTGTGCGCTCGCCGCGCTCGCCGCCGTCGTGATGACGATCGCGTCCGCGTCCCCCCTCTACACCGTCAAGCTCGGCGCGATGCTGCACGAGGCCGTCCGGTCAGACACCCGCGGGCGAGCCGTTCGAAGGGCCTGGCGAGCTCTGATCGTGGCGCAGATGACGTGTTCCTTCATGCTCCTCGTGGGCTCGGCGGTGCTGTGGATGAGCATCCGTAATCTCCTGGCCGTGGATCTCGGGTTCAGAACGGACAACGTCCTGACGGCGGTCGTCAGCCTTCCCGCGACGCGCTACGCGGACGCCGATGCGGCCAGAGCCTTTCTGACTCGGTCGCTCGAGTCGATTAGCCGCCTGCCCGGGGTCGTGGCCGCCGGCGCCACGACGATCGTGCCAGTGACCCGCAGCGGGTCGACCGGACTGGTCGTCGCGGAGGGATACGTTCCGGTTCCCGGCGAGCTCCCGGCCAGCGGCCAGCGCAGCGTCGTGAGCCCCGGCTACTTCGAAGCCGTCGGCACAACGCTCGTGCGCGGACGGTATTTCGATCGGCGCGAAGACGATCCCTCGTCGAGCAGCGTCGTCATCGACGAACGGCTGGCGCAGCGATTCTGGCCGAACGGCGATGCCGTCGGCAGGCGGATGTTCTGCCCGATCAATACCACTCAGCTGGCGATGAACGACCCCGACACGCCATGGTTGACCATCGTCGGCGTCGTGCGAAGCGCTCGTCTGAATGGGCCAACGGTCGAACGGGACATCACCGGGACCTACTATCTCCCGTCCGCGACCGCGCCGCCGCGCGACTTCGGCTACGTCATTCGCACCCACGGGGATGCGGCCGGCATCGTTCGCGACGTGCGCACCGCTGTGGCACAGATTGATCGCGAGCTGCCGGTCTTTGACATCCACACCATTGCCGAGCGGACCGATCTGGCGCTCACGTCGCGAACGAACACGATGCGCCTGGCGATGCTGTTCGCGGCTGTCGGCGTATTTCTCTCGTCGCTCGGCTTGTACGGCATGCTTACCTACGTCGTCACGCAGCGGACACGCGAGATCGGCCTTCGACTGGCGGTGGGAAGCCTGCCGCGAGGGATTGTTGCGCTGGTGCTCCGCGAAGGACTGTGGCTCGCGATGGCAGGTGTGGCACTTGGCGCGGCTGGCTCGGTGACGCTCGGGCGACTGATGGCGTCGCACCTCTACGGCATTACACCGTCGGACCCGCGGGTGCTAGTCGTGATCACGGCGACGCTTGCCGCAGTCGCGACCCTCGCGTGCGTCATACCGGCGCGCCGGGCGGCCCACATCGACGTGATGCGCACGTTGAGCGGATCGTAAAGCGCGGCGCGCTGTTCATCGCGCCGGCTCGATCCCGTCTAGATACTGGCCAGCCTTCACGTTCTCGAAGCGCTGGATGATGCCAGACGGCCATTTGATCTCGACGAGCGCGGCAATGCCGTCGCCCCCGAGACCGACGATCAGGCGCTTGTCGCTGGCGGAGAGGTACCCGACGGCCGTGGTGACTGTCGCGTACTGGGTCCGCCCGGATGCAGAGACGACTTTCACTCGCGCGCCGATCCCACCGCGAGTGGATTTCCGTCCGGCGACGCGAATTCCGAGCCAGCGTTGGCGATTGCCGCCGTCGTTGCGCAAGACGATCGCCCGCTGCCCGACATTGCTCACGACCGCGTCGACATCGCCGTCGTTGTCGAGATCGCCGAACGCCGCGCCGCGGCCCGCCAGGTCCTGCCGGAACACGTCGCCAGCCAGCACGCGGACAAAGTGCCCGGACTCGTTGCGCATGAGCAGTGGCGGTTGCAGGTAGCGCAGGTTGGGCGACGTCTTTTCAATCGTGTCCATCACGTGTCCCTGCGCTACGAAGATATCCTTCCACCCGTCGTTGTCGTAGTCGACGAACCGTGTGCTCCAGCCCGAGTACGGGAGCGTGGCCCCGCCGATGCCGCTAGAGTTTGTGGCATCGCGGAAGCTGCCGTCGCCGTTGTGGCGGAACAGCCGATACCGCTCGTTCGACAAATCGGTGACGAACACATCGGGCCGGCCATCGTTGTCGTAATCGCTGAAGTCGACGCCCATGCCGGCGAAGGTCTTCCCGTCCTCGTTCAGCGCGACGCCCGCGAGCAGCGCCTCTTCGGTAAAGGTGCCCTTGCCGCTGTTGCGGAACAGGAAGCATGGGAAGGAATCGTTGGCCACGTAAACATCGATCCAGCCATCGTCATCGTAATCGGCGAAGGCGACCCCGAGACCCTTGCCCGGCGCGCTCGCGATCCCCGCCTTCATCGAGACGTCGGTGAATGTGCCGTCGCCGTTGTTGCGGAAGAGGATGTTGGCAACCGGCTCGAAGTTGTCGGGGTGACAGTAGGCGCGGTATCCAGGTTTCTTCTCGCCGCAGTAGCGATTCTGCTGGAAACTCCATTCCAGGTAGCGCGTGACGAAGAGATCGAGGTGGCCGTCGTTGTCGTAGTCCACGAAGCCGGCGCTCGTGCTCCACCCGGCAGCTGCCACGCCCGCGCGCGCAGTGACATCGGCGAACGTGCCGTTGCCGTTGTTGCGATAGAGCGTGTTGGCGCCGTAGTTGGTGACGTAGAGGTCGTCGAACCCGTCGTTGTCATAATCGCCAACCGCCGCGCCCATGCCGTACTGATTCTGCGGCCGGCCACTCACTCCCGCCGCCTCGGTCATGTCCTCGAATGTGCCGTCGGTACGTTGACGATAGAGACGATTCCAATAGGCCGGATCAGATTTGTCCGGGCGTCCGTCCCGCGGCATCGGATCCACGATCTTCGCGCCGTTGGTGAAGTACACGTCGAGTCGCCCGTCGTTGTTGTAGTCGAAGAGGGCCACGCCCCCGCCCATGGTTTCCACCAGGTGCTTGCTCGGGGTTGCCGAATTGGCATGCGTGAACGTGATCCCCGCCGCCTTCGTGATGTCGATGAATTGCACGTCCGGCTGCGTGTAGTGTCCGGCTAAGGCCGGACTCCACACCGTCACGCCGGCGAATGCGAGCAGCGAGAAGCAAACAATGGCCTTCATCAACGCCCGCTCCGCTCGAAGCGCCTCTGGCTCACGATCCCCTTCGACTCCTCGATGACGATGAGGTGATTGGCAGGGACATCGCGAACGGTTTCCTTGATGCCCGACGGCCAAGAGAGCTCGACGAGCTCGACCGCCGCCGCGCGCCCCAATCCGAAATGGAGACGGAAATCGCTCTGCGAGTAGTAGCTCGAACCGCTCATCACCTCGTCAATCTGCGTTCGTCCGCCTGAGGTGACCTTCACACGGGTTCCGATGCCGGAGCGGTTCGATCGTGTGCCGATGCACTTGATCAGAATCGAGTTCTGCTTGTTCCCGCTATCGTTCCGCAACAAGGTTGGCGGGCCGTCCAGGTTATTGATAACGATGTCGACGTCACCGTCGTTGTCGAGGTCGCCGATGGCGCAGCCGCGGCCGAGATTCGGCGACGTCACGGCCGGTCCGGCGCTCGCCGAGACGTCGACGAACCGGCCGTTGCCGGTGTTGCGATAGAGCAGGTTCGGCTGCCGGTAGGTGATGTGCAGCTTGCGACCCTCCAGCTGCGAATACACGTGACCGTTGGCGATGAAGATGTCCTTCCAGCCGTCGTTGTCGAAGTCGAAGAAATTCACGCCAAAGCCGACGTACTTTCGGTTGACGCCGAGGCCGGCCCTGAGGCTCGCGACCTCGAACGCACCGGTTCCGTAATTGCGATAGAGCGTGGTGACCTGCTCTGAGAAGTTCGTGCGGACGATGTCGAGCCAACCGTCGGCGTCGTAATCTCCGACACCGACGCCCATGCCTGCGAGCGCGGCGCCGTTTTCATCGAACGCACACCCGGCCGGGACCGCGATTTCGCGGAACGTCCCGTCATGATTGTTTCGATATAGCTGGCTCGGCGCCGTGTCGCATGCGACGTAGATGTCCGGCCAGCCGTCATTGTCGAAGTCCGCGGCGGCCGCGCCCATTCCGTACGACCCTGTCGGGCGCCAGTTGCTGCCGACGAACACCATCGTCGACGATCCCCGGGGTCGCGCGATCCCCGAGGCCTCGGATACGTCCTCGAACGTGCCGTCGCCGCGATTGCGATAGAGCAGGTTGGTGCCGCCAGCGTACCCAAGTGGACCGCAGGGCACGCCAATTTCGTTGTAACGGCAATACGCATTGTCGCCAGGCCGCGGGGCCTTGTCGGGATCGAAGGCCACGTAGCTGGCGACAAAGAGATCGAGGCGCCCGTCGCGGTCGAAGTCCAGGAAACAGCAGCCCGCACCCCACTGATTCGGCGGCCCGCCGACGCCCGCGCGGTCCGTGACATCGGTGAACGTACCGTTCCCGTTGTTTCGGTACAGGACGTTCCGGCCCCAGTAGCTGACGAACAGATCGTCGAAGCCGTCGTTGTCGAAGTCGCCGACGCAGCAGCCCTGGCCCCATCCTGAATGGGTCAATCCCGCCGTTTGCGTGACGTCGGTGAAGGTGCCGTTGCGGTTGTTATGAAAGAGATGGCTCGTCGGCTTGAGGTCCCGGACTTTGGGGGCGAAACTGCTACCGTTGACGAGGAAGATATCGAGCCAGCCGTCGTTGTCGTAGTCGAAGAGCGCGACGCCACCGCCCATTTCCTCGAGCAGGAACTGCTTGTCGGTTGGACTCCCAGACACGTTCAGGGCCTTGGACAGACCTGCGGTTGCCGTCACGTCGGTGAAGAAGGCGGCGTCGCGACCAGCACTTTGGGTCGTGAGTCGACGGGACAGGGCGACGGCGGGATCGGACGCGGCGACCAGCGAGCCACAGAGGAGTTGCAGGAATCCGCGACGCGATTGAGCGCGCGTTACATAGCTTCTAGTCACGCTCCCGCCCCGGCGGCTTGGGCATCCCGCGTCGCTTCTTCTCGAGCTCGGCCGACTCCTGCTCGAGGCGCTTGAACACCTCCAGTGCTTTCTTGCTCTCGTCCATCCAGCCCAGTTGTCGGTACACGCCAGCCAGCACGTAGTAATAAGAGGAGGCTCGCGGGTTGATGACGATCGCTTCGTTCAGCGCCACGACGGCGTCGTTCAAGCGTCCCTCGCGCTCGTCGGCCTTGCCCTTCTGGAACCACGCCCGATCGGATTTGGGATCGAGCTCGATCGCGGCGCGGGCGTGCTCGAGCGCCTTCGCGGGATTACCTGTTCGGTTGTAGTAGGCGCTCAAGTTGACATGCGCTCCACTGAATCGGCCCCCGCGCGCGTTGTTCAGCCGGATGGCCTCTTCGTACTTCGCGATGGCGCCGGCATCGTCGCCGAGCGCTTCCAGCGCGAAGCCGAGACCATCGAGGGCCTCGATATATGAGGGATCGATTCGGAGCGCGTCCTCGAACGCTTTGCGCGCGGGTTCCCAGTTGTCTTGAATCGAAAAGAGCTGGCCGAGATTGTAGTAGCTCTCGGTGGAATCGGGCTTGTAGCGAACAGCTTGCTCGAACTCGATCTGCGCGGCATCGAACCGGCCGATGATCATGAGATTGCGGCCGAGGATCTTGTGGGCTTCGGCGTTCTTCAGATCGAGCTGTAGCGACTTGGCCAGCGCTTTAATCGACTCGCCGATTTTCTTCTGCGCGAAATAGGCATAGCCGAGCGCGTACCAACCCCAGGACGACTTCGGACGCTGCTCCACGTATTTGGTGAGCAGCGGCTCGACCTCAGCCCACTTGGCGTCCTTGATGTATTTCTCCAGCTCGGATACTTGCCCGAGATCGTCCGCGTCGGATACGCCGGAGCCGCGTGTGACCGTCGCGGACGCAGCGGTTTTCGATGAGCGACGCAGGCTGAGACTCTCGAGGCCTTGGCGGGCCGAAGCGGCCTGCGGATTCAATTCCAACGCGCGACGGAACTTCGACTCGGCCTCTTCAAGATCACCTCGATCGAGCGCCGCCCGCCCGTCGGCGATGTCGAGCAACGCGTTCTGGGCGCGATCGTTGGCGGCGACGAGCTCGCGTCCCTTCTTGAGCTGCGCTGCACCTTCTTCCTTGCGGCCCGCTCGCACCAGCGCGAGCCCCAGTTGGTAGTTCGCCTCGCCGCCCTCAGGTTCGAGCTTCACGGCGTTCTGCAACGCCGCGACCGCCTCGCTCGGCTTTCCATCCTGCAAGAGAGCCTTGCCGAGCGCGAGGTGGGCCCGTGGGAAGTCGGGAGCCATCTCGAGCACCTTCTCGAGCTGCGCGATCTCCGCACGTGGCCCGTGAGTGGGACTTGCCCCGTAGGCCACCGCAAGGTTGAAAAGGGCCTTCACCGATCCGGGCGCCAGCCGGACCGCCTCTTCCAGCTCGTTGATCGCCGCGTCGCTATCCGTCGGCGTCAACGCTGCGCCGAGATTCGTGCGGGCGTCCGCAAACGCTGGCGACAGGCGAACCGCTTCACGCAGCGCGGCAATACCCTCGTCGTCGTTCCCCGACTGAATGAGCACGAGTCCAAGGTTGTTATGTGCTTCGGCGTAGTCCGGACGGGCGCGGATCGCTGCTCGAAAAGCCGCGATCACCTCCTCGCCCTGCGCACCCTTGCGGCCGAGCATCAGCCCGAGCAGGTTGTACGCTCCTGGCGCCTGGGGATGCTGTGGACTCGAAACGAGCGCCTGCCGAAGCGCCGCGATAGCCGGATCCCACGATGGCGCCGGCGGTATCGGCGAAGGGACATTCAAACCGGCTTCGAGCTGACCAAGACCTTGTTCCAGCTTTCCATCCCGCAGGAAGACGACGCCGAGATCGACATAAGCGGCAGCCATCGCGGGTGACAACGCCATCGCGCGCTGCAAGCTCCCGCGGGCACCGAGGAGATCACCGGTCTCAAGCAGCGCCATGCCGAGAAAGGCGTGTCCTCCCGCCGACCCGGGATCAAGCCGCACGCTCTCGCGCAATTCAGCGATGGCCTTGTCTCGCGCACCGCCGTACCAGAGTGCCGCGCCGAGGTTGTATCGTGCCTCGGGCGATTCCGGACGAAGGGACGTGGCGCGCTGCAGATGCGGCAGCGCGGCAGACAGATCGCCCTGCTGACCGAGGACGTATCCCTGCAGCGTGTGCGCTTCGGCGTGATTGGGGTCGCGCTGGAGAGCGTCGGCGAGCGCCGCCGCGGCCGTCTTGAAGTCGCTCCGTGCGGCCGCGGTCTTTGCGCGCGCGACAGCAGCGTCCGCCGGGCTCGATGGAGGCGCAGCGGCCGTCCGCGCCGTGGCGCTCCGTTGCTTCAATGCGCCGCCGAGCGCGTAGTAACCCTCGCGCAGTTCAGGATTGATCGCGATGGCGCGTTCGAACTCGGCGATCGCTCCTCCGAGGTCACCACTCTGCCGCAGCGTTTGTCCAAACTCGTAATGCATCGACGCATCGTCGGGATTCGCGTCAACGACGCGACGCAGGTGCTGCACAGCGGCTTCGACGTCGCCCTTCTCGCGCAGCGCCATGCCGAGGTTGAAGTGCGCGGTCACGCTCTCGGGCTCGAGCGCGAGCGCTTTCCGGAAGACCGCCTCGGCCTCGTCGAACTCACCACTCTTTGCGAGCGCCGAGCCAAGGTTCGCGTAGGCACGGGCAAATTTCGGATCGAGTGCGACCGCTTTCCGCAACGCCGCTATGCCTTGGGGAAAGTCCGATGCATCGAGGAACACGACGCCGAGCCAGTTGTAGGCGTCCGCAGAATGAGGCGCCACTTTCACGGCGTGCTGCATCCGTTCGAGCGCGCGTGGGTTGTCTCCGCGCTCGAGATAGGCCCGGCCCAGTGCCACGTTGATGTTCGGATCGTCGGGCGCCTTGGTGAGCGCCTTTTCCAGCTGCGGCACAGGATCAGCAGCAGACTTCGTCTGCGCTACGGCACTGGACTGCGACGCGTCTGCGACTGCCGCAGGCAGGAAGGTCAGCAGCACGATCAGAATGCACAGGTACATGGTGCCTTCTTCGCAGACTGACCCAATCATAGCGTCAACCTGCGACAAGAACGGCTGTGGTGTCGTGCGGTCCGCGCGAGCGAAGCGAAGCTTGAGTCCCGGGCTCGAGGTACGAAACGCGCGAGCGAAAGCGAAGCGCGCCACCGGAGCGGATGCGAGCCGGCGAAGCGGCGAGCGAGCGACGGTGTAGGGGAGCCCGAGGGGCGAAGCCCCTCGGCCTAAAAATCGAACCGGAACCCGAGCTGAAGGGAACGCGCGGTATTGCACTGCGTGAACACCTGCCCGAAGTCGGTCGCGCTCCAGTTCGACGAGGGATTGCAGTAGACCGTGCGGTTGAACAGGTTGCCGATCTGGGCCTCGAACCGGAGCTTGCGCTGGTCGTTGAATGGAAAGACCTTGAAGATGTTGATGTCCTCGCTGAAGTTCCGGAACCCGCGCACCTCGCCGTCACGTTCTGGCGCGTTACCGAACTGGAGCGGCCCCGGATCCGCCCATCCGTCACGGTTGTAGTAACGATCTTCGAACGGATCGAAGTCGCCGAAGTCCGCCTTGCCGTTGCCGACCTGGTTGGGCCGTTTCTGGGTGTTGAACAGCAACCCGGCCAGGTCGTTGGTCATGGTGATGGTCATCGGCCGGCCGCTCTCGTAGCGCAGGATGCCGCTGACATTCCAGCCACCCAGCACTTGCTTCATGACACCTTCACCGGGGCCGGGCACTTCCCAGGTGAATCCGCTCAGCACGACGTGCGGCGTGTCGTCGTCGCTCAAGATCCATGGCAACGGATCGGCAGGATTCTGAATGCCAGCGTTGCGGCCGTCACCGCCCTGTCCAACCTCGGCACCATTGTTCATCAGGTGGGAATACGTGTACGCGACACGCGCCTGCAGACCATCCGAGAACCGACGCTCCAGTACCACTTCCGCCGCGTGGTATTGGCTCCGGCCAACCGGGTTTCCGCGCCATTGGACCTGCTGGTACTGCGGGTACATCCGCAGCGCCTGAGCCACATTGCCGTTGAATCCGGGATAAGGCGGTCTGATGCCGGCGTTCTGCGCCAGTGACGAGTTGATGTTGGCCTGCAGCACCGCTGTGCCAAGCGCCAAGACATCGGGATGGTTCATGTTCGCGTCGACTCCATACGTCTGCCAGTGGTGGTTCAGCCGGCTTCCGCGATTCCCGATGTAGGAGGTGGTCAGCATCATGTTGCCGGTGAGCTGTCGTTGGTACGTCACCGACCAGTTCTGGAAGCGGGGCAACGTCAGACCAGCAGGGTTGACGGCGATGACGTTACCGCCGATGTTGATTGTCGGATCGATGAACGGCGGAAATTGGACTCTATCCGCGGGGAAGCCCGCATCCAGATGATGTGCGGGGAAGATGCCGTTGGTGTTGTTCGGCGCGAATGGCGCCGATGCGAATCCCTGCGTCGGCGCTCCGCCCTGGTTGAACGCGACGTTCGCGTAGTAGATCCCGTAGCCGCCGCGAACGGCCTGCCTGTCGTCGATTCGATAGGCGAAGCCCAGGCGAGGACCCCAGGCATCTTTGGGGACGTTCTCGAACTTGCGTTGTCCCGAGCGCCCCGGACCATCTCCGGCGAAGACCATCGCGCCCGGAATTCCTCCGGCGCCGGGGTTCGGCGTCGTGGGGCTGAAAGTTGAGTACTGGTCCTCGCGTTCGGTTCGGGCCGACTCATAGTCGAAGCGCAGACCGGCCGTCAGCGTCAGCTTGTCCGAAAGCTTGAACTCGTCGTTGACGAACACGGCGGTATACGTCTCCCGGAAGGTATGGAACACCGGGATGAGCTGATTCGACGCTTGCACCTGCCCCAGTAGGAACGACGCGAATGGATCGCCGGTCTGGTTCAGGCTGTTTCCAGCTGCGTCGTACCCACCGGTGCCGAGGCGGTCGAAATTAAAGTTGCCCGCCGTGGCCCCTCCTGCCCAACCTCGTGACGGGAAGTTGTGATGGCGGAACTCAAAGCCTCCCTTGATCGTGTGTCGTCCCTTCGACCACGTGACGTCGTTCGAGAATTGCCACCGGTCGTTCTTCTCGTAGCCGAAGTTCGGCCATCCTTCGAGACCGATAGGCGTGTAGGGAACACTGCCGCCGTTGAATCGCATCGTCGGCGGCCCTGCATCCTGCGCGACGATACCGCCGGTCGGACTCGCCGTCCCTTGCCAGAGGCGCTGCGGCCAGTTCGCACCCGCCGACAGGTGATTGCCGCCCATGAACCAGCGGTCCCACGCGATCGTCGAGTGGCTCAGCAGGTTGTTGCTGATGATCCAGTCGAACTGCTGGTGCGCGTGGTGCGTGGAGATGCGCTGGAAGAACCCGCTGCCGTAGTAATCGGTGTTCTTGGCCGACTCCTTCTCGGGATCGAACTCGTAGTTGCACCCATCCACGCCCTCGCAGTTGCGGACCGAGGGACGGCGGTTCCAGTAGAAGCTGGTGCTCGTCTTGAAGGCCGGCGAGAAGTTCTGGTCCACGCGGAACATGATGTTCCGCGCGTCGAGCTCCCACGTCTGGTCGCCCACGCCGACGCCGGCGACGTTGTTGGCGAGCCCTTCGCGGTCGGGTCTGACCATCAACGGCACGATCCGCGAGGCGACGACGCTCCGGAGCGGGTGGTTGGCGGGAATGAGGTTGCCCGGGAACGGATCGCGCACCGGGATGCCATTCACCATCCGTGTCGTCTGCGGATCGAAGATCTGCCCACGCAGGATCGGCCGGCCCAGCACGTCGGTGCCGATCTGGGTGTTCGTCAGCAGCGCGCCGAAGTCACCGGCCTTGAAGGCGTCGATCGGCGTCGTGTTGCCGAAGCCCGCGATCGTGCCCGAGCGGATGCGGGTGTAGTCGAGGTTCACGAAGAAGTGCGTCTTGTCGCGGCCGTTGTAGCCGGGCAGGCGAACAGGACCGCCAAGCGTGAAGCCGAAGTTGTCGTTGCGGATCGGCGTCTTCTTGATTCCGCCCCGCTTGGCGAAGATCGTGTTCTGGTTGAACGCGTCGTCAGCCATGTACTCGTACACGCTGCCGCGGTACGAGTTCGTACCGGACTTACTCGCGTACTCGATGAAGCCGCCACTGGTGTGCCCGTACTGAGCGGAGTAGGTCGTCGTGATGACCTTCACCTGCTGGACGGCCTCGAGCGGCGGCGTGCTCTCGTGGCTTTGCTGATGGCCGCTCGCGTACCCGAATGCCGCGCCGTCGAAGAAGTTCTCGGTGGCCATGGCCTGGCCGCCGTTGATGCGGGAGTTGAACTGGCTGCCGCGGAACATCGGGTCGCCGTTGGGCCGCATCGGCAGGTAGCCCGGCTGCATCAACAGCACGGATTCCGCGAGGCGCACGTCGGCGCCAGTCACGAATGGCAGGTCCTCGTAGTATTTCTGGTCGACGGTGTGGCTCACGTCTGGGCGGGTTTCGCTCACCCCTTGGACGGCCTTGACTTCAACCGACTCGGCGACGTTGCCGATCTGCAGCGAGACGTCATGCCGGATCGCGCCGCCGCCCTGGAGCAGGATTCCCGACGACACCATCTTCTTGAATCCCTGCAGGTCGACGGTCACCGAGTAGCGGCCGAGCACGAGCGGCGGGCTCGTGTAGGCGCCGGCGGCGTTGGTCACCAGCGGATTTTCGACGCCGGTTTCTTCGTTCTTGATGGTCACCGTCGCGCCGGGAACGGCAGCGCCCTGATTGTCGGTGACGACGCCGCTGATGGTGGCGCGGTCCGCCCGCTGAGCCAGGGCCGGTGTGGTGAAGGAGAGAGTCGCGCAGAGGAGAGCAACGACTCGACCGAACCGCCGAACGCACGAGCTCGCCATTTCGACCTCCCGAACGGGCCGGGACCAGGCGTTCCGAAATCGCGTGACGACAGCGTGCATTTTCGTGAAGCTCATCGACCTGCACGCTGGCGGGATGGAAGCGGTTCCACCTCCGCAGCGTGAGACGGTAGTTGAAAAGTATTACTAATGTCAAGCTGAGCGTTGGGGACGCCGCCGCGCCTTTTGGGGCCCGCGATGCGCCTCGCCGCGCCGCTGGATATACTCCCGGTCGGAGGCGGAGCGGCATGGCCGACGATCTCAAAACCGCGGTGCGATCGCTGCGATCCAACCAGGGATTCACCGTCGTGGCGTTGATCGTGCTCACGCTCGGCATCGGCGCGACCACGGCGATCTTCTCGGTCGTCGACGCGGTCGTCCTGCGCGGCCTGCCGTTCGACGAGCACGACCGCCTGGTGGCGGTGGGCCAGCGGCACCCGGCGACGGCAGGCTTTGGCGCGCTCAGCCGGGATCCGGAGCGCCTGCTGTTCGTCGCCCCGCAGAACTATCGCGACTGGGCCGCGCAGCAGCAGGTCTTCGAATCGATCGCTGCCATCGGCAGCGGCTGGCTGACGTTGCGGCTGCCGGGGGTCGAGCCGGAATCGCTGGTCCCGCAGCGCGTCACCGCCGACTTCTTCAAGGTGCTTCGCGTCTCGCCCGCGCTGGGGCGGACGTTCACCGTCGACCACGAGACCGCGGGCGCCGATCGCGTGGCGCTGCTCAGCGATGCCCTCTGGCGCCGCCGCTTCGCCGCCGATCCGCAGATCATCGGCCGCGTCATCCCCCTCGAGCTGCTCGAAGGCGGCCGGGGTGCTGATGAAGCCGGTTACGAAGTGATCGGCGTCATGCCGCCGGACTTCGCCTATCCAGTTGGCGCGGTTCGCCCCACCGACATCTGGGTTCCATATGTGGTCCCGGAAGCCGATCGCTTGCGCGATCCGACGCGGATGGCCACCTATCTCCAGGTCGTCGCGCGGCTGAAGCCGGGTGTGCCGCTGCAGCAGGCCCAGGCGCAAATGGATCAGATTGCCGCGGCGCTCGAGCGGGCGCATCCGGTCTGGAACAAGGACAGCCGGATTGGCGTGCGGCCGCTCGTCACTCACCTCGTCGGCGCGCAGATCACGTCGTGGCTGGTGATGCTCCTTGCCGCCGTGGTGATGGTGCTGCTGATCGCGTGCGCGAACATCGCCAGCCTCCTGCTCGCCCGGGCCACTGTGCGCGAGCGGGAACTGGCCGTGCGCGCCGCTCTCGGGGCCAGCAGGGGCCGGCTCGTGCGCCAGCTGCTGATCGAAAGCCTCGTGCTCTCCGCCGCCGGCGCCGCCTGTGGCGTCGTCCTCGCGTGGTGGGCCGTCGATGTCCTTCGCACCGCGATGCCAGACGGCGTTCCCAGGGTCACCACGATCGCGCTCGACCTGAGAGTGCTGGCCACGGCCGTCGCCGTCTCGGTCGGCACCGGCCTCTTGAGCGGTATTGGTCCCGCTCTGCAGGCGGCACGACCGGATCTGTCGCGCGCCATGCGTGACACCGGTCGATCAGGCGAGTTGCCACGCCGTCAGCGGCTGCGCAATGCGCTCGTGGTGGCCGAGGTGTCGCTCGCGGTAGTGCTGCTGGTCGGCGCGGCGCTCTTCATCGGCAGCTTCGTCGCGCTGATGCGGATCGATCCCGGCTTCGAAACGACCCATGTGCTCACGGCGCAAATATCGCCACGCGTCGCGTCGGTGTCGGCTCCCGCCGATCGCTCGGCCGCGCTCGCCGAGGTTGTCGATCGCGTTGGCGCGCTGCCAGGCGTCGAGCATGCCGCGCTGCTCCTCGGGCAGCTGCCGCTCACCGATGGGATCCGCTCGACGAGCTTCCCGCTGCCCGACGGCAGGATCGCGAGTGTGAGCATCAAGAGCGTGTCGCCGGCGTACCACGCCGCGCTACGGATCCCGCTGCGTCGCGGCCGCTTCTTCACCGCGGCGGATCGCGCCGGCGCGCCGCCGGTGATCATCCTGAACGAGTCGGCAACGGCCACCTACTTGTCGGGCGTGGATCCGATCGGTCGCACGTTCAACGGCGCAACGATCGTTGGCGTCGTGGGTGATGTCCGGCAGAACGGCGTCGAGCGCGACGCCATCCCGGAAATGTATTCGCCCCTCGCGCAAGGACGAGTGGCCGGCGCCGAACTGCTCGTGCGAACGAGTGGCGACCCCTACGACTCCTTGCGCGCGATCCGCGCGGCAGTGTTCGCCGTCCTTCCCGAGGTCCCGTTGAGAAACGTGACGACGATCGAGGAGATGTTCTCGCGCCGCATGGCCCAGCGCCGTCTGAACATGCTGCTGCTCGGGCTCTTCGGTCTGCTCGGGCTGACGATTGCCGGCGCCGGCGTGTATGGCTTGATGGCGTTCGTGGTTGCGCAGAAGACGCGCGAGATCGGCGTGCGGATGGCACTTGGCGCCAGCCGCGGGCGCGTGGTCGGAACCGTCGTCGTTCACGCGCTCACGCTGGTGATTGCCGGCGTTGCGCTCGGCAGCAGTATCGCCTGGTATCTGAGCGAGAGCGCCCGTGCGTTTCTCTTCGGCATCCTCCCGACCGATCCGCGAGCGTTCGCCGCCGCGGCCATCGCGCTGCTGGCGGCCGCATCCGTGGCCACCATCGTGCCGGCGTGGCGCGCGGCGAGCGTCGATCCCGTGTCCGCTCTCCGAGCCGAGTAACCGCCATGAAAGAGGGGCCGGTGAGTTGCGTCGTGATGTTCGCCGTGGGCCTGTTGTACTCCGCGCAACAGAAACCGCCACCGCAACCGGTGTTCAAGTCCGAGGTGACCGCCGTCGAGGTCGACGTCGTGGCCACGCGGAAGTCCGGCGAACTCGTCGGCGGATTGGGTCAGGAAGACTTCGAAGTGTTCGAAGACGGCGTGCCGGTTGCCATCACGTCGTTCGTGCCCGTCGTCGTCCCCGACGTGCCGCTCCAGCCGACGACCACGGCCCCGAATCGATCGGGGTCGGCCTTCGGGTCGAACGATCAGCCTCAGGATGGCCGGATCGTGCTGATCGTTCTCGACGATGTCCAGTTCGGCTTCACTGCCGGCCGCGTGGCGACAGCCAAGGCGGTCGCGCGGCGCGCGGTCGAACGTTTGCACCCCGCTGACCTGGCAGGGGTGATGACCACGAGCGGCGGGGTTGGTGGTCAGGCCGAGCTCACGTCGGACAAGGCCCGGCTGATGGAAGCGATCGACAGCTTCGCACCGCGCGGTGAACACGAACTTCCGGAGATCGCCAACTCGTCACCGGCGGGCGAAGGCGCAGCGGCGAGGCTCAATCGCGTCGCCGAGAGGAGGACCGCCGCGGCGATGACAGGGCTGACCGTTGCGGCACGCGCACTCGGAACGATTCGCCATCGGCGAAAGAGCGTGCTGCTGATCAGTCAGGGGCTTCCCGCGACGCTCGGCGAGATCATCAACAATCCGCGCGTCGGCGCCGCCGCGGAGGCCATCCGCCAATTCCTGGTGGCGGCGCAGCGCAACAACGTCGCGATCTATACGTTCGATCCATGCGGCCTCGAGACGGACGCGGGTTGCTCGAAGGAGTCACGCGCCAACCTGCGCGAGATGGCGGAACTCACGGGTGGATTCGCGACTGTCAACACGAATGCGCCGGAAGCGGCAATCGATCGCGTGTTGGCAGAAAGCGGCGGGCACTATCTGATCAGCTACTACTCACCGGCGCCGAAGAACGACGGTAAGCATCACAAGATCACGGTACGGACCCGCGTGCCGGATATCGAGATTCGCGCCCGCGCCGGCTACCACGCGCCACGCAAAGGGGAGCCGGCCGCGGCCGCGTTGGCGCCTGTCGATGCGCTGACCCGTGCCATCGTCCCCACGCGCGGCTTGACGATGCGGGTCATCGCGATTCCGGTGCCGCTGGCCGCGGATCCCGGCGCCGCGATCGTGATAGGCATCGAGCTGGCCAGCGCCGCGGCGGCGCGTGCGGGCCGCGTCGAGTTCGCGGCGGTGGCGATCGATCGGAACGGCAGGACGCGGGGACGGGTACGATTCGCCACCGACTTTGCCGGGAGGAGCGGGCCGATCTGGATGCGTACCGGGTCACGCCTCGATCTCGCCCCCGGGCGCTACGACATCCGTGTCGCGGCGGCCGGAGCGGACCAGACGGCCGGCAGCGTGTTCACAGAAGTGACGGTGCCGGATTTTCGCGCCGACCTCGCGGTCGGAGGTTTGTCGATTGGCGGCGAGATCGATTCCCCGATCGCGGCTGCGGATCGCGCGCGCAGCGTGCTGCCATTGATTCCGTTCGCGGCCAACGAGCTTGCCCCCCAAGCGGGGCTTGCCGCGCAACTGCCAATCATGGTGGCGGCCAAGGCGGCGTCCCAGACGGTGACCATCATGACGACGCTCACGGCTCCCGACGGCACGACGCAGCAACTCGGTCGAACCGTCGGCGTCGGACGGGAATATGCGAAGGCCGGTGGGAGAGTGCACCAGGTACCGCTGCCGCCGGCGCTGGCAACCGGGCGTCATCGGCTCGTCGTGGAAACCAAGCTGGGACGCACCACCGTCGTCCGCGAGCTGACGGTGACTGTTGTGCCTGGGCGGTGAGGCGATGACTCGACGATCACGACGTATACGATCGACGATCGCGCCACTCCTGCTGGCGCTCGCTATCGGCACGACGCTCGGCGCGCAATCGGCCGCGACGGCAAAGCCGACGACCGGGTACGCACGGATGTACGTGTTCGGCGACAGCTACTCGGACATCGGTGCGGGATACATCGACGGCAACGGGCCGACGGCGGTCGCGTATCTCGGCTGGCTGATGGGCCTGAAGGTCGCGTCGAGCAAGACGGTCGACGCGTCGGACAAGAGCCTCGTCTTCGCCGTGAGCGGCGCCGGCACGGGAGAGGGTGAGGGCCGCCATGTGAAAGACGCGCTCCTCGGCTACGGGATGACGAACCAGGTGCGCGACTTCGCCACGCGCGTCAAGGCCGGGTCGATCGCGTTCGACCCGCAGACAACACTGTTCTTCCTGGCCGGCGGGCTCAACGACGGAAAGCGAGAGACCGCGTTCACGCTCGGCAATCTTCAACAGCAGATTCGTCTGCTTCGCGAGCTCGGCGGACGTCATTTCACTCTTGCCATGCTGCCCACGAAGATCCCGCAGTTCGCGGCCGTGGGGCGTCGGCTGAATCCGGCCTACGAGCAGTTCGTCCGCGACGAAGCTCGCACGCCCGACACCGACCTGTGGTTGAACCACTGGGGCGCGGCATTCGACGAGGTGATGGAGCATCCGGAGGCGTACGGCATCGTCGATACGACCAACGCGTGCGCCGGGCGGGCGATCTTCGATCAGGATCCGACGCCGATCGGCGATCCCTCGACGTTCTTCTTCTACCATGAAGGCCACCCGTCGACGGCCGTGCATCGCATCGTCGGGAGGAAGGTGTTCGAGGAGGTCGCCGCCCACCGGCCCACAGTCAAGCTGGGTGCATAGGTCACCTACGATTTGCCCTTGACGTACCGCGCGATGTCGGCTGCCGTCGCGAACCACACGCCGGGCTTCGACTTGATGTACGCCACGAACTGCTCGAGGTGCCGCATCGGCGCCCGGTGGCCGCTCAAGTACGGGTGCAGCGTCAGCACGAACATCGTGCGCTCGTCGTAGGCGCCGTCGAACTCGTCTTTGTAGAGTTGATACAGGAATGCCGGGTTCGGCATCCGTCCGTTCTGACCGAGGAACGGAGTCTCGGTCAGCGTCCAATCGATGGGAAGCTCGACGATCCCCGTGGGCTTGCCGCGCGACACGATCTCGTACGGCTCGTCGAGCGCCTGCAGACTGCTGTCGTAGAGAAAGCCCTTCTTCTGAATCAGGTCCAGCGTCGCCATGCTGAACGCCCACGACGGAGCGCGGTAGCCCACCGGGCGCTTGCCCGTGACCTTGGTCAGATGCTCGATCGCCCGATCGAGCAGACGCTCTTCCTCCTCGGCGCTCACGCGGGTGGGCGTCTCGTGAATCCAGCCGTGAACGCCGACTTCGTGGCGCCCGCTCTTCTGGATTGCGTCGAGCATATCGGGGTGAAGCATGGCATCGACGCCGGTGACGAAGAACGTCGCGGGGATTTGATGGCGATCGAGCATCGCCAGGATGCGTGGGACGCCGCTCTGCGCTCCGAAATCCGAGGCGGACAACGCCGTCGGCGAGGTGTTGCCGTCGCGCAGCAGCGGCGCCTCGGAGTCGGCGTCGAAGCTCAAACAGACGGCGACACGCGCCCCGTTGGGCCACGACTTCGGCGTCAGCTTACGGCCGACGCGCGCGAGCCCGACCGCCTCTCGCAGCTGCGCGTCGGTCCATTGTGTGCCCGGCTGACCGGCGCCCGGCTGCTGCGCGCGCGCCCCCGACCACCCACTCACGCTGATGATCGCCGTTGCCACGACCAGTGATCCAACGGTGGGCAGTGTCCTCATCGTCATTGGCACTCCAGCCTTCGAGAGATTCGTGACGCAGCGGGTTCGCGCACCGAGTCTAATACCTCGTGGCGGTGAGGGTGTAGACTCCCCGAATGATGCGACCCGGTCCCGTCGCCGCGCCCGATCGTCTCGAGACCCTCGACGTGCTTCGCGGGTTCGCGCTGCTCGGGATTCTCGCGATGAACATCCGCGCGATGGCGGCGCCGTTCAGCGCCTACATGTATCCGTCCGCGCTCTTCGACTACACAGGAGCGAGCCGGGCCGCCTACATCTTCACCAGCACGGTCTTCGACCTGAAGATGATGGGCTTGTTCTCGATGCTCTTCGGCGCCGGTGTGCTGCTCTATTCCGCCAAGCCCAGCGAATCCGGCAGGCCGCCGCGCGGGCTCTGGTTCCGGCGGATGTTCTGGCTGCTCGTGATTGGCCTGGTGCACGCCTATCTGATCTGGGACGGCGACATCCTCGTGCCGTACGCGCTGTGCGGCATCCTGCTCCTGTGGTGGGTCCGCCGGTTCTCCGCTCCCACGCTCTTCGCCGCCGCGGTCGTGATGTTGACCATCGGCGCGACGATCTCGGTCGCGTTGGGGTTCGCGTGGGAGAGCATGCCCGAGAGTCAGCGCGCGCAGGACGCGGCGATGTGGATGCCGACGCGGGTGCAGGCGCAGGAGCAGCTCGCGCAGCTCCTCGGCAGCTACCCCGAGGTGGTGGCGCACCGTGCCGGCTTCGTCGCCATGGCCCAGACGTTCTACTTCATGTTTTTCTTCTTCTGGCGGGTCGGCGGGATGATGCTGCTCGGCATGGCGCTGTTCAAGTGGGGGTTCCTCGACGGCCGCCTGCCGGTGGGCAGCTACGCGGTGATCGCGGGCATCTGCGCGCCCCTCGGCCTGGCGCTCGCCTGGTACGGCACGGTCGCGCTCGAACGCATCGGCTTCGCCATGCCGCAGCGCACGATCGCCGACGTATGGAACTACGTCGGCTCGGTGTTCGCGTCCGTCGGCTACGCCGCCGCGTTGATCATCCTGGTCAAGCGCGGCGTCGCGACCGGCCTCCGCCGCCGCCTGGCCGCCGTCGGCCAGATGGCATTCACCAACTACCTCTTTCAGAGCGTGGTGACGTCGGTGCTGTTCCTGGGGTGGGGTCTCGGGCTCGCCGGCAGGTTCGACTATGCGCGGCAGCTGCTGATCGTCGTCGTCATCTGGGCGGTCCAGCTCGCGCTCAGTCCAATCTGGCTCCGTCACTATCGGTTCGGGCCGGCCGAGTGGCTGTGGCGGTCGCTCACCTACGGCCGGCGTCAGCCGATGCGGCACGAACCGTCGGCGCCGGCGGTCGGCATGAGGGCTTAGTCCAGTGAAACAACTTCGTCTCGTCGTTGCCGTGTG
>Ga0075421_100001364_pt1 | contig 28434 bp, 29 predicted proteins | sample SoiMetdeltSBSDD5_FD_75292 | JGI IMG/M metagenome (GOLD analysis project Ga0075421, IMG submission 75292) | Bulk soil microbial communities from a Populus tree surrounding site in Tennessee, USA - Soil MetaG P. deltoides SBSDD5 | ecosystem: Environmental > Terrestrial > Soil > Tree plantation... | reverse complement strand
TTACACGCCGTATGAACTTACCATCAAAACCAATGACACGCTAAGCGGATCGGCAATTGAAAAAGCATACCGCGAAAAAAATTATAGCGGGGTGATAAAGCTAAATGCGAATTCAGTCTTATCTATAAAAGATGTGTTTCTCACCGGCATGGCTTATCTCGAGACAAAGGATTACTCAAGGGCGATCAGTTCCTTTCATGTAGTGATCGCTGATGTGAAGGATGATATAACGCCATTGAAACAGGCTGCTCAGTATTACCTGGCCCTGGCTTATTTGCAGAATAGTGACTATGACCAGGCTATTGAACTGATGAACGCAATACATAATAGTTCGACGCATCTCTATAAAGAAAAATTTAGCCGTAAATACATTAACAGGGTTAAACGATTGAAGTGGAGATAAAAATCATTTCTAATCGTTATTGCTCTAATTAAAAAGCCCCGAGTTACCGGGGCCAAATATCTTCTGTCATCTTTTAATTATCATCTTAATACCTGTAATGTTCGGCCTTGAACGGACCATTTTTATTAATACCAAGGTACGATGCCTGGTCAGTTGTTAACTCATCCAGCTCAACACCGATTTTTGCGAGGTGAAGCCTTGCAACTTTTTCATCGAGATGTTTTGGAAGCACAAACACCTTATTCTCATAATTTTTATGATTGGTCCAAAGTTCTATTTGTGCCAACGTTTGGTTAGTAAATGAATTACTCATCACAAAGCTTGGATGACCGGTAGCACAACCAAGATTTACCAGGCGGCCTTCAGCTAGCAGGATAATGTCTTTGCCATCGATGTTATACACGTCCACCTGTGGTTTGATCGTGTCTTTTGTATGACCATAGTTGTTATTTAACCAGGCTACATCGATCTCTATATCGAAATGACCGATGTTACACACAATAGCCTTATCCTTCATGCTGCGGAAATGCTTTTCGGTGATCAGGTCGCGACAACCAGAAGCAGTAACAATGATATCAGCTTCCTTAACCGCATCAGCCATTTTCTTAACGGCATAGCCATCCATAGCGGCTTGCAATGCACAAATAGGATCGATCTCTGTTACGATAACACGGCAACCGGCTCCACGCAATGAAGCAGCGGAACCTTTACCAACGTCACCATAACCACCAACGACGGCAACCTTACCTGCCATCATCACATCAGTAGCGCGGCGAATCGCGTCAACCAAACTTTCTTTACAACCATATTTGTTATCAAACTTGCTCTTGGTAACGGAATCGTTCACATTAATCGCCGGAACAGGCAATGTTCCTTTTTGCACTCTTTCATATAAACGATGAACACCGGTTGTCGTTTCCTCGCTGATGCCTTTCAGGTGCTGGATCAGCTCAGGATATTTATCCAAAACCATATTGGTAAGATCACCACCGTCATCAAGGATCATATTCAAAGGACGATCAGCGCTGCCAAAAAAAAGTGTTTGTTCAATGCACCAATCAGCCTCTTCCAGTGTTTGTCCTTTCCATGCAAATACACCAATACCTTCAGCGGCAATCGCTGCTGCCGCATGGTCTTGTGTAGAGAATATATTACAAGAGCTCCATTTCACTTCTGCACCCAGCTCGATAAGTGTTTCAATGAGTACAGCGGTTTGAATGGTCATATGCAGGCATCCGGCGATACGGGCACCTTTAAGCGGTTTTGTCGGTCCATATTCTTGGCGAATTGCCATGAGACCGGGCATTTCCGCTTCGGCGAGGCGAATTTCTTTTCTTCCCCATTCGGCAAGTGAAATGTCTTTCACTTTGTGAGGCAGCTTAAAGTCGATGTGTGAAATTGTTGTTGCTGACATGGTTTTTAATTAAGAATTATGAGTTAAAGATTTTATATTCTTTCCTCGTGTCTTTATGTTTTTCATCGTACAGAAAGGGGATCAGCTACACAAAGTATCACGAAGAACACAAAGGTAGAGAAATAGGTAAAACGACTGACTTCTTATAAAAAAATGGAATAAAATAATTAAAATTTCGTTTATTGTAGAATAAACACCTATTTAGTTATGGCGAAAGCAATCAAAAAAGATGAATCCACTACTCATGCAGCACTCGATCAAAAAGACCTTGCGATACTCAAGCTGTTGCAATACAACGCCAGGATCACTGTAAAAGAAATTTCTGACAAAGTGAATTTGAGTACGACACCCGTGTATGAGCGTATCAAATGGATGGAGGAAACGGGGGTGATAAAACAATATGCAACGCTTGTTGATCCTGCGAAACTCAACAAGCGTTTGATGGTGATCGTGTATGTTTCACTCAAGCAGCATAATAAAATTGCGGGATCAAAATTTGTGAAAGCGATCAACGAGATGAACGAAGTGCTGGAATGTTACAGCATTTCAGGGGAGTTTGATTTTATGCTAAAGATTGTGGTGGAGGACATGGATGCTTATTATAACTTTCATGTGAACCGGCTCTCCGAGATGGAAAATATTGGGAATGTGCAGAGTGTTTTTGTGATGGGTGTTGTGAAGGACACACATGTCTTAATTTGATTTTTTCTCACCGCAGAAGTCGTAAGGAATGCGAGGTCTTTCTCCTTGTGTTTCAGATCGAAATCGATCTTTGCCCTATTTATGACAGACCTGCTGTAAGGTTTTTGTGGCGGAAACTACCATTATACGCTGTAAATCTGTAATTTGTTGCGGCCAGGCCGTCGTACCTTGTGGATAGTTAAACCGGCTGGCAACCGGCAAGCATTTATTGTCGTCATTTACCACTGTAATCCGTTTTATTTATGAAACAAAAAATCTTATTGCTTATTGGATCGGTATTGATTATCGGTTCAGTTTTTGGACAAAGAGACAAAGGAAAAGGAGAACAAAAGTTTGATAAAAGGCTTTTGTGTCCTTTTGAAAATGGGATGGGACGTGAGCCAAAGGAGGCTTTTACCTGGGATCCGCCGGATAAAAAAGTGATCATGATCAGCAAAGCCGACACGGCGATCAGAAGCTGTATCGATGCAAAGGTGTTGAGCATAAACCCTACCGAAGATGGCCGTTTTGAAATAGTGATCTATTATAAAGATTATTATTTCTGGTATTTTGGAATAAAGAAAGCACTGGTGAATGTAAACCAGGTAATTAAAGCAGGGCAGGTATTAGGCACTTATACTTTTGGACAGGAAATGGAGTTCAGAATGTTCAAAGATGAAGAACCCGTGGACCCGAGAGAGTTTTTGGAATGCAGGGTGAATGAGGAAAAGAAAGAATAGACTCCATCATTTAAATTTTTTTTATAATGATCTCATACGATACCGTTTCAGAGGCAGTGACTGGTCTTAAGCAAAGAGGTTATACGTTGGATTTTAATTTGAAGTCAAACTGTATTGAATGCGAAGGACACAAGTTCAACCCCATGGATTTTGAAATAGCAGAAGTTTATCGCTTCGAAGGCAACAGTGATCCGGCTGATGAAGCGGTCGTTTTTGCTATTGAATCTAAAAACGGGTTAAAAGGAGTTTTAGTAAATGCATTCGGAGTTTATTCCGAATCCTTAAATGATGAGATGGTAAAGAAACTCAACTATCAAAAAAATTAATAAATGTTTTTTAAGCGAACCATACTTCTTTCATGTTCATTTTTTATCATGCTCATTACTTTTGGGCAAACAGATAGTTTACAGTTAAAATGTCCACTCAATTCGGGCACGTCAAAAACTATAAGAGCAAGCGATAAAGACTACCAGAAATCATCAGAGTATGGTATAATGATCACAAGTAAGACCGATACAACTGTGCAGGCTGTACATGATGGTTCGATCACGATCGTGGCCAGAACAGAAGATACCAAATATGATGTGGTAATTCAATTCAGGAATTATTATTTCTGGTATGCCGGGGTGATTGCTCCAAAAGTCAAGCAGCATACTAAAGTCAAAGCCGGAGATGTAATTGGCAGTTATAAACCGGGTGATATGCTTGAACTGCTGATGTTCCAGGCAGAGGAACCGGTTAACCCGAGAAAATATTTAAAGTGCAACTAGACGTGAAGTAAGAAGTATGAATTCTGACTTCAGACCTCAGACATCGGGCCTCAGATCCTTCTCCATAACATAATCATTCATAAAGAAACCATTACCGATATCAAGATTGATAAAATCTGTTTCAATAAATCCAAGACGTTCATAAAAGGTTTTGGCATTATTGTTTTTATTTACCTGCAGGAATAAGGAAGATGCCTGTTCCTTTTTTATCTCTTCAATGATATGGTCGATCACAAATCTCCCGGTTCCTTTTCCCTGTTGATTTTGCAGGATATAAATTTTATTGAGTTTCCATCGTGTTGGTTCTTCCTCGCTATATGATGCAAAGCCTACAGGATTGCCATCTTCATAAACAATGATAAAGCGGCAACCCTGTTCGTTCATTTGTTTTTGTAATGAAGTTACGCTGTACATCATCTCAAGCATATAATCGATCTGTTCCTGCGAAAGGATAGACCGATATGTGTGCGGCCATACACGAAAGGTAAGCTCGCGAATGAGAGGAATATCTTCAACTGATGCGTTTTTGATTTCAAACATACACGGTCAGCAATAGTTTTTTGGAAAGATATAAAAAAGGAGTGTGGGACGACCGGCCCTTTTTTTAGTGAGTGGCTTTGATCCATTCGTCACCGGAACAAACATCACATGCCGGCGCTTTTCCTTGTTCATTAAAAGTTTTAATGGCCCCGCAATTCATACACGAATAATGGCCTGGTTCGGGTACCGTCATCTTGCCTTTTATGACATTTGATTTGTCAACCTCATTTTCCGGTAAAACTGAAAGTCCTGGCTTTATATTTTTGGGCGCATGAAATAATACGGATACCTGGCCGCTGGTTTCCACAAAGGCTTTTTGTACTTCGCCTAAGTGTTTTACATCCTTCGTTCGCAATGATCTGAAAAGATCTTCCTTAGACATGTTTTCTTTTTTCAAACCTTCCAAATTGATCAAACCATTATCAATAACAAGTTCCGGTGCGCCTTCCATCAATGCTTCCACTCTTTTGTTTTTATTGATCAGTGTTTCTAAACCGATTTGAAGAAAAGCGATAGTCGTAATAGCTATGATACCATAAAGGATCGGCATATTCGCGCCAACCATCGGATCACCTACCGCAGAACCAAAGGAAATGATGATCGCGAGTTCGAGGACCGAAAGCTGACCCATTTCCCTTTTACCCAATATCCGCAAAAGGAAAATAGTGTAAGCATACATAATGATTGTTCTGAAAATTATTTCCAATAAGAACATTGCTGGTGCATCGCCAACAAATATTCTGTGAAAATCAAAAACCCTGAAATTTTCTTCCATATGAACTTTTAAAAGCTTTGGCAAAAAGCATGCGGAAAAAAAAGAATGGCATTGAAATTATGCTTCAATGCCATCTGGTAATAAGTACCTTATTGTGATTACTCACCTTTTTTGTCTTTCTTGCTGAATATCCTGTTTAAAAAGCCCTTCTTCTTTTTAACCGAATCCTTTTCAGGTTCGCCGATCTTTACTGGTTCTGACACCTGTGCGTCCTGGTTATCCTTTTTATCTTTTTTGTCCTTGCTATCGTCAGTCACAGGCCTGCTCTCCGGGCCAATATCCCTGGTTTTATATTGCTCAAAATCCGATTCATTACCTACACCCTGGTCTTCACCTTCCGCAGCCGGCGGTGGTATCGCATCGATAAGATTCAATGGGTCGGCGCTGTTCATTTCCAGTTCAAGATTATCAGGCTTTGAAAATCTCGCGTCTCTGTCTATTCCCAGTTTTTTATCCGCATACACTTTCCTGTAAAATGATTCCCATATCGGTCTTGCCGCATAACCTCCATATCCGCGGGCATCGTTTTTGTTCAATCGTATAAACATTTGATCACATCCTACCCATACACCGGCTAATAATTGTGGGGTATATCCCATAAACCAGGCATCACTGTTGTCATTGGTGGTTCCGGTTTTACCACCCATTTCAGCAGCTCCTAATCGTGACCTCAACCCGGCAGCTGTGCCAATGTCAACCGGCCCCTGCATCATACGAACCATTTTATATGCGGTGATTTCGCTGATCGCTTCTTTACGGTTTACGCTATAATCAAATCTTTTTATCACATTACCGTTCCTGTCTTCAATGCGACTGATATACCATGGTCTTGTAGAAAATCCACCGCCCGGAAAAACAGTATATCCCCACAACATCTCGTACAATGAAAGATCACAAGCACCAAGCGCATTGGCAGGATGTGGTCCAATATCGGTCGGGACGCCAATACGATTCACAAACTCTTCGAATGATTCGGGTCCTATCTGTTTCATAATATAGGCGGCGGCACAGTTACGTGACCAGGCCAATGCTGATGCCATCGTCATCGTTCTGCCTGTACAGGATTTACCAGTTGCCGGTACAAGACGATCGCGGCCAAAATTCTGTTGAATATCCTGCACGGGAGTCTCCGGATTAAACCCTCTCTCTTCGATTGCCTGTGCATATAAAAATGGCTTAATAGAAGAACCGACCTGTCTCTTGGTTTTCAGGTTTACATGATCGTACTTAAATGTCTTGAAATTAACGCCACCAACCCAGGCCTTGATCTCTCCGGTAATTGGATCCATTGCCATAAAAGAAGCTTGCATGATCTGGCGGTGATACTTGATCGAATCATAGGGCGTCATGGTAGTGTCTTTTTCCCGTTTGGCATTCCACGCAAATACCTTCATCGGTACTTTCTTTTTAAATGCCCGCCTGATCTCTTCATCAGTAAAACCTTCTTCTTTCATATTTGCCCATCGATCGCTTTGCTTCATAGCCGTTTCAATTATACTTTCATAGCCCTTCCAAACAGACCCATTCTTTACGCTTCCTGTAGAATTCAATATTTTTTGCATATTGGGCAGCCATTCGGCTATTGCTTCTTCTGCATATTCCTGCATACGGGGATTGATAGTTGTATAAACTTTCAAACCATCATCATAAATATCATAACTATCCCCATCGGGTTTTTTTATGTCTTTTAAAATTGCTTTGAGGTCCTCACGAAGCACTTCACGGAAATAAGGCGCATACCCCGTGTTCTCATCCAGTTTCTTAAAATTAGTTTGTATCGGTAGCAGCTTTAACTTGTTGAATTCAGCTTCACTCAGCTTATTATTCTTTACCATTTGTCTCAAAACAACATTTCTCCTGTCGAATGCCGCTTTGGAATTACGTTGCGGATTATAAAGACTATTCCCTTTCAGCATTCCGACCAGTACGGCTGCTTCTTCCACTTTCAACCTGTCGGGCTCTTTTTGAAAAAAAGTAAGACTCGCATTGCGTATGCCATAAACATTACTGCCAAATGGTACAGCATTCAAATAAAGGGCAATGATTTCCTCTTTGGTAAAGTTTCTTTCAAGCTTGACGGCAATGATCCATTCCTTTAATTTCTGAATAACACGGATCGCTTTGCTTTTTCTTTCATGATCGAGTAAGGCTTTTGCCAGCTGCTGGGTGATTGTACTTCCGCCACCCTGGCGACCGGCAAGCAATATGGCACGTAGTGTCGCCTGGAAATCAATGCCGGAATGGTTATAAAACCGTTCGTCTTCAGTAGATACAAGTGCATCCACTACATATTTCGAAATATCCTTATAGTTTACATTACTCCTGTTACCTTTTTCAAGATAATATTTTCCCATCAGCGTTCCGTCATCGGCATAAACCTCGGTAGCCTGCAAAATGCTTGGGTTTTCTAATTTTTTTAAAGATGGCATTGGGCCAAAAACGCCCCAGCTTGCAAGCAATACGAGTAAAATAAAGGCTATACAACCGCCGAAGAAAATCTTCCAAAAGATCCTGACGCTTTTTTTCATGTTGAAGTGTGTTTAGGGGTAACCTGAAGCCTCAAATAAAGTACCACAATGCGTAACCAAAGCTAATAAAATAGATGAGCTTTGACGGAAACAAAACCTTAAAATTCAGGTTCGTATTATTCGATGGGAAAATCTAAAATTTACCTGGTAAATTTTTCTCGATGAATTGTTTGTACATGCCAATATCCTGCTGGGTTTTCAATATTTCAAGGTTTGCAGCAGAAATGATGGTGTAGCTGTACTTTTCTTCGGCAAGCCATGGCACGATCTGGGATTTACTTACTGGTTTTACAGCTTGTACATAATCCGCCGCAGCTTGTGCGTTATCAAAATTTCCAATCAGCAATAATTTGTATTCGGGGTTCAGCTGATTGACATTGTATTCAAATTGTTTGTTATAAAACTTGCCGCGGTTATAAATATTAAATGCATTCTTAGTTTCATTTACCCAAACCATATCCACTTTATTAAGTACTACCACGGCATAATACTTATCCTCCGGCTTAAATGTATAGGATGAAATGATGGGTTTGTTGGCCACAGTATCCGCTGTTTTTATCACCGGTTTATTGTCCGCAATTTTTTGAATTTCTTGCGGCTTGTCTTTTTGTGGCAGTGGAGCAATAACAACGGTATCCTGCTGTGTCGCCGTATCAACAAATACAGGTTTTGGGTCTTCGGCTCTTTGCACATTCAAATTAGCAAGCTCGGTTTCTATTTTTTGCCTGCGGCTTAACACATCGATCATGGTTTTAGCTTTTGCAGCCATTGGTGTTTTAGGTCCCCGCGCAACTATAGCATTTAATATTTCGGTTGCTTTTGCATCATCTCTTTGTTTAATGTAATAAACTGATTCGATATACATCAGTTGTGGCGTCCAGTACATAGCTCCATACATACTGTCCGCGATCACTTTATCAGCAACAGCTTTTGTAAAATCGCCTTCGATAAACAGGTTATAAATATCCTCGTATGCTTTTGTTGCCGCCGGATTTCTGGTGTCACCGGGATCTTTGCCGGTTGTTGCAATAGCTGTAAGCCTGTTACCCGGAAATTTTTGTTCCATTTGTTTTTTCACCTGGTCGGCCTTTTCATTCTGTCCTGACTTTTTATGACAATAGTAAAGTGTAAACAGTACTTCATCCATGTTCTTAAAATCAGGGAAACGGCTAACTATTTCTTCGTTTGTTTTGATCGCAGATTCGCAATCTTCGAGATCATTTGCGTATGATTTACCAAGGAGGAACAAGGCCTTGCTTAATGAATCATTAGACAGGGTCATTCCTTCTTTTGTCAAAGGAAGGTTTTCATACAAGGCATCGAATGTTAATTCACCAGGTGCAGTCTTTTTCGTAAGTGGGTTTGCGTTATCCGTTGCGACCTGGTTTGCCTTGTTATTTGCTTGTTGAAAATTCAACCCGGCCACGCGACGCCAGTTATCAACGTTGGGCCTGTTTCCCCAGCGTGCTTTAAACTCACTTGCTCCCTTTGTTTTTAAAGCTGCATTATAAAAGTACCATTCGCCTTTAGCCGAGTTATTTGTAAACAGCGACTCCGGCTGGTCATCTTTTTGAGAACCTATGGGAACCAGGGAACCGGCTGCACCTATTTCCTCTTTTAATCCCTTTTCTTTTCTTAATTGGCGAACAAGTTTTCTTACAAAATCTTTTCTTTCTTCTTCAGGCATTCCGGCTATTTTTTGCAAACTATCCTGTCTTTCCACAATATCAAGTTGGGTGGCGATGGCAGCAAGTATTCTTTTTCTTTCTGTTAGTTCCAGAACATTTTTTAAACCGGGATCATTGAGGTCCACGCTATCATACAGGCTGCTGGCAAACCTGTATTTTTTCTGATTAAAGGCAAGTTCTGCCATTTGGAGAAATGCCTTATTTTTTAATGTGGGATTATTGGTATTGTTCTCGTTGCTTTTCTTAAGATTTGCCTGGGCGCCATCGTAATTATTTCTCTCCATTTCCATCTGTGCGATCATGTAGTAGATGACATCGCGGTAATCATAATACTTATCACGCTTTGCCATCTTTTGCAATTCGGCAATATTGCGCTCGATCGAGTTCTCACCACCGGATTTATCGATGCGAATGGATTGAAGTCTTGCATATACTTCCATTACGGGATCAAGTGTATGATTGATGACCTTGTCATAAAACTTTTGCGCGAGATCCAACTTACCACTGTTCTGATAAAGCTGTGCGATCAGGTATTCCCATCTTGCTCTTTCCTTTTTATTTGTAGCATTACTTAATGCATTTTCAAGATGCACGGCAGCACTGTCGTACACATTGCTGTTATAGAACCACCATGCCGTTACCTCTTCAAGATCATTTTGCAGTCGCTTTGGGAATTTCGGATCATTTTTTAATGTGATGATAAGACTTGCTGCTTCCGCATATTCTTCCAGCGCAATCAACGTCCGGATTTGCCAGATAAAAGCATCATTCCTGCTCGGAGGCTCTGACAACATTTTCCTTGGTAAGCTGTTCTTTTCAACCGTTGAAATGGAAAGTGCATTATTGCCGTCAAACTTGCTGCCGATCACCTGGTAGTAACCGTCCTTTTCCTTTTTTGCAAATGCATAGTTGATGAACTGGAATGTGAGATATGCCGAATCGAATTGTTTCCGTAAATAATAGGCGGCGCCTGTAAGTAAATACAGGTTGTCGATCCAATCATTACGCAGGTCGTGTAACACAATGCCTGTTGTACTCTTTGTAATAACCGAATCTAACTGCAGTGTATCGGCTGCGGTCCTGTCAAGACTGTAATTGTAAAACGAGAGCAGTTCGGTATAATCGTCAATATGGTCAGCTTTCGCATCTTCAAGCACCTGGTTCAGCTTGTTATTGGCATTAAAAACATAGTTGTAGTGAGTGAAGGTATTTTGGGTAAAGCGCCGGGGGAGGGTAAATTTCTTTTTGTCGGTTTTTTCGGAACCCAGGACGCGGTCGTCGTACTGGTCTGGCTTCTTGATATCAAACGAAAATCCCAGCTGTGCCTTACCGGGAAAGAAAGAGAAACACAGGACAAAAACTAAGGCTGCCGAAAAAATGTATCTGTTCCGTCGCATCGCTTCGCAAGCTAAAGTCTTAATAACTGAAAATCAAATTATTTATTTCAAAAATAGGCAGTTTTTTTATCAAGAATTTTAGCCGTTCACCAAGCTTTTCTTAATTTTATTGGCTTTTAAAATTCCTGATTTGAAAATATCCCCGGAATCAACGCTGAAACGCCTCCGAAACCGCTACCGCCTGGTAGTTATGAACGATGATACTTACGAGGAGGTTGTTACGTTTAAATTGTCGAGACTCAGCGTTTACGTGATGCTTTGCACAATTTTTGTGGTTTTAGTCGGGCTTACGGTTGCTCTTATCATTTTTACACCCTTGAGATATTATATTCCGGGTTCCGGCGTTGATTATCGTGGCGACCGCGAACTCAAGCAGGCAAAATTGAGGACAGATTCACTTGAGAAACAGTTAAGAAATCAGGAGCAATACTTAGAAGGTTTACAAAGGGTTTTAAAGGGGGATGTTTCAACAAAGCTTGATACAACGCAAATTGACGTGCCCAAAGAGGAGATTATTGGCAATTAAATTTCTAAACCTATGTTTAATACTAAAAAACCAACCACAACAGTTATGAGCACAGAAAAAACCAATGGAAACGGGAGCGGTAATGGTACTACATTGATCAGCTCCGGTACAACTATTAAGGGTGATATCAGCAGCAACAGTGATCTGCGAATTGACGGGACCATCATTGGGAATATAAACAGCAGTGCGAAGATCGTGATCGGCAGCAGTGGCGTAGTAGAAGGAGATATAAACGGCAATCATGCAGATATTGTTGGCAAAACATCGGGGACGATCAAGGTAAAAGAACTGCTTCAGCTTCGGGGAGAATGTGTAGTGAACGGAAATATTTATGCCGGTAAACTACAGATAGAACCAACTGCGACCTTCAATGGTCAATGCCATATGGGTGCCAATGTAGTTGACATGTCAGCCAATGAAATGGCCGCAATTGCAAAATGATTTTTTCGCTCAACGCTTTAACTTCGCACCGTCTCGCTTTAGTCGGGACGGTTTTTTATTTTAATGAGACAAGTAAAATCCATTTAATGACCAAGCAAAGCATCCGGAACTTCCTGCCTGCGATCATATTCTTTCTCCTGTTGAACTCGGCATTTCTTCTCATGATGAAAAAGCTGGAAGGGTGGGGATTTGATTATCCTGTTTTAGTTTTCGGTAATTTAATTGTTTTTGCCATCAGCTTTCTATCTTATTACATGGCTGTAAAAGGACTTTCAACAAAGAACAATCATGCGTTTTTCCGCTGGGTTTATGGAGGTGTGATGATCAAATTATTCTTACTCGCAGGCGTTGCCTTTGTTTATATCATGATGAATAGAAAGGAGGTGAACAAGCCTGCCTTATTTTTCTGTATGGGTTTATATATTATCTACACGTTTATTGAGGTGTCGGGATTGATGAAGGTGAATAAACAAAAAACAAATGCCTAAGAAAGAAGCGCCCTTATCACAACTCAATTCTTTTTTGCCTTCGGGAACCTATGAAGCGGTAGAGGAATACCTGCGATTTTATAAAATTCACCTCACTGTTACGCAACATCGCAAAAGTATTTTAGGCGATTATCGTCATCGTACTCATTTCAAAAATCATCGCATAAGTGTAAACGGGAGTTTAAATAAATATTCATTTCTCATCACGTTGTTGCACGAGGTTGCACACCTGTTGACATTTGAAAGACATGGAAACCATGTAATGGCGCATGGAAGTGAATGGAAGGTTTTATATGCCGGATTATTGAAGCAATTCATCGATACCAAGGTTTTTCCCAGCGATATCGAAAAGGAACTCCTGGTCTCATTAAAAAGACCTGCAGCCAGCAGTTGCGCAGAGGATGATTTGATCAGGGTTCTAAGGAAATATGATACAAATCCTAACGGCTACAGGCTGGTTGAAGAAATACCGTTAAATGGATTATTCAGACTTGACGATGGTAAAGTATTCAAAAGAGGAGAGAAGCAGCGTAAGAGATTTAAGTGTGTGGAAGTAAAAACAGGAAGGACATTTCTTTTCAGTCCCGTGTATGAAGTGGAATTAATTAAAACCGATTCTTTCTTAAATTAAAAACTACCTTAAATTAGCATCATCAAAAACCAACATTATGAGAAAGATCATCGTAACTATTTCTTCGATTTTTATCGCTTACATAATAAACGCCCAAACTGAGAAAGGTGACTGGTTAGTTGGCGGAAGAGTTGATATAAACACAGGTGAAAACAGTACTCAAATTGCATTCAATCCGGGCGCGGGCTATTTTTTTGCTAAAAACTTTGCGGCAGGCGGAAATTTTGCGATCAATTATGTAAAATCAGGCGATCTGAAAACAACAACTTTTGGTGTCGGCCCTTTTGCCAGGTATTATTTCACCACGTCAAATGTAAAACCATTGGTGCATGGCTCATTCAATTATATAAGCGCAAAGGTTAAAGCTCCGGGAAACACATCCATTACAAATAATGGTAGTAATTTTTTGATTGCCGGTGGCGTAGCCTTATTTATGAATGAAAATGTCGCGGTGGAAATACTCGCTGGTTATTCTCACACAAAGTATAAGGACTTTGACGGAAGTGGCGGATTCAATCTCGGTATCGGTTTCCAGGTTTATCTTTCTAAAAGACAAGTCGAGAATGTAACCAAATGATCAGAGAATCTTAGATCACCCGGCCGATCACTTTGTATTTCGAATTTGACAGGACGATTGACTCAACGGCAATTTCTTTCTCTACCATCTTTTTACCTGCATAATTTGCATGAACGAAGTATGTTTCATCGCCATCGTTTAGGATAAACCCTGTATGAAAATCTAATCCCACTATGTAAAGACCTTCGCCGTATTCATTTATTTTTTCAATGAACGCGGGGATATTTTGGTTGCTAAAACGCTTAATGCTGTTACTGACACATACAGCTTTTATCATCTCTTCACTTGGGCATTGTGCATGTTGAATGCGATTTACCTTTACACCCATATCTCTTAACACAGTGGTGACAAAGTAACCACAGGCGATCTTTCCATTACCTGGTTCTTCTGTGGTACCATTAAAATCCCAGGGTGTGCCAAGCCAGCATGTAAATAAGGAATCACGGATGAATTTCAATAATGCTTGTTTAGTTTCCCGGTCAGGAGCAGCCTGATATTTTATAACGAGATTTTTACAGTCGTTTTTATATTTAAAATAATTACAGTTAATTCTTGCTGACTGAACCGAAATGTTTCCGGCTTTCTTTTTCGCAGGTCTATAAATATCATCCGAGCTACACGAAAGAAATACAATTGCACTTAAAAGCAGGAATAGTTTCATGCATACAAGATGCTCCAAAAGCACGTTTCCATAACCAACCACCAGTAACTAATAACCAGCAACTATAATTCTTTAAGCATCCACATGCTGCAACCAGTATGCCCACTGTTTCCCATCGGCCCGGTTAAATAGGTGAAGCCGAATTTCTCATACACCTGTAAAGCTTGCTTTAGTTCAGGCATTGTTTCCAGGTAAATCTTTTTATAGCCAAGTTGGCCAGCGGCATCGATACATTTTTCGATCAGCGTTCTTCCCAGTCCATGTCCACGTGCCTGCGGCAACAAATACATTTTTACAAGCTCGCAAGTGTCTTTTGGCAAACCGTCGGTTGGATAGATACCGCCACCACCCACCATTTGTCCGTTCACTTCCGCAAGAAAATATTTTGATCCCGGGGTTTGAAAAACTTCAAATAACGTATCAGTAGTAGGATCATAATAAACAGTATTTGGATGATTCGCGCCGAATTCAGCCAATGTATCGCGTACAATTTTTGCAAGTTGCGGATTATCTTCTTTGCGAAGATCTCTGATATGGACCATGGAACGAAAGTAAAAAATATCAGGCAGTCTTAGAATTTAGCAGTACGCTCTTTCAAAATGCTGATCGCTTCGTCTTTTGATGAAAAAGTGTTGTTGATATTTACGAGGTTGTCCGCGATCTTATCATATCGTTTGGTCATCAAAAAATAAAAAAGATGCAGGTAGTGTACGCCTTCGAATACCAATGATTTTTCTTTTACAAGATTATCTTTCTCCTTATTGAATAATCCCGGCATCTCAGTATAATGTGCTCCGGGTTTCAGGTGATGCATCAAATGATAACCATCATTCCAGCATTTCGTATTATAAGAAGTATTGATACAGGTATAGCAATTGCGGTACATATTTTCCGGTTCCTTAGGATCTACAAAGGCATGTTGGGTCCAGTTTCCAAGCATCATTATCAATCTTGACAATAGGAATGGAACAATAAGCACCCAGACAGCTGCCTGGAGATTGATAAAGCACATGCCGATGCAAAGCGCAAAGAAAGCGCCTTCACCAAACGTCAACCGCAGGTAATATTTTTTCTTTTTGCGGTCAAACAGATACATGAATGTCTCTTTAAAACCAAGAAAAATAAAATTCAGGTAGTATTTGAAAAAGTCAGTAAGCGAATCCCGTTGATAGGGAAGGGTGCTGCTGGTATCAGCCTCCATATTATTTTCTTCGTGGTGCATGCCGACATGGTGCACGAAGTATGTTTCAGGAGTGTGACCGAAAAACGGACATACAAACCAAATGATATATTTATTCAGCCAATCATATTTCTTCCTGAAGAACCGGCGATGCGTGATATTATGAAGCATCAGCCCGAATGGTCCACGTAGCTTGATATGGCCAATAAAAAACCAAACCGCAAATGCTGCCCACCACCATGCCCCTTGTAATAGGCCTGGAATACAAAGAATAATGCCGAGTGGAATTACCGTGAAATGAATACCTGTAAGTAAATGAAGGAAAGGAAGGTCTCTTTTGTCATTGATGAATTTAAACCAGAACCTTTCATAACGGGAAAATGATTCCGGTTGCCGGTAAACTGGATCTTTTAATACACTTAGTTGCTTCATTAAGTCGGTTCGCTTTAATCAGGCCCGGGTGAAAATAAGCCGGGCGAAAATACGGAATATATGTCAGCTAAATGACATTAATTTTTCATAGAAGTGTGTAACGGTTAGGTTGGTTATTTGTTACAAAACTATAGTTAAATATCAAACCTGATCAACGCAATTATTTTTTCAAGATACAGCTGATCGATAGCATCATATTGATTCAATTCAGCGCTGTCGGCATCAAGCACACCTATTACTTCATCGTTATGAAAGATAGGCACAACAATTTCTGACTTTGAAAAGCTGCTGCAGGCAATATGTCCGGGAAATTTTTCAACATCAGGAACGATTAATGTTTTCGCTTTGAGCCAGCTGGCGCCACAGACACCCTTACCTTTTTTTATTCTTGTACATGCCACCGGGCCCTGGAATGGACCAAGTACCAGCTCATCATCTTTCACCAGGTAAAATCCAACCCATAACCATTTAAATTGTTCTTTTAATGCTGCCGCAACATTTGCCAGGTTAGCAACAAGGTCCTGCTCGCCTTCTATTAACGCCTCTATTTGCGGCACCAATGCTTCGTATTGTTCAGCTTTGGTGCCTTTTGCTATCATTAGATCTTCTGCCATAAATATTGTGAATGGTGAATGGTCAATGGTGAATCATGTCAATATTATCGTCGATTGTTTATTGCCCGTTGCCTTATTGCCCATTTCCATTCACCATTGACGAAATTAAGCAACTGCTTTTTTTACTAAATCTGCCGCTTCGCTTAATAAGATTGCAGATTGGACTTTCAGCCCGCTTTCATCGATAAGTTTTTTTGCTTCTTCTGCATTGGTTCCCTGCAGACGGACAATGATCGGCACTTTGATGTTGCCCATATTTTTGTAGGCATCGATCACACCTTGCGCCACGCGATCACAACGAACGATGCCCCCAAAGATGTTGATGAGAATTGCTTTTACTGCCGGGTCTTTCAATATAATTTTAAAGCCGGCTTCAACGGTTTGTGCGTTTGCCGTACCGCCAACATCTAAAAAGTTTGCAGGCTCGCCACCACTTAGCTTGATCATGTCCATGGTTGCCATGGCAAGACCTGCCCCATTTACCATGCAGCCAACATTCCCATCAAGCTTTACAAAGTTCAAGTTATATTTTCCTGCCTCTACTTCTGTAGGATCTTCCTCGCTTACATCGCGCAGTGCCGAAAGATCAGGATGACGCATCAATGCGTTTTCATCCAAATTCATTTTACAATCAACGGCCACAATTTTATCATCAGATGCTTTGAACAAAGGATTTATTTCAAGCATAGAACAATCAAATCCAACATAGGCATCATATAAATTGGTAACAAACTTTACGCAATTCTTGAACGCCTGGCCGCTCAATCCAAGATTAAAAGCGATCTTCCTTGCCTGGAACGGTTGCAACCCTCCTGAAGGATGCACCCATTCTTTAAAAATTTTATCCGGCGTATTATGTGCCACTTCTTCAATATTCATCCCGCCTTCGGTGCTGTACATGATCACATTTTGTCCTTTGCTGCGGTCAAGCAGTATCGATAAGTAAAATTCTTTTCTTTCACTGGGCCCGTCATAATACATATCCTGGGCCACTAAAATTTTATGAACCACTTTACCGGCAGGACCGGTTTGCAATGTCACCAACGTGCCCCCCAAGATCTTTTGCGCATAATCCACTACTTCATCCAATCCTTTTCCAACTTTTACTCCATTGGTTCCGTTTTCTTTTATTTTTCCTTTGCCGCGGCCACCAGCATGTATCTGTGCCTTTACAACGGCAAACGGGCTACCGAACTGTGTTTTGATCTGGCGATATGCATCTTCTGCTTCATGTACCGTGCCGCATGCAATGCCTTCCTGTACGGGAACATTGTATTTTTTCAAAAGTTCTTTAGCCTGGAATTCGTGAAGGTTCATAAAAGAAAAAATTTTGACGAAGATAAGAGGTTTGGTTTGAGGTTTGAATGCCGGTCCCGATTTATCGGGATTCGAGGGTTGAGGTTCTTGTTCAGTGTCTCCGTGGCATTATTTCTTATCTTTCATTCATGAGGTGGCTGACCATATTATTTACTATTTTAATCGTTTCCTGTCAAACATCTAAAACGATAGTAACAGCTAAAAGAAACTCATCATTGTCCGGTAATGATTTTTATCACCAGGCATTCGCCATGAAGTGGAACGAAAGAGATTCGTTTGTTGTAAAGGAAATACTCGCGGGTAATATTCCTTCATTTCTTAAAAAGTTTGAAAGAATAAAGGTTTCAATTGTTGACTCTTCAACAGCTAAAACGATCAACGCAGCATATTTTGTTTCGCCAGATTACTTGAGTATTGGCACTGATGAGAATTGGGCAAGAATAAACATCACACCATTGGCTGCACAAAAGATCGCCGATAGCTTTAATTGTTTTTTACCCACCAGGAAAATGGTTGATGATATTTATAAAGCTGCTCAGATAAAATTGGAACCCGTTCCCATGTATGCTTTTCGCGACAGTACTCCAACCATGTGGCATCATCATTTAATCGTTGAGGGGCAACGAAAGGACAGAAGAGGATTGATTGCGGGAATTCAAAAGGATGTTGTTATCAGCGGTAAAATTTCAAGAGACCCAAAACCGGAAAGAGTGGCTATTTATGGATGGCATAAGTTAGACGGCAAACCGATTCAGCCTTTATATACCGGTCATATTTACTGGTGGGTCGATTATAGCCAGGGTATACGCCTGGTTTATCGTAAGATAAGAGTTGGAAATAAATGGATGGATTATATCGATGTGTTAAAAGATCCCGTGCTCAAAAAATTGTTATGTGATGAAGAGTGGTGTGATTTCTACCGGTACAATTACTGATCATTTTATCAAATTCACTGTTCCTTTTAATATCGGCTTGCCGTTATGAAGGTTCACCAAATAAACATATACACCCGGTAAACAGGGTTTCCCATTAAAAGTTCCATCCCATGGTTTATAATTTTTACCATGGCCCCTGTATATTAATTGACCATAACGATTGTAGATTTCTGCGACAGCTTCCGGGTAATCTTCAAATGTTACGATCTCCCATCGGTCATTTAATCCATCATTATTTGGTGTAAAGCCTGTTGGGATGAATAATTTATCGATGGCTTCAAGCTTTACTTCATCAGTGCTGATGCCACAGCCATTTCCTGAGACAACAGTTAATGTGTAGGTGATCGATCCCGGTGGTCTTGCAATTGCTTTTAAATAATTTGGATTATCAAGATAGGTTGGCGGCGACCAACTGTACGTAACATTCGTCCCGGTTGCATTTCCATTCAGTTGTACAGGCTTGTTTTTTCTGAAATACTGGTCAGGTCCTGCATAAGCCTTGGGTTTTTTCCAAACGGTTACACTTACACTGGCACTATCAAAACAAGTGTATTCATTATACACTCTTACTGTATAGGTAACGTCATTTACAGGTTTTGCCCATGGATTGGGGATCGTATCATTTGACAGGCCACCCGAGGGCAACCATTTATATCTAACCGAACCCCCCGCATTGAATTGCACACTATCCCCTTCGCAAATACTAACCGAAGTTGGCGTAAGGGTGGCAATTGGTGCATCATAAATTGTCATGGTGACGGTATCGTAAGCAAAACATCCCGGCGTGGAAGTAACTTTTACAACATAATCCCCGGTTGCATTAAATGTAACATTTGGTATTGCAGGCGCCTGTTCAAAGGAATGAAAACCATTCGGCCCCCACCATTCATAAATTGTACCGCCTGCTGCCTGCAGGTATACTGTAGATCCATAACAGCCATAAACATAATTGGTGGCTTGGGCAAATGGCGGGGCCAACACAGATACTTTTACCACATTCGACGCAAACCGGCAATTCGAATTTGATGCTATGCTTGCATCAGTTACAAGACAACGATACCACGTTTCCCCAATAGCACCCGATAACGTTGAATAGCTAAGTGCATTTGCGCCTGCAATATCTGTCCAGCTATTACCAAGCGTATTGCTCACCTGCCATTGGAATACCGGGTTTTGGTAATTCCCAATATAAGTAGCATTCATCGTGATTGGCTGCTGGTTGGTTTCACAAACAAAAATGGGTGAGGGGGCATTATTGGCAAAAGCGGCCGATATAGTTGGCCCACACGGACTAAAAGAGATATCGTCAATCGCAAAAACATTTCCGCAAGCGCCCTGTGAACTTGAATTGCTGATTATTTTTAAAATAACACTTCCATCTGGCGGGGCAGTAAAAAGAAAACTACGAGTCTCCCACACAGGAGTTACAGGTGTTTCTGATATCGGGCCAGTATTCATTTGCGCGATGGTAGTGCCCGATATGTTTGTAATAATAAAAGAAAGATTGGGGTCGGGACCGCCGTTCCCATTGCAGGCAGTAGCCCTGAATAAATTGACGATCCACGCCTCAACCTGTATCGGAATATTGGGGCATAAACCCGTTATCGTTTGCTGGTAAATTTGCGATGGGCCGTCCAATCCATTGATCATTAAAAAATATCCGTTCGGATCATTGGGTGTATGATCAAAAGGCATGATATGCCATTCACCATTAAAGCAAGAAAATGTTCGGTTCCTTATTGCATAAAAACCTTTGGGAGGACAATCCTGATCTGTGTATTGATACGCAGCCGGTACATTATTATTTGGACCGCCCGGGTTTTGTCCCGCTCCAAAATCAATGGTAACCACAGGATCGCCCAGGCTACCCGAGCATAGCTGCGCTTTCAAACAAGAAGAAGAACCGATCAAAAGGACAAGCAGTATCGTTTTCGTTGGGCTCAATCGAAAAGCTTATTTGAACCCTTAAAATTAGACTTTTTCTGGTGCAGCCGGGGGGTTTGGCCTATTATTATTAATCCAACAGCCGTTAGTGAAAAAGCAAAAATCTATATTTGCCACCTTATCCATTTTTATGTCAAAAAAAGCATTGAAACAATTTAAAGAAGCAGTCAAATTTCTAAAGAAAGAATATAAGCATGAGCCGGCAGTTGGTATCGTTCTCGGCAGTGGACTTGGAAATTTTATAGAAGAGATAGAAGTGGAAAAAGAAATTGATTACAGCGATATTCCCAATTTTCCCGTATCGACCGTGGAAGGCCATAAAGGCAAATTGATCTTTGGAAATCTGGGGGGCCAGAAAGTAGTTTGTATGGGCGGTCGTTTTCATTATTATGAAGGATATACTGCGGAAGAAGTGGTCTTTCCGATTCGCGTGCTTGGCTTGTTAGGAATAAAAACATTGTTGCTTTCAAATGCTGCCGGCGGCGTCAACACTTCATTTAAGGTTGGCGATTTGATGATTATTAACGATCATATCGGCATTGATATGCGCAACCCGCTTATCGGGAAAAATATCGATGAATTCGGTCCACGGTTTCCTGATATGAGCGAGGCGTATAGTAAAGATCTTATCGAAAAAGCAAAAGCAGTGGCAGCCGATCTCCAGATAGAAGTAAAAGAAGGAGTTTATTTCTGTGTAAGCGGTCCTACTTATGAAACGCCTGCTGAATACCGGATGATTCATGTTATGGGCGGTGACGCAGTTGGCATGAGTACCGTGCAGGAATGTATCGTTGCCAATCACATGAACATCCCTGTTTTTGCAATAAGTGTGATTACCGATCTCGGTATTCGTGAAGACCATACAAAGATCACTCACGAAGAAGTATTACATTATGCAAAAGCTGCCGAACCAAAACTTGCTGCAATTTTTAAGGAATTGGTTTCGGTACTTTAACTTTTGATATTCCCGGTTTTATTTTTACAGCTGTATTTTCACGTTTTTAATTTACAACTCTGAGCTTACGACCAACATATTTCGCCTTCTTATTGTTTTTATCCGGCTCGCTTTATTCACAACGACCAGGTTCGCTACCAGGAGGATTAGGGAGAATATCCGGGGCAGGTAGCAGGTTTTCCAGCGCTTTTAAAGGTTCGGGTTCTGACAGCCTTGAGCATCGCGATAAATATGAAGATTCGATCACGATCTATTATCAATTGCCTTACTCGGTTCAACGCAATAATCTCGATTCATCGATCATTGATTTTACAAAGCGATTTCCCATTCCTGCACACCATGCATTTTTAGGGAATAACGGAACGGCGACACATTCTCTTCTCTTCGCCCCGTTTATGCAAAGTGGTTGGGACCATGGCATGCATGCTTTCGATGTTTATAAATGGGGTTTGGAATCCATACGTTTTTTCAACACAACAAGACCTTATACCGAATTAGCCTATTTGCTTGGCGGCAGAACGGAGCAGATCATCGAGATCACGCATACGCAAAATGTAAAACCCAACTGGAATGTATTGTTTCAATACAGGTTGATCAACTCACCGGGATTTTTTAAAAATCAAAAAACAAATCACAACGATTACACAATTACGTCCTGGTTTCAATCAGTGAATAAACGTTACAATAATTATTTCGCAATTGTTGCCAATGCACAACAATCTGATGAGAATGGCGGTCTTGATGATAAAAAAGATTACCTGAACGATCCTATTTATAACGACAGGTTCAATATTCCGACGAAGATCGGTGGCGATGTAGAGTTTGGAAGGAATTTTTTTAGCTCAACGCTGAACGTCGGCAATCGTTATGCAGATCTTCATATCATGCTAAAACAACAGTATGATTTCGGTAAAAAAGATTCATTAGTGAGTGATTCAACTGTGATCCCCCTGTTTTATCCCAGATTAAGATTTGAACATGTTTTTCGTTACAGCAGTTATAAATTCAGGTTTATTGATTATGCTTATTCAGGCTATACACCAGACTCAGCATATTACCAGGACAATTATAATTATACACTGTTAAATGATTCATTGTTATTAATTGACAGATGGAAAGAATTCAATAACGAATTTTCCATTTACACATTTCCGGACGCTAAAAATCAATTACAGTTTTTGAGACTCGGGGCAATTCTTCAAAATCTCAAGGCTGAAACGAGCAGATCCGATGACACACTGTATAATATATTTGATGGTACGTTTTACAATATAATTGCGGTGGGAGAGTATAGGAACAAAACGCGTAACAGAAAATGGGATATGGTAGCGGCCGGAAAACTCTATATGGCGGGATTTAATTCCGGCGATTATGAGGCCAATGTGACACTGAAGAGATTTGTTGCAAAAAGCGGTGGTTACTTCGACCTGGGATTCAGAAATGTAAATCGTACGCCATCATTTGTTTTTGACAAAAACAGCAGTTTTTATTTTGATACGCCTAAAGATTTTAATAAGGAAAATATTACACAGATCAGCGCATCGTTGTTCTTATCTAAACTTGGGGCAAGACTTTCGGGGAATTACTTCCTGGTCAGCAATTATACCTATTTTAAGAATTACTACGAGGCTAAACAGGATAATGGTCTATTCAATCTGCTGCAGGTATCATTAGAAAAACGGATAAGGATTGGCAAACGATGGATATGGCATACTGATGTTTATTTCCAGCAAAAAACAGGTGATGTTGAATTAAATCTCCCGTTGATCTTTACCCGCAACCGTATTGGTTATGAAGGAACGCTTGGATTCAGAAAATTGAATATGGCTTTTGGATTGGAAATAAAATATCATAGCCCTTATAAAGCCGACGCATACTCACCCGTCATTGGCAAATTCTTTTACCAGGATAGTATTCGTATCAATAACAAGCCCGATGTATCAGCCTATATGCATTTTCGCATTCGGAATTTCAGAGCCTTTCTTCGATTGGAGAACCTGAACACTGTTACCACGCAGAATGGCTTTGGGTTTCGCGATCACAATTTCGCTGCTCCCGGCTATCCCTATCCTGGTCTTAATCTAAGGTTTGGCGTGTATTGGAGCTTTGTTAATTGATTGACAAATAATTGCCATTCATAAATTTCTTTTTAAAGTCATAATGTTTTCAGGCAACTGGGTATTACCTTTGTTTTCAATCACAATATGAAAAGGGGCATCGCTTCCATATTACTTGTTCTTTATGTTGCGTTCAGCACAGGAGTGGTGATCAGTTTTCATTATTGTATGAATGATTTTGATTCTGCCCAGCTTGGTGCAAAGAAATTTGAGGTATGTGGAAGGTGTGGAATGCACGTGCCTGATGCCGGTGGTTGCTGCAACGATGAAGTAAAGATCTTTAAGATCCGGGATGACCAGCAGGTAACGGCAATTAATTTTAAATTTTCTTCTCCTGATATAATTGTAACTCCAATCCGTGTTTTGGATGATGTTACATTGATCAATTCGACTCACCAATTATATCTAAATAATCATTCTCCTCCATTAAGTAAGGAGGATACCTACTTACGCAATTGCGTTTTCAGAATTTGAGATGGTGAATGGTCAACAGTGAATGGTGAATACTACTTGAGTATTTGATTGACCATTGACTCCCGATAGCTATCGGGATCACCATTGACGAACAAATCATTTTAATTACTCAAATCTCATTTTAAATGAAAACGCTTAAAATATTTTCAATCGCCTTATTCTGTTGCTCATTAGCAACAGCATCATTCGCACAAAAAACAAAAACAGAAACATTCAAAGTATCAGGTAACTGCGGCATGTGCGAAGCTAAAATTGAAAAAGCCGCCAAAGATGCCGGCGCCACTTATGCCGAGTGGAATCAGGATACCAAGGTCATTACTGTTAAATACAAATCCACTTCTTCAAATCTTGCAAAGATCCAGAAAAGCATTGCCGGTGCAGGTTATGATAATGCCGGTGAAAAAACCACAACTGAGGCATACGATAAACTGCATGCTTGCTGTAAATATGAAAGAACCGAATCAAATGCGGCAAAAGCTTGTTGTGATAATGAAAAATGCAGTAAAGAAGGATGCAGCGGTATGGATTGCTGCAAAGACAAAGACTGCTGCAAAGATGCAAAGATGGATTGCTGTAAGGATGGCAAATGCACAAAAGAAGGACATGACGGCAAAGATTGCTGCAAAAAGAAGGTGGCGTTGCCAAAGCGGACTGCTGCCAGTCTTCAGCGTGTTGTAAAAAATCCTGATCATTTTTTAAATTAGTGGAATATGAAACGAATTTTCTTATTGCTTATACTAGCTAATTTATATTTCATTGGCTATTCACAGTTTTCTAAGGCTTCATTACAGGCAAGCGGGCTTACCTGTTCCATGTGTTCTAAGGCAGTGAAAGTGGCATTGGAAAAAGTTCCGTTTGTACAGGAAGTAAAAGTCAATATCAAAAGCCAGGAATATAATATGACTTTCAGGCAGGGCAGCAAAGCCGATTTTGATGAATTAAAGAAAGCAGTTGAGGACGCAGGTTTCTCAGTTGCCTCGCTAAAAATAACCGGTAATTTTTCTGATGTAAATGTTGAAAAAGACAAGCATATACAGCTTGACGGCAAGAATTTTCATTTTGTAAACAGCAGTACAAAAGTGCTCAATGGCGAACAAACTCTTACAATAATCGATAAGGATTTTGTTTCGGCAAAAGAGTATAAAAAATACAGCGCTGCTACAAAATTGGAATGTATCAAAACCGGCAAAGCAGCAAATTGCTGTGTAAAAGATGGTATTCATACTGAAGAAAGGGTTTACCACGTTATTATATAAATAACAGGCTTCTCCCTCTGGCTTAACCCTGGGGAGAAGCTTTTAAAAAACTTAAAATGAAAAACCTTCGACTTTTTATTTTCTTTTCGATTTTGGTAGTGAGTGCGTCTGCGGTTAATGCACAGGCCCCAATTCCTAACATTACGGATCACCGACTTGATTTTAAAATAGCAAGCATCAAGGGTGATTCCATACAGTTATCTTCATTAAAAGGGAAGGTGTTATTGCTTGATTTTTGGGCAAGCTGGTGCGGCCCTTGCCGGTTTACTAATAAGCAATTGGTAAAGCTTTACAATAAGTATAAAGACAAAGGCCTTGAAATATTAAGCGTATCGCTTGATGAGAAGTCCAATGACTGGAGGAAAGCAGTAACAAAAGACAAGATGGTTTGGATGCAGGGCATCGATACCGGTGGTTGGGATGCAGGTTCTGCAATCAAGTGGCAGATAGATGCTTTACCATCTTCTTTCCTTGTAAATAAAGAAGGAAATGTTGTGGCGATAAACCTGGAGAAAGATGAACTGGAAAAGAAAATAAAGGAGCTGCTGGGTTTATAATATAATTATGAGAAAATTTTTAACTGCGATCGTGATGATGGTTGCAGTAAAAGCAACCGCGCAGGAGCTTTACCCCTATACAGAACCGGCATCCAATATGCCGTCAAACTCCATCTCTTTAAAGTTGTCGGCGATGTATGGCAAAGGTTCGCATTCCAATAGGGTCATGCAGCGTTATATTCCTGAGATCATGTTTGGGCTCAATAAAAAGTGGATGGTTCATGCCAGTGCCAGTTTTTCTGATATGCAGGAAAGCAATTTTTATTTTGAGTCCGCAAAACTCTATGCCAAATATCGGTTTCTGTCGATCGACGAAGTGCATAAGCATTTTCGTATGGCAGCATTTGGTGCCGCAGCGTACAGCAGAAATCATTTGGATCATAATGAACTTAATTTATATGGCGATCATAGCGGTGTTCAGTTTGGTGTAATTGCTACTCAACTTTGGAATAAGCTGGCGGTTTCCGGCACGGCAAGTTTAATAGAAGTGCTTGATGAAAAAAGAAATGATAAGATAATTCCTCAGCAATATGCATTTGAAAGCCTGAGTTATTCTTTATCTGCCGGCTATCTTGTTTTGCCAAGAGATTACAAAGATTATGAACAAACAAACCTGAATATTTATGCAGAGCTGCTGGGTGGTCGTAACCTGGATTGGAAGTATGAAAAATATTATCTCGACCTGGCGCCTGCGGTGCAATTGATCTTTAAAAGCACCAGTAAATTAAATGTCGGTTACCGCTTTCAGCTGACAAGCGATATTTATCGCTTAATGAAAAACAGCTGGATGGTCAGCTACGAGTACATTTTCTTGAATGCATTGACGAAGAAAAAATCTAGATGAGTATACTCATGAAATTAGATCAAAAAGGATGACAACAATCATTTTTCGCGATCATAAGTCGCTCTAATTTTACTTTGCGATGAAAAAGATATTTGCTGTTATACTATCTCTTGTCTATCTAAGTTCTTCTATTGGAACGACCGTTCATATGCATTATTGTATGGATAAGTTTGTCAATTGGAGCCTGAATGCCGAAGGCGATAAATGCACCAATTGCGGAATGGAAAAGGATGGGAATTGTTGTAGAGACGAAAGTAAGTTTGTTAAGAATAGCCTGGATCAAAGTGCCACCGGCGCAATACAACTTCTGCAGATACCAGCAACTGAGTCCCGTATCTCGCCTATCAACATTGCGCATAATTGTTCCTTTTGTTATGTCAATGAATACCCAACAATCGACGTACCTCCTGCCAGTAGTGGCGTCGGTATTCTTATACGCAATTGTGTGTTCCGTATTTAGATTTTCTCCTCTCCTTTGCTAGCTGGCAACGACATGTTTGTTGGCTTACGGTATTCCTATTTATTAAACAATCAAATATTTTATATGAAAAAGTTATTAGTGCTGTTAATAGCAGCTTTAACTATTGGTTCTGCTTCATCACTTGCCCAAAAAGCAAAACAAGACACAGTAAAACATACTGCACTCTATAATTGTTCGATGCATCCTGATGTAAAAATGGATAAAGCGGGTAAATGTCCTCAATGCGGAATGGATCTGACTCTTTCTAAGAAGGAAGAAATGAAAAGACAGGTAACAAAAACTTATACATGTCCTGTCCATGCAGACATGGTAAGCGATAAATCCGGTAAATGTCCTCAATGTGGAAAAAAATTATCTCTTTCAAAAAAAGAACAAATGAAAGCAGAAGTAATGAATACATATTGTTGCAGCATGCATCCGGATGCAACTAGTGATAAACCGGGTAAATGCCCAAAATGCGGAATGGAGATGACCGCAAACAAATCCGGCAAAGAATAAGATTCCAGCAACTGCTGAATGAGGAGGGGGTCTCCATTGAGACCCTCTTCATTTTACTACTTCAAAAAATGAATATTATGAATCCGATCAAATACTGTCCCCACCTCATCAGATCTAGTGTTGAGCGTTTTGGTCCACCTTGACCATAATGGCAATACTGCTGAAAGAAGGGTTGCTTTTAAAGTGCAGTAATTACTTTTGAATAAAACATTCTAAGTTTGATGAAAATCTTTTTCATTGGAATTTAATATCAAAAACATGGTATGTGCCCGCTGCATAAAAACAGTAACGGGCATTTTTCAACATGCGGGTGCAGATATACAAACTGTGAGGTTAGGCACTGTTGAAACCAGACACGATCTGGATAATGAACAACTAAATATCATACGTAAAAACTTACTAGGGGAAGGCTTTGAATTGCTCGATGATCAAAAAACAAAGCTGATAGAGAAGATCAAAAATGAGATCATTGCTCTTGTACATTATGGGGAGCTTGACGAAATGAAAGTAAATCTTTCAACGTACCTGACAAGTAAATTGCATAAAGATTATAACTACCTCAGCAATCTT
>Ga0075421_100001361_pt1 | contig 28455 bp, 22 predicted proteins | sample SoiMetdeltSBSDD5_FD_75292 | JGI IMG/M metagenome (GOLD analysis project Ga0075421, IMG submission 75292) | Bulk soil microbial communities from a Populus tree surrounding site in Tennessee, USA - Soil MetaG P. deltoides SBSDD5 | ecosystem: Environmental > Terrestrial > Soil > Tree plantation... | reverse complement strand
TGGCGCGGCGGCGGGAGACCTGGGCGCGCCTGCTCGACGCGGTGTTCATGTCGCCGCTGATGCTGCCGACCCTGGCGCTGGGCCTCGCGCTGCTGGTGCTCTTCAACGCGCTCGGCCGCGGCCTGTCGATGACCACGCTGGTCGTCGGCCACGTCGCGATCTGCACGCCGTACATCCTTCGCACGACGACGGCGAGCCTGCTGCAGCTGGACCCCGGCTTACTCGACAGCGCACGGAGCCTGGGCGCGCGTCGGTGGTTCGCATTTCGAACGGTCACGCTGCCGCTGGTCGCCCCCGGCATCGGCGCCGGGGCGTTCATCGCGTTCATGGCGTCGTTCGACAACGTTGCGATCTCGCTCTTCCTGTCGGACGCCCGCAGCGAAGTCCTGCCGATTCGCATGTGGCACATCATCGAGGCGAATCTCGACGTCCGGGCGGCGGCCGCGTCCGGCGTGCTGATCGCGGCCGCCGTGATCCTCATGCTGGTCCTGGAGCGGCTGACCGGCGTGTCGCGCCATCTGCGCTAGGCGGGGCGGACCGTGTCCTTCCCCCAGCGGCGGCGCAGCGCCGTGCACTCGGCTTCGCGGACCCCCGTCGTCAGCGCGAGGCTGTAGCCGGTCAGCGCGCAAAACGTCTCGACCGAGTACGTCCCCAGATCCGTGCGCTGCAGCGTGGCGTGCCGCGTGCCGAGGACGAGCCGCGCGATCCCGGCCAGCTTCATCGCGCCCGCGCACATCGGACACGGCTCCATGGTCGAATACACGGTGGCGTCGCCCAGCATGTCGGAGCCGTGCGCCTGCATCACCCGGCGCATCGCCTCGAACTCCGCGTGCCACGTGACGTCGCGCTCGGTGTTCTGCCGGTTCTGGCCGGTCGCGAGGATCTCGCCGTCGCGCACGATCACCGAGCCCACCGGCCAGTCACCGCGTGCGAACGCTTCGTGGGCTTCGCGCAACGCCACGTCCATATAATCGGCGTCGGTCACGGCCGCGATTGTCGCATGACGGCATGGGGAGGATGAGATGAGCGGCACGGTCTTGCGGGGTGCGTATGCGTTGCGGGGAGCGGAGCTGGCCTTCGAGCGCCGTCCGCTCGACGTCGTGGTCGAGGGCGGGCGGATCGCAGCGATCGAGGCCGCCAACACCGTCCGCGAGGCGGATCAGGTCATCGATCTCTCACGCCGTCTGCTCGCGCCTGGCCTCATCAACGGGCACCTGCACTCGCACGAGCACTTCCACCGCGGCCGGACCGAAAACCTGCCGCTCGAGGTGTGGCAACACTACGTACGCCCGCCGGTTGCGGTCCCGTTCACAGCGCGCCACGTCTACCTGCGCGCGGCGCTGGGCGCGATCGAGACGCTTCGCACGGGCGGCACGTGCCTCGTCGACGACATGGCGGTCGGCGGCGCGATCGATCGGGGACAGATCGACGCCGTCCTCCAGGCGTACGACGACGTCGGTGTGCGGGCGCTGCTCGGCTTCGCGATGATGGATCGCCCGCTGGTCGACAATTTTCCGTTCGTCGACACGCTGCCCGGCGAGCTCGTCGCGCGCATGCGCGCGCTTCCGCGCCCGACGGCCGCGGAGTATCTCGCGCTGGTGCGCGACCTGGCGCTGTTGCGCCATCCGCGCGCGCGGCGTGTCGGCGTGCTCGTGTCCGCGTCGGCGCCGCAGCGGTGCACACAGGAATTCTTGCTCGCATGCCGGCGGCTCGCCGATGAGCTCGACGTGCCGCTGATCACTCACGTGCAGGAAACACGCATGCAGGTCGTGACGGGCCAGCAGTTCTACGGCGCGCCGATCGTGGAATATCTGGCGCGTATCGGATTCCTGGGCCCGCGCACGAGCCTCATCCACGCGGTGTGGCTCAATCCCCGCGAGATCCGGGCTCTCGCCGACGCCGGCGCGACCGTGCAGCACAACCCGTGGTCGAATCTCACGCTGGGCTCGGGTGTGCAGCCGACGCGAGCGCTCGTCGAGGCGGGGGTGAACGTCAGCCTCGGCTCGGACGGCGCGTGCTCGACGGTGTCCTTGAACATGCTGCAAGTGGCGGGCGCAGCGGCTGCGCTCTCGAAGGTGCGCGACGCAGACTATGCCACGTGGCTGTCGGCGCACGAGGTGCTCGCGGCCGGGACGCAGGGCGGAGCCCGGGCCCTGGGCTTCGGCGCCGCGCTCGGTGTGATCGAGCGTGGCGCGCTGGCGGACCTCGTGGCGTACCGGCTCGATTCCGTACCGTTCACGCCGCTCCACGATCCCGTGCGTCAGCTGATCTACGCCGAGCGCGGCGCCGACATCGATTTCGTGATGGTCAACGGCGAGGTGGCGCTGCGCGACGGCCGTCTCACGCGCGTGGACGAGCCGCGGCTGCTCGCGGAGATCCATGACGAGATCGAGAAGCTCTCCGAGCAGTTTGCCGCGTCGGCCTCGTCGGTGGGCCCGGTCCGGACGGCCATGGAGGCCCTTTATCGACGAGCCCTCCAGGCCGAGATTCCGCCGGACACGTATCCCGCACGGCTGCGCTGAGCGCGCCGATTGACGGGGTCAGTCGTGCGCTGCTAGCGTGCCGACATGTCGACGGATCTGCTGCCATCGCCCCGCATCCTGCTCGGACCCGGGCCGAGCATGGCCGATCCCCGGGTGCTGCGTGCGATGGCGACGCCGCTGCTCGGACAGTTCGATCCACAGTTCACCGCGATCATGGACGAGGTCATGACGCTGTCGCGGCCGGTGTTCCAGACCACGACCGCGCGGACGTTCCCCGTGTCGGGGACCGGGCGCGCGGGTCTCGAGGCGGCGATGGTGTCGCTGATCGAGCCCGGCGATCGCGTGGTCATCGGTGAGTGTGGTCGCTTCGGGCTGCTGCTCGAAGATCTCGCGCGCCGCTGCGACGCCGACGTCTCTGTCGTCCGGGCAGAGTGGGGGCAGGCGCTCGACCCGGTCGCCATCGAGGGCGCGCTGCGCGAGGCGCCGACGAAGGTGCTGGCCGTCGTGCACGGCGAGACATCGACGGGTGTCCTGCAGCCGATGGCGGAGCTCGGTCGGCTCGCGCGCGCGTACGAGACCCTGCTCGTCGCCGATGTCGTGGTGACGCTCGGCGGCGCCGCGGTGGCGCTCGACGCGTGGAACGTGGACGTGGCGGTCGGCGGCACGCAGAAGTGCCTGAGCTGTCCCTCAGGCCTGGCGCCCGTCGCCTACAACGCGCGCGCCGAAGACGCACTGCGCCGGCGCCGCACCCGGGTTCGGAGCAACTACCTCGATCTCAGCCAGCTCGCGAGCTACTGGAGCGCGGACCGCGTGAATCATCACACGGCGCCGACGTCGATGGTCTATGGCCTGCGCGAGGCGCTCCGCGCGGTCGCCGAAGAAGGCCTTCCGGCGCGATTCGCGCGCCATCGGCTGCATGGTGACGCGCTGCGCGCGGGCGTCGCGGCGCTCGGGCTCAGCCTCTTCGGCAAGGAGCCGCCGGAGCGCCGGCTGCCGATGCTAACGCCCGTGATCGTGCCCGACGGCATCGACGATGCGGGCGTACGGCGCACGCTGCTCGACGACTTCGGCATCGAGATCGGCGCCGCGTTCGGTCCGCTGCAGGGGAAGGTGTGGCGCATCGGAACGATGGGCTACTCGGCGCGTCGCCAGAACGTGCTCCTTGTCCTCGGCGCGCTGGAGCACGTGCTGCGGCATCAAGGCTGGCCCGCGCACTCCGGTGCCGGCGTCGACGCCGCGCTCGCTCACTATCACGCCGCGGGGGCGGGGACGGTGGAATAGCGTCGGGCGTTACGCGGCCGTCACTCCGCCGTCGACGGGGAGCGCGGCCCCGGTGATGAACGACGCCTCGTCGGACAGGAGGAACAGCGCGGCGTTCGCGATTTCCTCCGGCTTGCCCGTGCGGCCGAGCGGTACCGAGCCGTGGGCGCGCTTCTGCACGAGCTCCTCCGGATCCATGCCGGCGGTCGACTTCTGATCGGGTCGTGCGACGAAGACGCGGAGCATCGGCGTGTCGATCGGCCCGGGGCACAGCGCGTTGACCCGAATCTTGTCCTTCGCGAGCCGGAGCGCCAGGCTCTTGACGAAGCCGACCACGCCGAACTTGCACATCGAGTACACGGGGCTGAAGCCCGACCCGACCAGCCCCGAGGTTGAGGCGGTGAAGAGCAGGCTGCCTCCGCCGCGCGCCCGGATCTCAGGAATCGCGGCTTCGGTGGTGATCAACACCGTCCTGAGGTTCAGGTCGACCGCGAGATCGAACATGTCGAGATCGATGCCTTCGACGGCCGCGGGTCCGGGATGCCCGACGTGATTCCAGACGAAATCGAGGCCCTTGAAGCGCCCGATGGTGTCCCAGACGATTCGGCGTGAGTCGTCGTCTTTCGTGAGATTCGCGACGATCCCGTGCGCGGTGCCGCCGGCGGCGGTGATCTCGCTCACGACCCGCTGCACGCCGGCGTTGTCGACGTCGACGACCGCGACCCTGGCCCCCTCACGGGCGAAGCGAAGCGCGCCGGCCCGCCCCATGCCCGAGGCGGCGGCGGTGACGATCCCGATCTTGCCATCCATGCGCATCGTTCCGGCCTCCTGACACGAAGATGTGTGACTGCCGCCTTCTATCCCGCCGGCGACGTCGCCGCAACTCATCGGCGATGCAGCGCTCGGGATGTCAACGCTTGGCGAGTGCTTGACGTACTCCGCTCGCATGTTAGCGTCAAGGGCGTAAACGCGCGGTTGTGACGATTGTCGGAGCGCAAATTCCAGGCAGGCGCCCAGGCGGGCCCGCAGGGGTGGCATTGCTTGTAAAGGGGTTCTCGAACGCTGTTGCTGAGAGCATGACACGCGCCGGTCAGCTCGCGGTGCTGGGACCGCTCGTTGTCTTCATAGCGCTGGTGCTGACCAGCACCCATGCGCTCGCCTTCAGCCTGGACGATGTCGCGGCGCGTGCAGAAAAGCTGGCGGCGGCGCCCTACCAGAAGCCGAACGCCGGCCTCCCCAAGGGGATCAAAGCACTTTCCTACGATCAGTATCGCGACATCCGATACCGGCCCGAACGGGCGCTCTGGCGCAACTCCAAACTGCCCTTCGAGATCATGTTCTTCCATCGCGGCTGGTACTACCAGGAACCGGTCACGGTCAACGAGGTGACCCCCGACGCCGTTCGGGAGATTTCGTTCGATCCCGACGCTTTCGACTACGGCAAGAACAAGCTCGAGCGCGATGAACTGCGCGGCATGGGCTTTGCGGGCTTTCGCGTCCATTTCCCGATCAACACGGCGGCCTATCGCGACGAGGTGCTCGTGTTCCTCGGCGCCAGCTACTTCCGGGCGCTCGGCCGTGGCCAGCGCTACGGGTTGTCCGCGCGCGCCCTGGCGATCGACACCGCCGAGAGCACCGGCGAGGAGTTCCCACGCTTCGTGGAGTTCTGGATCGAGCGGCCGTCGCAGACCGCGAAGGAGCTGACGATCTACGCGATGCTCGATTCGCCCCGGGCGACGGGGGCGTATCGGTTCGTCCTCAAGCCCGGCGTCACCACCGCGCTGGACGTCGACGCCAGGCTGTTCGCGCGCAGGAGCGGCGGCAAGTTCGGCCTGGCTCCCCTGACGAGCATGTACTTTTTCGGCGCTAATCAACGGCCGGCTCGCGAGGACTATCGGCCGCAGGTTCACGACTCCGACGGCCTGTCGATTCACTCGAATACCGACGAGTGGATCTGGCGTCCGCTGACGAACCCGAAGCGACTGCTTGTCACGTCGTATGCACTGACGGACCCGGCGGGCTTCGGCCTCATGCAGCGCGAGCGATGGTTCGGTCACTACGAAGATCTCGAGGCGCGCTACGAGCTCCGGCCGTCGGCCTGGATCGAGCCCAAGGGCTCGTGGGGCTCGGGGAAGCTGGAGCTGGTGCAGATCCCGGTTCCCGATGAGACAAACGACAACATCGTGACATACTGGGTACCCGACCGGCCGCCTGCTCCAAAGCAGCCGTTTGCGTTCGGGTATCGCGTGTTCTGGCAAAAGGAGCGCGAAACGCGACCGTCGGTCGCCTGGGTCCGCGAGACACGCCGCGGCCGGGGATACGTCAAAGCGGAGGACGGCACCATCGAGTTCCACGTCGATTACGAGGGGCCGATGCTGGCGAAGCTGCCGGTCGCGGCCCCGGTCGAGCCGGCGGTGTGGGTCGACCCGAACGGTGAGCTCCTGGAGCACCGGGCGAGCCGCAACGACGTCTCGGGCGGCTGGCGCCTCGTCGCCCGTTTGCGTCGCCTCGACGCCGCCAAGCCCGTGGAGCTGCGGGCACAGCTGAAACACAACAACGAGATTATTTCGGAGACATGGAGCTACATCGTCCCGCCCGAATAGAGTCGGCGCGCACGAACGGCGCGCTCGCGCACGGCCCGCTGGTGACCGCGCCGCCCATCCGTCGGACACCGATGGCCCCGGCGGGATGGCGCGATCCCCTGGACTCGCTGCTGGGCCGCGAAAGGCCGCGGCTCTCCGACCGCCCGGCCCTGAGCAGCGAGCCGACCGACACACCGCACGCCCCCGACGCACACCTCACGCGAACCGCGACCGTCCGACGCGCGATCTTCACGATCCTGGCGCTGGCGCAGACCGTCACGTTCAGCTACTACATGATGACGAGGTTGTTGCCGTACCACGGCGAGCAGCCGCTCGAGCTCGCGATCCTGACCGTGTCGACGATCCTGTTCGCGTGGGTCTCGCTGGGCTTCTGGACCGCGCTGAGCGGATTCGTGCTGTTGTGCTTCGGCGGTGATCACCACGCGATCACGGCATCTGCGGCAGCGGGCACTCCGATTCCGCCGGACGCCCGCACCGCCATCATCATGCCGATACGGAACGAGCACGTCGCCCGGGTGTTCGCCGGCCTGCGCGCGACGTACGAGTCGCTCGCGGCGACCACCGCGCCGCCGAACTTCGACTTCTTCATCCTGAGCGACAGCACCGAGCCCGACACGCTGACGGCGGAGCAGCAGGCGTGGCTGCATCTGTGCACGGCCGTCGGCGGATTCGGCCGTATCTTCTATCGCTGGCGCCGCCACCGCGTCAAGCGCAAGAGCGGGAACATCGCCGATTTCTGCCGCCGGTGGGGCAGCCAATACCGCTACATGATCGTCCTGGATGCGGACAGTGTCATGAGCGGCGAGTGTGTGGCGACGCTGGTCCGGCTGATGGAGGCCAACCCGAGCGCCGGCATCATCCAGACCGCCCCACGCGCCTCGGGACGCGACACTCTGTACGCCCGTGTCCAGCAGTTCGCCAACCGGGTCTACGGGCCGCTGTTCACGGCCGGGCTGCACTTCTGGCAGCTCGGCGACTCGTATTACTGGGGCCACAACGCGATCATCCGGATCGCGCCATTCATGCGCCACTGCGCCCTCGGGCGGCTCTCCGGCCGCGGCCCGCTTTCGGGCGAGATCATGTCCCACGACTTCGTGGAGGCCGCGCTGATGCGCCGGGCGGGATGGAAGGTGTGGATGGCGTACGACCTGCCCGGCAGTTACGAGGAGATGCCGCCGAATCTCCTCGACGAGCTCAAGCGCGACCGGCGCTGGTGCCAGGGCAATCTGATCAACTGGCGGCTGACCCTGTGGGCAGGGCTCAATCCCGCGCATCGCGCCGTCTTCATGACGGGGATCATGACGTACGTCTCGGCCCCGCTCTGGCTGCTCTCCCTGGCGCTCTCGACCACATTCATCGTGGTGCAGACCGTGATCGGGCCGCAATACTTCATCCACCCGCGACAGCTCTTTCCGATCTGGCCGGAGTGGGACGTGCACACGGCCATCGGCTTCGCCGCGGGGACGGGCGTCGTCCTGTTCCTGCCGAAGATCCTCGGCGCGATCGTCGTCGCGGCGCGCGGCGCCGAGCGCTTCGGCGGCGCGCTGCGGCTGACGCTCAGCGTGCTGCTGGAAGCGATCTTCTCGGCGCTGCTCGCGCCGATCCGCATGCTCTTCCACACGCAGTTCGTCATCGCCGCCCTCACCGGTCTGCACGTGCGCTGGAGCAGCCCGCCGCGCGAGGACACGCACACGACGTGGGGCGAGGCGATGCGACGCCACGGCGTCCACACGCTGATCGGCCTCGCGTGGGGCGCCGGTATCTACTGGATCCACCCGCCGTATACGTGGTGGCTGCTGCCGGTGGTCGGCGCCCTCGCGCTCTCGATGCCGATCTCGGTCTACTCGAGCCGCGTCTCGCTCGGCCGCGCGATGCGCCGCGCGAAGCTGTTTCTGATTCCCGAGGAGACCGAGCCGCCGCGGGTGCTGCGCGCCATGGTCGCCCACGCCAACAGCGCCGGTGACGCGGCCCAGTTCGTCCACGCGGTGGTCGATCCCGCCGTCAACGCGATCGCGATCTCCTGCGCCGCGACGTCGGCCGGCGCGCGGCGCTCGGCGGCCAAGCGGTCGCGTTGCGATCGCGCCATCGCCAAGGCGGTCGAGCAAGGGCCGGGCGCGCTGACCGACGGCCAGAAGCTGTTCTTCCTGACCGATCCGATCGCGCTGTCAAGGCTGCACGCGCAGGTATCGACGTCGCCCGCCGCTCACCCGGGCTGGCGCGTCGCCGCCGTCGCCGACGTGCTCGGCAATGGCGCGGCGCGGGGCAATGGCACGGCGCTGGGCAATGGCGCGGCGCTCGGCCACGCCTCGTAGCTACGATTCGTTCAGCACCTGACCCTTCGAGGCGATGACCTTCGCGTAGAACAGGGCGCTGTCCTTCGGCGTGCGCTTCTGAGTCTCGAAGTCGACGTGCACGATCCCGAAGCGCTTCGAATAGCCGTGCGACCATTCGAAGTTGTCGAGCAGCGACCAGACGAAGTAGCCGCGCACGTCGACACCGCGCTCGATCGCGGCGTGGACGGCCTTGATGTGGGTGCGCAGATAGTCGACGCGCAGCGGATCCGCCAGGCGGTGCCCGTGCAGGGCAGGCGGATCGAAGAACGCGGCGCCATTCTCGGTGACATAGATCGGTAGAGCGCCGTAACGCTGCGTGACCCAGACGAGCGTGTCGGTGAGGGCGGGTGGGCACACCTCCCAGCCGGTTTCCGTGTACGTGGCGCGTGGCTGGCGCACCGGCGCCGCTCGGAGCAGCCACGCGTGCGGATCGACGCGTGTGACGCCGCGCGTGTAGTAGTTGACGCCGAGGAAGTCGATCGGCTGTCCGATGACGCCGAAGTCGTCGGCCGGCCACTCCGGCCACGCCTCGCCGAACATCTCGCGCATCTCGGCCGGATACCGACCCAGGAATATCGCATCCAGATACTGGCGGTTCATGTAGGCCTCGGCGCGCGATGCGGCGGCGCGATCGGCCGGGTCATCCGACGCGGGGTATTTCGGCTCGAGGTTCACCACGATCCCGATGCGATGACGTCCTTCGCCGCGATAGGCCTTCACCGCTTCTCCGTGCGCACGCAACAGATGGTGTGACGCGATCGGCGTCTCGAAACGGCTCCGATGGCCCGGGGCGAGGACACCGTGCAGGTAGCCGCCGTCGGTGACGACCCACGGCTCGTTCAGCGTCGCCCAGAGCTTGACGCGGCCATCCAGCTTCCTGACCACGACCGCCACGTAGTCGGCGAACCACCTGGCGATGTCCGGATTCAGCCAGCCGCCCAGGTCGTCCAGCGCCGCCGGAAGATCCCAGTGGTAGAGCGTCACCATCGGCTCGATCCCCTGGCCGAGGAGCGCATCGACGAGACGCTCGTAGAAGTCGAGCCCCGCGGCGTTCACGGCGCCCCGCCCGCGGGGCATGACGCGGCTCCAGGAGATGCTGAAGCGATAGGCGTTCGTCCCTAGATCCTGCATCAGCGCGACGTCGTCGAGATACCTCCGGTAGTGATCGCAGGCGACATCGCCGGTCGCTCCGTCGCGAACCAGATTCGGCGTATGGCTGAAGCGATGCCAGATGCTCGGGCCGGCGCCGTCGGCGAGAGGCGAGCCTTCGACCTGATAGGCCGACGTCGCCGTGCCCCAGAGGAACGGCTGCGGAAACTCGATCATTTCATCACGACCCGGGCCGGCAGCTCGTCGACACGAAGCTCCGTGCCGTTCCAAGAGGCCGGCTTGCCATTGATGCGGACGTCGCGCGGCGGCGCCTGCCGGCCCGGCCAGACGAACACGAAGCCGCCGGGCGGCACATGCGATCCGTCCACCTGCAAGACCAGACGCCCGCCGTCGTTCCTGAGGGAATAGCTCAGGGGCCCATACGGCGTGCGCAAGTCTTTCACGGCGATGCCGGCGCCCTCGAGCCATTTCGGTGGAACGCCGGCGGCGAGCACGAGACACTGATCCGCCTCGCGTTCGTAGGCGAAGAGATCGAGCACCGCGCGAATGAAATCGGAGGCGACCCAGCCGTGCGGCATGTCGCCCACGAAGCGCGGCTGCCTGGCATCGCGGCCGATCACCTCGGGCCATTGATTCCAGGCCGCCGGACGACGGCCGGCCAGAAAGAACGCGAGCAGCTCGTGTGCCCGCTGGCGCCATCCGAGGCGAACGAACGTGCCGACCGTGCGGATTTCGTACGGGGTGTAGTCCTCCCACGCGGTGTGGCCGTCCCGCCTGTCGATGAATTCACGCCAGTAGCGCTCGTACGTCGCGAGGACCATCTCGGAAGGCAGGCGGTGAAGCTCACCAGCGGGCGCGATGGCGATCGTCGAGGAGGTGGGATCGAAATCGCCGAGCTCCGCCGAGCCGGGCAGGTACGCGATCCCCTTGGCCGCGGTGGCGTGGAGAAGGGACGCGGCGAGATCGGCTCGAAATTCGTCGCGCTGTCGCTCGAGTCGGATCGCGGCATCCCGGTGGCCCAGCGCGGACGCGGCCGCGATCGCGCCGTTGTAACCCTTCAGCGCCCAGAAGTCGTCCCAGTACGAGTGCATCGGCTTGGCCGAGTAGCCCTCGTGGCTGATCGACGCGGGAAGCAGTCCGTAGAACGCGCGCGTGGCGGACGCGAGATTCGTCTCGGTGCGCTCCGATTGTCGGAGAGACTCCAGATAGCGCGCGGCGGCCTCGACGTGCGGCCACATCGCTTCCAGCAGTCGACGATCGTTGGTGTATCGATAGATCTCGGCCGCCAGAAAGATCAGCTCGCCGGCGCTGTCGTGCTCCGCGACCGGGTCCGCTCCGCGCGCGTCGACACAGCACGGTACCTTCCCGTTGGCAAACTGGTGTGGCGCGTACCAGCGCAGGTAATCGATCGCCGCGCTGGCGTGACCGACGCGGAGCAGCGACTCCGCGATCATCGCACCGTCACGAATCCACGAGCGCGCGTAGGATCTCGTCCCGGGTCGGAGCACCGGACCGTCGCGCGTGACCAGAATGTGCGCCAGCGCGGTGCGGAGCGCGGCGACCAACGGCCGGCCCGGCGGCGGAACGTCGATGGAGATGCGATTCGTTCGCTCTCGCCATTCCGCAGCGACGGCGGCCTGCTCGCGGCTCATCCACGCCGTCGGCGTCTCGTCCTTGAGATCCGGACGTACGGCCGGTCCCGAGAGCGGCACGACCAGTCCCACCGTCGCGCTGTCGTTGGGGCCGAGCGCCAGCCGATAACCGAGCGCCGCGGACGCGTAGCCGAACTCGTCGTGAGTCTCGGACGGCCCCGCCCAGTCAGGGGAGCTGACCAGACGCGCGATCGGACCAGCATCGAACGGAAACGTTCCGATCCGATCCGGCGTGCGCAATGGAAACACCTTGCGGTCGGTGTCGACCGTAAGCGTCGTGCCATCCCATGCGATGTGGCGGATGGGCGTGGCGCCGCCGACCAGGTTGAGAAACTGGGACGGTGGGTTGACCTGGAACGGACGAACAGCCAGGACGAGCTGGAGCGGCAACGGCCGGCCGGTCAGATTGCGGACCGTGTAGCGGACGACCAGTCGGGAGTCACCGCGCGATCCCGACGCGAACGCCGACACGCGCAGCTCCCACGGACGCCGACGCCACGTCACCGCAGGAATCGGCAGGTACTCGTCGAGCAGAGATTGGCGCGCCTCGACGTCGGCCCAGCTGGCCACGCGAGAATCGGTCACGACGAGCGGCTCGATCGAGAAGCCGCCCTTGCCGACCTCGAGCGCGCCGTCTTCAGAGAGCAGCCCGCTGTCGTCGCCGCCGTCGACCCCGACGATCGTCCACGCCGTCTGCTCGCCGGACATGCCGCGCGGGTATGCGCCGCGCGGGGACTCGCGAGCCACGGCCTGGAAGAACGCGTTCGGTGAGGCGCCGAATGCGAGATCTCGAATCTGCAGCTCCGCGAGGCCATACGCGCGCGCCGGACCTTCGTGGAGAACCAGTCGCAGAAAGCGCGTCTCCGCCTCCGGCAGCAGCAGGGCATCGGGGCCCCCGCGGCCTCCGACCACGCGGCGCACGGTGCGCCAGCGCACGCCATCGTCGGAGAACTGAACATCGTAACGGGACGCGTAGGCCTGGGCGAGCCAGCGCACCGTCAGGCCGCCGAACTCGCGCGGCCGGTGAAAGTCGAGCGTGAGGTCCTGGGCCGGGCCCGCCGCCGGATCACTCCTCCACGCGGTCGCCACGGAGCCGTCGAGCGCGAGCGAGGGCTCGGCGCCGGGCAACGACGACGAGGCTCGCACCACGGGCGGCGGAACGACGGCGGCGGCGCCTACCTCGCGCAGCGCGAGCTGGCTGACGTACACGGAGCCGCGGCCGCCGCCGCGACCGGCGGCGATGACGAACTCGATCGCCGCGGCATGGCGCAGCGTGCGGTCCTTCGTGGGCCCCCACGCGAACTCGACGTGGCGTTTCTTGAACCTGACGAGCTGCCACTCGTGCGAGAACTGGAAATCGGGCCGGTTGACCCACCAGACGTTTTCGCCGCTCGCGTCGACCAGCTTGACCTGGAAGTTGTTCGCCGGCGCATCGCCGCGGAGGTAGAACACGATCTCGTAGTCCGGCGGCAGGTCGAGCGGGAGCGCGCGTCGGGCCACCGCGTAACCCGCGGTGCCGGCGAGATCGAAGTCCAGCCGTAAGGCGCGGCCCCCGACGCCGTCCGCCGCATGCACCGAGGCCCGCACGTCGTCGGAGGCCCCCGCTTTCCACGCCGCGATGTCGCTGAAGTCATCGAGAACCCGCGTGGACGACGCATCGGCGGCGTGTGCCGGGTGCGGCGCGGCCCACACGGAAAGCGCGACGGCCAGGATCATCAGGGCGTGGATCATTCTTTGACGCTGCCGAGCATCAGACCCTGGATGTAGTACCGCTGGAGCACCAGGAACACAAGCAACACCGGAAGAATCGTCAGCACCGCACCGGCCATCATCAGCTCGTTGTCCTGCACGTGCTCGCGCGACAGGCTGGCGAGCGCGACCGGCAGCGTGTAGAGATCGCTGTCGCCCAGCACGATGAGCGGCCACATGAAATCGTTCCACGCGCCCAGAGACGTGAACACCGCGAGGGTCACGATGATGGGGCTGAGCACCGGCACGATGACCGCGCGGAAGATGCGGAGCTCGCTCGCGCCATCGATGCGCGCGGCCTCCAGCAGGTCGTCCGGAATGGACAGCGCGTACTGGCGCACCAGGAAGATCCCGAAGATGCTGGCCATGGCCGGGACGATCACGCCGCCATAGGTGTTCACGAGCCCGAGATGCTTGAGCAGCAGGAACAGCGGCACCATCGCGACCTGCGAGGGGATCACCAGCGCCGCGAGCAGGACCTTGAAGATCCGGTCGCGCCCGGCGAAGCGGAGCTTGGCGAAGGCGTAGCCGGCTCCGACGTTGAAGAACAACGACACCAGCGTCACCGCCGTCGTCAGCATCACGCTGTTCAGCAGATACCGCCCCATGCCCGCATGCCCGAAGAGCTCGCGGTAGTTCGCGAGCGTCAGCCGGTCGGGCAGCAGCGGTGGCGGAAAGGTGCTCGCCTCACCGGGCGACATCAACGACACCGAGACCATCCACACGAGCGGGAAGAGCGTGACCATCGCCATCCCCAGCAAGAGCCCGTTCACCAGCACCGCCGGCAGCGACCACGTCACGCGGCGGATTGCCATCGCGCGAGCCGCAGCTGCAGGGCGGTGACGCAGAAGATGAACAGGAACAACACGAACGCAACGGCCGAGGCCGAGCCCAGGTTCCACCACTTGAAGCCTTCCTCGTACATGAAATAGAGCACGCTGACGGTGCTCTGCAGCGGCCCGCCCTGGGTCATCACGTAGGGCTCGGCGAACAGCTGAAAGTATCCGGCGATGGTGAGGATGCTGACCATCGTGACGATCGGAGCGAGCATCGGCAGCGTCACGTGGCGGAACTGGCGCCACACCGACGCGCCGTCGATACGCGCCGCCTCGTAGAGCTGCTCAGGAATGCTCTGCAGGCCGGCGAGCAGGATGATCATGTTGTAGCCGAAGTTCTTCCACACGGCGAGGACGATGATGGCGGGCATCGCCCAGTGCGGATCGCCGAGCCAGTCGATGGCGGGAATGCCGATGCGCCCGAGCGCGTAGTTGAGCAGCCCGTAGTGGGGATGGAAGAGGTAGCGCCAGATGACGGCCACGGCCACCAGCGTCGTGACGACCGGAGCGAACAGCGCCGTGCGAAAGAAGGCCCGGAACCTGACCAGCCTGGAATGCAGCAGCAGCGCGGCGCCGAACGAGACGATGATGGACAACGGCACGCCGACGATGACGAAATACAGCGTGTTGCCGAACGCCTTCCAGAAGAGCGGTGACTGCAGGAGCTGCGCGTAGTTTCTGAGCCCGACGAGACGGAGGTTGCGGCTGTCCGCGAGCGCATAGATGTCGAAGTCGGTGAAGCTCAGGACGAGCGCGGCGGCGACGGGCAGGAAGAAGAACACGGCGATGACGAGCAGGGCAGGCGCCACGAAGCACCACGCCGCGCCCACGCGCCTCAACTGGCGCCTCGACGCGCGAGAAGCCAGCGACGCTTTTCGAGGATCCGCGCCGCACGCGCATCCAGCTCCTGCGCCGCTTGCTCCACCGTCAGCCGGCCGTGCACAGCGCGCTCGGTCACCAGGCGCATTTCCGTGGCGATACGCTCCCATTCGGGCACTTTGGGCGCGGGTTTTACCCGCTCGAGCTGCTCGCGGAAGGCTCGCGCGTGGATGTCGGCGGCGAGCGCGGGATCCGTCCACGTGCTGCGGCGCGGCGGCAGATCGCCGGTCAGCGCGTGGAAGCGCCGCTGCACGGCCGGCTGCGAGAGGAACTCGATCAGGCGCCACGCCTCGGCCTTGTGGCGCGACGCCCGGAACACCACCAGGCTCGAGCCGCCCGCGATCGAGGCGCCGGGCCCGTCCGGCCCCGGCAGGGGAGCCGTCATCCAGCGATCCTGCTGCGCGGGCGGGAGCCGGCGCTCGAATTCGCCGATGTTCCACGGGCCCGACACGTAGAAGACGAAGCGGCCGCGTCCGAACTCGCTCCACACGTTGGAAATCGCCGCGGTGCTGACCAGCGGCGCCCAGCCGCGCTGGAACATCTCGAGATAGAACGCGAGCGCCCGGCGGAACCCGGCGCCGCTGAAGTTGCCCCACCGCCCGTCGTCACGCAGGAGCGGCTCGTTCTGCTGCAAGGCGAGCGCGAGGAGCGGCTCGGATTCGTTGAGCGGCAGCAGGATTCCGTAGCGATCGCCTCGCGCATCGTGGCTGACGGCGGCCAGCATTCGTTGCCATTCGTGCCAGGACCGGGGCGGCGCCGGGTATCCGGCGCGCGCCAGCAGATCGCGACGATAGAACAGCAGACGCGTATCCACGTACCACGGTACACCGTAGAGCGTGTCGTCGATCCGGTTCGTGTCCCAGATTCCGGCGAAATAATCGCCCGCGTCGACGACCGCTGAACCGGCCGCGTACCGGTCGAGCGGCTCGAGCGCGCTCAGCGCGACCAGCTCGGGGATCCAGGTATTGCCGAGCTGGCAGAGATCGGGCGTGGAGTCGCCCGCGAAGGCGGTGAGCAATTTCTCGTGCGCGGCCGTCCACGGCAGCTGTTGCAGCTTCACGCGAATGCCCGGGTGGGCGCGCTCGAAGTCCGGCAGCAGCTCGGCGACCACCTCGCCCTCCCGACCCATGGCCCAGAAGCGCAGCACGGTGTCGCGCGCGGACCGGGAGCCGCAGCCGCCGACGAGCGTCAGCGTCGCGAGGAGACCGAGGAAGGCGGCCCGGAACAGACTCGTTCGAGTGCTACTGACCGGGCCCCGTGAGCCAACCGCCTGAGAAGCCGGCCTGCTCGAGGCCACGACGCAGGTACGGGTTCTTGCGCATCACGCGCCAGACGAGCGCGCTACGGTAGTTCTCGATCATCGCCAGGATGACGCCCTGATCGATGCCGAGGTAATCGCCGGCGACCCAGCCGAACTCGGGGACGCGCTGGCCGTGGCGGAGCGGAACGTCGAACGTGAACGTTCGGTTGAAGGCGTCGAGAAAACCGTACTTCGAGTAGATGTATTTGCCGAAGCGGCGGTGCATTTCGAGCGTGGCGGGGATGACCAGCTCCGGCGCGAACGGCATGGAGGCGATGACAGCCGTCGGCGCCAGCGTGCAGTCGTCGTGCCTGCCCGCGGGATCGATGCCGCGCGCCATGTAGCTGCGGAACCGATGACGGCCGTTGGCATCCTCGATCTCGACGTCGGCCGGCCCATCGCTCGCCGTGATGCCCCAGATGGTCTCACCATAATCCCGGCAGCGGCGCGGGTTGGCGACCGCATACGCGCGCTGAGCGTAGACGGCCCGCCGGCTGTTCTCGAAGTAGTCGATGCCCCGCTGCTTCATGTACGGATCGCGGATGTCGCGCAGATCGGTCCACACGTGCGTGTATTGATGACCGAACAGCGCCGGGAAGCTCAGAAACTCCTGTCCGAAGAACGTGCCCCATTGCTTGTCGTACGTGCTCGTCCATTCCGCCCAGGCGTCGAGGCCCACGGGGTTGGTGGGTGATCCAAGGGCCAGCAGGTAGAGGAGCATGGCCTCGTTGTAGCCGCGCCAGTCGTACTTCAGGAAGCCGTCTTCGGGGGACCAGCCGAGGCTGATGGCGGGAGCCTTCGGCTGCGCCCACCGCCAGTCGACCCGCCGATAGATGTCGTCCACGAGGGCCCGGATCTCGACTTCCTCCGGGTCCGCCCCGTTGAAGTAGGACTGACAGAACAGGGCGCCGGCGAGCAGGATGGCGGTATCGACGGTGGACAGCTCACTGTCGCCGAAGCGCTCTCCCGTTTTCATGTCCAGGAAGTGGTAAAAGAATCCGCGGTGACCGGCCGCCCCCCTGGGGTCAGCGCTTTGCGGAGCTTTGGAAAAAAACCGCAGGGTCGTGAGCACGCGTTGCCGTGCCTGATCACGCGTGATGTAGCCGCGCTCGACGCCGATGGGATACGTCGTGAGGCCGAAGCCCACGGCGGCGATGCTCGAGTACGACGGGGTCGGATACCGGTCCGGGATCAGTCCGTTCTGCGGATTGGCCGTGTCCCAGAAGAAGCGGAAGGTGCGCTCCTGAAGCTCGAGGAGGAACGGGTCAAAGGCAGGAAGCTGCGGATTCTCCATCGAGGTCTGGAGCTTCACTTCCTGCGCGTGGCCGGCCGTGCCGGCACCGAGGACTATGAGCGTCGAGACCAGGATCGCGACGACCGGGACGCTCAACCTCGCGGATTGTCTGGACATACTCACCTACCAATCCCCAAAAACCCCGGCGCGGAAATGGCCGCGCGCCGGTGCGGCGATGCCGTGCCGACGCCTCTCGCGTCAGCGCAAGAGCGGTGCCACGGCGACGTCCGCGTAATATCCATCATTACATCCCTTGAACCAAATCCAATCGAAACGATGCCAGGGAGAGTCTCCGGGGATGCAGGACATTCTGGCGGGCGCCTCGGTTGGGGGGATGATCTCACAGATTACTGGAAGGGGTGGAGACCATACGGCAGCGCCGGGCTCGGATGCAGCGTCAGCCCCGCGATGGGGATGACCGGGACGTCGCGCACCGGTGCCAGCCGATAGCGCTGGGCGACGGCGGCGACGATGAGCTGCATCTCGATCGTGGCGAACGCGCTGCCGATGCAGTGGCGTGGGCCGCCGCCGAACGGAAAGTACGCGAACGTCGGTCGGGCGCCGATTCGGGCGCGTGTGAAGCGATCGGGATCGAACGCCTCAGGCGCCTCCCACACGGCTGGATGGCGATGAGTGACATAAGAGGATAAGAGGACGATCGCATCTGTCGTGATCGTGTAGCCTGCGACAGAGTCGTCGGCGACGGGCATCCGTGCGGTGAGCCAGGTGGGTGGATACAGGCGCAGCACCTCGTCGATCACTCGCCGCGTGTAGTCGAGCCGTGGAAGCATCTCGATGGTCGCTGTGCCGCCTCCGAAGACGGAACGGCATTCGTGCTCGAGCCGTTCCCGCACCTGGGGATGGTGCGAGAGCACGTACCAGGTCCACGCGAGCGCGCTCGCCGTCGTGGTGTGCCCGGCGACGAGGAAGGCCTTCAGCTCGTCGTGCAGCTCCGCGTCGGTGATTGGCTCGCCGGCGGCAGGCGCGGCGAGGAGCGCGGCGAGCAGCGTGTTCGGCGTCGGAGCAGTGCGGCGCGCGTGGCTGAGCATGTGGGACACGAAGGCGTTGATCGCTCCGAGAGCGCGCCGATAGCGACCGACCGCCGGCGTGGCGGCTTGCAGCCAGCCGAACGCGCTCCAGAGACGACGGTCCACGTGGCCGACGGCCACATCCAGGGCTTCACCGAGCGCTTTGCCCTCGGCGGCGTCGAGGTCGCCGAAGCACGCGCGGATGATGATCGTCTGGGTCAGGCGCCGCATCTCGGCGGCGGCGTCCACGGGCGCGCTCCGCTCGGCCATTGACCGCCACCGCTCGAGCATGGCCTCCGTGGCCCGCGTCACGACAGACGCGAAGTGCGCGTGCTGCCCGGGCTGAAATGCGGGCTGCACCTGCCGTCGCCGCCGGCGCCAGCGGTCACCATCCACGACGGTGAGGCTCTGCCCGAAGAGCGCACGCACGCGCGTGGCGGGTCCCTCCTTGGCGTACACGCGCGCGCTGTCCTGCAGCACATGCCTCACGTGGTCGGGGTGCGTCAGCAGGTAGACCTCCTGCGGACCGAGCCGCATGGAAATCACGTCGCCATAGCGGCGTGCGCACTCCATGAAGAATCGCAGAGGATCGCGTCGCGCCTGTGGGAGCACGCCGACCAAGGGGTAGCCCCTGGGGCCTTCGGCGCGCCGATCGCCGGTGAGAGATGTTCGCCCGCTCATGCGACGCGAGCGCGATAGGCCGGCGGCGGTGGCGCGTAGCCGTAGGCAACGAACCAGTCGACGGCATCGCGCCGTTCGCCGACGAGCAATCGCGCCACGTTCGCGCCGACGAAGCCGGTGGCGCCGGTGACCAACACATTCATCTCGCGTCCACTCCAGAACTCAGCGTACGCCCCATGGAATGGGTCGGCCGCGCCCCGCGTCGCCGTTCGCGCGATGCGCTAAGCTTCGGTCAGGCATGAGAGCGGCAGTCTTGACCACCCCCGCGCCGGTTTCCCGGCGGCCGCTCCGCATCGCTGACGTTCCTCGGCCACGGCTCACCCCCGGGCGCGTCCTCTTGCGAGTCCGAGCCTGTGGGGTGTGTCGCACGGATCTCCATGTGGTCGAGGGCGAGCTGCCGCCGCGGCGCGACGCCGTGATCCCCGGCCATCAGATCGTCGGCGAGGTGGTCGAGGCAGCGACGGGAGCGTGGCCCATCGGCGCCCGCGTTGGCGTCTCCTGGATCGGCGGGGTCGACGGCGAGTGCTGGTATTGTCAACACGGCGCCGAGAATCTCTGCGATGCGCCGACGTTCACTGGATACTCGGTGGACGGCGGCTATGCCGAATACGCGCTCGCCCGTGAGGACTTCGTCTTCGCCCTCCCGTCCGCGCTCGAGGATTTCCAGGCGGCGCCGCTGCTATGCGCCGGGATCATCGGGTTTCGCAGCCTGCGCGTGGCTGGCGTGCAGCCACAGGAGCGGGTTGGACTCTTCGGATTCGGCGCGTCGGCGCACCTTGCGATTGCTGTCCTGGATGCCTGGGACTGCCCGGTGTATGTGTCGACGCGCGGCGCGGCGCACAGAACGCTGGCCTCGTCGCTCGGCGCCACGTGGGTCGGTACCGAACGCGAGCGGCCGCCCGTGGCCTTGGATCGTGCCATCACGTTCGCGCCGAGCGGCGACGTCGTCGTTGCCGCGCTCGCGAGTTTGCGCAAAGGTGGGATTCTCGCCATCAACGCCATCCATCTGGATCGGATGCCCCAGTTCGATTACGACACGCTTCTTTGGGGCGAGCGGCAGATCCGAAGCGTTACCAACATGACGCGCGCCGACGCGCACGATTTCCTGGCGATCGCGGCCGAGATTCGGCTCCGGCCGGAGGTCACGGTGTTTCCGCTGGAGAAGGCCAACGAGGCGCTGGCGGCGCTGAACAGCGACGCCATCAACGGCGCGGCGGTGATCGTCCCCTAGCGCTGGAGCGAACGCACAGCGCCGATCGTGATCGCTATCCGCGCGACCGCGGCCTGGGCAGCATGGCCGCTCGTGATCGCTTGATCCCGGCGCCGGGCCGGGCATGCTGGCGCTCCGCACGCTTCGAAGGCGCCATACGCGACTCGACGCGGCGCGATGGGCCGGACTGCTGGATCGTGCTCCGTTTCTTCAACGGCATGGCCGTACCTCCTGGACTCCTGGGAGCAACGTCACTGCTGGAGCATCATCGCTGACTAGTAAGCCTGATGAAACGCCGGCGCGCCAAATCACGACTGCCGCCTTCGCCGTCGTGCATCCGCTCCGCCGGACGCCGATGCGCGCCACCCTCGTCGTTACGGGAATCGCGACCCTGTTCGCGATCGTGGGCGATTTCGCGATCATCGCGGCCGTCACCGACTTCGCCGTCTATGTCGTCTTTTTGGCCGTGAACGGCACGGTGATCATCCTGCGACGCACACGCCCCGATGTCTCACGACCGTTCGCAGTCCGCGGGGTGATCGCCGGGGTTCCGATCGTGCCGGTGTTGGGGATCGGCTCGGTGGCACTCATGATGACGCAGTTGGAGCCGGTGGCCACCGTCGTCGGCACGGCGGCGTGTGGCACTGGTGTCTTCGTCGGATGGCTGATCAGATCGCGAAGACGTGGCGATCGGCGCTACCGGCCCTGCCGGCCCGTCTGATGTTCTCAGGGCCCGCGGCATTGTGGACCCGTGCGCTGTGCTCTCATTTGTGAGGACCCAGCGATCCCCGTGTCAGGCGGCGCGCCGTATCGGCTCGTCGAACGCCCCGGTGTGCCGGCGCCGCAGGCGGAAGCCGAGCCCGACCAACAAAACACCGAAGATCAGCGCGTAGGCGCCGATCCAGAACACGAGCGCAAGCGCGCCGGCACCCGGAGCGGCGGCGATGAGCACGCCGAAGACGATCGAGAGCACGCCCCCCAACGCCAGCCACCACTCATTGGTGATCACCTTGCGGAGTCGGATGGCCCCCACGATCTCGAGCACGCCCGTGATGATGGCCCAGGCGCTGATGACGTAGACGAGTGTGAGCGCGGTGAGCCCGGGCATGAAGAACGCCACGAGGCCGGCGGCCACGCTGACGAGGCCTTCCAGGAGCAGCATCCACCACGACCGCGCTCCAGAGCGCCCGCTGATGGCGGCAACCACATTGAAGATGCCGTCCACCAACGCGTAGGCTCCGAACAGCAGCACCAGCACGGCAAGCGTCACGCCGGGCATGACGAAGGCGAGAATGCCGAAGATGATGCTGGCGAGGCCTCGCAGCGCGATCGCCCACCAGCTCCGTGCGAGCATGTCCGCATCGAACTGCAGTTCGCCGACTGTCCTGTCCATGTCGCCACCTCCGCCGAAGGGTCTCGTAGCCGCGTGCAATCGGCCGGCCGTTCACCTGAAGGTCGGGATGATGTGCTTGGCGAAGAGCTCGATCTGGCGCACCTCTTCTTCCCAGGACATAAAGCCCTGGTCGAAGAACCAGCCGAACCACTCCAGATCGCCACCGCCACCGATCGTGCGCAGCGACTCGATCTCGGTCTTGATCTGGTCAACGGTCCCCGCCAGTCCGTACTTCACCCGGCGCATGCGGTCGACCGTCCATTCCGACGGCGGAAGCGGCGTGTACGGATCGAGCGGGTATTTCACCGCGTCCTCAGCGGTCCGAAACGCCTCCCAGAACCCGAATCCGCCGAAATAGTTCTGGAAGCCGGCGTAATTGGTGTCGCGCAGCAAGGCGACCGCCTCCGCCTGCGTCGTTCCGAAGTGCACCGCCCGGAACGCGCCAACACTCTCGCCGAGACGCAGCTTCCGGCCCGCCGTAGCCGCGACATCCTGATAGACGTGGCAGAGACGCTGAAAGTCCGGCGGGTTTGCGACCAGGATCCAGGGAACGATGCCCGATTGCGCGGTGTAGCGGATCGTCGTCTCGCTCACCGAGAACGGCTGAAACATCGGCGGGTGCGGCAGTTGATACGGCTTAGGGACGACGCAGATCTTTCGCACGACCCCCTCGTCGTCGATCTCGCCGGGGGCGCCATAGCTGCGGGTCCAGTCGGCGACGGGCCAGCGGCGGATCCCTTCCTTGTACGGGTACGGCACCTTGTAGTATTCGCCGTCGTAGTCCCAGGCGTCCTCGGTCCACGCCTTTTTGATGACCTTCACGGTTTCTTCGTAAACTTTGCGATTGTGGTTGTCGATTGACGAGCCGTCCATCGGGGCACCCGTGACGTGATACTGCTGGCCGAGCACGTTGACCCAGCGGTCCTGATAGCCGCGCGCAAACCCCGCATAGATGCGACCCCTGGTCAGGTGATCGAGCACCGCCAGCTCTTCGGCGGCGCGGATCGGGTCCCATGACGGAAGGACCAGCCCGAGCGGCGAGAATTTGATTCGCTTGGTGCGGGCGGCCAGGTCGGCGTAGAGGAGGAGCGGCGCCACCGAGGTCTCGTAGCCCTCGGAGTGGAAGTGGTGCTCGGTGGTGGCGAAGACGTCGAATCCGGCGTCGTCGGCGAAGATGGCGAGCTTGCGCAGCTCATCGAGCATCTGCTGATAGCGCTCGTTGTTGCGCGCGATGGGGCGGAGTCGCTTTCGATCCTCGAGCGTTCCGGGCACGGTGGGGAGCACGAACAACATGAATTTCATGGCGGCCCTCGCTTGTGTGTCGGGAGGCCTTTCGCCGGTGTCTGCGCCATAGAAGATACCCCCGACCACAAGATCGTCGCGGATGACGACAGCGCCTCTGCCGATTCGCTCAGCGCTGCCCCGCGACGCACACGCGCTGTCCGGATTCGGAGAGCTGGTGCGCCAGCTCACCCAGCGGCTCGGCGGCGGCGATGCCCGCGGCCGCACGCAGCTCGTGCTGCATGCCGGCGGCATCGCCGGCGCGACACAGTGCGAGGCTGAGCAGCACGTGCACATCGGCGGCCGACGGCGACAGGCGGACCGCCTCGCGCAGCTGCGCGAGCGCCTCGTCGACGCGTCCGTCGTTGAGCAGCATGGTCCCGGCCTCCGCCCGATACGAGGGATCGCCCGGATCCAGCGCGACGGCCTCGAGGAACTCACGCAGCGCCGGACCAGGGGTGCCGACGGCTCGGTACGCTTCGCCGAGCGCGCTGCGCACTCGAGCGTCGCGCGGTTGCAGCCGTGCCGCTTCTGACAGCTGGCCGATGGCGACCGCCGGCAGGCCGGACCGGATGTAGGCGAGCCCCAGATAATAGTGGGTGACAGGGTCCTCGGGCCTCTCGGCAACCACCGGCAACAGCGCCCGTGCCGCGGCCCGCGCGTCGCCCGCCGCCAGCGATCGTGTGGCGTGATCCAGAGGACGGTCCATCACCCAGCGATCGATCCGACCGATTGCCGTGACCGTGACCAGCACCAACGCGGTCACCACCGTGGCCGCGGCGCAGCCGGCCGCCAAGCCGAGTCTCATGATTTGGACCGTAGATGCCGAAGGTGAGAATTCGCTGAGCGGCTGGTGAGAAGTTCCTCAGCGGGGCTCGCCGGGTGTGCGAGGCAGCCGAATCGTGAACGTCGATCCGCCGCCCGGCGGGCTGTCCAGCACGATCGTACCGCCGTGGGCCAGCACGATGGCCTGGGCGATGGCGAGGCCCAGACCGGTTCCGCCTGTCTCGCGGGTGCGAGCGGTGTCGAGACGCACGAACGGTTCGAAGATACGCGCGGCGTCGGCGGTGTCGATCCCCGGCCCCGTGTCGGTCACCCCGAGCAGCGCCCAGTCGTCGTCGTGCGTGAGGAAGATCTCCACGCTGCCCTGCGGCGGCGTGTACTTCACCGCGTTCTCGACCAGGTTCAACACGGCGCGCCGGAGCGCGCTCGCATTGGCGGTCACCGTCACCGGCGTCGCCGCCTTGACGCGAACGGTCACGCCGGTCTTCTGAGCCAGCCGGACGCCGATCTCGCTGACCTCCATGACGATCGGCTCGAGATCCAGCGTGGAGCGCGCTCCCTCCAGGCCGGCCGTCGCCCGAGACAACAGCAGGAGGTCCTCGGCCAGCCGGACGAGGCGCTCGACTTCCTCGAGACTGGACGCGAGCACACGCTCGTATTCGTCCGCAGGCCGTCGATTTCGCAGGGCGACCTCGAGACCGCCGCGCAGCGCGGTCAGCGGCGTGCGCAGCTCGTGGGCGGCGTCCGCGGCGAATCGACGAAGCTGCGCGAATGCGGCATCCAGACGCGTGAGCATCGCGTTGAGCGTCGCCGTCAGGCGATCGAGCTCGTCGTGCGTTCCTCGCTCGGGGATGCGCTGGGTCAGGTCTTCGGCCGTGATGCGTCGGGCGATGCCGGAGATTTCGTCCACCGGTCGCAGGGCGGTCCGCGCGATCATCGCGCCGCCCGTCATGGCCAGGACCACCGCCGCGGGTAGGAGCAGCAGCAGCGCATCCGTGAACCTCAGAAGCGTCCGCTCCATGCGCGCGATCGGCATGCCGACCTGGACGATGTGCGTCAGCTGGCCATCCCTCACGACCGGCATCGTGAGGACCCGGAGCATCTCGCCGCTCGACGCGCGGATCGTCTCGAAGGTTCGGCGCCTTCGCAGGATTTCGTGGCGCGCCTCCAGCGAGAGGGGCAGGGCATCCGCGGCACGGGACCTCGACTGCACGCCGGGGTTTCCTTGCGGATCGAGCAGCCGGAAGACCTTGTCGTAAAACTCCGATCCGAGCAGCTCGCGCAACAGGCGCTCCGGATCGACGCTCGCGGGCGTCTGGGGCCCGAGCGTCGTGTCGCTGATCACCTGGGCGGCGGCCAGCAGCGACTCGTCCAGATCGACCACCAGACTGTGACGCAGCAACGAGTACGACAACACGCTGATCACGAGCAGCGTCGCCAGGAGCACGCCGGTGTACCAGAGCGTCAGGCGTGTGCGGATGGACAGGGGCGCGGTCGGCCACCTCACGTGTCGGCCTTCACGACGTACCCGACGCCGCGCACGGTGTGCAGCAGCGGCGGCTCGCCCTTGCCGTTGATCTTCCGCCGCAGATAGCCGACATAGACATCGATCAGGTTGCTCTCGGTGTCGAAATCGACGCCCCACACGTGCTGGGCGAGCAGCGGTCGCGTGAGCACGCGGCCGACGTTCCGGAGAAAGTACTCGAGCAGCGCGTATTCGCGCGGCGTCAGCGTGATGCGGCGCGCGCCACGCTTGACCTCACGCTGTACGGGATCGAGCGTCAGGTCCTCGAGCTTCAGGATGGCGCTGCGCTGCTCGCTTCCGCGGCGCAGCAGGGCCCGAACGCGCGCGAGAAACTCCTCGAAGGCGAACGGCTTGGCCAGGTAATCGTCGGCGCCGGCATCGAGGCCGGCCACCTTGTCCCCGACCGCGTCGCGCGCGGTGAGCATGAGCACCGGGCTCCGAACACCGTGCTCTCGTAGGGCCCGCAGCACGGCGAAGCCGTCGCGCTTCGGCAGCATGACGTCCAGCACGATGAGATCGAACGGCGGATCGGCGAGGCCGAGGTCGAGGGCCGCCGCCCCGTCGGCAGCCACGTCGACCGCGTGGCTTTCTTCCTCCAGGCCCTGGCGGATGAAATTCGCGACCTTCCGCTCGTCCTCGACGACGAGGATTCTCATGCTTCCAGGTCATCTTAGCGCTGAAAACAACGGGGCCCGGGGATCTCTCCCGGGCCCGTCTCCCTACGCCAAGGGCCTCTTTGTTTCTACGCCGAAGGCCTCTTAGTTTCCGGAGTCACCGTTACCGGCTTCAGGGATCGACCCCGTCTGGGTCTTGGCCACCGAGCCAAAGCACCGGGCCAGTTGCTTCCGCGCCCATCATCCGACTTCCCCTCGCACCAGCCGCCCGGATTCGGGACGGCGGCCGCGACTTCGTCGACCTGCGTGGCAGGCGTCGAGGGGCTCTGCGCGAAGGCGATGGACGCGGTGAGCAGAACGAGAGCAACGGCAAGGAGGTGTCGCAAGCGTGCGGTCGCATTCATCCTACAAGCGATTTCTCGGCGCGGTATCATCCCCAGCCTATCCATCCAGGGAGGCGGGGGTGAAGATCAGACGGCTCGTTGCTCTGATCGCTCTGGGGCTGGCGCTCGTCGCCCCTCGTCCGTGGTTGGACGCTTCGCGGGCCGAGCCTGGGCGGGCGGCGGTGCGCCGCAGCGGCGTACTCGGCGGCGCCGATTACCACATGGAGGTACCGGCGGGCTGGAACGGCGGACTGGTCGTGTATGCACACGGGATCCAGCGCGGCCCGGGTCCAGGCGCCGTGACCACGCTGCCGATCGGCAGTCACATCCTTGGCGAGGGACACGCGTGGATCGCGTCCGGCTACCGCGCGCGCGAGTATCAGCCGCATCTGTTCATCGAAGATCTCGTCGCGCTGCGCGAGCTCTTCCTGAAAGAGATCGGCCAGCCGCGCTGGACGATCATCTATGGACAGTCACTGGGCGGTCATCTCGTCGTGGCTTCGCTGGAGCTTCGGCCCGGCCTCTACCAAGGCGGTCTCGCGGAGTGCGGTGTCGTCGACGGCATCAGCGTCGTCGACTACCTGTTCGCGTACACCGCGGCCGCCGAGCTGATCTCGGGTGTGCCGCTGCTCGATTCGCCGGACGAGGAGACCTTTACGCGCGTCCTCAACGAGCGCGTCGTGCCCGCGCTCGGCACGCCCGGCTCGTATACGTCGCGTGGTCGGCAGTTCGACAGCGTCGTGAAGTACCTGATGGGCGCTGATCAAGCCGGCAACGATCTGCCGCTGCGGGCGCAGGGCCTGCCGCGCCGGTACCTGCCCAATATGGTCTACCGGCGTCCGGACGTCGAGCAGGAGTCGAGGCCCGGCGCGCGCGCCGGCAGCACCGCTCACGTCCGGTATCGCATCGACCCGGGCCTGGGCATCACCGAAGCCGAGCTGAACGCCCGCGTTCGCCGCCTCTCTCCGGCCAAAGACGCGCGCTCACCGAGCGCGAATCCCGCGTATGCGGAGCGCACGGGCAAGCTCACGGTGCCGCTCATGACGCTTCACGAGACCGGCGACGCGTGGGTGCCACTGAGTATGGAGCAATCGTACCGGCGCCGCACCATCGCGGCCGGAACGGACCATCTGCTGGTGCAGCGCGTGCTTCGCGCGCCCAGTCACTGCGGCTTCGACGGCGAGACGCGTGAGCAGGCGTTCGACGACCTCGTGGCCTGGATCGAGCGTGGCGTGCGACCGCAGGGCGAGGACGTGCTCGCGCCGGATCTCTCTCGCATCGGCCTCAAGTGGACGCGGATCCTGCACGCCGAAGATCCGCTCGCCTCCCGCTGACGGTGCCGTGCCCCGCAATGCGGTCTTGCGGGACGCTCTTCCGCGCGACGGCGGCCGGGGCGTGTGCTAAACACCCGTGACGGCGGGGATCCGAGTGAACGTTGACGGGGGCTCGGCTGCAAGCTCACCTTGCACCGCGCGGCGGTGAGGCCGCGGATTTCGGCGCAAATCCGTCTGGCACGCCAGTTGCCGAGGAAGACGTCGCGATGAGAGAGCGCACGGTCACCGACAAGGTCGCGACCATCGGCGTCGACGTCGGCGGAACGTCGATCTCCGGGGGTCTGGTGCGTGACGACGGCGAGGTTCTCGCCACCGTGGAGACGCCGACCCACGTCGCCGGCCCCGGCACCGCCCTGAAGACGCTGCTGGCCGTCATCCACGAAGTGCATTCGCGTGCCCGCGCCCAGGGATTGAGCGTCGACGGCATCGGCGTGGGACTCCCGGGACCGGTGGATGTGGACAAGGGTATGATCTCGGCGTTCGTGGCTCGGAGCCACGTGCCGGAGTTTTATGGTGTCCCGATTGGGGAGCAAATCCAGGCGATCACCGAACTGCCGACGTTCGTCGACAACGACGTCAACGCACTCGCGCTCGGCGAGCGTGCCTTCGGGCTGGGCCGCAGTGCCGCCTCGCTGGCGGTGGTCGCGATCGGCACCGAAGTCGGCGGCGCGTTCGTGGCGGGCGATGTGCTCGTACGCGGCGCGCACGGATTCGGTGGCGAGTT
>Ga0075421_100001360_pt1 | contig 28467 bp, 36 predicted proteins | sample SoiMetdeltSBSDD5_FD_75292 | JGI IMG/M metagenome (GOLD analysis project Ga0075421, IMG submission 75292) | Bulk soil microbial communities from a Populus tree surrounding site in Tennessee, USA - Soil MetaG P. deltoides SBSDD5 | ecosystem: Environmental > Terrestrial > Soil > Tree plantation... | reverse complement strand
CGAACAAGTTTCCGGCGACGAAAAGCTCCTCCGCTACCTCTACGAGCACAAGCATTCGACACCCTTCGAGTTCGCCGGGCTCACCATCGAGTGCCAGGCCCCGATCATGGTGTACCGCGAGTGGCATCGCCACCGGACTCAGTCGTACAGCGAGATGAGCGCTCGGTACGTGCAGATGCCGAACCTGCACTACGTGCCGAGCGTCGAACGCATCATCGCGTCGGCGAAGAAAAGCGGGAACCGGCAGGCGAGTGGGGGCGGTGTCTTGCGTATTCCAGACGACAGTTTTCCAAATGAATCGACGCCGGAATGGATGCGCAACTTGGTGAAGGACGTGAACACAACGCAGTCTGAGATCCATGTAGCCGAATTCATCAGAGGACTCATCCGTGGTGAACAACAGACGCTCTACAAAAATTACGAACGACTGATCTCGTTCGGGGTTGCGAAGGAGGTAGCCCGCCTCGATACCCCCGTCTCTCGCTACTCGCGCATGCGCGCGACCGCGAATCTCCGCAACTGGCTCGCGTTCCTCACGCTCCGGATGGATCCGAACGCGCAGTTCGAGATCCGGCAATACGCTTGGTGCGTCGCGGACGTTATCATGAGCGTGTTCCCGAGAACGTACGAGCTCTTCAACGAAGGGAGGCTGCAGTGACCATCAGGTACAGGTTCGAAAAGAATGGAACGGAGTACGTTCTAACCGCGACGCCAGTCGGTTTGCCGATGTCGGTTCACACGCGAGAGGCCGGCGCAACCGACATACATGCGGCGCTCGACAAGGATATCAAGGAAGCCTTCTTCGGCAAACCGGACAATCCGCGACCGCCACCGCAAGGTTACACGTTGTCGCGTTACGACATCGTTGCCGAGTTGTCGCACCAAGTGTCTGGCAGAGTACGCCCCAGACGCGATCCGGACAATCCGGGGTGGATCCTGATTGCTGTGTCTCCGCACGGCAGTGGGGGGCAAACGATCTTCTGGGCGTTCGATCGTGAAGCCGAGAAAAAGGAGAAGCCACACGTCGAGTGTGAAGAGTGCGGCAACGACTACGTCGAGGGGCGATGCCCGCACAAGGTCGAGCCGAGATACGACACGACAGAAGCAACCGTCATACTCTTGAAAGCACGCATTAGTCTTTTGGAATGCCAAGTGAAGGGAACCGACGCGGCACTTGGGAGTGTCATGGAGGAACGCGATAAATTGAGAGCGCGCGAGGCCCCCGAGCAAGCCTGGGCCCGCGCCGCCACGCTCATGCGCTCGGCGATTCAGACGCACGGGAAGCTCGCCGACGACGATCCGGCGTGGGGGATCGACATTCCGGAGTACCGGCCGCCGGAGGCGCCGTGACCGAAACGCTCATGCTCAGGATCGACGGCTTCAGCGAGTTGGAAGATCACGGCAAGAAGGAAGACGGCACCGACGACATTCGCGTCAACAGAGGGTACAGAATCCAACTCGTTTGGAACCACCAACGCATCGTCTACGAAGAGACGTTGCCGCGAGATTCGGTGCCGGTCGATCCGACGGAGTATCTCGTGAGACGGATCTCCGAGGCGCTTAGGCGGAGTCTGCCGCAGATTGACCCGCGACTCTAGCTACACGCCAGAAACGTCTCGCAGTCCTTCGCCTCGGTCACGCAATCGTGCGGGAGCGGCACTCCGCTCCGCGACTCCTCGTCCTTGCAGTCTTGCAGCAAAGTATCGAGGTGCATGCGGCACCCGCCGAGCTTCTTCGCGTTCTCGAAGGCGCTCTCGCATGTGCCTCCGTGCGGCTGAGGCGGCGTGACCGGGACCGTTTGCACGGTGCAGCCGGAATTGCCGAGCGCGACCAACCAGAAACACAGGAACGCCAAGAATGCGACGTGCGTTTTCATCATCCAACCTCATGTACAACGAACCCAGCGCGGGCTTCGGCGATTCGCGCCCGGGAAATGCGCGCCAGGTTCCCAGTGCCCCACGGGATCCACACACCGTTGATGAGCCTCGGGGGCCAGTAGTTGCCGATCATCGCCTCATCGTCGTGAAACTTGTGGCTCGTCATCGGTACGAGGTGGCCGCCGAGCGTCGGGCCGCTTTGCTTTCCAATGATCCCGTTCCCGGTGAAGTCGGCGAACGCTCGGTCGACGTTGAGAGCGATGAGTGGGAAGTGCCCGCGATCTTGAGCCGCAGCCAAGGTCGAGAAGATCTCGTCTCCGGTGCCGAGCACGATGCTCACCGTGAGATTATGGCGCTGACTGTCGACTCGAGCGGCCCACGGTGGGCGCTTACACGGATCGAAACCTGGCGTCTTGGGGTTCCAGAACTTGTACTCGCACGCGCCGCTGTTCTGGAACGAGTCGAGGATCTGTCCGAACGACATTCCTTCGTCTGGCAGGATGGCGTGCGGGTCTTCGGCTTGGTACGGGTACTTCGCAGCGAGCCCGGCGTAGTGCCTAGGATACGGAGATGTCTTCACGCCCGTGAGCGCGTACTCCGCGTAAGCAGCTCCGTGGCTGCAACACGAATTCTTGATCTGGTAGAGATCTACCCACGGCTCTCGCGTCATCGAACCGTACGGCTGCGGTGTGTCGGCGCCGAAGAGGTCTTCGTATCCGGGGAGCGCTCGAGGTTCGTCGGGCTCCCACCCCATAGGGCGATCAGTCACTTGCATTCCTCCACCCACGAACCGCTCGCGGCATCGGCAATCGTCTGCGCGGTGATCGCGATGGCGACCATCCCGAGGCCTCCGACCGCGAGCCCGACCCTGATTTCCTTCTTATCCTCTGGGATCGGGAGCGCCGCGAGCCCAGAGCCGCCACCGACGAAAGCCGTCCCCTTGGCGAATCCACCGTAGAACTGCCGGCGGTCGTCGAGCGTGATGCAGCGCTCGGTGGGCGGTGGTGCCGCGCCGATGAGCCCCCGGTCGTGCATACCGGCGACCTTGGCCTCCTCGAAGGAGCCGGCGCAGCCAGTGGTCAGGAGGAGTGCGAGCAGGTAGTGGCGTGCCATTCGGGCAGAATACCACAGCATCCGGCCGTGCGGCCCGCCGCCCAATGTTGCAGGTCAGGTGAATGTGATCGTTGAGGACGTCACCGGCACCGCTAGCGCCAAACTCAGCGTCCGTGAGAAAAACCCGGAAAGGAACGTGGGAGTCGGCACCGTGTGCGGCGAGAGCGGTGGGTCATCCGGGGGCTGCGCCGTCATCGTTTCGAGGAACTGCGCGAGTGGCCCAGCGAGCACGGTATCCGTTGGTGGAAGCGCGGGGCTAGACGTGATTCGGAACGCGCCCGTCGGTTGCTCGATGACCGGTCCGCCTTTCCCTCGGAGCTCGACCGTATTGTACTTCCGAAGATCGAGGCCCGTATATGCCTCGGTCAGACCGATGATCTTCTTGGAGATCGAAGCAATCGTGTAGACCTTCCCAGGTTGAGATGCGAAGAGAATGGTGTTGCCGGCAGAGAGCGCGCTGGTCTGGTCTTCCAAAGTGCGGACACTCTTGCTTCCGGTCGTGACGAGGAAGTCGCCTTCGAGTTGCGGGAACGAGCTCTGCTGCCCAGCGAGAGCGAAGTAGCTCGGCGGCAGATAGACGAGATGGCGATCGATGAGGAGCTGAGCCTCATCGACGAGATCCGGAAACTCCTCCGGCGTCATGGTCGCCTCGATCGCTCGAACGTCTTCCGACATTTCGGCGATGGTGATTTGCCCGACGCTATTCCGGAATGCACCGAAGGTGTTGACCTGCACGGCAGTGATGGACGCGACGTCGATGGTTCCGCCGTCGAGCGTCACCATGTTCGGCCTACGTCCGGTGAGGGTCGCCGTCACGGTGGCAAGGTTACCGGTGGAGTCTCGGTAGGAGATGTTGATCGAGCGGCAACCTGGCCCTGCGGCAATGATCGGAGTTGTCGACGCGCCGTTCGTGTCCAGATCCGACGACGAATACACGGCGATCTTCACTGCGGGTGCAACGACTTCTTTGATTGCCGGAGTGTTCGTCGTGCGACTAGTGAATGCGGGCGTGATCCCGATCGTCGTGTCGGTGACACTGGTGACGGTGTAGTAGACGCCTGGCTGGGATTGAAACTCGACGGTGTCGTTGATGTTGAGCGACGGCTTCATCGTCGCCGTCGTCGCAACGGAGAGCGAACCGTTCGTCACGAAGAACGATCCGGGGAGCGCCTTCCGCGTGCGCAGCGGGTATGGTAGCACGGGAGGTGTTGAAGTGCGCGGGTGACACGGAAATGGTGGCGGCGCCTTCGGTCCGCCGACGTTGGCGGTCATGTTGAGCGTCAGGGTGCGCTTCGCCGTGCTCGTCGTCGGCGTCGACATCACGTCGCTCACGACGGTGAGACCAAAGAGCTGTCCGAGCACCGGATCGGTGGTCGCATTCACGTACAAGGGAACGGCCGCCATAGCAGCGGAGATCCCTGCCGACGCGTAAGGCGAGCCAGCGGTGTCAACGGTCCACGAGAGGATGATTCGATCCGACATTGGAGCAGGATACCATCCCCCCGGCCGTCTCCTGACAGTGGGGACGTGCTTTTTCCGAGGGCCGCCAGGAAAACCGACGTTCTGCCGTACCAGTGACCGTCCACACCGCCGTGAGAAACGCCGACACTGCCAAAATTTTTTCGCGAGCGCGGGGCTGTGCGATCGCACGCAAGGGGCCTTGCATCCGCCAACCTTATCGTACTAAGATTAGGAAACGTGGCGGACGATGTAGGTAAGCAGCGGTTGGTCAAGGTCGAGCGCGCCCCGCGCGGGGCGCCGCCGGCCGACGTCGTGCTCGTGGAGCCCTCAGCGGCCCTCTTGGCCCTTCCCGGCCCCTCTGAGAGCACCCGGGCCATTCAGGCGTATCTGCGCACTCAGCTCTCGCCCAGGAGCCGGCAGAACGCCATGGACGCTCTCCGCCGGCTGGCGCGGATCCTTTCCCGGGGTACGCACGCCGATCCGACCCTGTTCCCGTGGTCGAGCATCGATTACGAGGTGGCCACGACCATCCGCACCGCGCTTTTCGAGCTCACCCGCACGAACACCATCACCCCCGGCACGGCAAACCTCACCCTGAGCCACCTACGGGGGCTCATCCGGACCATGTACGGGATGGGGCTGGTCGACGCCCGTCAGCACGAATTCACCCATTCCGATGCCTTGAAGGGCATCAAGGGCAAGAGGATACCCCGCGGGAGAGCTTTGGCGCCTCGAGAGGAAAGGGCGCTCAGGGAGGCCGCTGGCGCGCTGGGCGGTTACCACGGGCCGATGCTCGACACAGCTATTGTGCTGGCCGTCGGCGCGGGACTCCGGCGCGAAGAAGTTGCCACGCTCGCTGTCGATGGGCTTACGTCCGAGGCGGTCACCATCGTCGGCAAGGGTAACAAGGAGCGATCGATCCCTGTTGACGAGCAGATGCAAGACGCGACCGACGTGTGGCTCAACAAACGTCAGGCGCTAGCCCCTAAGCACGACAAGCTGTTCTGCTCACCGCATCAGTCGGATCGGGTCATGTCTCCGTGGAGCTTCTGGTCACTCGTGCGCACGGCAGCTCATGGTGCGTTCGGTGACAAGCAGAAGTGCGACGAAGGGTGCAAGTGCCTCGTCGTGGTCACGGGGCCTCATGACTTCCGTCGAACGTTCGCGACCAGGCTACTCGAGCAAGGGTTAGATCTCGGTCAGGTGCAAGAGTTAATGGGTCACGAGTCCCCGGAGACCACGTCACGCTACGACAAGCGTGACGTCGAGGCGCTCTTTGAGAAGCGACGGAAGATGAGGATCATCGCGTGACCCCCACCTTCCTCTTCGGCACCTTCTTCGGCTTCGTACTCGCGTACCTCATGCGCCTCGTGCTCGGCAGCATCGGCATCCACAAGGTTCGCTCGCAAGGATTCTGCGCTCGATGCGGACGTAGAGCGCCAGCTGTTCTTGGGTACGCAATTGATCTGGAAACAGGCGACCGGGAGAGTGCCGTGTTCTGCGCGCCCTGCTACTCGCACCAGAGCCAGGTCATTCAGGCAGTACCGCCGCCGTGGAGCAAATGATGATCTACACGTATCTCGCAATCGCTCTCTTGACCGCCGGGTACACCGGCAACTCAGCCTTCACCAAAGAATCACGAGACACGCTTCGATCGCATCTCGCCGGAACCGGAGTCGGTGAAGAGATTATTTGGCTTGGAATCACGGCGCTGGTCATCATGTTCGGGCTAGCGTGGCCTGCGTACTGGACGCTTTGTGCAATCGGTTGGGTTGTGCGGCGGAGGTTACGTGGACCGAAGTAAGTGTCAGGCGTCCGCAGACGGGACTATCGGCGGCCGGCGCTGCGGCAAGGAAGCGACGCACTATTCACACGTCGGACGCCGGTGCGCGCGGCACGCGGAGGAGCTTCGAGAGGCGCTCCGTAGCCCGCACACTCTCGGGAGCATCCTGCATGGCGGCGCGTACTCCGAAGAGGAGATCGCGCGCATCGTGGTGCCGCTCGAATGAAGTGTTTTTTCTGCCCTAACCCGGCAGCTCACCCGTCGACCGGGGCGCAATTGTCGCCGCAGGTGATCGTATGCCGTGAGTGTACAATCCGATTCTGGAAGTGGTTTCGGTCGCGAATGGGTAACAAGCCTGGGCAAGCGAACTTCTACGAAGCTGCCGGCCGGACTAAGCCCGCCGATAGCGGACCGCTTCCGGCCCCTTCTTCTCGAGCGCGTAGACGCCGATAGCGGCTGCGACAAGAAGTCCACCGAGAATCCACGTGGCGGAGTTGTCGGTTGGTTGCTGCGGGGCCGTGAGTGATTCTGCTTCGAGCATTTACGCCACCTGTAGCCAGTTACGGCCGTTCCAATCCCATTGGTGAACCGCACCGAAGTACCCCCGCCCCTGCGTGGAGTCGAGGTACGCCGCACGCTCAGCGAGGGCCGCGTCCTCGGAAAGCCACCGGGGTCCCTGCTGCGCCGTGAGCTGCCCATTCGCGTAGACCGCAAACCAGCGGTAGGCGGGACTGCCGGCGCCCACGCCTGCCACGGCGCCTGCGTGCTTCGGATAGGGTCCGTAGCGCCTGTCCTGGCCGGGAGGCGTCTTGGCGACCGCTTGGGAGGCCGCTGGGGCTGCTTTCGGGGGGGCGGCCTTAATAGGTGCCGCTTTGATAGGCGACGCGGCCGTCGGAGCCGCGGGCTTAGGCACCCTGAGGGGCGCGGCCTTGATGGGGGAAGGCTTTCCGACGACGTTGGCGAGCCACGGCTTCGTCGGCTCTTGAGTCTTGACAGCGGCGTCGAAACCCTTTCGGAGCTCTTCGGTGAGACCGTTTCGAACAGCCTGGAGCGCCTTCTCGCTCATATTCTTTTGGTTCACGAGGCCAGACGCGATCTTGAACCCCTGCTCGACCTCCGGGCTCGCCTTGAGCGCCGCGAGTGCGTTCTTGAGCGTAGGGTTTTCCGTGACCATCTTCGCGCCTTCGGCGAGCACCTTCTGGATCTGGTCGCTCGCCATGTTCGCGAGGCCGTGCGCGATGGCCGTCTGGATCTTCTCGCCCGTAGCGACGGCGGTACCGATGTCGTACGCCTGACGTGCCGGACCTTCCGGAATCGCGTTACGTGCGGCTTCGATCATCGCCTTCGTGACGTTCTGACCAGAGAGCACCTTCGTCGCGGTGTCGTACGCGGCGAGTGCGGCCGCACCACCGGGGATAGCAGCGCGAATGGCAGACTTCGCAGCCTCGTCGATGCTCTTGCCTTCTGCGAGAGCGATGCCGCCAGCAATCGCCGCTGCGGCCGTTGTGCCGATGCCTGGAACGAACGCGATGACGGCCTGCGCGTACGGCGCCGCGTCCTTGATGATCTTGAGCTGCGCCTTGGCGGCGTCGATGAAGACGTGATCGAGGCGTTCCCCAGAGGCGATAGCTTGCGCGATGTCGAGCGGCGCCTTTGCTGCATCGCCAACAATGTGAACGACGTCGCTTGCAACGCTGGCCACGCTAGAGGCGGCGCTGGAGACAGCATCGACGGCGCTTGTGATTACGTTACCGCTGCCGTGATGTTGCCATCCATACGTACTGGAGTCCCAGAGCGCTTTGCCTCCAGCAGAGCGCACAACGAGATTGCCGTCGTTCTGAAAAACCGCGTACGCACCGGGATTTCCATGTGTACTGGTGTCCCAGTGATGCCCCATATTCTTGTCGTAGAGAACGAAATTTCCGTCACCTTGCATGACGGCGAACGCAACAGGTTTTCCGTTCGTACCTGTTGACCAGATCGCCCGCCCTCCCGACTCGTAGATCACGAGATTGCCGTCCGCTTGCATGACGAGGCGACCGCAAAAAACTGATGGGCCGCCACACCCGTACGTCTTGAGCTCTTGCCCGACGTTGAGCCTGTCGTTGGCGTTCATGCGCACGCTGCCGCCCTGCGTGACCGGCGCTCCGATGCCGAAGAGCACGCTCGTGTGGCACTGGGCGCCGGCTAGGAAAAGTGACTCAGTCTGCATCGAAGGAGAGGATACACGACTACAACACGACATCTAAATTCTCCTGTAATTATGCGCATCTACGAGAGGAACGCGATTCGCCTTCGTACGACTCTCGATGGTAGACGATCTCAGCGCTCGTGAGCGCTACCTGTCCGAGTACTTGCTCGCGGAGTTCGTCGGAGATGGGGTCGACGTCGTTCAACGATCCAATGAGCGGAAGCGGCCGAATGAGACGGTTGTGGTCGATGTCGGGGTTCTCTTTGACGTATCCACCTGGACCCATCGGATCAAAAGGACCCACGCGGTGTTGGTGGATGTGTGGCGTACGTCCTGCGGGTGTCGCTGGAGCGCCTTTGGTGTAGTGCGCGACCCAAAGCGGATGCTCGAGGACCCAGAGTGGCTTTCCAAGAAGGCGCCAATCAGCCTGCGTGATGTAGATCATGGTGTCACCCCATTCGCGCGTAACGCGGTCGACGAGTTCTTTGAGATCCGGCTCCCACGCAGGAGAGACCGAGGTCGCGTGAGGGTTGGGGTCGAGCTCGACGTCGATCACGGGAACGATGTCGCCGTCTCCGAGCTGCACCACGTCGGCAACTAGCTTCAACATCTTGAAGTGGTCGTTCACGAGCTGACTCGGGCGATAGAACTGGTACAGGCCGACCTTGATCCCGAGATCTCGAGCACGGGAGATATGCTCGATGACGGCGCGATCACGGAGAGTGCCACCGTACGAGGCGCGGCAGATGACGAAGTCGCACGAGGCCTTGATGCGGTCCCAGGGCATCTTGGCAGGATCTTGCCAATGTGATATGTCTATTCCGAATCCTATCGAATCCATGCGTACTCCCAGGAAATGGACCAAATACTCGACCAAGACCACGCAATGTACGTGCGAGCATTGCGGAAGTAAGTTCGAGCGATCGACGTCAGAAGTTGCCCGCGGAAAGGCCGGACGATTTTGCTCGAAGAGTTGCTCGAATCTGGCTCGTGATTACAAGTCACGTCCTCCTCAGGAACGTTTTTGGGCCCGAGTCGACAAAAGCGGCTCGTGTTGGTTGTGGACCGGTTACGTGACAGAAAATGGGTACGGACAGTTTGGTCAGAGCACGGTCTCTGGTGACAACGAGTACGCGCATCGATACTCGTACAAAATAAGTCACGGTCCAATCCCAGAGGGGAGTATGGTGCTTCACAAATGCGACGTACGTACCTGTGTACGCCCCGATCATTTGTACCTCGGTACGGCGAAGCAGAATACTGCTGACATGGATGCTCGCGGTCGTCGAGGAAAGAACGCAAGATTACCCCCGGAAATAGTTCGCGCGATTCGGTCCACCGCTGGGTCTCACACACAAATAGCGCGTCGCTTTGACCTGAGTTTAACATGCGTGTCGAACATTCGTTCCGGACGAAGACGAAAGGACGTGTAATCACCGAATCCACGCGAGCCTTCCTTTCCGCGCACTGTAGGCGCCGTAAGCAGCCCCAAGAGCGAGAGCGAACGCCCCTACCCAAAACGCACCATGTCCAGGAGTGCGAAGCCTCGGATGATCGTGCAGGTAGTAGGCTTCGTTCACCGCGGCCTGCACGACCGGGAGTCCCGAGAGATATCCGAGCACTCCAGCGATGTCGCCGAGCGTGAAGTAACCTTTCCGGTTCGGAAGCGGGTCGAAAACGTTCTTGTTCGCTTCGTATTCTGCGCTCGGGGCCGCGAACACGACGTCGTTCGAGGAGCGTACGCGTCCAAGAGCCGCATGGCTGAGCTGCGCCACCATCAACTTCGCAGCGGAATCAATGGTTCCGGAACGTGTGGCATCGCGCCAGTAGTTGAAGATGGGCCCCGCGAGCTGCGCGCTTGCTGGCCAGGATTTGTACTCTTCAGGTGAGACGCCGACGTAGTTCGAAAAAGTGCCGCGGCAAAACTGATTCAGACCAACGCACCCGCTCGGATTCGTCGAAGCGGGGTTGAACTTGCTCTCCAAGTAGATGACGGCAAGCACCCACTCGGGACGGATCCCGAGTTGGTTGTTGATCTTCCAAAGCGCGTCCGACGTCCCCGGTTGGTCAAGCACGACGCGCCTCCTCAGAAGCGGCCCACGCCCAGTCCCGATATCCTTCCTGTGTCGGGTGAAGGTGATCGCCGGCCATCGGGAGGAACTGTGCGGTCACGACGGGCACCCCCAGCGAGGCGATCATGTCGTGAGCCGGCGTGTTCACGGTCGCGGGTGGTTGGATCCATAAGACCTTCGCGCCCATGGCCTGGAGCTCCCGGACGATGCGCTGCGCGTTTGCGGCACTCGGTGCGTTTCCGTCGTTCACACCGAGAGATACGAGCACGACCTCGGGAGCGAAACCAGGCAGCCACGAAGGGATCTTCGCCTGGTAGGTGTTCAGGCCGACGATGCCGGACCCTTTGAACGCTGAGAAGCCGGGACCCATGAACGGCGTGAGTCCGACGGCGTAGGAGTCGCCGAAGAGAGCCACGCGGGGCGATGGCTTCGGTTGCTGGTTGCGCTCCGGCCAGAGAACAGCCGTACCGATCGCCCCCACGACGGCGCCGCCTACTGCTACGGCTTTCCAGGGAAAATTGGCCATCGGTCCGACGCCACAAGCTTACCGGCTTTCAGCCCGAACGAAAAGAGGCTGTACCGGCGGTGCTAGTGGTGCTACTGGTGCCACGAATGGCCGCCGCATCTCGCCTTCGACGCACAGGGGAGAAAACCGTTCGATTGAACGTCTACCTGTCGGCAGATACCGAGCGTGAACTGCGAATTAAGTGCGCCATCGAACGTCGCGGTATCAGCGACGGCGTCGATGCTGCTGTGCGAGCTTGGTGTAAACCGAAGAAGGGAAAGTAAATGGCACTGACACCTGACGAAGCAGAACTCTTGAGGCGCCTCCAACAGAAGCAGACCGAGGCATCGGTCACGACGACGGACATGGACGGCAACGTGCGTCCGCTCTTCGCGATCCAGGGCGGGAAGCAAGCAGACCCGGAGAACATCGCGCGCCTCCGTGCCTTCTTGAAGAAGGTCGAGAGCGGAGAGATCCAACAGTTCGTCGGTGTCGGGCTGAGACCCGATGGTGTGAATCTCGACATCATATACTCCCATGCAAGAGCGTCGTTCGAGATGATCGGGGCACTGAAAACTGCTAGCGCGTACCTCATGCGCGCGATTCTCGGCGGATGAAACCGAAGCTCCTCGACAACAAAACGCTCACCCAGATCACGGACCAAGTCAGGTCGAGCCGCACCGTGCGGCGTCTAGTCAAGAAGAAGCTCCAGAACATGTCAGACAGAAAGCGCTACATCACCATTCTCGCCGACGTGCAGCTCATCAACATGGACGGGACTCCGGCTCGTGACCCCACGGACGGAAGCCCTGCCACGCTCTCGCACGTCAAGTTCATCCGTTCGCGCCTCACGGACAACGCGTTCGTTTCTGACACGCCGCTCAAAGGCGAAACGGTTCACTGGACCATGTCTATGGCCGTGGCTCAGGAGACCATCATCGCGAAGCTCGCCCTAATCAACGGCCCCGGCGACGTCCTGGTGCTGGACGAAGACGATTGGATGCTCCTCAAGCGCTCCACGGAGATCGGGACGACCTACAACCCGTCCGGGATGCGGTCAGCGCTCCCGTTCATGCGCTCGATCACGACGGCGGCGACAGAGGACCCGAGGAAGGCGAAGAAGGAGCTAGAGAAGTCGACGGAAAGTTGACTATGCGAACAGACCGTAACCTTGGTTGTCGCCGATGATAGTGCCGACGACCTCTGCGAGTTGTGGCAGGGTTATGGTTGTCGTGTCGAACGTCCGACGAACGACCGGGTTAGTCACGGTGTACGCGGCGGGTCGTGCCACCGGAACATGAGCGAAGAACCCGATGCCGGTCGCGTTGATCTGGACCTTCGCAGCGCCCGTCGAGTCGGCCAAAGTGACCGACCCGGTAGTTCCACCACTGACCGCGGCTCCGGCCTGGATCGTGACGCTTCCGCCGTTCCGTGCGGTCGCGCTCGCTGTGACGCCCGAGCTCGCCTGAATCGTGATCGAGCCACCTGCGCCTTCGACAGGGGTTCCGCCCTGGATTGTAACGCCGGCCGCCGCGCCGCTGGTCGTTCCGCCGGCTCCGCCCTTGATCGTGACGAGCCCGCCCGCGGCCGTTGTGCCACCGATACCTCCGGTGATCGTGATCGTACCCGCTGCAGCGCCAGTGAGTGACGTGCCGGCCGTGAGCGTGATCGATCCGCCAGCGCCGAAGCCCGCCGCGTTACCGTTGCCGGCCGTGAGGGTGATGGCACCCGCGGCTGCGTTGCCTGTTGAGGCGCCGCTTGTGATCGAAATGGCGCCGCCGGTCCGGTTCGAACCGTTTCCAGCCGAACCGATGAGCTGTACGCCTCCGCCGTTACCGGAGCTAGCCACGCCGCCTTGAGCGATGACGTCTCCGGCTGCGTTACCGTTCGTGGGGCTGTTACCGCCCGTGATGGTGACCGTACCCGCTGTGCCGGTCGCTCCAGCGGCACCTGCTGTGATCGAGACGTTGCCGCCGGCATTGGCACCTACGCCGCCACCTGCGGAGATCGTGATTGCGCCGCCTATGCCGCTCGAGGTGCCGCCGTTGCCTGAGGTCAGGACGATTGCGCCGCCGGTGCCCGTCGTTCCACCACGACTCGCCGTGATGTTGATGGCGCCGCCGGTGCCGCCGATTGAAGCCCGGCCGGAGGTGAGGGTAATCGCACCGCCGTTGTGGTTGGTCGCCCCCAAGGTCGCCGCGTCACGTCCAGTGATTGCGACGGCGCCGCCGTCGCCCTCCGTGGGGATGCCGCCCTGAAGTGTTACGAGCCCTCCCGTACCGCTCGTGGTGCCTCCGGGGCCTGCCGTGAGGGTGAGTGTACCCGCGGTACCAGTCACGCCACCGTTGCCGGCCATGACAAGGACGCTTCCGCCGGTGCCTGAACCTGTGGCGCTTCCGCCAAGGACGTTGATCGCGCCGCCGCTTCGATTGGTGCCCGAAGCACTTCCGGCGGACATAGTCGCGCCGCCGCCATTGCCGTCTACGGCGGTGCCTCCGGTGACGTTGATCGCGCCACCGTTGCCGCTCAAGGAGCCGCCTCCGCCACCCTGGAACGTTGCCGTCCCGCCTGTCCCTGTCGTCCCGCCTGAGCCGGCTTGGATGACGATTGTGCCGGCGGTGCCTGCGACGCCGCTCGCGCCTGCGAGGAACGAGATGTTGCCGCCGGAACCTGAGCCCGTAGCGTTCCCAGCCGTTCCGGCGATGCTACCGCCGCTTCGGTTGACTCCGACGCCGTTCTGAGCGGAGAAAGAGATCCCGCCACCGTTGCCGTCGACTGGGATGCCGCCTTGGAGGAAGACACTAGCCCCGTCACCGGACACACTTCCGCCTGCGCCCGCGGCGATTGTGATGCCTCCGGCGATGCCCGTGGTACCACCAGAACCAGCGGTGATGAGGATTGCGCCGCCGAATCCTCCCGCGGCCGCATTACCAGCAGTGACGACAACAGCGCCACCGTTGTGATTCGTATTCGTGAGTGTTGCAGCGTTGCGGCCGATGATGTCGACACGACCGCCGCTACCTTCCGTAGCCGAGCCGCCTTGCAAGAATGCGCGTGCGCCATCTCCGGTTGCGGCGCCAGCGCCGGCCGAGAGGGTCAAGACGCCAGCTTCTAGAGAGACCGTCGCTACGCCGACGTTGACGCCCGTCGTTCCTCGCAGAACGTCACCGGACGCTAACGTTGGGTTGACTACGCCTCCGCCGGCACTCGTATTTCCGTTAGTGAGTACTTGAGCCCATGTACTACTCGTGGGGAAAACGGGAGGCACACCGATGACAGTCGTTCCGGAGCGTGCGAGTACAGTGCCGTTAGGAATAGCGCCGAACACGAGACGCGCTGGATCACCCGTCTCTTCGATCGCAATTACCTCAGGATCTGGATACGTTCCAGCTAGGTCTCCGCCGGCAGGGCCGCCTGGTGTAGATGAGCAGATAGCCACGCATCACCTTCCTAGAATTCCGACGAGCGCGACCCAGGAGGGTACCCCGTCAGCTGGGTCGCACCCGATGGTGTGACCTTCTCCGTAAGTACACACGGTGAGACGAACCGTATTAGTGACGAGGTTCGGATCGAGCTCGACACGCCACGGTCCTCCTGGCTGCGGAGTGGGGTTCCCTCCACCGCACTCCACGCCGAAGATGTAGTCGATGTTCACCCCGTTCACGACGAGCTGTATTTTCGGAGTGTCCCCGGCTCCGTAGTTCCGCATCGTTCCTGACCAGAACAGATTCACGAACGTTCCCGCGTCTTGCTGAGGGATATCGAACCCGAGTGGAGCTCCTAGACTCGCCACGAGAAACGGCTGCGGCGACGTTGATGTGACCTGGAACAATGCAAGCGAATGTGATTCGAACGACAGCGGGTTCGATGGCGGGATCACCGGAGGGAACTTCGCCTCCGGGTACGTCTCCCGGGAGCGTTGTCCTGGTCTCCCAATGAGCGATCCCATGAGGCCTCAGTACGCGACGAGCGTAGCGGGCCCCACTTGCGGGACGGCCGCTGCGAGAAGTTCCGAGGCGGCTAGAGTGATCGCCGGAAGGTTGCTGCCGAAGCTCGCGGTCCCCCCGACGAAGAACCCGACCGTGGATGTGTAGGCGAGCTGCACCGTGGCCGCTGTCGCTCCGTTCGGAATCTCGACCGCCGCGTAGCATCGGAAGCCGTTACGGACGTAGAAGTCGCCTTCCACGAGCGAGATGGCGTTGTTGCTCTCTTGGAGTGCGTTTTCGATCCAGAAGAACCCGTTACCCGGCGCGTAATTCGTCGCTCCGTTGAAGCTCACGACGGGGAGCATCCGCTGGAGCGCTTTATCTCCTTCTGGAAACCCTGACGTTAGCCCAGACGCATCGACGACTAGGATATTCCCCGGAGTGACACCGGGGAGCACCACTTGTAGAGGTGCTCCGGGCACATCACGCTCGATGACCGAATCGAACGCAGTGACGCTCGGATCTTGGGTGATCGACACCGTGGGCATGTCGAAGCCCATTTGCACGAGCGCGCTGCCGGCGATGATGGTTACCCGTCGAGCTTGCGGGTAACCCTCACGCGACTTGCCGTTTTTGGGCCCAGTGAGATACATGGGTCAGTCGAGCGGTGGGTTGATGAACCGGAGCGTGATGGCCGAATCACGAGGACGCGCCGCGTGCGACCAGCCCGAGTAGGCCGAATCGTAGTGCGGGCTGTCACCCGTGTTTGCGTTGACGACCTTGTTGTTCCGCTTCTCGTTGTAGAGGGCGAAATCGATGAGCGATCTCGGCGCGCCGTTCTGAGAATGGCCGCCCTTTGCTCTGAGTGTCGTGAGTTTCCTTCTCATGATTCTTCTCCGTCTTCTTCCTTCAAACCACCTAGCAACAGTAGTAGCGCTGCATCGACGGAGAGAGCCAAAACACTCGTCGCAGAGCCTCCGAGGAGGATGTCGAGAGCTCGTCCGTGTCCGAATGCGATGAGCTGGAACGTTCCTGCCCAGGCTCCGACCCAGAATCCCGTGCATTGACTGCACTCGAGGAGTCCTGGCCATACCTGCCTGACCTGATCGAAGATCGTTCCTCGAACGACGATGAGGGTCAGGCCGATGAGGGCGATCCAGATCACGCTGCGAGCGAACCTCCTTGGTCGAAAACCCAGTCGGCGCCGTCGAACCGAGCTACGACAGACCCGCGCTCGTTGGCCGGGATGGTACCGATCGTTGCGGCCGCGTTATTCTTGACAGCGAGAGCGTTGGCGCCGAGATCAGTCTTCGTGATGCAGATCGTGTCGCCTTTGAGCTCCCCTCCGCCTGTCTTGAGGGTGACGGTGGTCGGCGTACCGTTCGAGGTCGTGTAGTGGTTGCCGGAGTTCTCTCCGGTGTAACCCGCGGTCGCCCCCGTGCCGTTGAGTGACACGTCGGTAGAGGCTCCAGTGAGAGCAGCCCCAGGAACAGATCCACCATCGAATCCTCCGATGACCAGTACGGTCGTTCCTGCGGCTCGGATGCCCCCGATCCCAAAGAAGCTCATCCACGATTGTCCGTCGAACGATGAGGCTGGGGAGGTCAGGGTAGTGACGACGGTGAACGTGCAGTCTCGAAATATCGAGGTAACTCTCGCAGTGACCGCGGAAGCCTGAACGGCGCAGTCGAACATTTCGACCATTTTTCCAATAACTGATCCGCTTGGAGTGCAGCCGTCCATGATGATAACGGCGCTGGTGTCGGCGGTTCCAGCATCTACGCTGGTAGTCGCTGCGTTGAGAAACAGCACGGCGCCTAGTTTCGTTGCGGCGCTTGAGACGAACGCCCCAACCGAAACGCCCACGAACGCGGTTTCATCTCCGCCGAATACGACCTCGGAAGCTGGCGCTCCAGCGTCATCGGTAACTGTGAATGTGCCGTTTACCGAGACGTTATGTAAACAAACCAGAGCGGCCGTCGCAGCGTTGGTTCCCGCGATGTTCGCCCATGTGACGTTGCCGTTGATGATGGTTCCGTTGAGAGAAGAGAGGGAGTCCGCCCGAAGTTCCGTCGAAGCGTACGCTGGAAAAGCGACGTTCTCGGTATAGCCGCTGAGCGCCGGCATAACCCAACCGACGTAGTTCGCGGTCGCGTCGGCAACGGAGGCGTTGGTGCGCGACGCCATGAACTGGGCGATTGTCTTGAACGGTCCCGCTACGGAACCGTTGAGACCGTTCTGGGTCGTGTCTCCGTCAATGAACTTCTGACGTTTGAGTGGAGGTACGCCGGCAGCGGCGCCTACACCTGAGCTGATTGGAAACGCTTCTCGCGCACGCCCGTGTCTCGGGCCAGTAATGCCACTCATGATTTTTCTCCTATCAGCCGGTCGCGGTGGCGACTTCCTGAACGTTGATCGTAGACCCGAACTGAACGATGTTGACGTCGGCGTCTCCGGTCACGACTATCGAGACGTTCGCGGTGATACCAGCCGGAAGGTTGGCGAAACCCAAGATCGGTAGCTCCGCGAACGAAGCGCTCGGAATTGAAATGTCGATTGCTGGAAGAGGTAGCGGAGTGCCGTCCACCAATATTTGAACCGTCACATCCTGTGCAGCGACATCGGTGTTATGCAGCCCCAAAACTGCTTGGATGATGACGTTTGAAAGCGTAGCCGAGTGTTTCGGTGTGATCGGGATGTCGGTCCCGCTTAATCCGGTGCTCTCGATGAGAACCCACGGGATCTCTGCCCCGCCTGGATCTGCATCCACGTCGGGGCCTGGACCGACCGCTCCGTTTCGTGCAAATGGTCCGAGCGAGGCCCCAAATCTAGGGCGCTCGGGATAAGTCTCCCGTGCGTAGGGTCTACCCATTCTATGAGCCATATTTCATCCTTCTTTCTGAGCGATCTCGACGAGACGCGCGACCTGCTCTGCGCTGAGCTTGATGGTTCCGATCGATCCGTTCTCTGAATCGTCGTCGGAGATCGTCATCGACCCGTCCTCGAACTTCGCTACGGTCGGGCAGCAGCGCTTGCCGTAGCAGAGCATCTCTTCGTGGATCTTTTCGGGCATCACTTCCTCCGCTTGTGTGACTTCTTCCGACGAACGGGACCGCGCTGACCACGCTTGCCTCGAGCGCCACGTGCGCCCTTCTTGCTGAGCGCGACGGCGGTCACGCCTACGACAGCAACCAACGCGAGTCCTCCGACCACCATTGCGCCGGTCGAGAGACCCTTCTTCTCCGCGGGGGCCGGGGCGACCACGACGGGGGTCGTTGAGCCGGAGCTTGGTTGGGCCGCCGGAGTCGTCGGAGTAGTCGACGGGACCGAGGGGGTCGATGTCGGCGCCGAAGGAATCGACGGAATCGATGGGAGCGCCACCGGAGACGGAACGACCACAGTGGTCGCCGGAGGCGGCGTCGCGGCTCCGGGGACGATCGGGTTTACGACACCGACCGGGGCCCACCACGAAGGGCGAGGCGAGCAGGCCGCCGGAGCGCTAGGGAGGATGCGCCGGGCCGCCGCAGCGGTGTCCGTGCCGTATTTGCCGTCCTTAGCGACCCCTAGGGCCGTCTGGGCGGCGTAAACGATGGCGACGTTCGTCTGGAGGCAGGGATTGACGGTCGCGAGCGCGGCGACGGCGGCGGGCACCGCAACTGAGGCGGTCGCCGGCACGGGAACCGGCGCAGACACGGGTGGAAGTACCGTGGAGCCACAATTCGAGGACCCGACCGGGGCCCACCACGAGGGGCGAGGAGAGCACGCGGGGGGCGCGCCTGCGAAAACCCGCCGAGCGGCGGTGGCTGTATCGGTTCCGTACTTGCCGTCGACCGAGACTCCGAGCGCTTTCTGCGCGGCGCACACGATAGCGACGTTCGCTTGCTGGCAGGGGTCGATCGCACCGAGCGCGATGACAGCTGCCGGGGCCAGTGCCGGGGTGACCGTCGGCGAGACGGCCGTCGGGATCGTGGCCGCCGACGGAACGATGGGACATGAGCTCTGACCGACGGGAGCCCACCATGTGGGGCGGGGGGAGCATCCTGCGGGGGCGTTCGGAACACGCGATCGAGCGGCCGTCGAGGTGTCCGTGCCCCACTTTCCGTCGACCTTGACGCCGAGTGCAGCCTGTGCGGCGCAAACGAGCATCACGTTCGCCTGGAGGCACGGGCCACCGGCTGCGATGACCGCGAGAATTGCGTCCTGAGCTGCGTCACCGAGGCCGAGAGGGTAGGGCATGTTGCGCATTTGGGTCTTCCTTACGAGGGGATGATTTTTTACCGACGTCGCTTCTTACGAGTCGCGAGATACACGCCACCGCCGACGACAGCGACGCCGCCAGCGACGATTCCGACCTTCATTCCGGTCGAGAGACCTGAGAATCCCTTGCCCGCCTGGCACCATTTGCCCTCAGGGTCAGGGAAACCTGTGGGGAAGTTCGTGGGGTCGAGCGCTGCCGTCATCATGAGCGCGCAGAGCGAGTCGTCGTCGAACACACCGTCGGTCCGGAGCTTTCGCGCCGACGAGTTGATCGGCACAACGTTCGCGTTGTACCAGTTCTGAAAGCACCCGCCGGCAGCGGCGATCGATGGGCCCCACGTCTGGCAGCTCGTGCCCGTGTTCTTCACGATGAGGTCGTTCAGTTTCGTGAGCGTGTTCATCACCCACGTCTGCTGATCGCGGCTCAGCTTCGCCCACACGTCGCCGCTGGCGCCGAGTCCGAGCTCGAAACCGGCGAGGCCGGTACCACCGAGAGAGATCCGTTCGTTCATGAGAGTTCCTGTACACCCCGGACCGTCCGGGAGGGTTTGGACGTGGTTGCACGCTGACTGACGCATTCCTGGATCGGTCGGCCCCTGCACGGGGACGTCCTTCACGAAATTGTTCTGTCCGGAGACACGTGCGGTAGCTTGTGCGGGAGTCATAGCCATCGGGGTTCTCCGAGTCCGTGGACAGCGCCGGAGTCCAGGATGCGTTGTTCATCACGCGCGGCGACGTAGATCCCGGTCATGACGGCGTTAAGCGTGCCGACAACGAGGGCCGCCTTGATCACCGGATGAGAGCGAGACGAATCGGCGACAGCGCCACCGATTGCACCGACGATTGCACCACCGATGGCACTACCGATCATTGCTCCTACGACGTTGGTCATAGCCACCTCGGTTCTCCGAGTCCGTGCCCGGTCTGAACGACAATTTCTTCTTTCGTGGGAGCAGCTCCAAGAGCAGCGCCGGTAGCGGCGCCTACCAAAGCACCAACGATGGCGCCATCCGTTGCCGAGCTAGAGCTGAAATATCCGGGGCCTCTAACGTACTCTTGGCCGATGTGCTCGCCGAAGATCGCGCCGATCCCTCCGCCGATCACGGCCCCGAGACCTGCCGCCAAACGACTCACGGTACGTCCTCCCCGATGTTCTGATCGAACACGAGCGCTCCGGCGATGACGCCGTACTTCGCGTAAGTCGGAAACGCTGCGACGAACTGGTCCTCGGGGGAGAGCGCCCCAATCAACGCGCAGTCCGTTTCCTCAGAATCGAAAACAGGATTGAGTGACGTATCGGGCTGCCGGACGCTTGCGTAGAGCTCGACGATGCACGGCGCTGGGATCGGGATATCGAGCGCGTACTCCGATTTGTGAGAGCGCCACGGGTAGCGGAGTTCGTGAATGTTGCCGAGGGAAGCGCCGATTGCTGCCCCCCATGGACGGCCGCCATTCGGAGGTACGTACGGCCCCGTGGTTTGGAAGAGGAGCGCCGGAGAATCGCTCTGCTGGTAAACGAAGCCGTCGCTGTTCAAAGGATTCCGGTGATCACGATACCCTTGCGAGCGAACCATGACGTGCCAGGAGATGTTGCCGTCTGCCGGATGCCAGAGCGGGCTAGTGATCTCTTTTCGGAAGGTGACGGTTGCGCCCGACGCTGGACCTGCGTTTGATGCGAGCGGGGTCGTGCGTCCCGGAACGTGCGCGACGAGTTCCGCGTACTGTCGAATACCAACGAGACGCGCCCCTTGGTTGAGCGCATTGTTCTCGGCGTTCGTGAAAGCGGCACGAGCGAGAAGAAACAAGTACCGAGCCCCTCCGATCGACGCACTCGCTGCGGATGGCACAACGAGCCCTGTGTACGCGTTCGTCTTGTACGGGTCGGAGCCTGCGAAATCGAACTCGGCGTTCGGACCATTCGTGACGACCTCGAATCGGCCGTTCTCCAGCGGCATACGGATCCCCGCCGCAGGGCTACCGGGGTAACGCTGAAGCGGGATCACGTTGTCCGGGAGGGTTCTCATTTATCTGTGCGCGATCTTGCTGAGATCCGGGATGTCCCACGAGGGGAACAGGATACGGAGTTGCGTGCGAGCTTCCTCGTTGCTCATGTCGTCGATCTCTTTGGCGAGGAACTGCCACCCGTTGAACGTAATTGAGATGTCGTACGGAACGGACACCGGTGTGTCGACGAGGATCGCGCTCACCTTCACGTTGCTCTGCTTGTCGAGCGGCCATCCTTGAGGCCACGTGATTGCGAACACGTCAGCGAGATTGCCGAGATCGGTGAACTGGTCGTTCACGTTGTACTTGGGGCCGCCGTAGACGGCCATCTGGATCCCGACGCCCGTGCGACCGCTCTGCTTCATCTGGTTTTCCCAGAGGCTTTGGAGCGGCGATCCGGGGAAGCTGTTCAACTGCTTCAGGTTGAACGAGACGCGCTCGATTAGCGTGTCCTGCGTCAGGTTGTTCGAGAAGCTCTGCACGATCGGCGGCGCGTTCACCGTCGAGGAGGAGAACTGGAGATTGATGTCGCCGACGAACGGGACCCGAGGGACCCCGATCACCGCGGCATATGCAAATTTCGGCGCATAGAGCGCGAGATTCTTCAGGTCGTGGTCTCTGGGCTGCATTGGACGTTCTCCTTGGAGGTGAAAACGCTACGGGCGGCCACGGCGCTGTTGGCTGCCGCGCCGCCCGTAACTGTTCTCACGCGTGGATTAGGCGCTCTTCGGGAGCACGCCGTTGCCCTGGCAGAAGTCCTTCCAGCCTCCGGGCATTTCCCATCCCTTGATCTTGATGCCGATCTTCAGGATACCGCCCTTGAAGAGCTCGCGGCAGACGTTGACCTGCTGCGGCTGGTTGATGGGATCGGCGTCGAGGGTCTGTTCGAGCATGACGCTAGCGCCGGTGCCCGTCGTGCAGGTGAGGTTCTCGTCGATCGAGATGTTCGTGCCGAGCGCGCCGTTGTTCATCGTGAGCGCTTCGATCATCGCGGCCTGATGCACCGCGTCCTGCGCCTGGAAGAGCATTCCGATCGGAATACCGCGCTCGAGGAAGCAGGGGCTTTCGACCGGGCGGTACATCTGACCGCGGCAGCCGTATCCCTGCCACCGGAGCCCACCCCAGGTCACCGGAGCGAGATCGTAGTCTCGGGTCGCGTGGAACACGCCGAAGTTGTTCGCCGCGGCTGCTCCACCGATCTGCACGCTTCCGACTCGGCGGAAGTTGACGGGCAGGAAGATGGTGTTCGAACCCTTCGCGCGGTACGTCGCGTTCACGATCGCAACGAACTCGATGATTGCCACCTCGCTCGTGCCGGCCGCTTCCGCGTCCGCGAACGAACCGAAGTAGCTCACGTCGGCTGCCAACTCGTTGAGAACGAGCTCGCGCTGCGACGTCCGCCACTGGAATTGGTAGGCGTTGATGAAGTTCCAACCCGCGCGCCACACGTCGGCGCCCCAAGTGAAATCGGCCGGGCTGAACGTCTCGTCGTCCGCGTCGTCGCCGAGAGCGCCGTTGGTGAGGTCGTTCACCGTGAAGACGTCCGGGCTCGGAGGGGGAGCCGCGTCTTGGCTCGGAGCCACGAACGCGTTACCGATCGTCGAGAACGACATCGGCTCGTGGAAGACGTGGACGCCTACGCCCTGGGCGAGGATGTCGGTCTGGAGGATGCCGTTGATGAGGAACGTCGAGTCGATCGACGCCACACCGGCCGCGCTCGAACCGCCCGAGAGCAGGTTCACCACGTCGCCGAAGGTCGAGAGCGCCTCGGTCGCCGTGAGGGGAAGCGGGATCGTCCAAACGACCTCTTCGATGACCGGCACGTTGCCGAAGCTGCAACGAATGCACTTCTCGGCGAGACCGATTGCCCCTCGCTCCATTCCGGCGAGGCCCGCGCTCTTCGCGGCTTCGGCCGTTTCCGGCGTCATGCCGTAGCCGAAGGGAATGCGCTTGGTGCGGTCACGATTGTCGGCGTACCGCTTGGTGATCTTGCCCGTGATCTTCTGTCCATTGAACTCTTTTGCAGCCATGATTTTCTCCTGGGTTCCCTGCCGTTTCGTAGGTCAGCCGCAGGGGTTTTCTGACACCCCAACCCCGGGGCTCGAGGCCTACCGGGGCGGAGGTGAAGCGAGGTGTTCGCTTATTCGGCGGCCGCTTCTCCGGAGAGGAACGCGCTGTACCGAATTCCGGGAGTCGGCGCGTCGGCACAGCCGCACGATGCATCGTTCGGCTGCGGACCGGGGCCTGGACCCGGAGGCGGACCCGGTTCCCACGCTGCGGCGGTGCCGGCCATCGCCTGCGCTGCCGTGGGATAGTCGCGAAGACCGGTTCGGAGGGCGTCCGACGCGGTCGGCATCTCTGCCGTTCCGGACATCGCCTGAGCCGCGGTCGGCCGTTGGCGATCGTCGGCGCCCGAGAGCGCGCCTGCGCCGGATGCGGAGAGCGCCGACATCTTCTGCTCGATGTTGATTCGAGCGGAGATTTCGGCCGGGTATAGTCGAGCGAGCTTGCTCGACTGGAGCGCCGACGCCGACGTGTCCTTCGGCTTGAGAAGTCGTCCGATGACGAGGGTCGTGAAGAGCATCTTCAAGGTCGAGATGCCGGCGCCCAAAGCCAAACCTTCGAGGGCCACCTTCGCCGTCTTGTTCTTCACGAACGCCGCGCCGACAGCCGGCACGACCGGGGCCGCGACGCCCACCGCGATACGCTTCCAGTTCGGAGTCGCCGCGATGTTCATCGTGTTCGCGAGCATTCCGGTGCCGGAGCTCGTGAACTTGTCCTTCGGCGCCTCGGTGCCCGCAGGGTTGTACGTCGCCATAAGCCTGTCGAGAGCATCCGCTGCAAGGAAACCGACGGTGCCTGTGAAGGCAGCCATCGCCAGATTTCCGGCGCTCATGCTGCCGCTCGACGCGTACATGCGCCGGCTACGACGAGGAGCCGCGGCGTACGTCCGACGGCGGTTCGCGCGGACTGCGCGCCGACGCCGACGTGGTGTTGCCACGACCGTCTCACGCGCTCGACGCCGATGACTCCGGCGGCGCTTCTTGGCCCAGCCCTTCTTCGCTGCTCGGCGGTGCGCTTTCTTGTGGCCGTGCCACGCGCTCACTCGCCGACGCCTACGCCGCGGGGTTGCGACAACCGCTGCCGCACGCGCCCGACGAGCCCTGCGACGTCGCGGAGCTGCCGCTACTGCGTGAACCTTCCGTCGCCGACGCCGACGAGGAGTGGCGACCGCCGCTGCCGCGTGAACCTTCCGACGCCGATGCGAACGACGGGGACGGGAACGACGGGCGCGCTTGGACGCCTTCTTCTTGTGGCTGCGCTTGCGACGAGATTTGGCCATGGGCTTTTCTTTCTTCACCTTCGGGGACTGTGCGCGCTTCGTGCGCTTGCCGGATGTTGCCGGTTCAACACGACGCAATCGCCTCGCAGCGACCCTGGAGCGGGATTCGCTGAGCGCTGCGAGTCTGTCGTCGTAGAGACCCATTTCACGGCGGTGTCCCCAAAGAATCCGAGATCGAAGAAAGACCGGTCAACACATTGCGTGCTCTCGACAAGATCGAGAGTGTGATTACGTTCACCGATCGACCCGTCTTGCGAGCACGGACGCGACTCACAATCGAGCAGGAAATACGCCGCGCCGCGTACACCTACATCCCACGCGTATTACAGACGGAAAGTGCTCTGAAATTTTTTACTCAGAGATCGCGCCCTGTAGATCACACGAAGATCGTCCGTATAGCGCAGCGATCACTCAAGTGAGCGTCGGGTACCGGTAATCGATCCACGATCGTGGCGGAGACGGTTTCTTCGGAGCCCCGTCCCCTACGCCAAATGCGCCAGCGAGTCCCGCAGCTCGAAGCGCGTGGAGATCTGCCATTCCGAGAAAGTCTCCGTGGCCTTTTTCTTTCGCTTCGGCTCCGGGCTCTATCCACCACTCTTTGAGATGCGCAGCGATCTGACCAACGGGGTAGTCAGTAGTGCCGTCGAGCTTCACCCACTTACCAAGATCGTCTTTGAACGCACCGAACACGTGCGTCGGAACATCGGCTGGGGCACGACTGGAGCTCAAAATCACCATCGTCTCGATCCCGATCGACATGAGCAATGCGAGAATCGTGATCGTCGCATCATCACAGTCCCCTGCGAGAAGGCAGAGACCACCCGCATCATCAAGACAGAGAGTTTGAAGAGGCGTCGCCATCGTCTCGCCCATGACGGGGTCTTTGACGTAGGCAACGGTCGCTCGGAACTCGTCGAGAATCGCTTGCGCCTGCTGGCGCTTCGTGCCGGTCGCGACGTTGTGTTTTCGAATCGCCTTGATCGCCCATTCGCGTACGCGTGGGCTCATGCGATGCTTCCACGCGCGCTCGGCTACTTCCTTGCCCGAGAGTTTCGCGCCGGCCGCGCCAGCGGGATGTGGTCTGGCTTCCGTTTTCACACCGGCAACGGCTTTATCGGTAACCATGTTCGTACACTCGCCTGACTCGGGGACGTTTCTTCCAGTAGTAAATTCCGCCCCCGACGATGGCGATTGCCGCGGCCCAGCCGAACATGGCGCCTGCGGAGATCCCGCCTTTTTGCGCCTGGGTAGAGGCTACCGGCTGCGGCGGAACGACCACTTCAACAGGAGGGGGCTGCGGTGACGGAAGCGTCGGGAGAGGCCCCGCTCCTCCGTAGTATGACTGGAGCGCAAGGCGCGCGCTTCCGAGCGCCGTCGCGAGCGATTGACGGATATCGGCACGAGCTGAAGCGACCTCGGGTTGATTGCCGACGTTGATCGCGGCGTTCATGTCGAACGCTCGCTGCCGTGCGTATGCAAGCGCGGTGCGTGCATCGGTCGCGAACTTCACCGAGGCCGCCATGCCGGTGCGTCCGACCTCGTTCATAGCGAAGTCGACAGCATCGATCACCGTGCCGGCGGTTGCGGAGAACTCGCGGTCGCCCATCGTGTCTAAGAGACTCGTAGCGGTCGTCGCCGCATCGAGCGTGGGGAAGTCCCCGAGCGTGCCGGAGAGTCCGATACCTGCGGTACCGACCGGAGTCACGCCGTCGTAATGAGGAAGGAGCTCGAAGTACGACTTCGGAAGACGGTCGAGAGTCCCGTCGTTCCACTTCGTTGGGATGTTGAGAACCTCACCGACACAAAGAGGGTCCCGGAACGTGATGAAACCGTTCGGCATTCGTACCGCGGCACGGTGTGAATTGACATCCACAAGATCCCGGGCGCACTTCGGACAGCCCGCCATGTCGTCGCGCGCAGCAATCGACGCCGGGGTGTCTCCTGCCTGAACGACGTACTGGCGCACGCGATCAGTCTAAGCGGGATGACTAGGATCCGTCCAGGCTCAAGGCGCGATGAATGGCTGGTGAACGACGGGATCTCCGTCGCCAGATAGCTGAATTCCTTCGCTTTCGACGAAAAACTTGAGCGTTGGGTTCTTGAGAAGAGACTCGAACTTCACGGCGTTCTCGTATGCCTGCCGATCGTCCTTTGCGTCGATCTCGATGCTCATGAAGACGCGATAGCGCATGCTCAACCGCCTTGCTCCCACGCACGCTGGCCCGGAGGAGGTGCTTCCGTCTCTTGAATGGTGGGTGGCACGGCCTGAGGAGGAGGAGGGAGCCCCTGCTGCGGCGCCGGAGCTGGCGTCACGACTACCTGAGGCTGCGGAGGGGGAGGTTGCTGGTCTTCGTAGACGAATCTGTAACCCTCAGGAGGTTGTTGACCCGGCTGCACGTGTACCTGCTGCCCTGCATACGGTTGCTGAGGCGGTTGGGTCGGTGCCCGTGCTTGCTCCGCTTCTCGACGATTTTTTTCTTCGACCTTGTCGACGAGTTCGCCGAGCCACTTGAGCGCCTTCGGGGCGCTGACAGCGAGCGTTGCTCCCCACTGAATCTTGCCTTCGTCATCGTGGATGACGTCCATATCGCCAATCTTTTTCGTGCGAAGCCCGCTCTCGTCTTCTTGTGAGGTTGTCTCTGGCGCGTCATCGGGTTCGTGGGTGCTCCCGCCGCCACCGAAAACGCTCTGCACCTCGGACGCAAAGCTCCGCATCTGACGCATCTGCGTGAGCCCATCGCGCCACGCATCCATTTGTGAGCGTGGTTGCTGTGAGTCTTGCGGAGGGGGCTGATACTGTTGTCTCGGCTGAGGACGGTACGGCGGCTGCGGTCTTTCGTACCCGCCTCCAAGATCTCGGCGTTGGATCGGCTGAATCGTCCAACCAGTGTCCGTACGGAACACGAGCTCATGACCCGGAGGAGGTGTCACTGCCGGAGGCTGAGGCACTGCGGCTACGGCAGGTTGCTGCGGCACGAACTGCTGTTGCTGCGGAACCGGCGCTGGTTGTGGCGGTTGCTGCTGACCCGGAGGGCGCCACCCCATGCTTTCGAACCACTGCGCCATCTCGCGCATCTTGGCCATGTCCGTCCCGGGCGGTGGCGGCTGAGGCGCCGGAGCTTGCTGTTGCCCAGGAGGCTGAAAACCGAGGCCTAAGAAATAGTCTCGCCACGCGTTCAACTCGGCGAACTGATCTTTTGCCGGAGGAGGTGCAGGCTGCGGCGCCGGCTGAGCACCGTATTGAGGAGGCGCGCCATACGGAGGCTGCTGAGGCGGGTATCCCATGGGTTGATCTCTCAGGTGAGCTGGACGTGTGTCCGGAAGAACGATGCGGCCTGTCCCTTTGAATTGACCGTCGGGCGTGACGAACTGGATCTTGTACTCTGCCTCCGCGCTCTGTCCGTGGTAGCGAAGTAGTGTTTCGTACATGTCGTCGGCGTTGCGAGGCCGATTCTTGATGACGTACGAAACTTGGTCTCCGGTGAGCCGCTTCATGCGGATTGTGAGCGCGCTCGCTCCGTACGCTTTCACCAGACCGTCGTAGGACGTCATGATGTCGTCGCTGTTGAACGATACGTACTTCTCACCAGACTTTTTGCGCTTCACCGCGGCTCTGCGTCTGCTATTTTCGAGCGCACTCTCAGAGTCGATTGCGCCGACACGGCGAACGTTCTCCGTGGACGTGACGAGGTTTCCCTCTTCGTCCTCTGTCGCTCGTGCTCGTTGAACGACGTCTTCCTCGTCGTCCGCAAATGGCGTGACCAAATCAGGCTCGCGCGGCCGTCGTGTGCTTGCCATACCGTTGTTCAAGAGACTGCTGTCGGTTGACCGTTCGCAGCGGGCGGCGGTTCCTCTTCTGGCTCTTCTTCGTCATCGTCGTCGGGGTCGTCAAGCTTGGCTTCCTCCGCGATGGTCATTTCCGTGATGAAGACCTC
>Ga0075421_100001359_pt1 | contig 28474 bp, 21 predicted proteins | sample SoiMetdeltSBSDD5_FD_75292 | JGI IMG/M metagenome (GOLD analysis project Ga0075421, IMG submission 75292) | Bulk soil microbial communities from a Populus tree surrounding site in Tennessee, USA - Soil MetaG P. deltoides SBSDD5 | ecosystem: Environmental > Terrestrial > Soil > Tree plantation... | reverse complement strand
ACATAGTAATTGTTCAGAATATCCCCGTCCACACGCTTGACCTCCACGTGCGGGAACCCGGCCTCGTCCAGCATGCGCCGCGCCGTCTGCTCTCCCCAGACTGCCCCGAGCCCGGCCCCGTTGAGCGCGAGCGAGACGGTCATGCAATGCATGCAAGATATCATGTAGAGAAATTGCCCGAGCGGGTGGCCGACGTTCTCACCGACGTGACTCGAGGCGGCGATGTCGACCATGAGGAAGACGCCGTCATCCTTGAGCGCGCCGGCGATGGCGCGGAGCACGGCCGCGGGGTCGGCCTGGTCATGGATCGCGTCGAAGGCAGTGATCAGGTCGTAGTGCCCCGGCTCGCCGAGCCGCGACACGTCCCGGACTTCGAAGCGCGCGTTCGAGAGCCCCCAGCGCGCCGCTTCGGCACGCGCCGCGGCGATCCCCTCCTCCGAGAAGTCATAGCCGGTGAATCGGCTTTCGGGGAAGGCGCGCGCCATGAGGTTGACTGCATGGCCGCTGCCGGTGCCGATGTCGGCGACCTCGATGCCCGCCTCGAGCCGCTCGATCAACCCGGGGACGAGCGGCAGCGTGGAACCAGTGAGGGTCGCGTCGAAGGTCTGGCCGCTGGTCTCCGCCATGACCTGGTGGAAGCGGGGGTAGCACGAATACGGCACGCCGCCGCCGCCGCGGAAGCAGTTGATGACCTCCTGCTCGACGTTTCCGACCACCGGGATGAACTGCATCAAACTGGCCACGTTATGCGGTCCGGCTGCGCGTGTCACCGCCGCGGCGTGCTCGGCCGGCAGGCGGTAGGTCTCTCGCCCGGCATCGTACTCGACGATCCCGCCGGCGACCATCGCCCCGAGCCACTCGCGGACGTAGCGCTCGTTGAGCCCGGCCGCGCGCGCGATCTCCGCGCTTGTCGCCGCGGCCAGCCCGGCCAGCGTGTCGAAGAGCCCGGTCTGGTGGCCGATGCTCACCATCAGGGCGAGCGAGGCCTGGTTCAAAGTGGCGATCATCTGACCGGCGAAGGCCTCGGCCCGCGCCTCATCGAAGGTATTCGTTGTCTCTTGTGTCATGGTCTTCTCCTCTCTGAATCAGAGAACACGAATTGACCGGTGCCAATCTGTCGCATCTGTCCCGATCCGTGTTCTGTTCCGCAATCTGCCGGCCGACCCGCCGCTTGGAGGGTTGGCTACGGCGCCAGGGCGAAGCGCACACTACGCCGCGCGGTCTCGCTGATCGGAGCGCCGGCCGGATCGAGCGCCAGGACGCGCCAGCGCACGATGGCCTCCCCCGCCTTATCCTTTAACCAAGACGGGGCGCGATATCGGGTGACACCGGCCGGCGATAGTGCTGACAGGATCAGCTTTCCGGCCACGTCTTCCAGCTCCAGCCGATAAAAAGCCGTGCCGGCCATCTCCCTCCAGACGAAATCCACCGGCTCGCGGCGCGGCAGCGCCTTCCCCTCTTCCGGGAGCAGGAGCGCGAGGGTTGACGCCGCCGCGGGCGCCGCCGGCTGCGCGTTGGCGCCGCCACCGACCAGGTAGCGCAGGACGGGTAACGAGAACCCCGCGACCCCGCCGCTGTGGACCACGCCCGCGCCCGCGCCGACCGCCGCCAGGTCCGAATCGGCCTCCCGGTCGTCGGTCGCTTCAACGCGCAGCAGGATCAGGTACTGGCCTTCTCCCCGGCTCGGGATGCGCGCCGGGTCGGGGCCGGGGAGTGAGAACCTGCCGGTCGGAGGCAGGAAGACGTTGAAGCGACCGAGTTCGGCGTAGCGCCGCTGCAGGCCGCGCTCCTCGACGGGGAGCGTGGCTTCGGTCAAGAGGTCGCGCTCCTCGGGTGGCGCATCGCCGGGCTGGACGACCTCCCAGCGCCCTTTGAGCCGCCCCGTGCCGTTGTAGCTGATCTCGGCCTTGATCGGCGGCGGCGCCGCCCCCGAGCTGACGAAAGGGACGAGGGCCTCTCCGGCGAAGCTCAGCTTGACGTCGGTCAAGGCGAACGGGACGCGGGCCCCGCCCCCGGTCAACCGGCAGGTGACGTCGATGAATTGGTCGGGGCCGCCGGTCGTGCTGACGAAGCGCCGGACGTAGAAGAACCGCGACTCCTCGCCCGCTGCGGCGGCCTGATAAGCGCGCCGCGCGACCGACGTCGGGATTGACATGATGTCCGTGAAGGCGCCGTCGCCGCTTCGGCGGGACTGGTCATAGCGCGCCGGGAGCGAGCCGTAGACCGTGCCCGGCGCGCACTTCAGGCCGAGGTCCGGCGTGGCCGGGATGAGCGCGCCGCACCAGGTCGTCTCGGCCGGTCGGTAGGCGCCCAACGCGCCGAAGGTCAGAAAGACGGTCGTCGCCCCCTGGCTGTTGACGTTCACTCCCTTGGGGCTGACCTTGATCTCCTGCGCCAGGGCGGGCGCGGCGAGAAGGCAAATGGCCACCATCAATTTGGTCGTCATGACATCTCTCAAAGTTAGCCAGCCGGCTGCGGAGTGAAGCGATTGGTCGCCTCACTCCGCGGAGGCTTCAAAAAAAGATGAAGTTCAACCCCGTGTTGAACGTTTGGAGCCGGGTCAGCGTGTTGACGCCGAAGAGATCGTCCCGCGCGCGCGCCAGTCGATTCGCGTAGCGGAGGAAGAAAGTGGTCTGCACCTTCTTGAAGCGGTCCGCGCTCTCACCCCCGAAGCGCCAGGTCCACTGCAGATCCAGCTCCGTGTTGCGCCGGCGGCTCGTCTGCGCCGCGTCGCCGACTCCGGTGGTCGCGAGGTTCGCGCTCAGTAACGCGCCCCGCGACATCCGCCACGCGGCGCCGAAGCCGAAGCGGAGTGTCCGGTCGAGGCGCTCAGTCTCCCGATTGAGCGCGCTCTCGGCGCCGAGCTCGGCGTTGAGCTCGAGCGTCGTCAGAGGGTTCCAGCCGAGGATGACTTCGTGCACGGCGTTGCGCAGGTCGGCCCGCTCGCGCCCGGGCTGGCGGTTGTCCTGAGACGAATGGTTGAGCCGGTAGGCGAGCCGCCACCGCCCCGCCTGCCACTCGGAGACGAACGTGTTGACCAGATTCATCTGGTCCGGGATCGTGCTCGGGTCGATGAAGCCGCCGTCGACCGGGACTGACGTGGCGGCCTGCCGGACCCGGTCGAGCGTGTAGCCGACGCGCGGCCAGAGCGGCGACGGCTGCGCCGGGTTCCGGCTCAGCAGTGTCGCGAGCGGTGCGCTCACGGCGAAGGCATGGCGCCGCGTCAGCGTCTTGAGCACCGACGGGATGTCGGCCAGGTTATCGCCGAAGCGCGTGTAGGCGAAACTGAACGACGCCTCGCCGAGGGCCCCGAGAAGCTCCGCCTGGTCCTGCTGGCGGTCGGCCTGGGCGACGGCGCCGACGCTGCGGAAGAGCGGGTCCACGCGCTCGTGACGGAAATTGAGCGTCAGGCTGGCGCGCGCCGCGGGCGTCAGCGCGAAGTCCTTGAGCAGGTCGTAGCCCACGTCCAGGTAGCGCGCCCCGCGCGTCACGGGCGCGACCGGCACGACGCTCTCCCCCCGGTCGAGCAACGGGTCATCCGGGTTGGTAAACTTGCTCCGCGTCCAGCCCGCGTCGAGCCGCAGCCGGCCGGCCGGGTCCGAGGCCACGAGGCGGAGGGTCAGCCCCCGGCTCTGCTCGGCGTCGTTGACGTTCCCTTGATTGAAGCCGGGGCGCGGCCGCAGCCGCCCGTCCAGCACTCCCGCCTCGGCGCGCAGCCCGCCGCGCCGCTCGGGGAAGAATTCGAACCCGAGTGTGCCGCTCAAGACCTGGTGGCTCCGGTCGCCGACGCCGAAGAAATTGTCCCACCCGACGATGCTCGTGCCGCTCATCGCCGCCACGGCGAGGTCGGCGCGCGACGAGAGCGGGAAGCTGAGCGTCAGGCCGCGGCTCGTCAGGTTGTTGAGCAGGTGACGGTGCGCGCCGACCGTGGTGTGCCCCGCGAGCAGCGCCTGCTGACCGTGCCGGAACTGCATGAGGTAACTGGAGAGATCGAGGAGCGGCGCGCGGTCGCCGAGCTCGGCGAAGCGCAGCGCTTCCCGGCGAAAGCTCGACCCGACGGTCTCAGATTCGCCCTGCAGGCTGAAGCTGCCGCGCGCGACCTCGCCCTTCAAGCCCCCCTGGACAGTGAGGTCGGCGAACCGCGGCCGCTCCGGACGGTTGGAGGCGGGCGAGTGCGTCTCGGCGAACTGAGACTTGACCCCGAGGTTGAGCGCGGGGGCGAAATTCACTTTATCGAATCCGAACCGCCGCCGCGCTTCAGGCGGGGCCGCGGCCGCCGCCGCAACGCGCAGCGGGAGGCGCGCGACCTCGCGCCACTCATCGTCGGGCCCGACGAGATAGACGACCACCTGCGTCTCGCCCGCGGGCAGTGGCAGCGCCCCGGGCCCGTACCGCAGGCCGCCATCCGCGGCGGCGAAGAGGCCGGTCAAATCGGCGGTCCCGACGATGACTGCGAGCTTGCCCTCCGACTCGCGCAACGGCCGGTGGAGGCGCAACTCGATTGGCTCGTCGGGGGCGACCGACGCCTTCTCGGCGAAGTCGCCCGTGACCGTCAGATTCTGGGCCGGCAGACAGAGCGCCAGCCAGACGCCGAGTTGGAGCAACAGCAGTCGCATGGGTATCATCAGGTAAGCCGCGGGTGACACGGAGGCGGCCCCGTGCCACCCGCGGGGGCCTTATAGGGTCAGCGTCTTCCTGGCCACCACTTCTCTCAGTTTCCCGTTTCCGAAGATCTTGGCCTTGAGCGTGACCGTCGCCGTCGTCGGGAAGTCGGCAGTGAAAAGTCGGGCGCGCTTCTCGGCGTCGATGCCGAGCAGCCCGACGTGGACCTGGGTGAGCGACGGCTGAGGCGTCTGGAAGACCTGGCCTTTCGTCCCGTTGCCGGTGAGGTCGAGCGTAATCTCGTAGCCGTCGATCCGGGCATCGGGAGCGATCTTGTTGGCCTCCCATTTGACGAGCACCGTGATCGGCTTGTTCTTCGAGGGCTTGACCGTCATGTCGAGGACCTTGAGGGTCACCGTGCGGTGGTCGTGGACGACCGTCTGGGCCGCGGCCTCGGGCGTGATTTTGCCGACCCCGGCCGAGAGCAGCAGCGCCCCGGTCATGACGGCGGAAAGTGTTTGACGAATCATTGTTTTCTCCTTCTCCGCGAACAGTTGAGTGAGCCTCGGCCCGCGCCTACTCCCAGGCGGACCCGTCGAAATAACTCTGTGCCTTGCGCCAGACCTCGGCGCCGACCCGGCGCCCCATCGCCCGGCCCTGCAAATCCCCGTCGGCGAAGTGAATCCCGCCGTAGCGCCGCGACATCCCGGCCTCGTCGGCCGCCTCGGTGAAGGTCGCCCACGAGAGCCTCACGGGTGAGGCCGGCGTCAGCCCCGGCTCGATCCGCGACGAGCCGGCCAGCAGGGTCACCTCTCCGCCGAAGTGGTCGCCGCCCGTGAAGAGCCTGAGGACCTCGGCGCCCGCCGCGCTGAAGGTGCTGTGGCCCGAGACGAACTCGCCGAAGGGCGGCGTCGGGAAGTGAGCCGGCTGGTACGGGTGCCAGTCCTCGCCGAAGACGTAGTGCGCCCCGCGCCCCGGCCCCGCCCAGGCGAGCACGCGCTGCCCCTTGAAGAGGTAGCGGATGGCGGTGATCGGGCGCACGTAGTCGTAGGTCCGCTTGCACTCCCAGACCGCGATGCTCGCGTCGAGCATGGCGTTGGCGAGCGCGAAGAAGAGCTTGACGTCCTCCTCGAGCGCGTGGCCGTCGCGGCGCGAGACGAACTGCGCGTGAAGGCACCAGTGGCCGGGTGGCGTCTCGGTCGCCGGGCCGTCGGACCAGTACTCCGAGATCATCTTCTCGCGGTCCGAGAGCCGGGCGCTGAGCGTCAGTAACTCGAGCGCCTGCCGGCGGTAAGGCCAGCCGAATGCCCGATGCTCGTAGAACGCCGGCGCCGTCTCGGGCCGGAACTGCGAGGCCGAGGTGAGCGCGAAGGGCGTCACCCGGCCCCAGTGGGGCGCGAGAAACTTCTGGACCTGGCCGTTGGGCAGCCTCAGTGGCTGCCAGCGGTTCGGATCCCGGACCTCGTCCGGGGTGTTGGTCGGCTGGTAGTCATAGTCCGAGCCGTCAGCCCCGTCGTAGGCCCGGTAGGCGAGCACCGCCGCCGCCGCCAGATTGCCGACGCCCGCCGGCGTCGCCGGGTCGAATGAGTCGTTGCCCGGGTCATAGCCGAGCCCGAGCATGAGTTCGTCGAACCGCCCCGCTTCCGAAGGGAACAGGCCGAGCAGCGCGCGGTAGGCGGCTTGACTCACGGCGCGCTCCTGATTCGCCGGCGTGCGCTCCGCGGCCGGGCGGCGCAGCGCGTGGCCGAGCCGCGGGGCGGCGGCGACCGGGTCGTAGGCGGCCCAGGCGGCATACATGCAGGTGTGTGTCACGGCGAGCGCCCGCGCGACCATCGGCGGGGCCATCCGCGTTTGGCGCACGGCCTTGAGGGCGGCGGCGTTCCACTTCACCGCCACACTCTCCTCCGCGCGGGCGGCCTGCTGCACGAGACCAAGGCAGAGCACGACGAGGACAAGTCTGAATCTGATTGACACCATAATTGATTCAACAGGCCACGATCCGTGGCCTATTTCCCTTTCTTCAGCTTAAAGGTGAACCGGAGGTTGAAGAGGCCGGTGCGGTTGGTGCCGAAGGCCTCCTCGACGACCTCGCCGGTGGCCCCGGCGAAGCGCCCGGTGCCGCCGACGACCGCCCGGGTGACTCTCATCCCGCCCTCCGGCCCGTCGCTCGTCAGCGAATCCTCGCCCCCGAAGTAGTAAGTCTGGGTCGAGGTCGTGTGCGGCTTCGCCCCGGCCACCAGTTCCGGGAAATCGAAGTTGAAAGTGCCGCGGCAGGTCCAATCGCCGATGCTCCCCGGCGAATCCGGGTCGAAGGTCCCCGCCTCGGTCTCGCTGCCCCCGGCCGGAATGAAGTTCCCCGGGAAGATCTTCCCGTGGACGATAAAATTGTCGCCGCGCAGGGCGTTGATGAGCGGCAGGCCGCGGTTGACCTTGAAGGTCCGCGCGTCGCAGGCGATGTCCACGGTGAAGGTTTGGTCGCGGCGGTCGATGACCTCGGTGATGTCACGCGCCTCGGCCGCCGGCACGAGGCCCCTGGGGTGGGCCACGAGCGCCACCGCGCCCAGGACACCGGCGAGCAGTGCCGCCGTTAATGAACCCCATCGTCGTTGCATGAGTTAAGCTCCTTCAGTTCGTGGGGGCGCCCGCGGGCGCCCCCGATTTCTCCTTCCCCTTCCGGGGCGATTGTCGGCCCGGATTCTTGGGCTATAATGGGCGCCGCCGTTGAGCCCGGCTTTGCGATCGCGCCCCTTCACTGCACGAGACCATACCCAGTGTGTGGTGCCGAAATCTTCAGGCGGCGCTCAAAGAGTTCTCAATTTATTCTCAAACCGCGGTGGGCCAACAGATACACCACTTCTACGAGTTCGACCGTATCCGCCTCGACGCCGGAAAGGGCCGGCTGCTGCGCGGCGACGAGGTCGTCCCGTTAACGCAGATAGGTCAGAGGTGAAGCCAGTGAACCCAACGGGGGATGAAGCAGGGATGTCTCCGGTGCCGCGGCTGCCCGGCACCGCCAACCAGGACCTGGTCAGCCAGAGGATCGGCGCCTATTGCCTGACCCGCCTCATCGGTCACGGCGGCATGGGAATGGTCTATGCGGCGGTGCGCGACGATGACCAATACTACAAGCAGGTCGCACTCAAGGTCGTCAAGCGGGGTCCGGATTCGGATCTCGTGCTCGGCCGGTTCCGGCATGAGCGGCAGATCCTGGCCAGATTGGACCACCCGTACGTCGCCCGCCTGGTCGACGGTGGCACCACCGAAGACGGGCTCCCGTACTTCGTCATGGAGTACGTCGAAGGGGAGGCGATCACCCGCTACTGCGAGACGGCTAAGCTCACCATCCGGGAGCGGTTGAAGTTATTTCGCGCTGTCTGCGAGGCGGTGCAGTACGCGCATCAGAACCTCGTCATCCACCGCGACCTCAAGCCGGGCAACATCCTCGTGACGAAAGACGGGGTGCCGAAGCTCCTCGATTTCGGCATCGCCAAGTTTCTCGACCCTGATCTGCCGCCGGGGGCGCCGCCCCGAACCGCGACGGTGATGCGGATGATGACGCCGGGTTACGCCAGCCCGGAGCAGGCGCTCGGCTTGACCGTCACGACCGCCACCGACGTCTATTCGCTGGGCGCGGTGCTCTACGAAATGTTGACGGGCGAGCGCGCGCGCCGCTTCAAGAACTCCTCGCCGTCGGAGATCGAGCGGGTGATCTGCGAGGTGGAAACCGAGAAGCCGAGCGCGGCGGTGGCCCGGAACCCGGAAGCGCCGGCCAGACTGCGCCGACAATTGGCGGGGGACCTTGATAGTGTCGTCCTCATGGCGATGCGCAAAGAGCCGGGACGCCGCTACCGTTCAGTCGAGCAATTCTCGGAAGACATCGGCCGCCACCTTGAAGGCCGCCCCGTCCTCGCGCGCCAGGGCGCGCTCGCCTACCGCGCGGGCAAGTCCATCCGCCGCCACAAGCTGGCTCTGGCCGCCGCCGCGCTGGTCATGCTGAGCCTGGGCGGCGGCATGGTAGCGACGGCGTATCAAGCGCGTCGGGCGGGGCGGCGCTTCGCACAGGTGCGCAAGATGGCCAACACCTTCCTCTTCGACTTCCACGACAAGGTCCTTGCCCTGCCCGGCTCGACCGAGGCGCGGGAGATGGTGGTCAAGACGGCGCTCGAGTACCTCGACAACCTGGCGCAGGAGGCCGGGGGTGACCCCTCGCTCAAGTCGGAGTTGGCGCAGGCGTACCTCAGAGTGGGTGACGTCCAGGGCAACCAGCGGTCGGCCAACCTGGGTCACCCGGGGGCCGCGCGGGAGAGTTACCGCAAGGCGTTGACGCTGGCGCAAGCGCTCGCGGCGCGCGGCGGCGACGACCCTCAAGACCTCTGGATCCTAACCCGCAGTTACATCAGGCTCGGCGACCATCAAGTCTTGACCGGTGATATGGCCGGCGGCGTCGAGCTGTTACGCCAAGGCCTGCGCACAGCTGAGGCGGTCTACACGCGCCACCCAGGGGAGGAACGGTACCTGGTGGAATTGATCGGAGGGCATGAGCGGCTGGGCGACGCGGAGTTAAGTGCGAGCGATGGCGCCAGCGCCCTGCGCAGTTACCGGCGCGTCCTGCAATTGTGCGAGCGGCGGGCCGTTCAGTTCCCGAGTGACCAGGCGCAACACACCCTGGCGCTGAGCCATTCGCGGCTGGGCGACGCCCTGGCGGCACAAGGCGATCTAATTGCCACGATGGAGAGTTACCACCAATCATTGACGATTCGTAAGGCGCTCGCCCGGAGCCAACCGTCAAACCCGATCTACCGCCGAGAGCTGAAGACGGTTTATAACTGGATGGGGAATTATTCGGGCCACCCGATGTTCATCAACCTGGGGGACCAGGCAACCGCTCTGGACTATTACCGTCAAGGCTTGGTCATTTCCGAAGAATTGGCCGCGGCAGACCCGAAGAACGCCTTCGCCCGCCTCGACCTAGCCATCAGTTATGGAAAGATGGGCGACATCGTCTCTGATGCCGATCCGAAACAGGGGGCAGAATTCTACCGCAAAGCCTTAACCCTCACCCGCGGCTTACTGGAACTCAGGCCCGGAGAATTCGGATACCTGCGCCGGCAGGCGGGCTTCCTCAGAAATTTGGCCACCCCATTAGGTAAATTGGGTGACCGCCGGGGCTCTCTCCAGAGCCTTCGCCTCGCGCTGGAGACGCTGCAAATACTGTCCGTCAAGAACCCTACGAGCGCCGAGGTCCGCGCCGACCTGTATACCACCCTGAACGCTCTGGGCGACCTGGCACTGGAGACGAGGGATTTCGGCGGCGCCTCGGAGAATTACCGCCAAGCGCTCGCCATCGCCGAGACCTCATCAGCAGCCAACCCCTCGGATTTGCACGCGCTGTGGCGTCTAGCCGACTCTTACTCCCGCTTCGGCGCGCTCGACGCGGCGCGCGCCTCCGAGCCCGGCGGCCCGGCCGCCGGGCGGGTCGCGAGATGGCGTGAGGCGCGGGCCTGGTATCAAAAGAGCCTCGACGTCTGGGACCGGTGGTATCAACACGGGGCTTCGAGCGCCTTTAACACCAGCCGCCGCGACCGGGCCGCGCGCGCCCTCGCCCAGTGCGGCCAGGCGCTGGCCAAGTTAAATCGAAGCGCCACACCTTGAGACAAACGCGCGACCAACCCTACCCGTCCCGTCAGCGCCCGGGCGGCGCGGCGAGCGTCATGCGTCGCCAGGGGGACTCGCCGGCCTGCGCGCCGCGCTGATCAAACATGAGCACCCGCCAGCGGAGTTGGCCCGTCCCGCCGAACTCCGGCAGCCATGGCGGCAGGCGGTACGAGCTATTGCCGCCGCGCCGCAGCGCCGAGAGGACCGGCTTCCCGTTCTCGTCGCAGATTTCCAGCCGGTAAAGGGCGGCCTCCGGGGACTTATTCCAGGTGAAGAGGATCGGTTGGTCGCGCGCGATGACGGCGTCCGCGGCCGGCGTCAGTGACGCCGAGCCCCCCCAGGCAGAAGCCCGGGCCGGACCAGGTGAAGCGCCGGGGGCGCCCCCCGCCCCGCCGACGAAGTAGCGCAGGGTCGGCAAGGGGAAGCCTGCCACCGCGCCGCTCTGGATGAAGCCAGGCCCCGCACCGACCGCCGCCAGATTCGTTCCGCCGTCCTGGTCATCGTTCACCTCCACGCGCAGCAGCACCTGGTAGGTGCCCTCGACATGGGTCGGCAAACGCGAGGCGTCGGGGCCGGGCAGCGTGTATTTGCCGGTCGGCGGCAAAAAAACGTTGAAGCGTTGAAGTTGTGTGTAGCGGCGTTGCCGTCCCCGGCGCTCTGCCGGGAGCGTGGCTTCGGTCAACAAATCATGCTCGGTCGGCAACTCGTCACCCGGCATGACGACCTCCCACACGCCGGCCAACCGCCCCGAGCCGTTGTAGGCGATCTCCGCCTTAACCGGCGGCAGTCTTTCGCCCGGGTTGGTCAGCACCAGCGGCAGATCGTCGCCGAAGGCCAGCCTGACGCCCGTCAGTGCGAAGGGCACGCCGACGCCGCCGCCCGCCATGCGGCAGGTGACGAAGACATATTCGTCGGGCCCGCCGCCCGAGCTGACGAAGCGCCGCACATAATAGAAGGACGACTTCACCCCGTCCTGCGCGTCCTGATACGCGCGACGCGCCACCGAAGGCGGGATCGACATGACGTCGGTCAAGGCCGCCCGCCCGCTCGGCGTGGACAGGTCGTAGCGCTCCGGCAGCGAGCCGTAGACCGTCGTCGGGTCGCACTTGAAGCCGACTCCCGGGCCGGCCGGGATGAGCTCGCCGCACCACGTGGCCTCCGCCGGGCGGCGGTCGCCGAGCCCCCCGAACGTGAGGAACACCGTGGTCGCGCCGTCCGCGTTGACGTTGACGCCGTTCGGGCTGACCTGGATTGACCCCTGATTCTTTTGCGCGGGCGCATCCGCCGCGCAGAGCATCAAGAGCAAGACGATCATCAGCAGTCTATTCATTCCCACCCCTCACCTAAGTAGTCGGCGCCCCCCGCCCGCTCCCCCGGCCCCCGCCTAAAAGAGAGTGAAAGTCAGACCGGCACTGAGGGTGCTGGTTCGGTTGAAGCCGTCGAGCCTTTGCAGTTCGTTCCGTGATCGCGCGAACCGGTGCGCGCCCCGGACGTGGAACTGCCCTTGGAGCTTCGGACGGAACTTCGCGGCCCGTTCCTGCTCAGCTTGAGCCTGGCCCATGAAGCGCCATGACCATTGCAGGTCGAACTGCGTATTCCGGTTCGAGCTCGTAAGCGATAGGTCGCCGAGTGAGCGCGCCCCCGTGCTGGAAAGGTTCGCGCCCACGGTCATGCGGCCGGTCGGACGCCAGTTGGCGAAGAGGCCGAAGCGTAAGGTGCCGTCGGCGCGCCGCGCGTCTTTATTCAAGTTGGTGTCCAGGCTCAGCACCCGCTCCACATTCAGGTCGAAGCTCACGTCGAAGCCCGAGTGCGGGGCGAACCCAAGCGTCAGGCCGTGAACCATGTTCCTGAGCTTGGCGCCCCCGCGATTGCCCCCGAGGTTGTCTTGCGCGGTGTAGGTGAGCCGATAGCTGTAACGCCAGCGCTGGGTCTGCCACTCCGCGGTGAGCAGGTGGTTGGCCGCGACCTGGTCGGGGACTTGCGCCTCCTTGAAGTCCGAATTCTCCGGGACGCCCGCGCCGAATTGGTGCGTCCGGTCGTAACTGTACGAAAGCGAAGGCAGCCACGCCGGCGGCCGGGAGGACGACCCGCGCTGGCCGAAGAACGTGGCCAGGGGCACGCCGATCATCAAACCGTGTTGTCGCGTCAACGTCTTGAGGATCGACGGGACATCATCCAGGTTGTCGTTGAACCGCGCGTGCGAGTAGGCGGCGGTGACCGCGCCAAGTTTCGCCACGAGCCCGGCCCGGTTGAGTAGCTTATTCGCCCGGACGGCGGCCGGGACACTGCGGAACCAAGGGTCAACGCGCTCGTGCTGGTAATTCACCTGCAGGCTGGCCTTGGTCGTCCCGGTGAGCGGCACCTCCCGCAGAATCTGGTAGCCGGCATCCAGGTAGTAGGCGTTGCTCGTCACCGGGCGTACGCTCACGGCGCTCCGCTGCGGGTCCAACAGGGGGTCATGCGGGTTAGCCGATAGGCTGCGCGAGAACCCGGCGTCGAGCTGGAGCCGCTGCTCCTTGTCACTCGCGCTCACGCGCAGCGCCGCCCCCCGGCTCTTCTCGGCATCGTTGATCAGATTTTGATTGAACCCGCTCTCCGGCAGCAGCGAGCCGGTCAGGACAGACGCCTCCACCCGCAGGCCGCCCGGGCGGTCGGCGAGCACCTCGTAGCCGATCGTCCCGCTCACCACCTGGTGGTCACGCCGACCGAGGCCGAAGAAGTTACCCCAACCGACAATGTTCGTGCCGTTCAGCGCCGCCACCGAGACGTCCGCGCGCTTGCCGAGCGGCAGCGACAAGGACAGCCCGCGACTCGTGAATCTGTCGATCAGGTGCCGGTGCGAACCGTAGGAGATGCCGCCGGCGTTGAGGCCGACGGGGCCGAGCTTGAACTGCATGAGGTAGCCCGCGAGGTCAATTCGCGGGGCCTGATCGCCCAGGGTGCTGTACCTCAGCGCCTCCGGCCGGTAACTCGAGCCGACCACGTCGAACTGGTTCTGCAGGCCGAATGGACCAGACGCGGCCAGCGACCTGAGACTCCCCCGCAGGGCAAGGTCGGTGAACGTCGCGCGCCCGGGGCGGGCCGACGCCGGGGCGAACGAGACGGCAGGCTGGGACTGCGCGCTGACCGAGAGCGAAGGCATCAGCGAGAAGCCCTCTCTGCCGGCCGCAGCCTCGGGCGGTTGCCCGGTGGCGGGGGCCTGCTCCCGGGGCTGCGGGCCGGCCTGCGACCGCGACCGTGCGAGGGTCTCCGCCTGAGTTTTCGCCACCCGGAAGGAGATCTGCGCGATCTGCTTCCACCCCTGGCCGGGCGAGTCGAGGTAGACCGTCACCTTCGTCTCGCCGACGGGCAGAGGCAGCGGCCGGGGGTGGTACTTGAGGGTCACGGGGTCGGACGCCTCGACCAAGTCGGTGACATCGGTCGCCGCGATGAAGATCGCGAGCCCGCCCTCGGCCGGGAGCAGAGGGCGGCTCAGGCGCAGTTCCAGCGGCGCCTCGGGTGACAGCGTCTGGCCGGCGAAAACCGCGCTGACCGTCAGCGGCTGGGTGCTTGAGGCCGCCCGGGCTTGGGTGACACCCCGGGCCGCGGGGCCGCTCAGCGCGACCGACAGCGCTAGGCCGAGCCTTACCGTCAGGAGCTTGAGCGCGAGTCGCTTGACTCTCGGCATCTTCATCCTCGCCGTTTCTTGCCGCCGTGCGGCCAGGCCGGCGACGGGCGCACGCGCCGCCGGCGTGAGACCTCTTTCGCGGCGGACGCCGGGTGGGCCAGTGAACGTAATGCCGGCCCCGGGACGATTGCTGGTTTGAATTCGGCGGCGATTGTTGCCGGGCCGAGGGCGTCGGCGCCTTCGCGGCAGGGCGCTGCCAGAGGTTGCTTGATTCGGGGCGGCCCGGGATGTAGCGGCGAGTGGTTACCGCATCGGCCGCGATTGATTGCGTCGCGACGCCGGCCGCGGGGGTTCGAAGACCCGTTTCCGGAACCCTGACGGGCTAAGGATCACAGTCCACCGAACCCTGCGGCCTAGCGCGGCCGACCTCCACTACTTCTTAAAGAAGACCGCGTTGCACGTGGGCGCCGGCCCCGGGGGCGCGTACAGATCCGCCGTGGCGCCATTCGCCAGGTCTGCGTCCAGCGCCCGCTGAGCCGTGCCGTTGGACGTTGAGAGGAAGATCTTCGTTAGCTTGGGGATCGGGCTCCCCGTTTCATTCTTTACTCTGACTGTAGAGACGACATCGCCGCCGTAGACTCCCTTGCACGGAAGCTTGATCATGGTGCCGAGGTCGAAATTGATGTCCGGCCCGGGGGCGGGCTTGGCCGCCGTCGCGAGCGAGAGCGCCAGGATGAACGTCAGACCGCTGACCGAGAGAAACAATTTGCTTTTCATCGTCCTTCTCCTTGATGAGAGTGTGCAGTGGTAAAAGAGCCTGGAACGTCTTCGGGCCGGCGCGGGCGGAGCCAGCATTGACTCCCACCTCGCGCCGCCCGAGCGGCCCTTGCCGCTCATCCCGACAGGCGATTTCAGCGGCGCGAATCGATCAAGGTCGGGATAATTATTTCGGACCGCCGGCGGGCGAGCGCGGTCTGCTTTGGTTACTCATTCCGCACTTGACAGGTCGCCCTCAGTAACTACAGAATTCCGCCTGATCGAGCACGTCACGACCCGATTTCTGTTTACCTCGGATCGGAGAGCCAGTTTACCTCTGGAGTCGGGGACTCATGCAGACACGGCCAACGAACGACGTCACGCAACTGCTCCTAGATTGGGGCAAAGGCGATCGGGCCGCGCTCGAGCAACTCCTGCCGGTGATCTACCAGGAACTCCATAAAATTGCCCGCGGCTACTTCCAAGGCGAGCGCCCGGGCCACACCCTGCAACCCACCGCGCTCATCCACGAGGCCTACATGCGGCTGCTGGGCCAGGACCTCCCGGAGTGGAAGAACCGCCATCATTTTTTCGGCGTCGCCGCCCTACTCATGCGTCAAATCCTCGTCGAGCACGCCCGCGGCCGCCACGCCGCCAAGCGCGGTGGCGGGGCGCAGCAGGTCTCGCTCGATGACGCGACGATTTTCTCCGAGGGGAGGACGGCCGACCTGGTGGCGCTCGACGACGCGCTCACAGCCCTGGCGGCCCTCGACGAGCGGAAGTGCCGCGTGATTGAGCTGCGCTTCTTCGGCGGGTTGAGCGTCGAGGAGACGGCTGAGGTCTTGGGCATCTCGGTCGCCACCGTCGGCCGCGAACAGCGCCTGGCCCAGGCTTGGTTACACCGCGAGGTGGAGAAGTAGACCGCGATCGCGGGTCAGAGGCGGCGAATCAACGTCGGCCAGTGACGACATGGATCAAGCGCGCTGGCGGCAGGTCGAAGAGATTTTCCTGGCGGCGGCCGAGCGGGCGCCGGCCGAGCGCGAAGCTTTGCTGAGGCTGGCCTGCGGTGGCGACGGTGAACTGCGCGCCGAGGTTGAGTCGCTGCTCGCGCACGAGGCCGGGGCGACCTTCATCCAGCATGCCGTCGCGGGCGAGGCCCGGCTGCTCGAGCGCGAGGCCGGCGAGGGGCCGGTCGGGCAGCGGATCGGGCCTTACCGTCTGACCGCCCTCGTCGGGCACGGCGGCATGGGGACGGTCTACGCGGCCGTGCGCGACGACGACCAGTACCACCAGCAGGTCGCCCTCAAGCTCGTCAGGCGCGGCCTGGACACCGAGCACCTCCTCGGCCGCTTCCGGCACGAGCGCCAAATCCTGGCCACGCTCGAACACCCCAACATCGCCCGGCTACTCGACGGCGGAACGACGCGGGACGGGCTCCCCTACCTGGTCATGGAGTACGTCGAAGGCGAGCCGATCACCAGCTACTGCGAAGCCCGCCGGCTCCCGGTCCGGGGGCGGCTGGAGCTGTTCCGGCAGGTCTGCGGGGCGGTACACTACGCGCACCAGAGCCTGGTGGTGCACCGCGACCTCAAGCCCGGTAACATCCTGGTGGGCCGCCAGGGGGTGGTCAAGCTGCTCGACTTCGGCATCGCCAAGCTGCTCGAGCCCGGGCCCTCGCCAGAGGCGATGATCCAGACCGATACCGGACTGCGGCTGATGACGCCGGAATACGCCAGCCCCGAGCAGGTGCGGGGCGAGCCGGTGACCACGGCGAGCGACATCTACAGCCTCGGGGCGGTGCTCTACGAGCTGCTCGTCGGCGAGCGGCCGCACCGGCTCAAGAGCTACACGCCGTCGGAGATCGAGCGGGCGGTCTGCCAGGCGGAGCCGGAGAGGCCGAGTGCGGCGGCGGGGCGCGGGGCCGGGGCGCGGTCCAAGCTGCGCAAGCAGCTGGAGGGGGACCTGGACACGATCGTGCTCAAAGCGCTGCGCAAGGAGCCGGAGCGGCGTTACAGTTCGGCCGAGCAGCTGTCGGAGGACATCGGGCGGCACCTGAGCGGGCTGCCGGTGCAGGCGCGCAAGGACACGGCGGGCTACCGCGTGGGGAAGTTCGTGCGGCGGCACAAGCTGGGGGTGGCGGCGGGTTTGCTGGTCGTCATGAGTCTCGTCGGAGGGACCATCGCGGCGAGACACCAGGGACGCCGCGCGGAGCGGCGCTTCGGGCAGGTGCGCAAGCTGGCCAACACCTTCCTCTTCGACTTCCACGACAAAATCCGCGACCTGCCGGGCTCGACCGAGGCGCGGGAGATGGTGGTCAAGACGGCGCTCGAGTACCTCGACAACCTGGGGCAAGAGGCCGGGGGCGACCCCTCGCTCCAGTTGGAGTTGGCGGAGGCCTACCAGAGGGTCGGTGAGGTACAGGGCGACACGAGGTCCCCCAGCCTGGGTCATGCCGAGGCGGCGATGCAGAGCTATCGCAAAGCATTGGGCCTGTTGCAAGGGCTGGCGGCGAGAGACGGCGCCAACCTCGACGTCCTCCGGTCACTCATCAGGTGTCACTACGAGATCGGCGACCTTCAAGCGCAAGCCGGCGATACCGCCGGCGGGATCGAAGCCGTGCGGCAGGGCTTACGCGTGGCGGAGACCGTGGACGCGCGACACACCGGGGACGAACGGGACCTGACCTCCCTGATCAAAGGTTACGAACTCCTGGGCGACTGGCAGCTGAGCAGCCGGGATGCCGCCGCGTTGGACAGTTACCGGCGGACCCTTGAGTTATGCGAGCGCCGGTTGGCCGCCTACCCGAGCGACGTGAACCAACACGGCTTGGCTCTGACCCAGGCCCGCGTCGGTGACGCCCTGGCCGAGCGGGGGGATCTGCCCGGCACCATGGAGAGCTACCGCCAGTCCCTGGCGATTCGCGAAGCGCTCGGCAGGAACTATCCGTCGAATTCGAGGTATCGCAGAGAGTTGATGGTCGTTTACAACTGGATGGGGAATTTTTCGGGCGGCTCGGCCAACATCAACCTGGGTGATAAGACAGCCGCCCTCGGCTATTACCGTCAGGGATTGATCATTGCCGAGGATCTGGCGGCGGCCGACCCGAAGAACGCCCTGGCCCGCCTCGACTTGGCCAGCAGTTACGGGAAGATGGGAGACGCCCTGTCGGAGGCCGACCCGGCCCGGAGCGCCGAATTCTACCGCAAGGCGCTCTCCGTCATCCGCGACCTGTCAGAGAGCGCGCCCGGCGAGTTCCGGTACCGCCGCTGGTACGTGCGCCTGCTCAGGGGGTCGGCCGCGCCGCTGCTCAAGCTAGGCGACCACCAGGGCGCCCGCCGGCAGATGCGCCAGTCACTGGAGACGCTGCAACCATTGTCGGACAAGCACCCGACCAACGCCGAGGTCCGGGCCGAGCTACACGCCACCTACCGCGGGCTCGGCGAGGTCATGTTGACCACAGGAGAGTTCACTGCCTCCGCAGATAATTACCGCCGGGCGCTCGAGATCGCCGAGGATTTTTCCGCGTCTCACCCTTCGGACTTATACTGGCTGTGGCGCCTGGCCGACTCTTACGCCGGCTTCGGCCGGCTCCACGCCACCCTGGCCGGCAATCCCGCGACCCCCACCGCCCGGCGTATCGAAGGCTGGCGTGAAGCGCGGGCCTGGTATCAAAAGACTCTGGCGGTGTGGGACAAATGGAGCCGGCAGTTTGTCTCCAGCGTCTTCAACACCAGCAGGCGTGGCCGGGCCGCCCGCGCCCTCGCCGCCTGCGATGCCGTACTGGCTCACCTGGAGAACAATGGAAGGCCGTTTTCGCCGCCCCCCCCCTTGATCTCGCCGGACCTTTAGCGCAAACTTAGCCGCTTATTTTCTTCCCCAGCCGCTCGGAGACGGGCGGCGCCATCCGGAAGGTCAAAATTATGAACTTAATGCACTTTTTTAACCTCTTCTCGGGTGACCTGGGGATCGACCTGGGCACTGCCAACACACTGATCTATGCCCGCGGGCGCGGGATCGTTCTCAACGAGCCGTCAATCGTCGCGATCAACCAGCGGACGGGCAAGGTCATTGCGGTCGGCCTCGAGGCCAGGGAGATGATCGGCCGCACCCCGACCAAGATTACCGCCGTCGAGCCGCTCCGGGACGGGGTCATCGCCGACCTCAACCTGTGCGAGAAGATGCTCCAGCATTTCATCCGCAAGGCGCTCAGCGGGCGGTCCCGGGTCAGCCCGCGGATCGTCATCGGCGTCCCCGGCGACACCAACCAGATCGAGCGCCAGGCCGTGATCGACGCCGCCTACCGCGCCCGGGCGAGCAGGGTTTACCTCGTCCGCGAGGCGATGGCGGCGGCCCTTGGGGCGGGACTGCAGATCGAGGAGCCGCGCGCCAATATGGTGGTCGACGTCGGCTGCGGGACGACCGACATCGCCGTCATCTCGCTCTCAGGGATCGTCTTCTCGCGCGAGGTCCGGGTCGCCAGCAACCAGCTCGACGAGGCGATCATGGACCACCTCAAGCGCGAACATGACTTCCTCGTCGGGCGGCTCACGGCCGAGCAGATCAAGATCGAGCTCGGCTCGGCGGCCCCGCCCCCCGAGCCGCTCTCGATGACCGTCCGCGGGCGGAGCCGCCTCGGTGGGCTGCCCAAGACGGTGACGATCGACGACGGCGAGGTGCGCCGGGCGATCTCAAAGGTGGTCGACATCATCGTCGGGGCGGTGCGCGAGGCGCTGGCCTACATCCCTCCCGAACTCTCGGCCGACATCATCGAGCGTGGGATCGTCCTCACCGGCGGCGGCGCGCTGCTCCGTGGGCTCGACCAGCGCCTCACCGAAGAGACCGGCATCCCCGTGGTCACCGACGAGAATCCCCTCTCCTCGGTCGCGCTCGGCACCGGCAAGCTGCTCGGCGACGCTGCGCTGCTCAGCCGGCTGACCTGGGAGAACACTCTCGCACGGGCCGCCCACTAGCACGCTTGACCGCCCGGCGGACATCGCCTAAGCTCGCCTCGGGTCCATTTTGACTTCGAGGTCGAGGTGAAATTCTTCCGGCTGGTCTGGCGAAACGCGTTGCGCAACAAGCGCCGCTCGTTACTCACGGTGACGAGCCTCGCGCTCTCGCTCTTCCTCCTGACGACCTTGCTCACAGTGGTCACCGAGCTGGAGCGCCCGCCGGACTCGCAGGAGGCGATGCTGCGCCTGGTGGTGCGCAACGCCGTCTCGCTCGGGACGCCGCTGCCGGTCGCCTACCAGCAGCAGATCGAGCAGGTGCCGGGCGTCGCCCTGACGACACGGATGCAGTGGTTCGGCGGCGTCTATGTCGACGAGGCGAACTTCTTCGCCCAGTTCGGGTGCGAGCCGGTCAAGCTCGCGCGCATGTACCCCGAGTATAAAATTGACCCGGCTCAGCTCGACGCCTTCGTTCGCGACCGCACGGGCGCGCTCGCGGGGCGGGTGCTGGCCGAGCGCTTCGGGTGGCGGGTCGGAGACCGGATCACGATCCAGGGGCGCATTTTCCCGGTCGACCTACAACTCACCATCCGCGGCATCTACGACGCGCCCGACGCCTCGGCGGTCTTCTTCGACCAGCAGTACCTCGACGAGGGCCTCAAGGCGCTTGACCGCGACGGCGAGATCGGGACCTTTTTCGTCAAGGCGCGGGCGCCCGAGGACGTGCCGCGGATCATGGACGCGGTCGACGCCAGATTCCGCAACTCTTTGGCGCAGACCAAGACCGAGACCGAGCAGGCCTTCCAGCTGAGCTTCGTCTCGATGCTCGGCAACATCAAGACCCTGATCATCTCCATCTCGTCGGTCATCGTCTTCACCATCCTGCTGGTGGTCGCCAACACGGTCGGGATGTCGATCCGCGAGCGGACGACCGAGATCGCCGTGCTCAAGACCATGGGCTTCCGCCGCCGGCTGGTCCTCGGGCTGCTCGTCTCGGAGTCGGTCTGCCTCGGGCTGCTCGCCTGGCTTGTCGGGTCGGTCGGGGCGCGGCTGCTCTACGGGGGGATCGACTTCGCGAAGCTCAACTTCCCTTTCATCCGGCAGTTGGAGGTGACGCCGCAGAGCCTCGCGGTCGGCTTCGGCGTCGCCATGCTGATCGCCGTGGCGAGCACCTTCGTGCCCGCCTATCGGGCCGCGCGCATGACGATCGCCGCGGCCCTCCGGAACATTTGAGCGCCGTTGTCGTAGTTGCACGGGAGAGACGGAAGGGCGCTTATGGCGATCCCCCTCAAGTACAATTTGCGCAACCTCCTCGTGCGGCGGACGAGTACGCTCTTCACGGCCGGGAGCATTGCCCTCACGGTGGCGGTCTTCATCACGCTGACGGCGTTGGCCACCGGCCTCCGGACGGCGTTCATCTCGACCGGCGGCGAGCGCAACCTGATCGTCCTGAGGCAGAACTCGGACACCGAGACCAACAGCTCGGTGACGCCCGCCGAGTTCCAGAACATCAAGTACCTTGACGGCGTGGCGCGCGACGGCGCGGGGATGCCGCGCGCCTCGGCCGAGACGATCGTCCTCATTAACCTCCCGCGCCTGGATAACCCCCAGGGCTCCAACGTCATCATCCGCGGCCTCGCGCCCGCCGGCTTCGCGCTCCGCCCGCAGGTCCAGGTCGCCGCCGGGCGGTGGTTCCGCCCCGGCTCGCGCGAGGTCGTCGTCAGCGAGAAGGTCGCGCGCCGCTTCGTCAGCACGGGCCTCGGCGACCGGCTGCGGTTCGGCAAGAGTGAGTGGGCCGTAGTCGGCGCCTTCGACGCCGGGGGGACGGCCTTCGACTCCGAGATCTGGTGCGACGTCAACCAGCTCATGAACGACTACAACCGCACCTCCTACTCCTCGGTCCTCGCCGAGACAACCGGCGCTCAGGCGCTTGCGGCCCTCGCCGACAGAATCAAGGATGACCGGCGGCTCAAGCTCGACGCCTTCTCCGAGACGGCCTACTACGCCAAGCAGACCAGCTCGGCCACGCCCGTGCAGGCCCTCGGCATCTTCATCGCCGTGCTCATGGCGATCGGGGCGGCCTTCGCCGCGATGAACGCGATGTACACGGCGGTGGCCAACCGGACGCGCGAGATCGGGACGCTGCGCGTGCTCGGCTTCTCGCGCGCGAGCATCTGGCTCTCGTTCGCCATCGAGTCGACCGTGCTCTCGCTCCTCGGGGGCATCCTCGGCTGTCTGGTGACGCTGCCGATCAACGGCATCTCGACCGGGACGACCAATTTCAGCACCTTCAGCGAGATCGCCTTCCAGTTCCGCGTCACGGGCGAATTGCTCACGACCGGGCTCGTCTTCTCGGCGCTGATCGGCTTTTTCGGCGGTTCCCTGCCCGCGCTCAAGGCAGCGCGCGAGCAGATCGTCACTGCGTTGAAAACCAGAGGGTAGCCGAGCGATATGGCTAGAACTGAAGAGACGCTTGACCAGGAACTGAGGAGTTTGCGGATCGACCCGGCGCTCAAGGAGGGGGGGCCGTCGCCCCGACGCCGCCGGCCATGGCTCTACCTCGCGCTGGCCGCCGTGCTCGTCGGCGGCGGTCTCTTCGCCTGGGCGGTGCTCGGGCGCGTACGGGGGCCGGAGGTCGAGACCCTCCGCGTCACGGCGCAGACCGAGTCCCCAGAAGGGCTGAGCGCCGCGGTGCTCACGGCGGGGGGCTACGTCATCGCCCACCACAAGATCCAACTGAGCGCGAAGGTCATGGGCAAAGTCGCCTGGATCGGCGTCGAGAAAGGCGATCGGGTGGGCCGGGGCCAGGTGCTCGTCAGGCTCGAGGACCAGGAGTACCGCGCCCGCGTCGGAGAGGCGCGGGGGGCGCTGGCCGCGGCCGAGGCGCGGCTCACTGAGCTGAAGAACGGGTCGCGCCCGCAGGAGGTCGCCCGCGGGGGGGCCGACCTCGCCCTGGCCGAGGCCAACCTGCGCAACGCCAAGGCGACGCTCGACCGGACGGCGCAGCTGGTGCGCGACGGGCTGCTGGCGCAGCAGAACCTCGACGACGTGCAGGCACGCTACGACGTCACGCGGGAGCAGGTCGAGTCGGCGCGCAAGGGCCTCGATTTGCTCCAGGTCGGGCCGCGCGAGGAACAGATCGCCGCGCAGCGGGCGACGGTCGAGAACGCGCGCGCCTCGCTCGCCTTCGCCCTGACGCAGCTCGAGGCGACCGAGATCCGCGCCCCGGTCACCGGGACCGTGCTCGAGCGGCTGGTCGAGCGGGGCGAGATGGTGACGACCTCTTTCGTCGGCGACCGCGGCGCGAAGTCGTCGGTCGTCTCGCTCGCCGACCTCAGCGACCTGCAGGTCGAGATCGACGTCTCGCAGTCCGACTTCGCCCGCCTGCGCATGGGCCAGCCGGCCGCAATCGTCCCCGAGGCCTACGCCGACCGCCGCTACGAGGGCCGGCTCGAGGAGATCGCCCCCGAGGCCAACCGCCAGAAGGCGACCGTCCAGGTCAAGGTCAAGGTCATGAGTCCGGACGAGTACCTGCGGCCCGAGATGAACGCCAAAGTGACTTTCTTCGACCGCGAGGTCAAGTTCGCCGCGGTCGCGCCGAGCCGCATCCTCATCCCGCGCCGGGCCGTCGCCGAGCGCGGGGGGCGGCCTGCGGTCTTCGTCCTCCAGGATGGCCGGGCCGCGCGCCGCGAGGTGACGCTCGGCGCGGGCGACGAGGCCAACATCGAAGTCACCGGCGGGCTGAAGGCAGGCGAAACGCTGATCGTCTCAGACCTTGAAAAGATTGAGGCCGGGGCCGCCGTCAGGGAGAAGAAATAGCGGTCAGCTTTCAGCTCTCAGCCAGAAGGTGACCCGGTTTGACTGCCCTGGTTTGGCTGCCCTGGTTTGGCTGATTGCTGAAAGCTGATCGCTGACCGCTATGTCGAACATCCTGGTCGAAGCGCGGGAGCTGACGAAAATCTACCGGCGGGACACGGTCGAGGTCGTCGCCTTCGAGCGGGTGTCGCTCGACGTGCGGGCGGGCGAGTTCCTCGCGCTCATGGGGCCGTCAGGGTCGGGCAAGAGCACGCTGCTCAACATCATCGCCGGGATTGACCGGCCGACGAGCGGGCGGATTCGGGTCCTCGGGACCGACGTCCTCAGGCTCTCGGAGGACGACCTGGCCGCCTGGCGGAGCGCGCACATCGGTTATGTCTTCCAGACCTTCAACCTCATCCCGGTGCTCACGGCCTACGAGAACGTCGAGCTGCCGCTGCTGCTGACGCGACTCGGAGGGCGGGCGCGGCGCAGCCATGTCGAGACGGCGCTGCGGCTGGTCGGGCTGGAGGACCGCATGGACCATTACCCGCGCCAGCTCTCCGGCGGGCAGGAGCAGCGGGTCGCGATCGCGCGCGCCCTGGTCACTGACCCCGACCTCGTCCTCGCCGACGAGCCGACGGGCGACCTCGATGGCCGCTCGGCCGCCGAAGTGCTCGACCTGCTCGGGCGGCTCCACCGCGACTACCGCAAGACGATCGTCATGGTGACGCATGACCCGCACGCCGCCGAGCGCGCCTCGCTTACCTTCCACCTCGAGAAGGGCGCGATCATCGAGGCCGCGGCCGGGGGGCCCTGAGCCGCGACCACCTCCCTGCCGGCAACAGCTACTCGAAGTTAGACGGATCGAGCACACGGCGCACCACCACCACGCGATCCACCGGCAGACCGGCCAACCGGCCATGCTCCTTGATCATGCCCTCGTCCGGGGCGGAGTAGATGCAGTAGATCTTGTCGCCAGTGACGAAGCTCTGGATCCAGCGAATCTCAGGGCCGAGGTGACGCAACGCTTCCAATGACTTCTGCGAAGCCTCCTGAATCTCAGCCTCGGACAACTTCGAAGCCCCCGGCATCTCTCGTTCGATGACGAATTTCGGCATGACCACCCCCATTAAGCCGCTCGGTCTACCTCGACGCGGCTGGTCTTAGTGCGAGTCCGCGCCGGGAAAAGATCGGCGCGGCGGTATCAAGCGTGCCACACATCCGTGTGGCTGCAGGCCCAGATATTAACACCGGACGTCCGGGAGGGACAGGTTGGCGGGGCCAGGCATTCCGCCGCGCTCAGCGTCTTACCCGTGGCCAGCCCGAGGCTTGCTTTTCCGCGCGCCCGTGTAATATCATCCCGGCGTCGCATCAAGAATCCTTCCGCTCCTGATCGAGCGAGGGTGTATGGCAAGGCAGCAGATGCTCCGGGCCTGGTTCATCGTCTGAGAGGATATTGCTTCTTAGTATGATCAACATGCTCGCGCCCGCCGGGCGCCAGACAGTGACGCAGGCAAGCTGATCACCCCGCCCACCCGGATCGGTCGCTTGCCTCGGAGGAGGTAGCGATGGGCAAACGAGTGACCGACCGGGAAAAACTTCTGTTCAAGCTAGACCATCTGTCCGACAGCGAAGTGCAGGAAGTGCTCGATTACGTCTCGATCATGGAGTCGATGAAACGGGAGCGCGTCCAGCCTGACGCCTTCGAGGACGAGCTGCTCGCGCTGCTCAGCGCGGCCGTCGAGAACCGGCGCGCCCGCCAGGTCTTCGAGTGGGACGCCGTCCGGCGGCGGGCCGACGCGCGCGCCTCGGCCCAGCATTACGCGCGTCGCTAACGTCTGGTGCCGGAAGCAAGACGTGAATACCGCCCCCCGTGTTCGACAATTGTTGCTGGCACTCTGCGCGCTCGCCTGCGGCGGCCCCGGGTACGCTCAGGAGACCCCGCCCGCGGGCGAGATCCTGACACGCCTCGCCGCCGCCGATGAGGAGACGCGGCTCGACGCCGCCGTCAACCTTGGCGGCCTCTTGACGCTCGTCCCCGGGGCCGCGACCCCGGCCGCGGTCGCGGCCCTCGCCACTGCCCTCCAACAGGACCAGTCCCCGCTCCTGCGCGCGCTCGCTGCGCGGGCGCTGGAGATGTCCGGGAGCGAGCGCGCCGCGCCCGCTCTGCTCGCTGCCCTGCCGCTGGAGAAGGACCTGGCGGCGCGCAAGGCGATCGTCTACGCCCTCGCCCGTTACCCCGGGCCGCAGGTGACTCAAGCCCTGCTTCCGCTGCTCAAAGACAAGCAGGTCGAGATTCGCGCCACGGCCGCCTACGCGCTCGCCGAGCTGGCCGACCCGGCCGCGGCCGGCGCGCTCATCGACACCCTCGCCGTGAGACACAAGGACGAAGACGCTTTTTTGCGGCGGGAGGCGGCGCGGGGACTCGGCCTTATCGGCGCTCCAGCCGCGGCCGGGCCGCTCGTCGCAGCGCTCGCGGGCGACAAGTCGGAGGACGTGCGCCGCGAGGCGGCCGAGGCGCTCGGCCGCGTAGCTACCCCCCGCGACGCGGCGGCCGTCGGCGCCCTGCGGGACGCGACCCGGGCCGCCGACCCGTACCTCAACTTCGCGGCCGAAGTCGCCCTCGCCCGCATCCAGGCCCGCGACCAGAAATCGATTCAGTGATTGGTGATCGCAAACCTATGGTGAATTCGCTGGTGACCAGGATCGAGGAGCAGGCCGACGAGGTCATCGCGCGCTGGCACGGGCAGCTCGACCACGCCGGCTTGAGCCCTGCCGATCCTCTCTCGTTTGCCGGCGCGGCCCGCACGGCCCTCATTGGCGTGGCCGGGCGCGCCGAAGAGTTGCGCGGCCGAACCAGCAGCGATGACGTCCTGGCGCGGACCATCCCCGACCTCCAGGCTTACGCCGCCACCCGACCGACTCCGGGCGTGGCGTCGCTCATCCGCGAGTGGCACGCGCTCCGGGCGATACTCTGGCAGGCGCTCGCCCCAGGGTGGACGGCCCTCCCAGTCGCCTCCGCGGTCGAGGAGCAGGCCGCGCTCAACTTTGCCCTCGACGAAGCCCTGGCGCAGCTCGCCGAGCCGCCGCGCGCCGCCGAGCGCGCCGCGTTCAATCAACATCTGGCCGTCGAGATCGAGCGCGCGGCGCGCTACGGGCGTCGCTGCTCGCTCGCCATTCTCGACATCCACCGGCTGCGGCTGGTCAATGAGAAGTCGGGGCGCGAGGCGGGCGACCGGCTCCTGGCCGAGTTGGCCGCGATGCTGCGGCGGGAGATTCGTCAGGCCGACCGCGCCTTCCGCTATGGGGGCGACGAATTTGTCGTCATTCTGCCCGAGGCCGATTTCGGCGCTGGAGAAGCGGTCATGCGCCGCCTCTCGGAGCGTGCCGCAGAACTCTACCGCCAGCTCAACCTGCCGCTGGGGCTGACTTTACAGTGCGGCGTTGCCTCCTTCCCCGAAGACGCCCAGGCGGCCAAGACACTCTTCCTCCTGGCCGATAACCGCCTCCGCGAGAGCAAGCGCCAGCAGGAACCGAGCCGCACCGCAAACCGGCGGTCGGCCAAGGCGGCGGTGCTCGGCCTGCTCAGGATCAAGCCGTCAAACTGAATTTCCGCCTGGACATCGCTCGCGCTTCGGTCTATTATTAAGCCTGTCCCCTAAGCCCTAGGAAGCCGGGTGCGACCGCGCCTGGAAGACGCAAAAGTAGAGTATAGAGACGCCGGACGGCCTGACGGGCATTGACGGACCGGGTCCACGAGGGATGCGCATGAGAGTAAGGACCAAGCTGCTGGCTGGGACGGGACGCCTTTCTTCCAGATTTTTCCTGACCTCTTCGCTCGCGCTGGCGCTCGCGCTTGTCGCGCAGGCGGGGACCGACCGCAAGGACGACAAGGACGAAAGGTCGGGCTCCGTGCCCGAGGTCGAGATTTCGAATTTCGGCAAGGTCACCGACAATCTTTACCGCGGCGCGCAACCGCGTGACGAGGAGTACCGGCAACTGGCTGCCATCGGGGTGAAGACGGTCGTCGACCTGCGCAATGACCCGAAGGGTGACGCCAGAACCCTGGCCGAGCGCGCCGGACTCCGCTATATCAATCTGCCACTGAGCGACAAAGACTACCCGGCGGCCGACGCCGCCCAGCGTTTCCTCGAGATCGCCAACAACTCTGCCCACTGGCCGGTCTACATCCACTGCGTCGGCGGCCGCCACCGGACCGGGATCATGACGGCCGTCTACCGGATCACCCAGGAAGGCTGGGACATCGACCGCGCCTACGGGGAGATGAAGACCTATGACTTCTACACCCGCTTCGGGCACGGGGCGATGAAGAAGTACATCTTCGATTTCTACCGCGAGTTCCGCGAGGCCCAGGAGCGTCAGAAGACGCCTTCCGGGCAGACTCTGGGCGACACCCACCTCCAATAAGAATTCAATTCGGAGCCCCGCAGGGGCGAAATGTAGAAGCCAGGGGCCGCAGCGGAGCGCCGCCCCTGGTCACAGCCCACGCCCCCCGAGTCCTGAAGGGGCGAGATACCCAACCTTTATTCCGCCCTTAACAGGGCGGGGGGCTGATTCCCGGGGCGTTGCCCCAGGCTATTACATGGCGCCCCTGCAGGGCTCCGGGCAGAACTGAGAACACACGCTCTCAAATTTGAGATTTCCTCTGCGCCCCCTTCGGTCCGCCCTGCCCCGCGAAGAATTCCCAGACGTCTTCAATCTCCGTGGTCCGGCGGCAAGGCGGGAGGCTCTCGAGGAAGGTCCGCCCGTAGCCCTTGGTGCGCAGCCGCGGGTCGAGGACCGAGAGGACGCCGCGGTCGGTCGTGCTGCGGATCAGGCGGCCCAGCCCCTGCTTGAGCGTGATGATCGCCGCCGGGACTGAGTATTCGGTGAAGCTGCTGCCGCCGTGCCTGTCGATGTAGCGCTGGCGGGCGGCGACGACCGGGTCCGACGGGACAGCGAAGGGGAGCTTGTCGATGATCACGCACGAGAGCGCTTCGCCGCGCACGTCGACGCCCTGCCAGAAGCTCGACGTGGCGAAGAGCACGGCGTGCGGCGTCGCCCGGAACTTGTCGAGCAGCCCGGTGCGCGAGCCCTCGCCCTGCAT
>Ga0075421_100001358_pt1 | contig 28475 bp, 25 predicted proteins | sample SoiMetdeltSBSDD5_FD_75292 | JGI IMG/M metagenome (GOLD analysis project Ga0075421, IMG submission 75292) | Bulk soil microbial communities from a Populus tree surrounding site in Tennessee, USA - Soil MetaG P. deltoides SBSDD5 | ecosystem: Environmental > Terrestrial > Soil > Tree plantation... | reverse complement strand
TGCTTGATGCGGTGCTCGGGGTTCTTCACCTCGATGCGCACCTTGCCCGTGCGCGTACGCGGATCGAGCTCGTGCAGCACGAAAGTCACGCGGCCGTCGAACGGCTGGTCGGGGAAGGCGCGGAAGGTGATTTTGGCCGGACTGCCGACGCGGACCTGACCGATGTCCTGCTCGGCCACGTCTGCGATCACCCAGATGCTCGTCAGGTCGGCAAGCCGATAGAGCTCCTCGCCTGCCCTGACCATCTGGCCGGAGATCGCCTTCTTCTCCATGATCACGCCGGTGACCGGCGCCGGCCAGTCGATGCTCATCAACGGGTTCTGGCTGGCGCGAATCTGGTTGAGGACGCTCTCGGGCAGGCCGAGGTTCTTGAGCTTCTGCAGCCCGACCGAGTCTGCGCCGCCCCGCGCCCCAGACGCCGGGCCGATTCCGGATATCCGGTAATCGATCTGGGCGCTCACCATCTGCGGGCTGTAGAAGCGGAACAGGCGCTCGCCGGCCGTCACGTGCCTGCCGGTCTCGTTGACGTACAGCTCCTCGACAAAGGCATCGGCCCTGAGCGTGACAGACCAGAGCGTGCGCTCGTCGGGCTTGGAGACGGCGGGCGCGCGAATCGGCCGTGCGATGCGCCGCATCTCGGCGGCCTCGGTCCGCACCCCGGAGCGCTGCACCTTGTCGAGGCTGACCCTGATGGTCGAGCCGCTGTCCTCCTCGCCTTCGTAGACGGGGATGTAGTCCATCCCCATCCAGTCCTTCTTGGGCACCGGGGAGGTGTCGGGCAGCCCCATGGGGTTGCGGTAATAGAGAAGCTTGCCCTTGCCGTTCTTGGCGTCCGCGCTCTGCTTGGACTTGGCCTCCTTGAAGTTGGCCTCCTGGTCCTCGTAGACGGGCACGTAGTCGCGCCCGTCGGGCGTTTTCTTGGGCGCTGCCGAGAAGTCGGCGGCGCCGTCCGGGTGCTTCCAGTAGAGGACAGCGCGGTCCGGCGCGGCTTCGATCGGTGCAGACTTCTCGCCCTGAGCCATTTGTGCGATGGCGCGCCAAGTCGGCCACTGCCCGGAACCGAGCCGGTAGCCGCCCGCAACGCCTGAAAGGATCGCCGCGATGGCGATCCCCCAGAGCATGGTCTTACGCATGGCTGGCGCCTACTTCGCCTTGAAGACGACGGTGCCTTCGATGGTCTCGCTCTCGCCCGGCACCTTGGCCATCAGCTTGAGCGCCCAGCGTCCGGCCATGGTCAGGTCGGCCTTGAACCGGTAGATGCCGGGCTCCTTGGCCGGCTCGGCGGCATGGTTGGCGGTCATCTCGCCCATGGCGTCGGGCGACATGTCGAGGCGCGAGCGGAAGATGACAGCGCCTTCGACCGGCTTGCCGCTGGGCTTGTGGACGAGGCGTACCGCGAGCTGGCTACCGCTGCCGTTCTTTACGTCCACAGCAACGGGCTCGAAGACGTAGTCGTTCTTGCCTGCCAACGCGGACGTGGCGACAAGCGCGCTCGCAATGCCTGCGGCAGCCGCAAGCGAACGGAATTTCAGAGTCATTGGATTTGATCCTTCTCGAACGGGACTGGCGCGCGCCGGCGGAGGCCGCGCGCAACTTCAGCCCGCGGGCCCGCCTGAGGCGGCCGCGGTCAGTGTCGAGGGGATCAGGCTCGAGGTGGAGGCGCGGGCGGTCGCATCTGCCAGCCGGTCAGCGTCGGCGGACTAGCTGCCAGATCGACGTTCTCGGCAGGCGTTGCGACCACCGGCAGCACGGCAACCATGCCGGTGAGCTTGCAGCACTTTACGCCGTCGCCGATACACGTTTTGGTTTGGTCTTGGCCGTGATCGCAGTCCGGGCAGTCGGCCTTGTCGCTATGATTCTGTAGGCCCTTCTTGTCGTGCTGGGCCATACCATGGCAGTCATGCTTGGCGGTGACGGTCGCGGTTGTAGCCTGTGCCCCCGCGCTCGCCAGCAGCGTCGCCGCAACAGGTGCGACGGCGACGGCAAAGGCGATGAGGCTCGCCAAGATCGTTCTATAGCCAATCATTGACGTCCATCGGTACGGGCGACGCGTCATGTTGTGGCAAGTGAGGGCCCAGTCAACACAAAATCCCGTAAACATCTACTTGTCGCATGGGGTTGGTGTCTAGAGACATGATGTCGTTAAGGAGGGCATGTCGACCGGTTACGCTGGAGCCATGCGCCATGATAAGACGCGCGAGCGGCAAGGATTCAAGGGGCCACCTGCAAGATGCTTTGAAGGACCTCCTCCATCGCCCGCGGCGAAATCCCGAAGTCGGCAAAGCCGGGAACATCCGCCGATGCCACGGTATCGATCTCCATCAGCTCCACCTGATTGCGTGTGACCGGTGCGCCTGGCAGCACTTCGGTGAGCCGAGCCAGGGCATGCCAGGCGGCGAAAGGCATCGGCACCAACAGCCGATTCACGTTCGCTGCACGGGCGATCGTCCTGAGCAGCTCTTCGTAGGTGTATACGCGCGGTCCGCCGCATTCGACCGTGATTGCTTCCGCAGCTGTCCTCTGCATGAGCGTGGCAATCGTCTCCCCGACATCCTCCACATCGGCGGGCTGCATTCGCGTCCTGCCTCGGCCAAACATCGGATAGACGGGAAGACGCCGCAGCAACTGGACGAGCGTGTTGAGAAATGCATCGTCCGGCCCGAACATCACCGCCGGTCGGACCACCCCGGCATTGGCGAATGCCGCGCGGACGGCCTGCTCTCCCTGCCCGCGTGCACGGATATAGGGGGAGGGCGACGCTGCGTCGGCTCCGATGCCTGAGACTTGGATGAACCACTCTACTCCGGCTTTTCGCGCCTCCTCGGCCAATTGCTCGGCCGCCACCACATGTACGCTTTGGAACGTACGCGCGCCGCGCTCAACGTAGAGGCTGACGGCATTCACGACGCCAAACGTGCCTTCAACGGCGGTCGCGATGGATTGCCGCTCGCGAATATCCGCGGCCATCGGCTGGATCTGCGGATCATTGCCACTCGGCGATCTCGGATGCCGGGAGGCGACCCGGATCGAAAACCCCTTGTCCCGAAGGTGGCGCACCACCCGGCGTCCAAGAAAGCCGGTGCCGCCAAACACGGTCACAAGCTGGCCCACAACGCTCCCGTCTTTTGTGGAGTCATGAGTCGCTCGTCAGAGCCTCCGCCGTACACTACACCTCTCGAGCGAGCGGGCCGAACCGCGACATGCACGGCCGTTCGACCGGCACACCACCGCCCTCAAAGGGCGGACAATGCGAGTTCGAATCCCGTCGAGGCACCAGTTGGTGGCGCCAAAATCGCAAGGGCCGTTCTTCCGGGTCAGGTGCGGACTGTACCCTCAACGGCCCATCCTTCAGAACGAGCAGTGCGTGAAGATTGCGCAAAGTGGAACAGCATTTCTGAGCGCGCTCATGGCCCTTCAACACCATGGGATCTTGCGCCATATCACCCTCGTCGCCGCGCCAATCGCGCATCCCACGACGAGGGACAAGCATGTCTGTATCCGCCAAGGAACTCGCTCACCCGCGCATCTTTGTGCTTCATGAGAATACGCCCTGGGTCGAGCCGCTGAGGCGCGAATTTGTGGCGATCGACGCCCCGTTTTCAGAGTGGTTTCTCGACCGCGGCCTGGTCGATCTCACGTCGGCACCCCCCGAGGGAATCTTCTACAACCGCATGAGCGCGTCCTCTCACACGCGTGGGCATCGCTACGCACCCGAATACACTGCTGCCGTGCTCGCATGGCTTACGAAACATGGGCGCACCATCGTCAATGGCGAACGCGCCCTTCAGCTCGAAATCTCCAAGGTTGCCCAATACGAGAGCCTCGCGAGGTTCGGTATCGAGACCCCGGCGACCATCGCGGCTATTGGCCGGGAACACATTCCTCGCGCTGCCGCGGCCATCGGCTATCCAATCATTCTTAAGCACAACCGCGCCGGCAAGGGACTTGGCGTCAAGCTGATCTACTCGGAGGCCGCGCTTCAAGAGCATCTCGCGAGCGAAGCCTTTGAGGACTCCATAGACGGCATCATGCTCGTCCAGCGCTACATCAAGGCGCCCGACCCGTTCATCACGCGCGTCGAGTTCATCGGCGGACAGTTGTTGTACGCCGTCCGAGTCGACACCTCCCAGGGCTTCGAGCTTTGCCCTGCCGATGCCTGCCAGATCGAGCAGCCAAGTGAGGCCTGTCCTGCTGTCGCGCCGGGCGACAAGTTTCAGATCGTCCCACGCTTCGATCACCCCGTGATTCCGGCCTGGCAATCCTTCCTGGCTGCGAACGATATCGGCATCGCCGGCATCGAGTTCATCGTCGACGCGCAAGGCCGCGCATACACCTACGACGTCAACACGAACACGAACTACAATCCTGACGCCGAGACCAAGGACGGCCGGCGCGGCATGCAAGCGATCGCCTCGCATCTCAAGCGCCTCCTGGTCGAGCGATACGGACCGGCGGGCCGGCTCGCCTCGGCGGCCTGAGGTCGCCTTTGCGATTGGCGCGATGCGATACGGCCGGTGCCCCTCACCACCATGACTTGGCCGCGTTTGCGCGAACGTCCCTTTCTTTGCGTTCTTCCGGCGTCAACTTCGCTTCGGCTCGCCTGCGACCGCGTTCGTACCGAATGTTGAGTGCTAGCGCCCCGACGAATGCCGCAAGCGCCACCAGCGCAATCAGTGCGTACCAAGCGTATTCGAAGAACATCGATGCCGCCTCGAACTCTGGATTGCCCTGAATGTACCCGATAGTGCCTCCAAATGTCCTTGCCCATCATTGCCCCTTGGCTGGCACCCCTCAGCTCGCGCAAGGGCTGCGGCCCGCCGTGGGCTGAACCAGGCCCGGACAAAATGCATGGCTCAAGTCCGGTTCACGGAGCAGGGGGCATGGGTGCGGGGGCATCACGGCCCGGTTGCGTCCACGGCCGCCGCAGGCGGTCACCGGCGACGAAGGCGTCAATGGCATCCTTGTAGCTCATGGTCAGCTGCAGGTCGTCCCAACCGTTGATGAGCTTGATGCGCCTGACAGGATCAATCGAAAAGGACAGCGAGTTCTCGCCTGCGGAAATGGTGCAGGCTTCGAGGTCGACGCGCGCGCGTCCGTCCTTCTCGACGGCCGCCAGCAGGCCCTCGATCTCCTCCTCGCCAACGACCGCGGCAAGCAATCCGTTGTTCGCCGCATTGCCCGCGAAGATGTCGCCGAAGCTGGTGGCCACGACGCAGCGGATGCCGAAATCAACGAGCGCATAGACCGCCGCCTCGCGCGACGAGCCGACGCCGAAGGCGCGCCGCGCCACGAGAACCTGCGCGCCGGCGCACGCTGGGTCGTTGAGCGGGAACCCGGTGTGCGGCTGGCCGTCCGCCCCAAAGCGCAGATCGTGCAGGAGAAGAGGGCCGTAGCCTTGCGACCGGGGAACCTTCAGGAACCGCGCGGGCAGGAGCTGGTCGGTGTCCACATTGTCGAGCGGCAGCGCAACGGCAACGCCATCGAGCTTGACGAGCGGCTGCATCAGGCATTCTCCCGCAGCAAGGGGCGCACGTCGGTAAGGTGGCCGGTGACGGCCGCGGCAGCGACCATGGCGGGCGACATCAGGTGCGTACGGGCGCCCCGCCCCTGGCGGCCGCGGAAGTTGCGGTTGGTGGTCGAGGCGCACCGCTCGCCCGCAGGCACGGTGTCGCCGTTGATGCCCACGCACATGGAGCAGCCGGAGGCGAGCCATTCAAGCCCGGCGTCCCTGAAGATGCGGTCGAGCCCTTCCTGCTCGGCCTGGCTCTTGACGAGCGAGGAGCCGGGCGAGACGACGCCGGGAACCTTGGCCTTTCGCCCGGCAAGCACGGAGGCCGCCGCCCGCAGGTCCTCGATGCGCGCATTGGTGCAGGAACCGATGAACACGCGGTCGATGCGGACATCGGTGAGCTTCTGCCCGGGAGCCAGGCCCATGTAGTCCAGCGCGGCGCGCATGCTCTCTCCGCGCACCGGGTCGCCCTGCTGCGCGGGGTCAGGCACCAGCGCATCGATCGGCAGCGCATCCTCGGGGCTTGTGCCCCATGTGACGGTCGGCGCGATCGCCGCGGCATCGAGGGTGACCTCGCAGTCGAAGGCCGCATCCGCATCGGATGGCAGCTGCGCCCAGGCCTCGAGGGCGCGATCCAGGTTGGCTCCATCCGGGGCGAACGGCCGCCCCCGCACATAGGCGAAGGTGGTCTCGTCAGGGGCGACCATGCCGCAGCGCGCACCGCACTCGATCGACATGTTGCAGAGCGTTAGCCGGCCCTCCATGGACAGACTGCGGATGGCGCGGCCCGCGTACTCGATCGCATGGCCCTGCGCGCCGTTGGCGCCTATGCGGGCAATGACTGAAAGGATGATGTCCTTGGCGGTCGCTCCGGGTGCCAGGCGCCCCTCGATGGCGACGCGCATGCGCTTCGGCTTCTTCTGCCACAGCGTCTGCGTCATCAGCACGTGGGCCACCTCGGAGGCGCCGATGCCGAAGGCGAAGGCGCCAAGGGCGCCATGGGTGGCGGTGTGGCTGTCGCCGCAGACGATGAGCAGGCCTGGCAGCGTCAGGCCCTGCTCCGGTCCGACGACGTGCACGATGCCCTGGCGCGGGTCGTCGAGCCCGAACAGCGTGATGCCGTGCGCCGCGCTGTTGGCGACGAGCTGGTCCACCATCCGGGCGATCGCCGGGTCGCCGATCGGGCCGGGGCGTCGAGTCGGCACGTAGTGGTCGGCGACACCGAAGGTGAGGTCGGAGCGTGCGACCGCGCCGGCGCGGCTCCGCAGCTGGTCGAAGGCGTGAAAGGAGCCCTCGTGCACGAAATGCCGGTCGATCCACAACAGCGACTGGCCGTCGTCGCGGCGCACGATCTCGTGCTGCTGCCACAGCTTGTCAAACAGGGTCTGGGGCTCACGGGCCATCGTCGGCTTGATCTCCGCATCTGCCGCGACAGGCAGGCTCGTCGCAGCATCCTATTTGACGTTGTCTCGCTCCTGTAATCAAATATAGTCCTCAAATAGTACAAAGTTGGAAGGGGCGCGGCCGATGCCGCCGCTGGCTGACGGCAAGGCGCGGCAGGTCTATCTGGTGTTGCGGGACCGCATCATCAGCGGTGCCATGCCCTATGGCGCCAGGCTGCCTCCGGAGCCGGCCCTTGCCGAGACCCACGGCGTGGCCCGCATCACCGTGCGGCGCGCGCTTGCCCGTTTGGCGGCCGAGGGGTTGGTCGAGCGGCGCCCGTCGGCCGGTACGCGCGTGACCTTCGAGCGCACCGCTCCCCCCGTCGTCGCCGACATCGCCGATGTCCTGGCCTCGCTGTTGGAGATGGGGCGGCGCACGCGCGCGAAGCTGCTCTCGTTCGAGTACGGCCCGCCGCCGGCACCGGTGGCGGAGGCGCTGAGGCTGAGCCCGGGCGAGCGGACCCAGCGCTCCGTGCGCGTGCGCCTCGTCGACGGCGAGCCGTTCTCCCATCTCACCACCCATGTGCCGGAGCGCATCGGCGTCACCTATTCCGAGGCGGAGCTTGCCGCCCAGCCGCTGCTCTCCCTGCTCGACCGGTCCGGCGTCGAGGCCGAGTGCGCCACCCAGACCATCGGCGCGGCGCTGGCGGCGCCCGAGCTGGCCCGCGCGCTCGAGGTGGATATAGGCGCGCCGCTGATCGAGCTGACGCGCGTGGTGTTCGACCGGTCTGGCCTCGGCGTCGAGCACCTGCACGCCTTCTATCGGCCGGACCGCTACAGCATCCGCATGGACCTGGTCCGCACCAGCGCCAGTGCGGACCGCGCATGGTCGCCGATCGGCCGTGTCCCGGCCGGCGCCAAAGCCCCGCGCAGGCACAAACGCAGGAGCGCGAAACCAGGTGCTGCAATCAAGCCCCGGGTCAATCACTAGGCCGGAGAGGAGGGAGACCGATGTCCGAACGTGAGATGAGGGTGAGCCGCCGTGCATTCCTGCAGACGGGCGCTGCCGTGGCCGCCGGGACCCTGGCCATGCCCGCCGTGCTGCGTGCCCAGGCCCCCGCAGTCAAAGTCGGCATCCTGCAGCCGATTACCGGCGCGCTTGCCTACGACGGCCAGCAAGGCCGCGTGGGCGCCGAGCTCGCCATGCGCGACGTCAATGCGGCGGGCGGCATCAAGGCGCTCGGCGGCGCCAAGCTGGAGATGGTGTTCGGCGATGCCCGCTCCACGCCGGAGGGCGGCACGCAGGAGGTGGAGAAGATGCAGGCCGACGGGGTCGTTGCCATCGTCGGCGGCTTTGCCTCGCCGATCTGCCTCGCCGCCACCCAGGCCGCCGCGCGCTACGACCTGCCCTACGTTGTCGACGTCGGTGTGTCCGACCAGATCGTGAAGCGAGGCTTGAAAAACACGTTCCGGTTCGGGCCTGGCTTCGGCACTTGCGCTACCCAAGCGCTCGACAACCTGGTGCGCATCAACGAGGCAGCGGGCAGGCCGACCAAAACGGTGGTGCTTGTGCACGAGGACGGGCTGTTCGGCTCAGGTCTTGCCAAGCTCATGCAGACCGAGCTGCCCAAGCGAGGTTTCGATGTGCTGGAGACGATCGCGCATCCGACGCCGACGCGTGACATGTCCAACGTAGCGCTGCAGATCCGCGCCAAGAGCCCCGACCTGGTGATTCCGTCCAGCTACTACGGCGAGTTCGTGCTGCTCTCGCGCACCATGCAGCAGCAGCGCATCCGGCCGAAGGGCATCTACGCGGTGCTCAACGGCGCGGCCTCCAACTTCCGCTTCCTCAAGGAGTTCCCCGAGGCCGCCAGCTACGTCATGGACTGCAACCACTGGCACGACCCGCGCAAGCCCAAGGCGCTGGCCTTGCGCAAAGAGGTCGAGGCCGGCGGCAACTTCTGGACCTACAACATCCCGATGAACTACTCGGCTGTGCTGCTGCTGGCCGACGCCATCGAGCGGGCCAAGTCGACCGATCGGGCGAAGGTCACCGAGGCGCTGGCCAGCTCCACCTTCGACGGCCACATCATGCCCTACGGGCCGACCAGGTTCGTCGAGGGCCAGAACGCCGGCGCGGCACCGGTCAACACCCAGGTGCAGGGCGGCGACATCAAGGTGATCTTCCCGGCTGACTTCGCCGACGCCAAGCCGGTGTTCCCGGTGCCGGCCTGAGGGAGAGATCGCCAGCGCCGGCGGCTCCGCAGCGGCGGCCGTCGGCGACGCGCCCGCGCGAGACCGACCGAAACGCTCGCTGGCTCATCTGAACGACGCCGAGGCTCCGACCAGCCGATGTTCGCACCCGAGATCGTCCTGACCGCCGTGCTGAACGGCCTCCTGACCGGCTCGGTCTATGCGCTGATCGCCCTCGGGCTGACCCTTGTCTACGGTGTGCTGCACATCATCAACTTCGCGCATGGCGCACTGCTGACGGCTGCCATGTTCGCAGTGCTGGTCGTGCATCTGGGCCTCGGCATCGACCCCTATGTGGCGATCCTGTTCCTGACGCCGCTGTTCTACGCGCTTGGCTATCTCCTGCAGCGCTTCGTCATCGGACCTGCGAGCCACGGCTCCGACACCAACCTGCTGCTCGTTACGCTCGGCCTGTCGATCGTCATCGAGAATGCGTTGCTCGCCGTGTTCCGCTCCGACACGCGCTCCATCGACGTGCCTTATGCCTTCTCTTCCATCGATATCGGGTTCACGCTGCTCTCCGTGCCACGCGTGATCGCCTTCGCCGTGGCACTGGGGGTGGCGCTGGTGCTGGGCGCGCTGCTGACGCTAACCGACATCGGCAAGAGCATTCGCGCGGTGGCCAAGGAGAAGCTCGGCGCGGCCCTCGTCGGCATTGATGTGAACCACGTCTATGCCGTGACCTTCGGGCTGGGCACGGCCTGTCTTGCGGTCGCCGCCTGCCTGCTGATGCCGACCTTCTATGTCACGCCGCGCGCCGGCAATGCCTTCGTGCTCGTGGCCTTCACCATTGTGGTGCTGGGCGGCATGGGGTCGATCCTCGGGGCGCTACTTGGCGGCCTGATCATCGGCGTCGTCGAGAGCCTGTGTGGTCTCTGTCTCGGCGAGAGCCTGGGCCAGATCGGCATCTTCCTGATCTTCATTCTGGTCCTCCTGCTGCGGCCCACCGGCCTGTTCGGAGCCAAGGCATGAGCGCGCGCGGCCTCCTGCCGATCGCCGTGGTGGTCGGGTTGCTGGCGTTGATACCGCTCGGCGTCTCGGCCAACACCGTCCTGAACTTCCTGGTGTTCACGCTGATCATCGCCATCGCGGCGCAGGGCTGGAACATCCTGGGCGGCTACGGCGGACAGTTCTCCTTCGGACATGCGGCGTTCTTCGGTACCGGCGCCTATGCCACCGCCATGCTGCAGGTCCACCTCGGTCTCAACTCCTGGATTGCGTTCGCCATCGGCATCGGGGCCGGCGCGGCCGTCGGGCTCGTCATCGGTTTCCTCTCGTTCCGGTCGGGGCTGCGCGGCTCCTACTTCGCGCTGATCACCCTCGCTTTTGCCGAGGTGCTGCGCATCGTCGCCAACGCCAGCGCGGCCACCGGCGGTGCCGCCGGCATCCTGATCAAGCTTGATGTGCGGCCGACGAACTTCCAGTTCCACAGCCGCGCCGCCTTCTTCTGGATCGCGCTGGCCATCGTGGCCGTCGTCCTCGTCGTCACGCGGTGGCTGGAGCACTCCCGTTTCGGCGCCCAGTTGATCGCGGTTCGCGAGAACGAGGACGCAGCCAGGGCGCTCGGTGTCGACGTGCTGAGGGTGAAGCTCGGTGCCATTATCCTGTCCGCCGCCGTCACCGCGTCCGCCGGCTGCCTCTATGCCCAGTACTTCCTCTATCTCGACTCCACCATTGCCTACGGTGTGTGGATCTCGGTCGAGGCGCTGCTCGCGCCGATCGTCGGCGGCATCGGCACCGTGTTCGGCCCGCTGATCGGGGCGCTGGCGCTGCACGGCCTTGGCAATCTCACAAGCCAGATGGCTGGCCGCATCCCCGGCATCGATCTCGTCGTCTACGGGGCCCTGCTCGTGCTGGCCATCGCCTTTGCGCCCAAGGGGCTCCTCGGGCTCGTCAAACGGCTACGCACCCGGGTTACCCGCCGCGCCATAGCGGGGCCCGGGTGATGCTAGCGGTCGAGCGCGTCACCAAGCGGTTCGGCGGCCTTGTGGCCGTGAACGAAGCGAGCCTCACGGCCCCGCAGGGTCGCATCACCGGGCTGATCGGGCCGAACGGGGCCGGCAAGACCACGCTGTTTGCGGTCATCGCCGGCTTCGAGGCACCGACGGCGGGGCGGGTGCTCCTCGACGGCGCCGACATCACGGCTGAGCCCGTGCATCGGCGCGCGCTTCGCGGCATCGCCCGCACCTTCCAGATCGTGCAGCCATTCGCCGGTCTCACTGTGCGCGAGAACATCGCCGTGGGCGCGCATCTGCGCCACCGCGCCCGCAGGGATGCCCTGGCGAAGGCCGAGGCGGTCGCCTGGCAGGTCGGACTGGGCGACATGCTCGACCGCCAGGCCGACAGCCTCACGGTCGCCGGCCGCAAGCGGTTGGAGCTGGGGCGGGCGCTCGCGACGATGCCGAGGCTCCTGCTGCTCGACGAGGTGCTGGCCGGGCTCAACCCCTCCGAGATCCGCGACATGATCCCGGTCGTCCGCGCCATCTGCGAGTCCGGCGTCACGATTCTCATGGTCGAGCATGTGATGCAGGCGGTGATGAGCCTGTGCGAGCACATCTACGTGCTCGCGGAGGGGCTGATCATCGCCGAGGGTCCGCCGGATGCGGTGTCGCGCGACCCGCGCGTGATCGAGGCCTACCTGGGACACGGCGCCGCCACGCGCTCCCGCAGCCGGGAGACGAGCCATGCCTGATGCTGCGGCGCCGCTGTTGGACGTACGCGGGCTGGTCGCCGGCTATGGCGGCACGCCGATCCTGCGCGGGGTCGATCTGGTTGTGGGCAAAGCGGAAGTCGTGGCCGTGCTCGGCGCCAACGGTGTCGGCAAGACTACGCTCAACAAGGCTCTGTCGGGCGTGGTTGCTATCGGAGCCGGCGAGATCGAGTTCGCAGGCTGCCGCATCGACGGCCTGCCGCCCACCGAGATCGTGGCGCTCGGCCTCGTCCAGGTGCCGGAGGGCCGCCGGATCTTTCCCAATCTCTCGGTGCGCGAGAACCTGGAGCTCGGCAGCTATCGCCGCGCAAAAGCCGGGCGTGCGCGCAATCTCGATCGGGTGTTCGGTACCTTCCCGCGCCTCAAGGAGCGCCACGCGCAGCGCGCCGGCACGCTTTCGGGCGGCGAGCAGCAGATGCTCGCCATCGGCCGCGGGCTGATGGCGGAGCCGGTGCTGCTCATCCTCGACGAACCCTCCCTCGGGCTGTCGCCGCTGCTGGTGGAGGAGATGTTCGCCCTGATCCGGACCATCAATGCCGGGGGGCTGGCGGTGCTGCTCGTCGAGCAGAACGTCATGCAGTCGTTGGAGATCGCCAATCGCGCCTACGTGCTGGAGAACGGGCAGGTGGTGATGGCCGGCGACGCCAAGGCGCTCGCCGCCGACCCGGCGCTCGAGAAGGCCTATCTCGGCATGTGAGGAGCTGCCCGTTGTAGATCTCGAATATGGAGATGCTTGCCGGATGACATCATCCCTTGCAGCGCGGCTTCGCGAGAAGCCGATCGTTGTCGCCCCTGGCGTGTACGACGCCCTCACCGCCGCGCTGGCCGCGGAGGCCGGTTTCCCGGCGCTCTACGTGTCCGGGGCGGCCATCGCCTACACCCGGCTGGGCCGCCCCGACATCGGGCTCGTATCGATGGCCGAGGTAGCGGACACCATTGCTCTGATCCGCGACCGGGTTGCCAGCCCCTTGGTGGTCGATGCCGATACCGGCTACGGCAACGCCCTCAACGTCGCGCGCACCGTGCGACTGTTCGAGCGCGCGGGCGCCAGCGCCATCCAGCTCGAGGATCAGACGCTGCCCAAGCGCTGCGGCCACCTCGACGAGAAGACACTGATCCCCGCCGCCGAGATGGCGGGCAAGATTGCCGCGGCCGTCGACGCTCGCCATTCCGCCGGGACGCTCATCATAGCCCGCACCGATGCCGTGGCCGTGGAGGGCTTCGAGCGGGCCATCGAACGCGCTCACCTCTACGCCGAGGCCGGCGCGGACGTCCTTTTCGTCGAGGCGCCCCGTACCACGGAGCAGGTGCAGGCGATCACCGCCGCGCTCGGGAGCATGCGTCCGCTGATGGCCAACATGGTCGAAGGTGGCCGCACGCCGCTCATGTCGGCACGCGACCTGGAGGCCCTGGGCTACGCACTCGTCATCTTCCCTGGCGCGATCGTGCGCGCGCTCGCCCATGCGGCCAGGGAGTTCTACACCGTGCTGAGGCGCGACGGCACCACGGACCTGTTCCGCAGCCGGATGTTCGACTTCGATGCGCTCAACGCCGTGATCGGGACGCCGCAGACGCTGGAGGAGGGCCGGCGCTACGCGAGCTTCAAGCCGGCGCGCAAGAAGGGCGGCGCGGCATGACGCTCGATCCTGTCACGCTCGCCGTACTGAAGGGCCGGCTGGAGCAGATCGTCGACGAGATGGACGTGACGCTCTACCGCTCCGCCTTCAACCCCATCATCGCCGAGGCGCGCGACGCCTGCCACGGGCTCTATCACGCCGAGACGGGTGCCACCCTCGTGCAAGGTGGCAAGGGCCTGCCGATCTTCGTCGGCGCCATGGCCTTTGCGGTGAAGGCCGTGATCGACAAGGTCGCAGCCGACTTGGCGGAGGGCCGCGAGGGCGTCGGGCCCGGCGACACCTATCTGTTCAACGATCCCTACGACGGCGGCACCCATCTCAACGACTTCCGCCTCGTCCGCCCGATCTTCCGCAATGGGGCCCTGTTCTGCTGGCTCGCCTCGGTGGGCCATTGGCTCGACATCGGCGGCAACGTTCCGGGCGGCTTCAATGCGCGCGCCACCGAGAGCTTCCAGGAGGGCGTGCGGATCCCGCCGGTGAAGCTGATCCGCGCCGGCCGCATGGAGCAGGACATCCTCGCCATCCTCGCCGCCAACTCGCGCGTGCCGACCTCGAACTACGGCGACCTCAACGGCCAGCTCAACGCGCTCGACCTCGGCGAGCGGCGACTCCGCGGCCTGCTCGACGAGTACGGCGAGGCAACGGTCAGGTCCGCCTTCCAGGCGTTCACCCGCCGCGCCGAGGCGTTGATGCGCGATGCGATCGAGGCCATTCCCGACGGCACCTATGCGTTCGAGGATTTCCTCGACAACGACGGCATCACGGATGCGCCGCTGCGCATCGCGCTCGACCTCACGATTGCCGGCGACCGCATGACGCTCGACTTCTCGCGCTCCTCGCCGCCCTGTGCGGGGCCGCTCAACATCGCCTACTCGACGTCGGTCGCCTGCTGCTACGTCGCACTCAAGCACGTGTTCCCCGACGTGCCCGCGAACGCGGGCTGCCTTGCGCCCATCACGTTCGAGATCCCCGACACGACCCTGCTCGGGGTGAAGGCGCCGAAGCCGGTCGGCGGCTACACGGAGACCATCCTGCGCGTGATCGGCGTCGTTTTCGGCGCCCTCGCCAAGGCGGTGCCGGAGCGCGCGACCGCGGGACCGTTCGGCACCATCAATGCGCTCTCGCTCGCTGGTCATCGCGACGACGGCTCGCGCTGGGTGATGTTCTCCTTCTTCGGCGGCGGCCTCGGCGGCAACCCTGAGAGCGACGGGCTCAACCACGCCAACAATCCGATCTCGACCGCCACCATCCCGCCGGCCGAGATCCTGGAGGCCGCCTATCCCGTCATCTTCACGCAATGGGCGCTGAGGCCCGACAGCGCCGGTGCCGGCCGGCACCGCGGCGGGCTCGGCGCCATCTACGAGATCGAGGTGCTGGCGGGCTCCGGCGCCGACGTGTTCCTGCTCGGCGAGCGCGGCAAGTATCCGCCCTTCGGCGTGAACGGCGGCCTGCCGGCGGCGCTCAACCGCTTCGTCTGGCAGACGGGTGGCGGCGAGGCCTCGCCTCCGCTCGCCTCCAAGATCACCGACGTAAGGATCGCCAGTGGCGGGCGCGTGCGGCTGGAGACACCGGGAGGCGGCGGCTTCGGCCCGCCCGCCGTGCGCGCGCCGGACAAGGTCGCCCGCGACGTCCGTCTCGGCTACGTCAGCCGCGAGGCGGCGCGCACGCTCTACAACGTGGTGGTGACCGAGGCCGGCGAGGTCGACGCCGCGGCCACGGCTGCGTTGCGACAGGGAGTGGCGGCGTGAGCGCGAGGTCCGGAACCATCGTCGGCGTGGACGTCGGCGGCACCTTCACCGACTTCTTCCTCTACGACGAGGCCGACGGCGCCTTCCGCACGGCCAAGGTGCCGTCGAACCGTGGCGACGAGGCGGTCGGCTTCCTCGCGGGGCTGGAGAGCTTGGCCGCCGCGAGGGGCCTCGGCTCGATCGTGCACGGCACCACGGTCGGCACCAACGCCCTGCTGGAGCGCAAGGGCGGGCGCGTCGGGCTCATCACCACACGCGGCTTCCGCGACGTGCTGGAGATGCGCCGGCGCGACCGCCGCCACACCTGGGGCCTTTGGGGCGACTTCGTGCCGGTGGTCGGCCGCGACCTGCGTCTCGAGGTGAGCGAGCGGACCCTCGCCGACGGCACGGTCCGCACGGCCGTGGACACGGAGGAGGTGAGAGCGGCCGCAGCTGCTCTTCTCGGCAAAGGCGCCGAAGCAGTGGCCATCGCCTTCATCAACTCCTACGCCAACGCAACCAACGAGCAGGCCGCATTGGCCGCGGTGCGCGCGGTTTGGCCGAACGAGCATGTCGCCTGCTCGTCGCAGATCCTCCCGGAGATCCGCGAGTTCGAGCGTACCTCGACCACGGCTCTGAATGCCTATCTCCAGCCCGTCGTCGGCTCCTACCTGGCCAATCTGGAGGCGGCGCTCGCCCAGACCGGGTTCCGCGGGACATTCCATATCGTGCAGTCGAACGGGGGCGTGATGTCCACCGCGACCGCCCGGCGCCTGCCGGTGCGGACCGCCTTGTCGGGGCCGGCGGCGGGTGTCATCGCGGCGGCCGCGATCGCGCGGGCCGCGGGCCACGACAACGCGATCACCTGCGATCTCGGCGGCACCTCGTTCGATGTCTCGCTCATCGCCGGCGGCTCAACGGCCCACGCAGCGCAGACCACCATCGACTTCGGCCTCGTCATCCGCACCCCTATGATCGAGATCACAAGCATCGGCGCGGGCGGAGGCTCCATTGCCTGCGTCGACAAGGGTGGGTTGTTGCAGGTCGGCCCGGAGAGTGCCGGCTCGCGTCCTGGCCCCGTATGCTACGGCCAGGGCAACGGGCGCCCCACCCTGACCGACGCCAATGTGGTCCTCGGCCGCATCAACGCCGAACGGCCGATCGGCGGCAAGCTGAAGCGTCTCGATGTGGAGGCGGCGCGCGACGCCATCGCCGCCGGTGTGGGGGCGCCGCTCGGCCTCGATGTGATGGCCGCGGCAGAGGCGATCGTCCGCGTAGCCGACGCGAGGATGGCCGGAGCCATCCGTCTGGTCTCCATCGAGCGCGGACACGATCCGGGCAGGTTCATCGCCGTGCCGTTCGGCGGCGGCGGGGCCCTGCATGCCGGCGCGCTGATCAAGGACGTGGGGCTCAAGGGAGCCCTGGTGCCGCGCTTTCCCGGCGTGACCAGCGCGCTCGGCTGCGTCATCGCCGACATCCGCCACGACCAGGTGCGCACGCTCAACATGACCCTCGACGGGCTCGACCGCGCGGCGCTCGACCGATGGATGGTCGCCGAGGCGGCCGAGGCAAGGCAAGTGGTGGACGCTGCGGGGCTGAGCGTGGAGGGCATCGAGATGGTGTTCGAGCTCGACATGCACTACGTCGGCCAGACCCATACCGTGCCGGTGCCGGTCCCCGTCGAGGTGCGGGGCGGCACGACCGGCGTGACGGCCGAGACCGTGCGGGCGGCCTTCGAGCGGGCCTATCTCGGTGCCTTCAGCCGTCTCCTGCCGGGCCTCGCTATCAAGATCGTTTCCTTGCGCACTGCGGCCATCGGCCGGCGGCCGCACTTCGACCTCGCGGCCCTCGCGCCCAAGGGAGGGGCCTCTCTGGAGGCCGCGCGCCGCGGCGAACGCAACGTCTGGTTTGCGGGCCGCTGGCACGAGGCCTCGATCTGGTCGCGGCTCGATCTGCCGGTGGCGGCGGTGGTCGAGGGCCCCGCCGTGCTGGAGCAGCCGGACGCCACCACCGTGGTCGAGCCGGGGCTCATTGCGCGGGTCGATCGGCTCGGCAACCTCGTCATCGAGCGCAGAAGCTGAGGTGACCTCATGGAGATCCCCGCATCCCGCACCGCGCTCCTCCTCGTCGACCTGCAGAACGACTTCCTGCATGCCGAGGGCGCCTACGGCCGAGCCGGGCAGAGCGCGCCGGAGATCGCCGCGCTGCCAGCGCTCCTAAGGCCGCTCGCCGACGTTGTGCGTGCCAAGGGCGGGTGGATCGTCTCCACGCACTTCACGCTGGTGCCGGCGAAAGGCAGCGAGCCGATCGTCTCGCCGCACCTGAGGGAGCTTCGCCCCTTCCTCACGAAGGGGGACTTCCTGCCGGGCGCCTGGGGCCACGCGCTGGTCGACGCCCTGCAGCCGGCCGACCTCTCGGTCGAGAAGATCGCCTACTCGGCCTTCTACCAGACGCGACTCGAATGGGTGCTGCGCAAGTGCGGAATCGACAGGCTGATCGTCGGCGGCATCGTCACCAACGGCGGCGTGGCCTCCACCGTGCGCGATGCGCACGTGCGCGACATCGAGACCGTGGTGCTGTCCGACGGCTGCGCCGCCTTCTCGCCCAAGGTGCACGAGACCGCCATCGCCGCGCTCGCACCGGTGAGCCGCATCGCCACCATCGCCGATGTGATTGCAGCGCTGGCTGAAGGGTGAGGTGACATGGCGCACGTGGAATTCGACGAGGCGGTCCCTCTCGAAGCGGGCGTCGAGGTTGCCATCGTCGGGGCCGGGGCCGCGGGCCTGGTTGCCGCGCTGGCCGCGGCCGAGGCGGGAGCCGAGCCGCTGGTGATCGAGCGAGATCCAATCCCGCGCGGCTCGACGGCGCTGTCGGCCGGCCTCATTCCGGCCGCCGGGACGCGCTGGCAGCGCGAGCTTGGCGTCGACGACAGCCCCGCCCGGTTTGCCGCGGATATTGCGCACAAAGCTGAGGGCCTGGTGGAGCCGGCCCTGGTCGCGCACGTGAGCCAGGGATCCGGTCTTGCCATCGAGTGGCTGGCGCAGAGCTACGCCCTGCCGTTCTCCCTGGTGCACGACTTCGACTATCCCGGGCACTCCGCGCGGCGCATGCACGGGCTGCCCAGCCGATCGGGCGCGGAACTCGTCGACCGGCTGCGCGCGGCCGTCGAGGCGCGCAGCATCCCGATCCTGACGAGCACACACGTCACCACGCTGATCGCCGCTCCGGACAGGCGCGTGCGGGGGCTCATCTTGCGCCGTCCCGACGGTGGAGAGGAGCGCATCGGCTGCAAGGCGCTCGTGCTCGCCTGCAACGGCTACGGCGGCAACAGGGAGCTGGTAGCCCGGCACATCTCCGAGCTCGCGGACGCGCTCTACTTCGGCCACCCCGGCAACCAGGGCGATGCGGCGCTGTGGGGCTCGGCGCTCGGCGCCGCGCTGGAGGACATGTCCGGGCACCAGGGGCACGGCTCCGTCGCCCATCCGCACGGGATTCTCATCACCTGGGCCACCATGATGGAAGGCGGCATCCAGGTGAATGTCTGGGGTCGCCGCTTCTCCGACGAGACGCAGGGCTACTCCGAGCAGGCCGCCATCGTGCTGGCGCAGCCCGAAAGGCTCGCCTTCAGCATCTTCGATGCGCGCATCGCACAGGTCGCCCGACAGTTCGATGACTTCCGCAACGCCGAGTCCCACGGCGCGGTCATGGTGACCGACGCGGTTGAGGAGCTGGCGGCGCTCATCAAGGTGCCCGGCGGCGCGCTGGCTGAGACCTTCGCCGACATCGAGCGATGCCGCCGAGCGCGCGCGCGGGACGCCTTCGGCCGCGACTGGGGCGGCACGGCAGCGCTCACACCGCCGTTGCATGCGGTCAAGGTGACGGGGGCGCTGTTCCATACCCAGGGCGGCGTGGCCGTTGATACGAATGCGCGGGCGCTGCGCCCCGATGGCACATGCCTGCCGAACCTGTTCGCTGCAGGCGGCGCCGCCCGCGGCGTGTCGGGGCCGAAAGCCTCCGGCTATCTTTCGGGCAACGGCCTCCTCACCGCCGTCACCCTCGGCCGGGCGGCCGGGCGCACCGCCGCCGAGCTCGTCCCTGGCTGTCGGTGATCGCGGGGGCCGCAGTTTCCTGGGATGAGGTCGAGAGGGAAATATAACGGCGCGGAAAGGCCTGAAGCGACGAGCCTAGTACATTGGGGCTGGCAGCGGATTACTGATGGCCGCTCCTTTGGCAGAAGGCCGCGCAGACGCCTTCACCTCCTCGCCCAGCTCGTTCTGCCCGTCAGTCGTCGTTGCATCGCCGACAGAAAATTCGACACCCATCCTCGGAAATCCACCAAAGCTTAAGCAAAATAGCGTCTCTTCCTACCGAGTCTCCTCGAAGGAAGTCACCTATGACGCGTATCCTCGTCCTTGTACGGGCGACGGCCCTGTCGCTCCTTTCTGGCGTCGCCCATCTGCGGTCCTCACTCCGTCGACGGCAATGGCCCACGACGCTCATGCCCCTGGCTCTGGGAGCGGCGGCGCTGCTGCTCCTGTCACTGGTGGCAAGCTTGCGGCCGCACGCGGCCACATCGAAACCCACCCCGGCGAGTATCGACGCCGTCGAGTTCGCGCGTCAACGCAATGTCGAGGCTGACGCCTCCATCGCCCGCGTCAAGGCCCTGCGCGACGCCGAGCGCGCCCGGAAACGCAGGGCCGAGCTGGCAGCGGCGCTGGCGCGCGCCGAGGCGCTGCGCGCGACCGCAGAGTTCGCCCGTCAGCGCAACGCCGAGATCGAGGCCTCGATCGCCCGCGTGAAGGCCCAGCGCGATGCCGAGTTCGCGCGCGAGCGCAATGCCGAGATCGAAGCGTCCATCGCGCGCGTGGCGGCCCGCCGGGCGGAGGAGGCGTCCGCCCGCCAGCGCGACGCCGAGGTCAAGGCGGCGGCCGTCCTCGTGGCGGCTCGCCTCGAAGCGGAGTTCGCCCGCCGGCGCAATGCCGAGATCGACGCGTCCATTGCCCGCGTCCGGGCCGTACGCGACGCCGAGTTCGCCCGTGCGCGCAATGCCGAGATCGATGCCTCGATCGAGCGCGTCAGGCTCCTGCGCACGACCGAGCACGCGGGTGGGCGTGGAGCCGAGATCGCCGCAGTCGGCGACTCGGCCACCGGCCCCTAGAACGCGCCTGGCGCATTCTCCCGGCGCTCGGCAAGCCGGGAGGCCGCTTCTCCCCCGAGGCGCCCCGAGCCGGGTGGACGTCCGCATTGGAAGGGGCTCCGGCCCGCCTCGCAGCGCGGGGATCGCTGATGGTCGAGAGACAGCGTGCGTCACTCTGCCAGCACGCGGCAGATCTTCAGCGCGTCCGTTGCCACGGCATCCAAGCTCTTCGCATGGCCGCTACGAATCCAAACTTTCGCGATCTCCAACACCGCGCCTACTACGCCGGCGCGCACTAGCTCCTCCCTCTTCAGCCTTGCGCTTGCGTTGGGCGCGAATGTTCGGGACAACAATTCGCCGAACTCGCGAAGCAATGCCGCCCCCACTTCATCGACGGCCGGCCCAACGCGAGCTATCTCGAGCACGAACAGTCGTGCGCCGACAGGGTCGACCTTCAGGGCCTTGAAATACGCCTTCAGCACCGCGTGACAACGTTCGTCCGCCGCTCCGACGTGTTCCGCGCGGATCCGGTCGAGGCAATCGATAAGGCGATGCGAAACAGTGTCGAAGGCGGCGATCAGCAGCGCCTCACTGCTCGCGAACGACTCATAGAAGTAGCGCTCGGTGAGCTCCGCTGCTTCGCAAACGGCCTTCACGGTTGCGTGGCGGTAGCCGACCTCGCCATAAACGCGGATCGCCGCTTCGATCAACCGCTCCCGCCGCGCGAACTGCCGCTCCTCGGCGGAATGCCCTCCGTACCGCCTCGTCCGTGCCCTCGCCATGATCTTGCCGGTTCGTTTGCTTGACATGTCGTGTTGTCAGATACTTAATTATGACAATATCGCATGTCAGAAGAAGTGAACAGACTGTATCCGCAGCGGGGAACTGTCGGACAAAGGGGAGATCGCAGGGATGCCCGAGCCGGCACGAGAGCAAGCCTTCACGCCCGGCGCCGACGTGACCATCGCGCGTCCAGCGGCGGATGCAGGCGCCTCCAGCGCGCGATCAAGTGGCGCGGCATTCACGCCTGAAGTCGACCGGTTCGACTTCGACGTCATAGTCGTGGGCGCGGGGTTGTCCGGCATCGGGGTCGCCTACCACCTGCAGCGGGACTGCCCGCGCAAATCCTTTGTCATTCTGGAGGCGCGCGGCGCGATCGGAGGCACCTGGGACCTGTTCCGCTATCCCGGCGTCCGCTCCGATTCCGACATGCATACGTTCGGCTATCGCTTCCGGCCGTGGCGCGGGGACAAGGCGCTCGCCGACGGCCCCTCGATTCTCGACTACCTCAATGACACCGCCCGGGAACACGGCATCGACGGCAAGATCCGCTATCATCAGAAGGTGAAGCGCGCGTGCTGGTCATCGGAGAAGGCGCGCTGGACGCTCGAGGTCGTGGGTGCGGACGGCAAGACGCAGAACTACACCTGCAACTTCCTCCAGATGTGCAGCGGCTACTACGACTACGACGCCGGCTACATGCCCGGCTGGCCCGGCATGGAGCGCTTCAAGGGCGAGATCGTGCATCCGCAGAAATGGCCGGAGGACCTCGACTACGCCGGCAATCGCGTCGTCGTGATCGGCAGCGGTGCGACGGCCGTGACACTGGTTCCGGCGATGACGGACAAGGCCGCGCATGTCACCATGCTGCAGCGCTCGCCGACCTATGTCGTGGCGCGGCCGGCAAAGGATGCCATCGCCGACTGGCTCTATGCCAAGCTGCCCGAGCGCCTCGCACACACGCTCGCGCGCTGGAAGAACATTTCCCTGCAGATGTATTTCTATAACGCGGCGCGCAAGAAGCCGGAGGCCGCGAAGCAACGCATCATCGAGCTTGCCCAGGCCGAGCTCGGCCCCGGGACCGACATCCAGCACTTCACGCCGCGCTACAATCCCTGGGATCAGCGGCTCTGCCTTGTGCCCGATGGCGATCTTTTCGAGGCAATCCGCGAAGGCAAGGCCTCGGTCGTCACTGGCGAGATCGAGAGCTTCACCGAGACCGGCCTGAGGCTGCAGTCCGGGGAAGAGCTTCCAGCCGACATCATCGTCACCGCCACCGGGCTTGTGATGATGCTGATGGGGGGCATGGAGCTTGTGGTGGACGGCACCAACGTCAATCCAGGCACGACCTTGAGCTACAAGGGCATGATGTTCTCGGACGTGCCGAACCTCGCCTCGACCTTCGGCTACACGAACGCATCGTGGACGCTCAAGGCCGATCTCACCGCCGAATATCTCTGCCGCATTCTCAACAGGATGGATCGCGGCGGCTATGCCTATTGCACGCCGCGCAACAACGACCCGTCAGTAATCCCGGATGCGACACCTCCGCTCTCCTCCGGCTACATGCAGCGGGCGAAGGACCTCCTGCCGAAGCAGGGTTCCAAGCGGCCGTGGAAGCTCTACCAGAACTACGCCAAGGACATGCTGGCGTTGCGCTTCGGATCAATCGACGACGGCGCGTTGGTATTCACACGGACCGTCCGATCAAGCTGCTCACGCAGCCAGGCCGAAACGGCACGGACACCATACGGGCACACCATGTCAAAGCACATGACGCTGCATGACCGCACCGCCGTGATTACGGGCGCCGGCAGCGGCATTGGACGCGCGATAGCGCAGTCGCTCTCCAAGCGCGGTTGTCATCTCGCGCTTGCCGATATCAGCGAGCTGGGGCTGGCGGAAACTGCGCAGATCGTTGGCGAGCTCGGGATCCGGGTCTCCTGCCATAAGCTCGACGTCGCGGATCGTGCAGCGGTCGCCGCCCTGCCGCAGGCCGTCCTGGCCGAGCACGGGCGCGTCGATCTCTTGTTCAACAATGCGGGCGTTGCCCTTTCCGGTACCTTCGACCAAATCAGCGAAAGCGATTTCGAGTGGCTGCTCGACATCAATTTCGGGGCGGTGGTGCGGCTGACTCGAGCGTTCATGCCGCATCTGAAGGCGAGCGACGATGCGCGGATCGTCAACATATCGAGCCTGTTCGGCCTGATCTCGCCCCCCGGCCAGACCGCCTATTCGGCGAGCAAATTCGCTGTGCGTGGCTTCTCCCATGCCCTGCGCTTCGAGCTCGCGGGAAGCAATGTCGGCGTGACCGTGGTGCATCCGGGCGGGGTCGCCACAAAAATTGCCGAGAATGCGCGCAGACACGCCGGCGCTACCAACGCGGAGGTGGCGGAGCAGCTTCAGCGGGCCCGCCGTCTGCTGACCATGCCGCCGGAGGCGGCCGGCGAGACCATCGTCTGCGCGGTCGAGCGCCGCATCCCGCGTGTCGTGGTCGGCGGCCAAGCCAAGATGATGGCGCTGATCGAGCGCCTTGCGCCCGTATCGTATTTGACAATTCTGAGAATGCTGGCGCCGCGATCGTAAGGACCTCCGGGAAATGTCGGGGACACATTCATGACAACGATGATCGTGGTCGCGTCGGTTCTCCTGCTGGCGGCCCTGATTGCCGGTCTCGTCTGGTTCACGGCCAGCACGGCGCGCAAGATCGAAGTGGCGCTGCCGGCACGCGGCCAATTCATGGCGCTCGATGGCGAGCACATTCACTATGTCGACACCGGCGGCGCTGGTCCTGTCGTCGTCATGATCCATGGGCTCGGCGGCAACCTGCTGCATTTCGACTACGCGCTTGCAGGCCGCCTGGCCGCCGAGTTCCGCCTGATCCTCGTCGACCGCCCGGGCTCCGGCTATTCCACCCGCGCAGCCGGCAGCGACGCGAGTCTGACCGCGCAGGCAGCCGCGATCGCCAAGCTGATCCGCGCGCTCGCGCTGACGCGCCCGCTCGTGGTCGGGCATTCGCTCGGCGGAGCCGTCTCGCTCGCTCTCGCACTCGACCATCCCGATTGCGTCGGCGGGCTGGCACTCGTCGCGCCGCTGACACACGCCCAGGATGAGGTGCCCGCGATCTTTCGGCGGTTCCTGATCCGCTCGAGCCTGGTCCGCACTCTCGTCGCCTGGACGCTGGCGACGCCGCTAGGGATACGGGACGGTCCGGCTGCGCTGAAGGAGGTCTTCGCGCCCGAAGCGGTGGTACCCGATTTCCCGCTCCGCGCCGGCGGGCTTCTCGGCCTGCGCCCCAAAGCTTTCTATGCCACGTCTTCGGAGTTCCTCGCGATCAACGATGTGCTGCCGGCCTACACGAGTCGCTATACCTCGCTCGACCTTCCAATCGCCATCCTGTTCGGCAAGGACGACCGAGTGCTCCACTATCGCAAGCAGGGTGAAGCGATGAGCGCGACGTGTCCTGCGCTCGACCTGGAGCTCATGGAGGGCGGCCACATGCTGCCGATGACGGCGCCCGATCGCTGCGCGGCGCTCATTCGTCGCGTTGCAGCGCGCCAGCAGGGGATCCCGCGCGTGGCGTAAGGCAGCCCGCCCTGCTGATCCAGGCTGTTCCAGAGCGATCTCATTGGGGTGGCGAGAGAACGTCAACTCACATCGCATGGATGGCGCCCTGTCTGCCGATTGCGTGGCGACGCCTGAAGGCTGGTCCGATGCTGCCAGCCGAATCCTGGCGGCCTTGGGCGTGCGCCCTGGTCCGGGACACCCACGCCCCCAATGCTTTTTCCTGGCGTTCCGCTTCGACGTGCGCCAGTCTTCGTACACCGCAACAGACGAAGAGGCCGCAAAGCGGTGGCCGCATCGGGGAGGAACCATGCCATGAAACCAACTCTGCGAAGCTTGTTGGGGGTAGCCGGCGCCGCTCTCGGCCTGGCCCTGGCAACCGGCGCATGGGCCCAGTCCGGGCCCGTCGAGCTGCGCTACGCCACCAGCGCGCCGCCCAAGACGGTCTGGGAAATGCAGATACTGCGCTTCCAGAAGCAGGTCGATGAGCTGAGCAAGGGCACGCTCAAGATCAACGCGTTCCTGAACTCGCAGCTGGGCTCCGAGCAGGACACGGTCGCCCAGGTTGCCCGTGGCCGCATTGATATGGGGGGCTACTCCATCACCGCTGGCTCGCTGCTGGTGCCCGAAATTTCGCTCCTCAGCATCCCGTTCCTGTTCAAGGACCAGAAGGAGCAGGATTGCGTCTTGGACAAGCACCTGACCAAGCTGACCCAGCGCATGTTTGAGAAGAAGGGCGTGGTCATGCTCAACTGGGCGGAGGTGGGCGTCGCCGACATCATCGGCAAGAAGGCCTTCGCGTCGCCGAACGATCTCAAGGGACTGAAGGCGCGCTCTCAGCCCAACAAGGTCGCAGCCTTCATGTGGAGCGAGTTCGGCGCCAATCCCAATCCGCTCCCCGTCACGGAGTGGAACTCGGCCTTCCAGACCGGGCTCATCGACGTGGCCGACTCGGGGGCGACCTACTACTTCTTCTCCGGTCTTGCAAAGCTCGCCCCGGTGATCACGCTGACACAGCACCAGGATCAGGGCAGCGTGGTTCTCATGAACAAGGGCGTCTACGACAAGCTGTCGGACGAGCACAAGAAAGCGCTGGAGGCCGTCAGAACGCAGGTTCCCGACGCGCAGCTGCGGGCCGAGGTGCGCGGGTTCGAGGCCAAGATCCGCGAGATGCACAAGGCCGCGGGCGGCAGCATCGTCGAGCTCACCCCTGAGCAGCGCGCCGTGTGGCGTAAGGGCATCGAGGCGGCATGGCCGAAGATGGTGGCGGCCGTCGGCGGGGAGGCGAATGCTTACTGGAAGGCGATCCAGGACGGCATCAAGGCCTGCTCGCCGTAGTCTCAAGCGATCTCTACCCTGCACAAGCAACCGCTCGCGCCTGCGGCCGTGAGCGGCGGCGTGATCCAGGCGACGTGGATGGACTGGAAATCGCTGCGGCAAAGGATGCAGCACATGTTGCAGCAGGGCTCCGCCTTGCTGCGCCGCGTCGACTGGCGGTCCTTGCACCGGCGGTCGCTGCACGAGTTGCATCAGGTCTTAATTCTCCTGAGGTCAGGCGGCCAGACGCTGTGGCGCGGGTTGCGGCAGTGGGGCCATTGGCTCGCGCGGGCCCATTGGCTTGCGGAGGCTTGGGCGCCGCTGCGGCGCCGGCTTCCGCAGGAACTTCCGGCGTGGTTGGCCGGACCCGACGTGCCGCCGTCAGCCCGCAGACTGGTCGACGGTTGGCACCGGGGCGAATGCTGGCTCGCCGTTGCCTGTTTCGGTTTCATCGCCGGCATCCTGATCCTCGACGTCCTCGGCCGCGAGCTCCTGGGGCCATTCCTTCGCCTCATCGGCCTCGATCCGGGAGCGACCGGTATCTTCGCGTCGCAGAAGCTGTCGATCTTCGCTTTGGTGATCGGCAGCTTCGCCGGCATCGGCATTGCCACCGCTACCGGAGCGCACATTGTGCCGGGCTTCGCCTCGGGCTGGGTGCCGGCTGAGTGGAGGGGCCTCTACGACCGTGCAGCTGACGTCGTCGCCGGCGTGTTTCTTCTCGGCGTGGTCTGGTTCGGTCTCAAGTTCGTCGGCTCGTCCTTCAAGACCGATCTGCGGGCGCCTGTGCTCGACTGGCCGGTGTGGCCGATCCAGCTCGCCATCCCCCTGGGTTTTCTGTCGGCGGCCGGGCGCTATTTCGTCTATGCGGCGTGGCCGGCGCTCAAACCGGCGCCGCCGGAGTTTCAGGAATGAAGGCGCTCGGCCTCACCGCCTCGGTTCTCGTCCTGTTGGCGCTGCGCCAGCCGTTGCTCGTCATCCTGCTGGCCGCAGCCGGCTGCGTGCACCTGTTCTGGGGGCGCGGCAACCTCGAGGACATCATCGAGGACATGTGGGTAGGGCTCGACAAGGAAGTGATCCTGTCGATTCCCCTCTTCATCCTGTGCGGTAACGTGATGACCCGCGGCTCCATTGCCCAGAGGCTCATCCGCATCCTCTCGGCCGTGGCCAAGCCGCTGCCCGGTGGGCTGGCCGTCGCCACCATCCTCTCCTGCGCCGTATTCGCCGCCATCTCCGGCTCATCGATCGTCACCATGCTGGCGATCGGATCGGTCATGTACCCCGCCATGCGTCAGGCGGGCTACGACAACAAGTTCTCCCTCGGCGCCATCATGTCGGGGGGCACGCTCGGCATCATCATCCCGCCGTCGATCCCGATGATCATCTACGGGCTGGTCACGGAAACGTCGGTGACGGACCTGTTCGCTGCGGGCTTCGGGCCGGGGCTTCTCCTCACGGTCGCCCTCTCCGCCTACGCCGTCTGGTTCAACTGGGGCATGCGGGTCGCGTCTTTCGACCCCGCCGAGTTTTGGCTCACCACCAAGGACGGCATCTGGGCGGCGCTGATGCCGGTGATCCTGCTGGGCGGGATCTACTCCGGCTATTTCACGGCCACCGAGGCGGCCGCAGTGGCTCTCGTCTACGCCCTGGCGGTCGAGATCTTCATCTACAGGGAGCTGAAGCCGATCGACTTCTACAACGTGGTGCTCGAGACATCGAAGCTCGGCGGCTCGCTGTTTCCGCTGATCGCGGTGGCCCTCAGTCTCAACATCATCCTGATCGAGCACCGCGTCCCGCAGTCCCTCGTCGCGTTCATGCAGGATTACATCTCGAGCCCGGTGATGTTCATGATCCTGGTCAATATCCTGCTGCTCATCGTCGGCTGCCTGATGACGACGGGCGAGGCGATCCTGGTGCTCGCACCACTGCTGGCGCCGCTCGCCGAGTCTTACGGCTACAACAAGGTGCTCTTCGGCCTGATCATGATCCTCAACCTTGAGATCGGCTATCTGACGCCGCCTGTCGGCCTCAACCTGATCGTCGCCATGGGCGCCTTCAAGCAGAGCTTCCCGCTGCTGTGCCGGGCTGCCGTCCCCTTCATCCTGATCATGCTCGTGTGCCTGGTGATCGTGATTTGGCAGCCCTGGATCGCCATGTATCTTGTGACGGGCAAATTCTGAGGAGGCTCCACCTCAGGCCAATGAAGCACGTCGACAGGCGGGCTTCGGCAGTCGCAAGAGGTCAGCAGATGGTGAACCGATGAGAAACGCCCACAACGACCACCGCTGCCGAACCCGAACTGCCCGACTGCCGGCTCTCGCCTCTGGCGCAAGCTCTGCAGGGCGGTGGGAACCATCAGCGCTTCAATTGCGCTCTGCTATGCTGAGCGGCTAAAGAGCAAGGACCGGGAAAAGCGCCATGAGTCAGCCGCAGCCGTCCCTTGAGGCCCCGCAGACGGAGCC
>Ga0075421_100001357_pt1 | contig 28480 bp, 33 predicted proteins | sample SoiMetdeltSBSDD5_FD_75292 | JGI IMG/M metagenome (GOLD analysis project Ga0075421, IMG submission 75292) | Bulk soil microbial communities from a Populus tree surrounding site in Tennessee, USA - Soil MetaG P. deltoides SBSDD5 | ecosystem: Environmental > Terrestrial > Soil > Tree plantation... | reverse complement strand
GATCTCTGCCCGGGCGCTCAGCCGTACGCGGGTCGATGCGCGCCCATAGTCCTCGCCTCCGGAGGGTCGGCCTGCGGCCGGCTGGCGTAGCTCGCTGAGTAGGCGAACACGCCTCCTAAGATCCGAGCCCGCCTTAGTTGCGCATTTATTTGGCGCGGTGTCTCTCAGTCGTGTCAACGGCGCCTGAAAATTGACCCCTTTCGACGGGCGGGTTCGTCCGTAAGGGGTCAGTTTTCAGGCGTCGGCGAGACATGCCATGCCGCGCCGCCACTGCACCTCACCGGGGTTCAATCTTGCGCGCACGACGTTGCGCTGGGTCGCGTCCAGGAGATGCCAGACTGAAACCAGGTCGAGTGCCGGGTCGGCCGCGCGGAACCCTCCGGTATCTAGTGTGGTGTCTCGTTATTAGCCGGTGATTGATGCGAGTGCGACCCGGCCTCGGCTGACTTTCTCGAGGATCTCCTCTGCCGTGGCGGTCCATACGAACGGCTTGGGATCGTTGTTGTTGACTTGGAGGTATGCCTCGATCGCAGCGATCAGGTCGGGCACCGACTTGAAGACACCGCGGCGGATGGCTTTCTCGGTGAGCTCGCGGAACCAGCGTTCGACCATGTTCAGCCATGAGCTCGACGTCGGGATGAAATGCAGGTGGAACCGGGAATGCTTGTCCAGCCAGGCCACGACGTTGTCGTGGGTGTGGGTGCCGTAGTTGTCGAGGATCATGTGGATCTGGAGTCCCTTGGGGACCTGATGGTCAATGGTGCGCAAGAACTTCAAGAACTCGCCGTTGCGGTGCCTGGGAAGACATTGGCCGATCACCACTCCGGTCAGCACGTTCAGCGCGGCGAACAAGGTCGTTGTCCCGTTGCGCTTGTAGTCGTGGGTCATAGTTCCGGCCCGGCCCTTCTCAAAGACAGCGACGGCTTGTCGGGCGGGTTCAGATAGACGCCGACCACATCGATCAGCTTCTCATCGAAACGGCGGTCATTGGAGAGCTTGAAGATGCGCACCAGATGCGGCTCGAGCCCACGAGCAGACCACACACGCTGCACCGTCGCTGGGCTCACCCCGGCCGCCTTGGCCATCGACCGGCAGCTCCAGTGCGTCTCGCCTTCCGGCTTGAACTCCTGGGTCAACCGGACGATCTCGTCGATCTTCTCCGCCGGGATCTGCGGCTTACGCTCCCGGCCGGGACGAACCCGACCCAGCTTGGCCAGCCCCTCCTCCGCGAAGCGACTCCGCCAGGCCACCACACTCGACGGCGAGACCCCGACCTCATAGGCGACAGCCGTGCTGGCAAGACCATCGGCTGCCAGCAACAGCGCCTTGGCCCGGGTCACCTCCCGATGAGCTGCCGTCTGGGACTTCGCCAAGCTCTCCAGGATCTCCCGCTGAGCATCAGACATGACCAGAGCGGGGCTCGGAGCGCGCACGAACACACCCTACTACCAATCCCCACTTATTTACGAGACACTATACTAGCGATACGCCGCGGCCTGGATCGAGTACAGGTCGGAGTACTGCCCGCCCTGAGCGATCAGCTCCTCGTGCGTGCCGACCTCCACCACCCGGGCGCCGTCGAGCACCACGATCAGGTCGGCCATGCGCACGGTGCTGAAGCGGTGCGATACCAGGACGGTGATGCGCCCGGTCTCGGTGCGCCGCTTGGCCCCTTCCGCATAGCGCTCGAACAGGGCGTGCTCGGTCTCGGCGTCAAGCGCCGCCGTGGGCTCGTCGAGGATCAGCAGCAGGGGTTCGTCACGCATGAAACCCCTTGCCAGCGCGAGCTTCTGCCACTGCCCGAAGGAGACCTCGACGCCGCCGGGCCAGGCCGGGCCGAGCTGGGTGTCAAGCCCTTCGTTGAGCTGCGCCACGACGTCTTCGGCGCCCGCCCGGTCGACCGCGGTGCGCACGGCCGGGTCGTGGTCCATGCGCGGGTGGTCGCCGACGCCGACGGCGTGCTGGGCGCGCAGCTCGAACCGGAAGAAATCCTGGTATGCGCCGGAAAGGCGCTCGCGCCACTCGTCGGCGGGCATGCGGGCCAGCTCCACCCCGTCCACCAGGATGCGCCCGGAGGTGGGTTCGTAGAACTTCGACAGCAGCTTCACCAGGGTGCTCTTGCCCGCCCCGTTCTCGCCGACGACCGCGACCACCGCGCCCGCGGGCAGGTTCAGGTCAACGTCCTCAAGCACCAGCCGGGTCGTGCCGGGGTAGGCGAACGAGACGCGCTCAAGCACGATGCCGTCGCTCAGCTTCGACGGCACGGGCGCGTCCGCCCTCGCCAAGAAGGAGGCGGCGTAATCCTCAAGCCACGCAAGCCTTCTCGACCCGTCCAGCCAGATCCCACGCAGGAAACCGATCTCGCCCACGGTGGCGCTGATGTACGCCGAAAGCCGTGACCCGGCCGCCAGCACCAGCAGCACATCGCCGGGCGAGGCCCGTAGCCCGCTTGACACGAACACGATCGCGCCGACGTAACCGGCGGAGAAGATCGCCCATGCGCCGGCGTGCCACCACGCCGAGCGCCACCGGGCCGCGGCCATGGGCCGGTGCCAACGTTCCCACGCCTCCCGCCGCCGCGCCACCACCATGTCGCTGATACCGGCGACCCGCACCTCCTTCGCCGGTGAGGCGGTCGTGGCGACAACGAAAAGATGCCGCGCCAGCCGCGCCCAGGACGCGCCGCGCTCCTGCACCTGCCGCTCCACCCCGGGCCGCCACGAGCTGGTCAGCACCGTCGGCAGCGCCAGCACCACGAGCAGGATCAGGGCGGGATGGATGGAGGCGAGCAGTCCCACCGTCACCACCAGCCGCACGATCCAGCCCGCCGTGGTGAACACCGACATGTACATGTGATCGAGCACGAACACCTGGTCGCGCAGGACCGATAGGCGGTCCAGGTAGTCGGGGCGCTCGTGGTGGGCGATCGAGGAGACCGACGCCTGCAGCCGGGCGACGTGCGACTCCAGCGCGATCGTCACCTTGTCGCGGAAGCGGCGCTGCACCCGGGTGGAGACGGTGCGCAAGTACCACGTGCCCACCGCCGAGAAGGCCAGCCCCGGCAGGGACAGGTAGACCAGCCGCCAGTCGCCGCCGAGCACCCCGTCGCCGAGGAACTTCAGCCACAGCGCCAGCAGGGCGTCGGGCAGCGCCGCGAGCAACGACAGTCCAAAAGCGACGACCATCAGGCCGGGCTCGAAACGCAGGCCGAGCTTGCACAGCCGCCACATCGAGCTCAGGCCGCCCGGCATGTCGTCAGCCGTCCGCTCATCAGGCTTCCGCTCATCAGGTGAGGACATCCTCGTCCTCCTCCTCTTCGGGCAGCCCGGCGGCGAAACGCGCCGCCTGCAGGTCGAACATGGTGCGGTAGCGGCCGCCCAGCGCCATCAGCTCGTCGTGGCTGCCCAGCTCCACCACCCTGCCCCGCTCCAGCACGCAGATCCGGTCCGCCTGGCGCACCGTCGAAAACCGGTGGGAGATGAGGATGGTGGTGCAGTGGCGGGTCTCGGCCAGCACGCGCTCGAAGATCTCCGCCTCGCCGCGCACATCAAGCTGGGCCGTGGGCTCGTCGAGCAGGACGACCCGCGCACCGAGCTTGACCGCGCACAGCGCCCGGGCCAGCGCCACCCTCTGCCACTGTCCGCCGGACAGGTCGGTGCCCCCTGGGTACCCCTTGGCCAATGGTGTGTCCAAAGACGACAATCCAGCGGCGCCCGCCGCCTCAAGCGCGGCCAATATGACCTCGTCGGGCGCGCCGTTGGGCGCCACGTTCTCCCGCAGGGTCAGGTCGAGGCGCAGGAAGTCCTGGAACACCGCGGTGACGCGGGAGCGCCACGAGGCCAGCTCCAGCTCGCGCACGTCCACCCCGTCGGCCTCGATGGCGCCCGCCACCGGGTCGTAGAGGCGGCACAGCAGCTTGGCGAGGGTGGTCTTGCCAGCGCCGTTGCGCCCCACGATCGCCAGCGAGGACCCGGCCGGGATGCTCAGCCGGAAGTCTTGCAGCACAAGGCGTTGGTCATATCCAAAACTCAGGTCCCGGAACAGGATCTCGCGCTCGGGGCGTGAACCCGCCGGCATGGTGCCAAGCGCCAGCTCGCCCCGGGGGCGGGCCGCCGAGCGCAGCCGCAGCACCGCGGCGACCGGTGCGGCCGCGCTATCCAGTGCCCAGTTGAGCCCGCCGAAGGCGATCAGCGACGTGCCGATCGCGGCCTGCGCGTAGACGACAAGCTCGCCCAGGCCCAGGTCGCCGCCGGCCGTGGAGCGGCCCAGCGCCCAGAACACCAGCACGTTGGCGCCCAGCACGATCAGCACGCTGAGCAACACGGACTTCTCGCGCATCCGGGTCGCCTGGTACTGCAGGCGGTGCAGCACGGTCCGCTGCGCCACGAATCGCTCGATGACCCAGCCGACGAGCCCGAACAGCCGCAGCTCCTTGGCGGCGGGGGCGTCGACGGCCAGCCGGTACGCGTAGTCGGCTTGCTGCCGCGCCGCCCGCACCTCGTCGGTGTTGCGGTCGCGCCACACCCCGCTCTCGCGCAGCAGCCAGTGGGTGGACAGCCACGCCCCCGCGAGCACGAAAGGCGCCCACCACGAGTATCCAAACAGGACGATCGCGGAGGCGAGCCCGGCCAGCAGCTCCACCAGCCCGCCGGCGATGAAGTCCATCGACACGAACAGCGGCGGCCCGCTGGTGCCCAGGTCGAAGTCACGCGCGGTGGTCAGGTCCTTGCCCAGCTCCGGATCCTCCAGGTGCCCGATGCCGGGCGGCTCGACGCAGGCCTCGGTGAGCCGGTCGTAGAGCCAGGCCGCGGTGCGGTCGCCGAGGTTGGCCCCGACCGCCTGGTGGATGGGCGCCACCACCTGCATGCCGACGAAGATGACCCCGATCGCGATCAGTGGATTCACCAGAGGCGAGCCGGAGTTGACCGCGGCGACGAGCACGCCCATGGCGATGGCGAACCCGGCGGGCAGCAGCGCGCGAAAGGCGAGCAGAAGCCACCAGGCGATGGCCAGCGTCCGGTCGGCCCGGGGCAGCACGCTGAAAAACTGCCATTCCTGGCGCTGACTTAACCGGCTAAGCGCGGCGATCACTTTCGCATTCTGCCAGACTCGGACGGATGGCGACTATCCGGCAGACGGTGATGGGCGTAAGCGACATGCGGCGGGCCATGCGTTTCTGGAGCGGGGTCCTGCATTACGTGCCGCGCGACCCTTCCTTCGACCCGACATGGAACGTTCTCGTGCCACCCGACGGCATTGGCGCCCACCTGGCTCTGACCTTGAGCGAGACGCCGCTGCAGGAGCACCCGCGGCTGCACCTGGACCTCAATCCGGACAACGATGACGCGCAGGAGGAGGTGGCCCGGCTGCTGGAGCTGGGAGCGTCGATTGTGGACTGGGATCTCTACCCGGATGGCCCGGATTTCGTGGTGCTCGCCGACCCCGAGGGCAACCGGTTCTGCGTCATCGACGTCGCGAAGCACGCCTGAACCCCGCGCACGTAGGACTCGCGGTCGACCTTGCCGAGCAGCACCTTCTGCAACGCGAAGCCGGGGATGAGCGAGAAGACGACCGGCGTGACGGCGTCGACGTCGGCATCGGCCGGCAGGTGCCCGGCCTCGTGGCTGCGCTGCACGATTCGCCTGAGCTGGCGGCTGAACCTGCCGTAGATCTCCTCGACGAGCTTGGCCTGCGCCGGGCTGCGCAGCGACTCGGCCCAAACCTGGATGGCCATGCCGAAGGTGCCGTCCCGGGTGGCGTGCGGCTCGATCGCCTCGATGATCATACCGATCGCCTCGGGGATGGTGGGAGCCGGATCGAGTTCGGTGATCGGGCCGATGACCTGGAGGATCCGGCCGACCGACTGCTCGGCGATCGCCTCGATCAGCTCGTCCTTGCTGCGAAAATACCGGTAGAAGGCGCCGACCGACAGCCCCGCCTCGGCGATCACGTCCTGCATGGACGTGGCGTGGAAGCCGTTGCGCGCGAAGCAGGCCCGCCCGGCGTCGAGGATCTGCTGGCGGCGGGCGGCTAGATGGGCTTCGGAGACGCGTGGCACGCGTCCCACTATAAAACGAACGATCGTTCTTGACTTCGACGCTCACTCGTATCACGATTGAAAAAACGAACGATCATTCATTTTAAGGGAGCTGTCATGGGTCGCCGAACCCTTCTCGCCGCGCTGGGCGTGCCCCTCGGCCTGGCCGCGCTGCTTTTCCTGCTGATCCCGCTCTTCGCCGGCCCGGCCTCCAGCATCGAGCCGCGCGACCTGCCGGTCGTCGTCGCCGGCCCGCAGGCCGCCACCGCCGAGTTCGCCGCCAAGCTCGAGGCCGCCAAGCCCGGAGCCTTCGCCGTCACCCAGGTCGGCGACGCCGCGGCCGCCGACCGGCTGCTTCAAGACCGCTCCGCCTACGCCGCCTTCGTCATCGGCCGCGACGGCATCACCCTGCACACCGCCTCGGCCGCCAGCCCGACCGTGGCCGCCCTGCTCACCGGCGCCGCGCAGCAGCTCGCACAGGGCAAGCCAGTCCCGGTCACCGACGTCGCGCCCCTGCCCGCCGATGACCCGCGCGGCAGCGGCTTCGCCGCAGGCTTCTTCCCCCTGATGATCGCGGGGTTGTTCGCGGCGGTCGCTTTGTTTCTGGCGGTACCCAGAAACGCCGCCCGGATCCTGGGGCTTCTTGCCTTCGCGGCCCTGGCCGGGGCCGCCGGCACGCTGATCCTGCAAACCTGGATGGGCATCATCGGCGGTGACTTCCTTCCCGTGGCCGCCGTCATCGGCCTGATCGTCCTGGCGGTCAGCGGATCCGTCCTCGGCCTGGCCAGCCTCACCGGCCCCGCCGGGATCGGCCTTGGCGCCGTGCTCATCATGCTGGTGGGCAACGCTTTGGCCGGTGTGGCCGCCGCGCCCGAGCTGCTGCCGCAGCCGTGGGGCGAGGTCGGCCAGTGGATGCCGATCGGCGCCGGGGCCACCGCCCTGCGCTCGGCCGCGTGGTTCGGCGGCGCCGGTGCCGACCAAGCACTTTGGACACTGGGCGCCTGGGCCGGCGCGGGCCTGCTGCTGCTCGTGCTCGCCTCGGTCAGGCAACCCGCGGCCGCGGTGGACGAGTCGCGCGAGGCCGCCCGCAAGCTTGGCCAGGCCGTCGCCTGACCTGCGTGACAACCGTCGGAGCGGCCGGTAGCTTACTCAAGCGATGAGAGACTTCTTCGACGGCGTAAAGCTTCTGGGCCAAGGCCTCAAACGCGTCGGGACCAACCCCAAACGGCTGTTTCTGGGGTTGATCCCGGCGTTTCTGAGCCTGATCCTGTTCGCGATCCTCTTGGCCGTGCTGCTCTTCTTCCTCGGCGATCTCGTCGGCGCCGCGACGTGGTATGCGCGGGACTGGGAGTCAGGCGGCCTGCGCGCCACGGTCGAGGTGTTGACTGGTGCGGCGATCCTTGGCGTCGCGGGTTTCCTGGCGATCCTGTCGTACACCGCGGTCACCCTCGCCATCGGTGACCCGTTCTACGAGGCGATCTCCGAGTCGATCGAGGACGAGCTGGGTGGCGTGCCCGACGAGGTCGAGACGCCGATGTGGGCCTCGATGCTGCGCAGCATTCGCGACTCGGCGCGGCTCATCCTGACCACCGCGCTGCTGGCGATCCCGCTTTTCCTCATCGGACTGATCCCGGTGATCGGTCAGGTGACAGGGGCAGTGCTCGGGGGACTTGTCGGTGGCTGGTTCCTCGCCGTGGAGCTGACCGGGGTCGCCTTCTACCGGCGCGGGCTCGGCCTGGCCGACCGGCGCCGCCTGCTCAGGACGCAACGCAAGACGGCCCTCGGCTTCGGCGTGGCGATCTTCCTGTGTTTCCTGATCCCGCTCGGCGGGGTGCTGATGATGCCGGCCGCGGTCGCCGGCGGCACCCTGTTGACGCGCAAGGTTTTCGGCCTGCCCACCAAGTAGACCGTCTCAGTCCACAGTGGGTGGGCCGGCGGCAACCCGGTTTTGCCGCCATTGAGCCAGACGTGGCCGGGCGCCCGGGTGCGGCCTCGAAGCGCACGTCGGCTCCCGCGGCGATAACACCACGGCGCGTCAATCTGTTCTCGGGCATGGCGATAGCTACACAGTCCGCACCCCTGTCTCAATAGTTTGATCATTATACGAATAAACTCGGGTGCTCCACGCGCAGGTCAGCGCTTTTCGCCCGCATCACCACTCCTAGTGCGTCCTAGGAGGGTAGGTATCTGATGCTGATGCTTGCCGAGACGATGCTTGCCGAGATCGAGCGATGATCGGCTCGATCTCGGCAAGCGGGGGCGCTGTGCGCCCGTCGACCTCCCCGCGGCAATGGCCTTACCCGATTTGACCACCGCAAGCCCCGCTGAGTCAGCCGCTATCGGGTTTTCTTAACCTACATTTGCGCTAACCGCTGCTGTGGCGCACCGCGTAGATGGCGGCCTGGGTGCGGTCTTCGACCTCAAGCTTCATCAGGATGTTGGAGACGTGGGTCTTCACCGTCTTCTCGGCCAGCCGCAGGGTCCGCGCGATCTCACGGTTGGAGCGGCCCTTGGCGATCTCGGAGAGCACGTCGCGTTCGCGCGGGGTGAGGGCGTCGATCCTGCCCTCCCGAGTCTCACCGGCCAGCAGGGCGGCGGCCACGTCGGGCGGCAGCAGAACGTGTCCGGAGTGGACGGTGCGGATGGCGTTGGCGAGGGCAGCAGGGTCGATGTCCTTGAAGACGAGGCCGGCCGCACCGGCACGGATCGCGGGAAGCACCTCGGAGCGCGCGGTGAAGCTGGTGACTATCAACACCTTTGCGGCAGAGCCGGAGAGGGCGCGTACCGTGGAAACGGCGTCCATGCCGGGCATCTTGAGGTCGAGCAGGATCACGTCGGGAGCGGTGGCGCGGGCGGCCTCGATCGCCTGCTCCCCGTCGGCCGCGTCGGCCACGATCTCGATGTCGTCGTGCAGCTCGAGGAAGGTGCGCAGGCCCCGCCGGACCATCTCATGGTCGTCCGCGATCAGCACCCGGATCCGGTCAGGCGCCACCGGGTACCCCCAAGGCGAGGTTTGTGCCTTTTCCTGGACGCGAAATCACGGTCAGCGTGCCGTTGATCCGGCGGGCCCGCTCCTTCATTGATATCAGACCGAGGCCGCGGGCGGGCGCAGGGTCGAAACCCGTGCCGTCGTCGGCGATGGTCACGGTCATGCCGCCCGCCTTGGCCGGCTTGAGGGTAACTGCGATGTGCTTGGCGCTCGAGTGGCGCAGCGCGTTGTGCAGGGCCTCCTCGACGACTCGCAGCACCACCTCCTCCGCCGCGATGGACAGTCTTGATTGGACGGTCGCCTCGAAGGTGAGCTCGGCGTCGTGGACCCGGTTGAGCAGGGCGACCCGGCGGCGCAACGTCTCGATCAGGCCGGCGTCGGCCAGCTCGCGCGGGCGCAGCTCGGCGATGACCTGGCCCAGCTCCTCGGTGGCCTGGGCGGCGAGCTTGCGCACGCTTTCCAGCTCAAGCAAAGCGCGCTGTGGATCCTTGGGCAGCAGGGTGGCGGCGGCTTCGGCGGTCAGGCGCAGGCTGAAAAGCTTCTGCGCCACGGCGTCGTGCAGTTCCCGGGCGACACGGTGGCGCTCCTCGAGCATCGTCAGCTCGCGGCTGCGCTCGTAGAGCCGGGCGTTGGTGAGGGCGATCGCGGCGTGCGCGGCGAGCACCGCCAGCAGCTCCTCGTCGCGCTCGCTGAAGCGGCCGTGGCGCCGGTTGGCCAGGTAGATGGCGCCCAGCACCTCGTCTCCATCCGTGATCGGCATGCCGAGCAGGTCCACCATCACCGGATGCGCGGCGGGCCACCACCCGAAACGCGGATCGCTGCGAACATCGTCGATGCGCTGCGCCCTGCCTTCGCGCAGGATCGCTCCGAGCAGGCCATGCTGCCGAGGCAGGGGTCCGATCGCCGCCCACTGCTCGTCGGAAACTCCATCGACGACAAACTCTTCAAAACCCATTTGATCATCTGGTACCCCGAGGGCGGAGTACTCGCAGTCCAATAAGTCCCGGGCAGCGGTCACGATCGTCTGCAGCACCTCCTGCACGGAAAGGTGCCGGTTAAGCGCCAGCACCGCCGCGCTGAGCTTGTCGAACGTCTGCCTCTGCCTCACGCATGAAAAGTAGCCTGGCGGGTCGGGGCGGCGCATGGTTCTGTGGTCCTAGGGCCAATGGCCTACATCTTTGGCGGCCACGGACCGATCCGGGCGGGCGCCGGCGCTCCTAACGTCGGTTTCATGCCTGACGCAAACCCCAATGCCATCGTCACCGGCGCCTCTCGGGGCCTCGGCCTAGCCTTCGCCAAGGTTCTGACCGGTGCAGGCTGGAACGTCGTCACCGACGGCCGGTCCGGCTCCCGCCTGAGCGGTTACATGCGCGGGGACATCACGGACCCTTTACACCGGGCGGACCTCGTCGCCGCCGTCCCCTCGCTCGAACTGCTGATCAACAATGCCGGGGCGCTCGGGCCGTCGCCGCTTCCGCCGGTGTCGGAGCTGCCGCCCGAGGCGCTGCGCGAGATCTTCGAGACCAACGTCATCGCGCCGCTCGCCCTGACCCAGCTAGCGCTGCCGCTGCTCGCGGCGTCCGGTGGGGTGATCATCAACCTGACCTCGGACGCGGCGGTGATGGCCTACGCCGGGTGGGGCGGTTACGGCGCCTCCAAGGCCGCACTCGACCTGCTCGGGGCGGTGCTAGGCGTGGAGCAGGAGCGGGTCAAGGTGTGGCAGGTCGACCCGGGCGACGTGCGCACACGGATGCACCAGGACGCCTTCCCCGGCGAGGACATCTCCGACCGGCCGCTGCCCTCCGAGGTGGCCCCGGCCCTGCTCGGGTTGCTGGCGAAGCGGCCCGCCTCCGGCAGGTACAGGCTGGCCGATTTCGCATGAAAGCGCTGTGGGCGCCGTTCGAGGTCGCGTCGCTCGACGCGTCGGTCGAGTTCTACGGCGGGCGGCTTGGGCTGAAGGTGCTCGAGTCCTTCGACGGGGGTGTCGTGTTCGAGGCCGGGCCGGGTGGCCGCATCGAGGTGGTCGCTCCGCCGACCCCGTCTCCCCCACCGCCCGTGGCACTCGAGGTCCCCACGTGGGCGGCGGTGGATGCGCTGTACGAGCGGGCCGGTGGCGACTGGGCGCCCGCGGTCTTCCCGCGCGGGCATTACGGCTTTGTGACCCGGGACCCCGATGGAAACCCGTTGCTTGTCTGGAGTGAGGCATGAGCTTGGACTTCACTGGTTACCTTTTCGCCACCGAGCCCGCGGAGGCGCGGGGCGTGGAGCGCGATGGGGTCAGGTTGCTGGTGGGCCGCCCCGGATCGGTGAGGCACCAAGTGTTCCGCGACCTACCGTCCCTTTTGGACCCAGGTGATGTGCTCGTGGTGAACACGTCGACGACAATGCCCGCTGCGGTCCCCGTCATCGGCGAAGACGGTCTGGTGCTGCACTTCTCGACCCGGCTCGACGACGGGCGCTGGATCGTCGAGCTGCGGCGCGACATGAAACCGTCGTCGGAAGGCGTTGCGGGGAAACGGCTCGAGCTGAAAGGCGGGGCGCCGGTAACGCTGGAGGCGCACTTCACCGAGCGGCTTTGGGCGGCCGGCACTGACGTCACACCCGAATACCTTGATTTGAACGGGAGCCCGATCCGGTACTCCTACGTGGAGCATGAATGGCCGATCTCCTTCTATCGCACGGTCTTCTCCGACTTCACTCCCGGGCTCGGCAGCGCTGAGATGCCCAGCGCCGCCCGGCCGTTCACCGAGGCGCTGGTGACCCGGCTGGCCAGTCGCGGCATCGTCTTCGCGCCTATCACCCTGCACACCGGCGTCGCCTCCCCCGAGGCGCACGAAAAGCCCTATCCTGAGCGGTTTTCCGTGCCCGCCGCCACGGCCCGGCTGATCAACCACGCCCGCGCGGACGGCAACCGGGTCATCGCCGTGGGCACGACGGCCGTGCGCGCGGTCGAGTCGGCCGCGTCACCGTCGGGCATCGTCTCGGCCGCCGCTGGCTGGACCGACCTGGTCGTCACCCCGGCGCGCGGCGCTTACGCGATCGAAGGCCTGCTGACCGGCTTCCACGAGCCGCGCGCCTCGCACCTGATGATGCTCGAGGCCATCGCCGGGCCGGATATGCTCGAGTCGTGCTACCGGGCGGCCGTCGACTCCGGCTACCTGTGGCACGAGTTCGGGGATCTCAACCTGTTGTTACCAGCTCCCGCAGGTGGATGAAGTCCACCTTGACGTCGGCGGGCTTCTGCCCCGGGAAGGCCGCGACGCCGATGCTGAACGGGTCGCGCCACAGGCAAAGCGCACCCGCCAGGTCCTTGAGTTTCGCGGCCCCGCAACGGATCTCCGCGCCGTCGGCCAGCTTCTCGGTCGTGGCGCCGGAGACGGTGATGCCCTCCGAGGCCAGGCAGGACGGCGGCGATCGCCATCAGCCAACTCGTTTTCACCGCGCCATCATGTCAAGTGATACCGGAGACCGCGATCCGTCCGTTCGTCATGTGCCACAGCGTCGCCAGCGCCATGGGTCGCGGTTAATCCGGGATCGCCCCTAGGGCAACCCGCTGAGCAAGGCCGCGCGGGATCGGCTGTCCGCCTCGCGGATGCACTCCGGCTGGCGGTACCGCGGGCACATCGCCAGGGTCAGGTCGGTCGCCTCGTCCAGCCCGATGCCGTGCCCCACCGACACGAACACCGGCTTCACCCCGGCCCGCGTGCGCAGCGCCCGGCCCACCACCTCGCCAGCGTCCGTCAGCTCGGTCCAAGCCCCGCGTTCCGGCCCCGGCTCGGAAAACGTTGCCATGAAAGGGGTTTTTGCCACGCCGAAGGTGGGCAAGCCGGTCGCGACGCCGACGTGGCACGCCAGCCCGAACCGGCGCGGATGCGCGACGCCGTAGCCGTCACAGACCAGCACCTCGGGCCTGCCCGTCAACTTTTGCAAGGCTTCCAGGAGGATCGGTACCTCCCGGAACGCCAGGAATCCGGAAACGTAGGGGAAATCCACCTCCCCGGCGAAGAGCGACGTCTCAAGCACCTTCAGCGTGGCAAGCTCGAGGGTGACCGCCGCAGCCACCGCCCGGTTCGTGCCCGTCTCGTAGGACACGTCAAGCCCCGTAACCGTTTCCGGCCACCGTACCCACCGGCTCAAGACTTTTCCCGCAACCGTTCCAGCACCTGATCGGTGAAGTCGCTGTCCAGCCGCGGCATTTCGTCCTTGAAGGAGGAGTCGTCAACCGCTCGAGGATCGATCATTATTTGCAGATAAAGGTCGCTGTCAAGCACCACAGCCCTGTAGCCCATGAAAAGGCGCGAGTCATCGACGTCCGTCTTGAGCTTGGCGCCGTTCAGATCGGACGGAGCCTTGGCACGACGGTCGAAGACCTTCTTCGCCTCCTCCGGCGACTCGTACTTGAACGCCTCGGTGCGGATCGTGAGGTTGTTTCCAGTGAAGCCCTCGCTGTTGGCCACGCAGACGATCTTCGCGTCGGTGGGCACACCTTCGTTGAAACCTGGCTTCGCACTGCCGAACGATCGCGAAAACGCTTGATAATCAAGCACTTCGCACAGGTCCGATCGCAGCATGTACGAAACTGGCGCGTCGCCGCCGCAGCCGGTCAGCGCGAGCGCGGCGAGGGCCGCGATGCAGGTCTTGCGGAGCACGGCACTCCTCAGCAGGTCGAGTGGAACAGGGCCGCGGTGGGTCGGGACGTGGAGTACTTATGGTAAAGCTCGACCGCCTCGCCGGTCTCGGCCATGTGCACCTCGATCCCGCGGGCCCGGAGGTACTCCACCGTCTCGGGCATCACGGATAGCCGCAGCTGCATCCCGCGCGAGAGCACGACGACCTCGGCCCCGGCGTCGGCGAGAGCCAGCACGTCGGCCGGCTGGATGCCCGGCTCGTGCCGCGTGCCGGTGACGCGCCAGTCCCACTCCTCGACCGAGTCGGGAAAAACCTTGGCGTCCTTGAACCTTCCTACGCCGTCGACGGTGATCTCTCCCCATTTGACGCTGATCCGGAAACCCGCCATCCCATCCTCACGGCCTACTTTGCTGCGTCCAAACCTAGAGCGTAGGTGAGGGCCACCATCTGGCCGTCGCGGGCCACATCGACCAGCCGCACCTGCGAGGAGAGCAGGCGCCTTGGCAGCAAAGGCGCTCCGGCGCCGAGGAACACCGGCGCCACCCCCAGCAGGATCTCGTCGAGCAAGCCGGCGTCGGCGAACGAACCGGCCAGCTCTCCCCCGCCGACGATCCAGATGTTGGCCCCCGCCGCTGCCTTGACCATCGCCTCGTGCACCGGCGCCACGTCACCTTCGACGAACGTCAACCGGGCGCCGGCGACCTCGGGCAGGCTGCGGTGGGTGAAGACCCAGCACGGCGTGTCGCCGTAGTAGCGCTGCCAGCTGTCGGGCTCGTGCTCCAGCACCCACTCATAGGTGGTGGCGCCCATGCACATCGCGCCCACCCCGGCGAAGAAGGCGTTGAAGCGGTCCGGCCCGTCCCGCTCGATGGTGAACAGCCACTCCAGCGAGTTACGCGCATCGGCGATGAACCCGTCGGCGCTCGTGGCGGTATAGTACTGGGTCTTCGTCATCTGGGCTCCGATCCCGAATTGATCCACTTTGCTGTGTCGTGATGGAACGACACCAGCTCCCCCATGGGCACCGGCTTGCGCTTGGCCGTCGACAGGTCCTTGCCCTGCACGCTCCACGGCGGTGGATAGACGTAGATGCCCTGATCCAGCCCGATCCCGGCCACCTCGGCCTCCCACCCCGGCCAGCGCAGGGTCTCGTAGAATGAGGCCAGCGACCCGACGAGCACGTTGTAGAGCCAGTCGGCGTACCCCTGCTCCAGGTCCTGCCACTCCAGCAGGTCGGGACCGAAGTAGTGGATCGTCGGGCGCTTGCCCGGCTTGGACGGCACCCAGGCGAACTGCCCACCCAGCACGTCGAGCGCGACGACGAGCCCGCCCATCGCCGGATCGGCAAAGGACAGCACGTCGGGCAGGCCCCGCGCTCCGCTGCCCAGCACCCGCAACCAGCCGTGGTCGACGAGCAGCCCGCCGGTGTTGGCGACGACCGCGCCAAGCCACGATCTGGTGGTAATCCCAAGCGCCGCAAGGCAACCCTGCGCTCGTTCGATGTCAACGGGCAGCGCGGTCGCCGGGTACGGCGCCGCTGCCATCGTCTCGGCCAAGTCCTCCCACGCGGAATTGGTCATCCCGGCAGCCTGCCATACCCGCCGTCCGGCGTCTCCCCCAGGCCGGGGACTCGCCGCGCGCGATCCAGATCGATGTGTTCAAGTTGCGCGATGATCTGTTCCGCCCGCGTGTCCGGAATCGGGTCCTGGTGCCCGGCGGGTGGTCACCATAGCCTGCACTACGTGGTTACCTTCGCGACTGTCAGCTACAACGTGCTGGCGCAGTCGTTCGTGCGGCGCGATCGCTACCCCCTCTCCGAGCCCGAGGCGCTCGACGCCACCCGCCGCCATGCCCTTCTGCTGCAACGCCTCGAGGGGCTCGACGCCGACCTGCTCTGCCTTCAGGAGCTCGAACCCGCGACAAACGATGCCGTCCGGGCGCGCTTGCAGGCAAGCCATCACGCCGCCTACGCGCCACGCGCCGACCGCCCGGACGGCCTGGCGATCCTGGCCCGGCGTGCCCGTTTCGACTGGCTCGGGCACGACGTGCTGCGCTTCGCACCCGACGGTACCGTCGATGGCGGCCCGGCCCTGATCGCCCACCTGTCCATTGACGAGACCCCAATCCATGTCGTCTGCGCTCACCTGCCCTGGGAGCCCGAGTCGACGCCGTCCGCCCAGCACCGCGGCCATCGGCAGATGCTGGAGCTGATCGCGCACCGCGACGCCACCGCCCCCCGCGACACCTGGATCTTCGCCGGCGACTTCAACGCCGTCTCAACAGGCATCGTGCTCGCCGCCGCTCTGGACAACGACATGGCGGAGAGCTGCCGCGAGCAACGGCCGTGGGACACCTGCGCCATCAACGGCCGCCCGCGCAAGATAGACTACCTGCTCTACTCCACGGGGCGGCTGAATCCCAAACCCGGACTACTTCCCCGGCTTTCCCGCGACAGCGTGCTGCCGTCGCTGACCGAGCCCTCCGACCACCTGCCCCTGCACGTCGACTTCGAGCTGACCTCCGAGGTGACAGCATGAGAATCGCCTTCATAGGCGACGTGCACGGATGCGTGCTGCACGCGCTCGAAGCCTTGGTGGCGTGGCAACGCCATCGCGGGCTCCGGCTCGACGCCGCGATCCAGGTCGGTGACCTCGGGGCCTACCCGACGCCGGAGCGGATGGACGCGCCGAGCAAGCGTTTCGCCGCCGAGAACCCGGCGCAGAACGACCTGTTCCGCCTGCTGGCTCCGCCGCCCGAGTTGGAGGCGGCGATCCGGCACGCCCTCATCCTCATCCCGCCGGTCGTCTTCGTCAGCGGCAACCACGAGGACTTCGACTGGCTCGCCGGCCTCCACGAACAAGGCAGGAAAAGCATCGACCCGTGCGGCGCGTTCCGCCATGTCCCGTGTGGACGGATCGAAACCCTTGCAGGGCAACAGATTGCCTTCCTGGGCCGGATCGAGGCGCCCGGCCACATGGACCTCGACGACGGCGCCTACGCCACGCTCATGCAGACCCCGCCCGGCGAGGTCGACATCCTCGTCACGCACGACGGCCCCTACGGCCTATGCCGGACCTTCCGCGGCGAAACCGCGGGCTCGCCGAAACTATCCCGCCTCATCGCGCACCTGCGCCCGCGGCTGCACGTCGGCGGCCACTACCACCACATCAACGGCCCGCGCCACTACGGCCCGACGACCTCTTATGCCCTCGCCCAGTTGGTCTCCCCCAAGTCGAAGCGTGTGGCGGCCGGAAGCATCGGCGTCCTCGACACCGAGACCTTCACCTTCGACTACCTCCTCGACGACTGGCTCGCAGAAGTCCGCGGCGACTTCGATCTCTCCACCCCTTAGGCCGTCGCTTGCGCCAGAGCAGCGCGAGCGTCCTTTCCGGATCGCCCGCGCCGCTCCGCTCGACCGTCACGAGATCAACGTACCCGGTCGCCCACCACTGGATAGCAGGCGACGGCGGCCAGCAGCACCAGCGCTCCGGCGGTGGCCACCACGGTGAGCCGCTCGTGCAGCAGGGTGACCCCGATCGCCGCCGCGGTGACGGGTTCGAGCAGGGCCACCACGGATGCCGTGGTCGCCTTGACCCGGCCCAGCGCCGCGAAGAACAGCCCGTAGGCGAGCGCGGTCGGTACGGCGCCGAGATAGACCAGCATGACTCCAGCTCTTGCCGCGCCCGTGGCCGGGACGATCCCCTCCAGCAATGCCAGCGGTAGCAGGCACACCGCGCCGATGACGAAGCTCATCAGCGCCCCACGGTACGGGTCGGCGCCGGAACCGTTGGCGCGCTGGACAAGGATCACCCCGGCGTAGGTTGCCCCGGACAGCAGCGCCAGTGCGATGCCGATCACCGAGGTCCGCGCGGAGCCGCCTTTGTCCTCGCCCGCAATGACCAGCAGGCACAGCCCGCCGATCGCGAGCACCAGCACGACGCCCTGCCACCGTGAGACGCGTTCGGCGAGCAGCAGGCGCTCTCCGATCGCCACCAGCAGCGGGCTGACCCCGAGCGTGATGACGGTCGCCACGGCCACACCGGACCGGCCGACCGCGGCGAAGTAGGCGGTCTGCGAGATCGCCATGCCTAGCCCCAGCAGCAGCATCCTTGGTTGCCCCTTGAGGTCGCGGGGGCGGATGAAGGCGGCGAGCAGGGCGGCGCCGATGACGAAGCGCCACCATGAGACGGCTAGTGGCCCGAGGCCGGACTCCTGATAAAGCAGCGAGGCGACGGCACCACCGGTGCCCCAGGCCACGGCTGCCACAACTAAGTAGACAAACACTGATTCTCTCCGAAGATGGTCGCGAACAGGGCCCTGGAAGGGCGGCGACCAACGTCACGCCGCCCGCGTCAGCGGACGGGGGGAGGAAGAATCAGGTAACTCGTCACGGCGGCGACTATACCCGCTTGCGCATGACGACGCGGCGGCCCGTCGCGGGGCGCTCGTGCACCTCGAAACCGGCCCGCTCGAAAAGGTCGACGGTGCCGGTGTAAAGCTCGGCCGCCGCGGGCATGCGCCCGCTGGCCGTGTCGACCGGGTAAGCCTCCAAAGTGGACGCACCGTTCGCCTTGGCATACTTGGGCGCCGCCTTCAACAGGGCCGAGGCCACGCCCTGGCGTCGGTGCGCACGGTCGATGAAGAAGCACGGCATCGACCAGACGCCCTCCTCAGCCGTCCTGGGCTTGAGCGCCGGGGAGCGCAGCACGCGCGGGTAGTCGTGCCGGGGAGCGATCGCCGCCCAGCCCACCGGCGTCCCGCCCGCGTACGCGAGCAGCCCCACCGGGCCTGCCCTGACCGCCGCCTTCAGCGCCGCGTTGTTGCCCGCGTTGCCGTTGGCGCTGAACTCCCGCCCCGGGATCCGCCACCACATGCACCAGCAGCCCGAGTACGCCCCGCTCGGCCCGAACAGCGCGACCAGGTCGTCCCAGTGCTCAGAGTCGACAGGTCTCACTTCGTATCCCATGAGGTAGTTTCTACCGGGTGACTACGGTTGAACTCACACTGGAGGGGTTCCGCACCGAGCTGAACGGCTACTGCTACCGCATGCTCGGCTCGTCGTTCGAGGCCGAAGACGCGGTGCAGGAGACCATGGTGCGGGCGTGGAAGGCAATGGACAGGTTTGAGGGCCGGTCGGCCCTGCGGTCCTGGCTGTACCGCATCGCCACCAACGTCTGCATCGACATGCTCGGCAGCGCGCAGCGCCGCGCCCGCCCCATTGACCTGGGCGGCCCCGGCTCCCCGGCCTCGCCGGGCGACGGTGGCCCGATGCCGGAGATGGTGTGGCTGGGCCCGGCGCCCGACGCCAAGGTGCTGCCCGACGAGGCCGTGGTCGCCAAGGAGTCGATCCGGCTGGCGTTCGTCGCCGCGCTGCAGCACCTGCCGCCCAAGCAGCGGGCCGTGCTGATCCTGCGCGAGGTGCTGGCGTGGTCGGCGCAGGAGGTGGCCGAGCTGCTTGACACGAGCGTCGCCTCGGTCAACAGCGCGCTGCAACGCGCTCGCGCCACCATGGCCGAGGCCGACGTCAAGACCGATGTCAGCAAGCCCATGGACGACGAGCAGCACAAGCTGCTCGTGCGCTACGTCGAGGCGTTCGAGAAATATGACATGGCCGCGTTGGCCTCGCTGCTGCACGAGGACGCGACGCTGTCGATGCCGCCGCTGTCGCTGTGGTTCCGCGGCTTCGCCGACATCAGCGCGTGGATGCTGGGCCCCGGCAACGGCTGCTGCGGCTCGCGCCTCATCCCAACTGTCGCCAATGGACACCCCGCGTTCGGGCAGTACCGCACGACCGGGCCGTGGGCGCTGATCGTGCTGGAGATCTCAGACGGGCGGATCAAGGGGATCAACAACTTCCTCGATGTCGAGCGGCTCTTCCCGCTCTTCGGCCTCCCGCCCCGGTTCGAGGGCTAGGCCCGAGCCCGGGTAGAGCGGCAGCACCCCGCCCAGCCCGGAGAAGAGGATCAGCTCGATCAGGCGGCGCTGGGCGCGGTGCAGCTGGATGCCGCGCCCGAGCCGCCGCGCGGTCATCTGCAGCCGGGCAAGCAGCGACAGCGTAGGCAGATCGGGGTGGGTGATCGCGCCGACGTCGCAGACGATGACCTCCCGATCGGTGCCCTCGGCGGCGAAGGCGGCGAAGCGCTCGCAGTGCCCGGCGATGCCGGCCGCATCGATCCCAGGCTCCACCACCCACACGCGCTCGCCAATCCCCACCACGAATAGTCAGACCGCCGAAACAGGGGAGACTCATCGGGTACCCCCTGAAAAAATCTTGATAGGTCGGCGATGAGAACCGCTCGGTGACCCGGTCTGAACCCTCGAACGGCATGAAAACGTGAGGGGAAAGCCATGAGCCAGAGCATCCAGGCCCGACTGAGGGGCCGTTTCACCGGGCCGGTGCTGGTGCCCGGAACGGACGAATACAACGAGGAGCGTAAATCGCTCAACCCGGCGGTCGACGCCCGGCCGGCCGCGATCGTGCGAGCGGAAAGCGCCGCCGACGTACGGGCCGTGATCGAGACGGCCGGCCGGTTGGACCTGCCCTTGGCGGTGCAGGCCACCGGGCACGGCACGCACGTGCCGGTCAACGGCGGGCTGCTGGTCAAGACGGGCGCGATGGCGCGGGTGCTGATCGATCCCGACCGCCGCGTGGCGAGCGTGGGACCCGGCGCCCGCTGGGGCGATGTCCTCAAAGCCGCCTCGCCGTGCGGGCTCGCGCCGCTTTCCGGCTCTTCGCCGTCGGTCGGTGTCACAGGGTACACACTGGGCGGTGGATTGGGTTGGCTCGCAAGGAAATACGGCTTTGCGGCCGACAGCGTGCTGCGCGCCGAGGTGGTGCTGGCGGACGGCCGGATCGTCACGGCGAGCCCCGATCGAAACGCGGATCTGTTCTGGGCGTTGCGCGGTGGAGGCGCCAACTTCGGTGTCGTGACGCGGCTCGACTTCCGGCTGTACCCGGTTTCGAAGGTATACGCCGGGACGGTCACGATGCCGCTGGACGGCTCGCTTGTCGCGCTTTACCGGGACTGGGCGATGCGGGCACGGGACGAGATGAGCACCGCGCTGATGGTGCGGCCCGACTCCCTCATGCTCAAGGTCATGTATGCGGGACCGGCGGCGGTGGCGCAGAAGTTGTTGCGGCCCTTCTTTTCGGTGGCCGTGGCGTCGGATCTGCGGTCGGTGAGGTATGCCGATGCGGCGATGGGCGGGACGCCGGCCAGGTACATGGACCACCTGCCGTCACTGTCCGACGAGGCGATCGCGCAAGTCCTTGCCATCAAGGCCCCCAATGTGGAGATCCGGCACTGGGGTGGAGCCCTTGCGCGACTTGGCGATGGCCCCGCCGGGCACCGATCGGCGCCCTTCACGGTCATCGTGGACACGCCCGGTGTGTCGGATGGCTTGCGCCCCTTCGGTATCGGCGGCACCTTCCTGAACTTCCTGTCCGATCCGTCGCGCGCGGACAGTGCGTACACCGCCGCCAACTTCCGGCAGCTGCAACAGATCAAAGCCTCCTACGACCCGTCCAACTTCTTCCGGGTCAACCACAACATCCCACCAGCGGTGGGCATCCTAGAGAGGAAAGCGGCATGAAAACCAAGACCCTGCTGGCCTGTGGCATCATCGCCGGTCCGCTGTTCATCGTGACCGTGCTGGTGCAGGAACTGACCCGCGCCGGATTCGATCCCAAGAAACATCCGTTGAGCCTGTTAAGCCTGGGCGAGCTGGGCTGGGTTCAGATCACCAACTTCGTGGTGTGCGGCCTGCTTGCCCTCGCCTCCGCGTTCGGCCTGAGGCGTGCGCTTCGAGGCGGCAAGGCCGGCACGTGGGGACCGATCCTGATCGGCGTCTACGGTGTGGGCCTGATCTGGGGCGGCGTCTTCGTCGCCGACCCGGCGTTCGGGTATCCGGTCGGTACCCCCGACACGGCGCCCGCGCAGCTGAGCTGGCACGGCGCGCTGCACGGCGTCGCGCCCGCGGCGGCAAGCATCGCCCTCGTCACGGCCTGCGTCGTCTTCGCCCAGCGGTTCTTCGCCGACGGCGAGCGGGGCTGGGCGATCTACAGCATCGCCTCGGCCGTGCTCAGCCTCGTGCTGACGTTCGCCTCGTTCGCGGTCTCCGACTTCCGCGTCATGTTCGCCGGTGGGGTGCTCGTGTGGCTGTGGGCCGCGATCGTCACGGCGAAGATCTGGCGGGTTACACCCTGAATGTGCTGGTCGGTCATGCTGGCGCTGGGCGCCAGGCGGCGGCGTGTTGATGTCGGATAGTGAGTGACACTATCGCACATCACCGCCGCCGCCTGGCGTTACCCTTCAGGCGTTGCGCCCGATCTCGTAGCCCTGGCCGCGCAGCCGGCGAGCCCAGTGATTGACGGTGTGGCGGGGCACGCCGAAGTGTTCGGCCAGACCGCTCACCGTGCCCACCTCCTCGTAGGCCTTCATCACCTCGCTCGGATCGGGCATCCTGCGGTACGCCCGCTCACCCCCTGCGGACGTCTTCGCTTTGCGCTGACGCCTATTGGCTTTCGTGACCGTGTTGCCTTTCGCGACCGTAACGGCCGACGCCCTGCGGCGGCGTTGCTGCTGCGGCACCCTGACTTCCTCGGCCAGCGGCACTGCGGACGTGTCCACCAAGGGCTGGCCCTTCTCCAGGGCATCGGAGAGCCACTGCAACGCCCGGCGGCGTGCGGCCTCCCCCAAGGGTTCAAGCGCCTTGTAGGCACTCTCGAGTGCGGTCAGTTCGGATAAGGCCATCGGAACATCCTTCAAAAGAATGACTATTCACGTGCGCATTCATGCTAACCACAGTTGATCGCATCACGTCAAATGGAGTGTGACTCATCCGAACGGCCATAATTCTAGATTCCACAGAGAGTCATCATTCCCGGGCCATGAGTGAGGCATCCGATGGATTGGCCGATTGTGCCCTGCCTGCGCCGCTGCCGAGCCGCTGTCGAGCCGCGTTGGAATTGACTCTGACATTGCGCGGGCATTGCTCGCCGGGCGAGTCTTCCTCGATCGTGAGGCCCCGATGAGACTCCTGCCAGACGGCGATCCGGTGGACCGCCAGGTCGGTCCGATGGTGCTCAGGGTGTGCTGCTTCGCCCTGCCGGACGGCGATCCGGGTCACCGTCCTCGCCGGGACGGACTCCCGGCCGCATGCGGCGCTGCAACGCCGCCGAGGCGAGCGCCTGGAACCGGCACGGTTCAGGAGAAGTATGAGATGGGATCGCGGTCCAGGCCGTCGTAAGCCTGGTCGATGAAGCAGATCCGGCCGTACTTGGCCAGGACCAGCTTGCCGCTGCGGGCGTCGGGCTCGTTGTCGAACAGCTGCAGCACGTGGTCGTGGTCCTTTACCCGCCAGCCGTGACCGCCGCCCATGTCCTCGACGGTCAGGTTGTTGCGGTTGTAGCCGCTGCAGTTCTCGTCCGGAATGGACGGTGTGTTGCCCGAGCCGTCGCGCCAGTAGTCGAAGATGTACTCGCCCTTCTCCTCGCGCGTGTTGGAGCGACCGAGGAAGCAGTGCTTGCGGTACCGCCGTGCCAGCGCGAGCCCCTGCTGCCCGATGGTTTCGCCCGGCCCGCCGTGCAGGCGCAGCACGATGCGGGAACCGTCCATGATCTGGTGGATGCCGGCCGCGTACTGCGTGGTGAGGTTGGCGGGGTTGTAGGCAATGCAGTCCTCGGGCGTGGGCCAGGCCGCCACGCCCGCCGCGGCAGGCGAACCGGGTCCGCGCGTCTGCGAGGCGCCCGGGGCGGGCGTGGCAGCGCCGGCCGATGGGGTGACCACGGTCGAGATCTCCGGCGGGGCCGCGCTTTGGGGCTTGCCGCTGTCACAACCGCCGCCGGTCGACAGGACCAGGATCACCGCCATCGGGATGGCAAAGGAAAGGCTCGCGCAACGCATACCCGAAGACGGTAGATCGTCCCGGGAGAAGGCGCAGTCAGGAAAGCTACTCGGTCACATGAAGTTGAAGACAGGCGGGAAGACCAGGACGACGATCCATGCCCAGAGCGCATACACCCCAACATATCTGGTCTGCCACTGCTCAAGCCGCGTGAACGGCGTGTGGCCGCGGATGAACTCGATCAGCAGCCACGCGGTCCAGGCGAGGTTGGTGGCGAGGATGACGTTCTCGCCCAGCGCCGCCATCTTGTTGGGCGTGGAACCCCACTCCCCGATCCGGCCCATGATCGCGGCGAGCACAAGCACGTCGATGAGCAGGGCGCTGAGCGCGAGGGCGAGCTGCAGCCGGTCGAAGACGCCGGGCGGCCGCAGCGGGTCGCGGGCGGAGATGGAGTACAGCAGCAGGCCGAGCACGACCGCGAGCAAGAGGTCGAAGATGATAAGCACATCGCGGTTGACGTTTATGCCGGTGGTGGTCCAGAAGACGGCGACCAGGAAGGCCAGCATCACCGCGGTGAACAGCGGGGTGAAGACCCGGGTCAGCACCGGCGCCATGTTCTCCACGACGCTCTGCTTCGCCTCAACGAGCCACGCGGCCACGACGACCGCGGCAAGGGCGGAGCACGGCAGCAGCCAGTAGCCGATGAAGTCCTCGACGTCGATATTGATGGCGTTGAAGACCCCGCCCGTGAAGGCGGTCAGCACACCGCCTCCGAGCATGATGAGCACGTAGTAGACGAACCACTCGCCGGTAAACCTGATGAAGTCCATGCGCTTGCGGTCAGAGAGCCAGTCGCCGCCGACATAGGCCAGCCCGACGGTCAGCCACAGGGCAAGCAAAAGGTGGATCACGGTCAACACGATCGACTGCGAGCCTTCCTTCAGCGGATAGGCGTTGGCGCCGAACACCCCCAGGGCGAACAGACCCACCAGCGCGCCGATGGCCACTGGGGACGGGCGGCGCCGCCACACGAAGTAGATGGCGAGCGGTGCCAGGGCGAACAGAGTGATGTTGCGCTGGTAGAAGAGGTCGTCTTCGGCGAGGCTGTAGCCGAACAGCTCGGGCACCTTGATGGAGACGGCGGCCAGCGCCGCGCAAACAAGCATGATGAACCAGTCGCGGCGCCAGATCGGGATCGCGCTCGCGGTCGCCTCCGGCCCGCCCGAGAGGACCAGCTGCTTCCACAACCGGCCGGAGTGCTCGCGGGCGAACTCACGCGACAGGTCGTCGAGGTTGCCCATGCGTTTGACCGCGACGAGAAACGCCTCATCGTGGCTCAGGCCCGACTCGACCAGCTCGGAGACCGTGTTGCGCAGGTGATCCTCCAGCTCCTCGGCGTCGGCCTCGTGCACCGCGCCGCGGCGCCGCACATACCCGCGCCACTCGGCTATCTGGGCTTCCAGCTCCACCATGAACCTCCCCTTATCCCGCCGTTGCCGGCCGCACGTCGCCGGTGGTGTGCCACACGCCTTTGAGTGCATCGACCACCGCGGCCCACTGGCGTCGCTGCTCGGCCAGCTCCGCCCGGCCCTGCTTGGTGATGCGGTAGTACTTGCGCCGCCGGCCGCTGGGCGGCGTCTGCCAGCTCGACTCGACGAACCCCAGCCGCTCCAGGCGGTGCAGCAACGGGTAAAGCAGGCCGTCGGTCCACTCGAGCTGGCCCCCGGACAGCTCGCTGACCTGTTTGAGGATGGCGTAGCCGTAGCTCTCTCCCCCCGCCAGGATGCCGAGCACCATGGGGGTGGCCGAGGCCGCAACCAGATCTTTGGCGACATGCATCGAAGCACCGTCCAAACCGAACCCTAGTACCTCGATGCATAGTACTGCTAGGTATCAAGGCAAGTCAAGATTCTATACGGTGGGCGCGTGCATCAGGTGGTGAAGCAGATGGCGGCCGCGATCGAGGCCGGCGTGGCCGCCGCGCGTGCCGAGGACGCCGAACGGCTTCGCGAGGCCGCGGCGCAACTGTCCAAACTGGACGGCGCTCAAACCGGGAAGGTCATGGGCGGGGTCCTGCGCCTGCTGCTGGAGCGCGGGCACCCAGACGGTGTTGACGGCGACGATATCCGCGACCTGCTCCAGGACTGCACCCGTGATGCCGCGCACTGGCTACCGGAGACCGACCCGCACACGCTGCTTGTGGTGCTCGCCGGCGCGCTGGGCATCCACCCCGACGAGCACGAGGAGGTGGCGCGCCCGAGCCCGGAGTCGATCGCGCTCAACACCCCCGTGCTCATCGCCCACCTGCTGACCGGCCGCTTGGAGCCCTACCTCGTCACGACCCTCGCCGACATCGCCAGGTCGGAACTCATGGACTGACCCGCGGCCTGCGGGCCTTGGCCAGCCGCGAGCGCAGGGCGCGGCGGGCGACCGGGCCGAGGTCCTCGGCCACCTCCAGGAGCACGGCCAGCTGCTCCAAGGCGCTGAACGCATTCCGCGCACCGGCCGGATCGGCCCCCTCGTAGAGTTCCAGGCCGACGAACGAGGCCGCCACGGCGTGTGCCAGCCCGCGCACCTGCGCGATCTCGGCGATCGGCGATCCCGCCAGGATCCGGCTCAGCACCGACTCGATCTCAGCGGTCCACAGCGCCAGGGCGGAAGCCGTTGGCGCGACTAGCTTCTCATCCACCTGCGCGCCCGCGAGGAGCTGGGCAAGGACCTTCACGTTTCCCAGCTCCCGCTCCTCCTCGTGCAGGGCGCGGCCCAGGTCCAGCAGTTCGCGCAGGGAGGTCACCGCGGCGAACCGCTCCCGGTAGGCGTCCACCCGCGTCTGGGTCGCGGCCCGGCACGCCGCCGCCAGCAGCTCGTGCACGCTGCCGTAGTGGTAGAACACGAGCGCCTGGTTCACCCCGGCGGTGGCCGCGATGGTGCGGGCCGAGACCCCGGCGACACCGTGCTCGCGGATCGCGGCGATGGCCCCGTCGAGAAGCTTCTGTTTGGTCGCGATCATAAACCTCATTCCCGGGCACACTCGCGGACCGGCCTGACGTCGCCCGGCACCGGTTCACTGACATATTTACAAACAAATTTTCCTTGGTACCCGAACAGCGCCCCGAAGCGCCGGTTGGTGACCCTGACGTCGATGCGGAACAACCGCGCCGCATCGTCGAACCACTCGTGCACGACCGCATCCCCGCTCACCATCGACGGCATGGTGAACGCGAGCGGACCCTCGTAGAAGCGCTGCGACCCGGTCCGGATCCACAACCCGCCGTGCGGGTCCACCGACAGGTCGAGGTCGACCGCCAGGTGCTGGTGCGTCCCGAGATAGTCAACCACCTTTCCGCGCACGGCACTGTAGATCATGGTGGCGTCGAAGCGCCGGACCCGCCCGCCCGGCAGGCGGAACGCCCGCACGAACGTCATCGTGTCCCGGCCGAACCGGTCCCGATACGCGAAGTTGCGGATGACGAACGGCACATCCTTGCCGCGCTCGGGGAACAGGATGTGCCGGGCCGTGCCGGCGTAGAGGAACGGCACGGTGAACGCCTTCCCGCGCCAGATGTCGGCCATCACGCCGGTGCCGATGCACGCCACGCCGTCCCCGGCGCCGAACCCGAAACGCCGTCGCAGCTGCGGGTGCAGCCGGTCGAACTCGGCCCCCAGGGCACGCTGAAAGATCGAGGTCACGATAGCTCCAAAGTGTCGAGCGTGGACGGAGCCTTGCGGCCCAGCCGGTCCGGTGGGCGGCGCAGGCAGCGGCGTGCCGCCGGGGTGTGCGGGCGGGGCGGCAGGATGGCCGCGGCGAGCGCTGCCGGCACCACCGTCCACAAGGGACAGAGCAGCGCCAGCAGCGCGACCGCGCCCACCCGGCCGAGCACCTCCGTGAAGGCGTTGAGCAGGGCCCGCCGTGGCGAGACGCCCAGCTCCGCCCACAGCCGCAACCGGTCGAACGACCACGCTGTCGCCCAGCCGAGCAGCGGCCGGAACACCCGATCGGCGATGGCGAGCGCAGGCCGGTAGTCGTAGCCGGTCAGGAAGCGGATGCCGGCCCCCGTCGGGACATAACGCCAGTAACCTGAACCGGAGCGGATCAACGACAGCGGATGGCGGGTCCCGAAACGCAACGCCGACGTGCACGTCCCGTCCGCCCGCCACCGCTGCCCCACCGTCACCCCGACCCCGCCGATCGTCAGGCCGGGCAGGACCCTCGTGGAGTAGGAGAACCGGGTCCTGCCCGCCTCCGGCGGGAGGTGGGTGATGCGGGTGAATCGTAGATCCCACCGCTCGTGACAGGACGGATCCTGGGTGAGCCGCCACAGGTCGGCCAGCTCGCAACGGATCGTCGTCTCCACATACAGCGGTCTCAGCGGTCTCATCCCCACCAGCCCCCAGATTTTGAGCGAGTGCTTAAATGCAGGCTAGCCGAATTTAAGCACTCGCTCAAGAGTCCGGGGCTGGTGCCGGGTCACTCGGTGAGGGCGATGAGCTTCTGCAGATCGGCCGCGACCAATGCGGGTTCCTCGGCCGCCGTGAAGTGACCGCCTCGAGGCATGACGCAGAAGCGCCGCAGATCACCGTAGGCCCGCTCGGCAAAGGATCGCGGGTATCGGTGCTCGTGCCGCTGCACCGAGACGGTGGCGGGCGCCTCGATGACGGGCAGTGCGGGCTCGGGCACGCCCGCCTGATGCGGCCGGTAGGAGGACACGAAGGTGTCGGTCACCCAATACAACGTCACCGTGGTCAGCAGGGCGTCCTTGGAGAACCGGCTCTCGACGTCGCCATTGCAGTCGCTCCAGTCGCGGAATTTCTCGACGATCCACGCCGCCAGCCCGGCCGGTGAGTCGGACAGGCTCGCGGCGATCGTGTCGTGCCGGGTGTTTTCGGGAGCGGCGTAGCCCATCCCACCCGGCGACTGCGCGTCGAACCAGCCGAAGAACTCCCGCTCCTGTTCGCTTCGCAGATCGGTACGCGGGGCG
>Ga0075421_100001354_pt1 | contig 28488 bp, 27 predicted proteins | sample SoiMetdeltSBSDD5_FD_75292 | JGI IMG/M metagenome (GOLD analysis project Ga0075421, IMG submission 75292) | Bulk soil microbial communities from a Populus tree surrounding site in Tennessee, USA - Soil MetaG P. deltoides SBSDD5 | ecosystem: Environmental > Terrestrial > Soil > Tree plantation... | reverse complement strand
CCTCGAGCACCCCGCGCCAGAACTTCTCGGCGCGCTCGCGGCTGAGGGGAAGCATGAAGCTGACGGATGCGCCGCCTTCCACGCACGCGATGAGGAGGTCCGCGAACGCGGGGACGTCGGCCGAACGTGCGGAGCGGATCTGGACGACAGGGGTCATGGCTTCCGGGGCGTCGCCCCCTCGCTCACGATCGCCACGAGATAGCGGGAGCGTGTGCGTCCGGGGTTGCGGTAGGCGGTCGGCCCGTCGAGCTGCAGGGCGAAGCAGTCGCCGGCCTCGAGGCGAACCTGCTCGGCCCCGACATTCACCTCCATGCTGCCCTCGAGTACCCAAATTTGCTGATGCATCGGCACCGCGCGCGCGCCGGACTCGTAGGCCACCCGGGCGCCGGGCGGAAACTCGATCTCAACGAGCTGGAGCGGCGCGGCGAAGCCGGCCGGGGACAGATTGCGGCGCAGATACCCCGAGGCGGGATCGCGCCACTCCGTCTGTGTCTTGCGCCGGGCGAGCGGGCTGGCCGGCGCCCGCGTGTCCTCGAAGAGCGCGGCCAGGGACACACCCAGGCTGGCGGCGAGCTTCTCGAGCACCACCGCGGTGGCGCTGGACTCTCCCCGCTCGATCAGCGAGATCATCGACCGGCTCACGCCGCTGCGCTGGGCGAGGGCCTCGAGCGACAGGCGGCCCGCGCTCCGCAGGTCGCGCACCCGCGCCGCGATCCGGTGATTGATGCTCCGCGATCTCGCGTCCTTCATGATGGACAGCAGTGTCCAGTATGATGGATAGCCTTGTCAAGCGGTGACGCTGATCCGACTCACCGAGGGCCGGCTAGTCCGCGGGGTCGCGGGCGATGAACCCGCCGTAGTCGAGGATGTCGATGGCGCGCTGGACGCGCAGGGAGTCGATGTCATACCGGCGCCGGATGAGCTGCCACTCAGCGATGCCCTGCCGCGCCGCCTCGCGCTCCACCAGCTGGGTGGCCGTGGTGAGGAGCCACTCGCACTCCGCGACGGCTTCAGGCGTCTCGTCGTCGTCCAGCACGTGCTTGAAGTCCACGAGCATGAAGTCGTCCGCCTGGGGTTGCGTGGGCACGTAGCTCATGGTCGGTCCTCCTTGCGAGGACCATAGCGGTGGGGGTGGGGCTAGTCAAGGGCTACGATATGTAGTGCTCCCGGCCCTCCCGGGTGTCGCGTCAGCGGGTGGCGGAGCCGAGCGTCCAGATGTCCCTGCGCAGGGACGACTGGAGAAGGCTCCCGTTCTGGCGCCAGGTGAAGCGATAGTCGACCTTGCGCACCGCGTCGCTGAACGGGACGAACACGCGCAGCATGCCCACTTGGCCTGGCCCGAGCGTCACCGGCCGCACCACCGTATGCTCGGCCCGCACGAGCGTGTCGAAGAAGTCGAGGAATACCACGGTGGCCTCGACCCCGTCGATGGGAGCACCCGTGCGGTTGGCCACCGTGGCGTCGACGACCAGGAACACACCTTCCCGGTACACGCGGTCGCCGACGATCACGATTGGATCGGCGGCGCGCGCGGGCCCAGCGCACGCGGCGAGCCACAGGCCGGTGACGATCAAGAGCCACGCGAGCGAGCGAGGCATCGGCACTCCTTCTCCCAGCTGCCATCTTACCGCGGCCAAACTACGCCTCGTCGCCTTGACACGTTTCCGGCCACTGGTAGAGCATGGGCCGGATGGAGATCGCCAGGCCGACGGGGGCCGCGTCCGCCGACCTCGCCGCGGCTGTGCGCGCCGAGCAAGCGCGCATCGCCGGCGCGTGCCGCCATCCCCAGGGTGATTTCGAGCCCGTCGTTCTCCCCTCGCCCGAGCAACTGCCCGCCTACCTGGAGCAGCGGGCAGCGGCGTTCGGCGCGCGGCTCGCCCTGCGCAAGGGCGAGCAGCGGCTGACGCATCGCGAGGTGCAGCCCCTCGCCAGTGCCATCGCCCAGCGCATCCTGGCCCGCTCGGGTCCCCACGCCGCGCCCGTCGCGCTGCTCCTCGACAATGGCCCCCTGGCGGTGGCCGCGATGCTGGCCGTGTGGAAGGCGGGGAAATTCTTCGTGATGCTCGACCCGGACGCGCCCTCGGAGCGCCTGGCCGCGATCCTTCTCGACTGCGAGGCGGAGCTGGTCGTGTCCCAGCGCGAGCACCTGGATCGCGCGCGGGCGGCCGTCGGCGCCACCGGGACACCCGTCCTGGACGCGGACGAGGTCGCGCCCGCGCCGGAGGTGATCACCGGCATCGTGCCGCGCCTGGGCGCCCTCGCGTGCCTGGTCTACACGTCGGGCACCACGGGCCGTCCCAAGGGCGTCATGCTGGGTTACGCGTGCCTTGGCCGGCGCATCTCGGAGGTGGCGAATCGGTCCGGCGCGTGCCGGCACGATCGCGAGGCCGTCGTGCGCTCCCTCGCCTTCGTGGGCGATCTCGGCGTCACCCTCAATGTGCTCGCGACCGGCGCGAGCGCGCACTTCTTCGACGTGCGCGCGGGCGGGCTGCCCGGCCTGCGCGACTACCTCCAGCGGGAGGCGATCACCATCTTGTCGCCGGGCGTGACGCTGTTTCGCCAGCTCGTCGAGACCCTGCGGCCGGCCGACGCGTTCCCGGCGCTGCGCCTGGTGCGGCTCGCGGGCGAGCAGGTGCGGAGCGAGGACCTCGCGGCCTTCCAGCGGCACTGCGCGCGCGGCAGCGTGCTGCGCATCGGCTACTCGAGCACAGAGACGGGGCCGATCAGCGACTACCTGATCGATCGGGCGACGCCGCTCGACGGCACGGCGCCGTCCTGCGGCTTCCCGGCGCAAGGGGTCGATGTCTCCGTGGTGGACTCGGACGGCACGCCTCGCGAGGACGGCGAACCCGGTGAGATCATCGTGCGAACCGCGGAGCTGGCGCTGGGGTACTGGCGGCGGCCCGACGAGACGGCCGCGCGCTTCCTGCCCGGCGCCGCGACGGGATCAGGCACGTTCCGCACCGGTGATCGGGGCCAGTGGCGTCCGGACGGGACCCTGGCGGTGCTGGGACGCGTCGACGCGCAGCTCAAGGTGCGGGGCAATCGGGTGGAGCCGGCCGAGGTCGAGATCGCCCTGCTCGCATGTCCGGGCGTGCGGGCGGCGGCGGTGGCCATGCGCCCCGATCGCACGGGCCGCGCGTGGCTGGCCGCGTACGTCGTGGGCGGCTCACCGACGCCCTCCATCTCCACGCTGCGCGAGGCGCTGTCGGCGCGGCTGCCGGCCTACATGGTGCCGCAGCGCTTCGTGCTGCTCGACACCCTCCCGCTCACGCTCAACGGCAAGGTCGACGTGCAGGCCCTGCCGCCGCCACCCTCGGCGCGTCCCGAGATCGCGGCCCAGTGGCTCCCGCCGCGCGACCCCGTCGAGACGCTCGTGGCCGCCGCCTGGCAAGACGTGCTGGGCGTGGAGCCCGTGGGCGTACGCGACGCCTTCCTCGACCTGGGCGGCGACTCCCTGTCGGCCATGCGCGTGGTGGCGCTGCTGCAGCAGACGCTCGGGTGCGAGCTGCCGGCCACGACCTTATTGACCGAAGCCGAGACGGTCGAGGAGGTCGCGAAAGTCGTCGCGGCGGCGCTGGACGCCGCCGGACCGCCCCGCGCGCCCTAGACGCTGGGCTTCGTCGAGAAGGGTGTGAGCTGGAGCTCGTGCGTCCAGCAGGACCGATCCTGAGTGTGGAGGTAGTAGAACGCCTCCGCGATCCTCACGGGATTCATCACGATCTCCGGATGCTCCCGGGCGCGTGCGAGGGCCCGGGTTCCCGGCGAGTCGATGAGGCCGTCGATCACGACGTTGGCGACGTGCACGCCGTGCTCGGAATACTCCTCGGTCAGCACCTGCGCGAGCGTGCGCATCATGACGCGCGGGTAGTAGAGCGACTGCCCGGTCAGCCGCTTCCGACCGCGTAGCGACGAGGCGTTGTTCGAGATGAGGAAGGAGCCGGCGCCGCGCTTGCGCATGGCCGGCAGCACTTCCTTGGCGACCAAAAAGGGGCCGCGGCTCGCGATGTGCTGCGCGGTCTCGAGGATGTCGAGGGGCACGTGCTCGAGGAGCTCCTTGTCGGGCGGCAGGTCACGCCCCTCGAGATATCCCGCGTTGTAGACCAGGACGTCGGGATCGCCGGCCCGCTCGCGAATGGCCGCGAACGCCTTCGCGATCGATTCCTGCGAGACCAGGTCGAGCTCCACGATGAAGCTCGTGCCGCCCTGCTCCGTGATGGCCTTCTCCAGGCCCGCCGCATTGGCGGCCTTGCGGGTCGTCAGGGCGACGACGAAGCCCTCCCGGGCGAACTTCTGGGCGATGGCGCCGCCCACCCCCCAGCGCACGCCCACCGGCAGGTGGCTGTCGTCCACCGCCTTGCCGTGCGCCAGCTTGGTGTTACGCCCATCCGCTTGCCACTTGGACGTTGCTCCCACGACGACGGCCACGGGTCGATTGGTCGCGCTCATGGCGGCTAGCATCGCTCGATTGTGCCCGGCCGGCAATCGTGAAATCATGGCGCCGGCCACAGTACCTTTGGAGGACGCGATGGACGTCGGCGTGCAGATGGTGTTCGCGAGCTACGGGTGGAGCAGCATCTCCGATGGCGAGGTCTGGGACGAAGAGCTCCGGCTCGCGCGCCTGGCCGCCGACCTCGGGTTCGACGTGCTGTGGTCGGTGGAGCATCACTTCAACGACTACTCGTTCTGTCCCGACAACCTCCAGCTCATGTCCTACCTGGCCTCCGCGTGCCCGGACATCGGGCTCGGCACCGCCGCGGTGATCCTGCCCTGGCACGATCCCCTGCGCGTCGCCGAGCAGGTCTCGGTGCTCGACCATTTGAGCCGCGGCCGCCTCCGCCTCGGCATCGGGCGCGGACTCGCCCGGCGCGAGTTCGAAGCCTTCCGCGGGACCATGGACGAATCGCGAGAGCGCTTCGACGAGGCCTCGGCGATGATCCTCCGCGCCCTGCACACCGGCTTCATGGAGGGCGACGGGCCGTTCTACCCCCAGCCGAGGACGGAAATCCGGCCCCGCCCCACGCGCCGCTTCGACGGCCGCCTCTACGCCGTCGCCTCCTCCGACGACTCGGTGGTGTCGGCCGCCAATCTGAAGGCGCGCATGGTGATGTTCGCCGACCGGCCCTGGCCCATTCGCCTGCCCGCGATCCAGAAGCATCGCGAGCTGATGCGCACCATGCACGGGGAGGCGGCGGGGCCGCCGCTGCTGGCCGACTTCTGCGTGTGCACGCCCACCCTGGACGGGGCGGAGGCCAAGGCCCGCCAGCACATGGGCAAGTTCGTGGAGAGCAACTTCTACCACTACGAGCTCCTGGGGGCGCACTTCAGCACCGTGAAGGGCTACGACGCCTACGCGCAGAAGATCGCGATGGCCCGCGAGATCGGCATGGACGGGATCGTCTCCGCGTTCATGGACGCCGCGGTCTGGGGCACGCCCGACCGGATCCTGCGCAAGCTCGAGGAGCGTCGGGCCCTCGTGGGCGACTTCGAGCTGGCCACGTCGTTCCGCTTCGGCGGCACGCCGTTCGACCTGGCCGCGTCCGGCCTCCGTCTCTACGCCAAGGAAGTCCTTCCCATCGTGCACTCCTGGAGGACCCCGTGATGACCGTCTACGAGATGCGCACCTACACCCTTCACGTCGGCAAGATGGGCGAGGCCGTGAAGCTCTACACCGAGTTCGGCTTCCCGGCCCTCCAGAAGGGCGGGCAGGACAAGAAGCTGATCGGCTACTTCCAGGCCGACACCGGCATGATCAATCAGCTCGTCCATCTCTGGAAGTTCAACGACGACGCCGACCGCCGCGCGCACTGGGCCTCCGTCTTCGCCAACAAGGACTTCGTCGAAGGCTTCGCCGTGAAGTTCCGTCCGCTGGTCGCGTCCCAGGAGGTCAAGCTGCTGACGGCGGCGCCGTGGGGTCCGCATCCCTGACCGCGTGACGCTCGGGGGCGAAGCGTGGTCCCGCACGGCCACGGCGCGCGTGCTCGTGGTGGCCATGCTCGCGGGCTGCATCGTCCTGAGCCGCCCGCTCTGGGGCACGGTCCGCGAGTATCCGCCGGCGCCGTGGCTGGCCCTTCCCCCCCTCCCCGGCGCGCTGTCGCCGTGGATGCTCCCGGCCCTCCTCGTCCTCCTCGCCCTCGCGCTCGTTCCCAGACCCTGGACACCTCTGCCCTTCGTCGCCGTCGCGGCCGTGCTCGTCCTCTGGGACCAGACCCGCCTGCAGCCCTGGCTCTATCAGGGCGCCCTCTTCCTGGGGGCCTTCGCGCTCGCCGGACGGGCGCGCCCGGCCTGCCAGCTCGTCCTGGTCGCCACCTACTTCTGGAGCGGCGTCAGCAAGCTCAATCCGGATTTCGGCCCCGCAGTGCTGCCGTGGGCGTTGAAGCCCTTGGGCGCGGCCGCGTCACTGCCGGCGGAGTGGATGGCGCCGCTCGGCATGGCCCTGGGCGCCCTCGAGGCGCTGATCGGCGTGGGCTTGCTCCTCCCGCGCACGCGTCGACCGGCCGCCGTCGCCGCGGCCCTCATGCACGGCGTGCTCCTGCTCGCGATCGGCCCGCTCGGGCAGGACTGGAACCCCGTCGTCTGGCCGTGGAACCTCGGTCTGGCCATCCTCGTGCTGCTCCTCTTCTGGGACGACGACCATGGGCCAAGGGCGATCGTCTGGTCCGGGGATTGGTACCATCGAGCGCTCGTCGTGCTCGTCGCGGTGCTCCCGGCGCTGCACCCGGTGGGACTCTGGGACGCCTATCTCTCCTTCTCGCTCTACTCCCTCAACGTGGACGAGGCGTGGCTGGCCGCCGAGCGCGCAGCGGCGTCGAGCCTGGGCCCGCATGCCCGTGCGGTAGCGGAGACGGGCTCCGACGGCCGGCTCATCGTCCGGTTCCTGCCCTGGGCGATGCGCGACGTGAGGACGCCGCCCTACCCCGAGCGCCGCGCGTACGTGGCGGCATTTCGCACCCTGTGCGAGCGAACGGCTAACCCGGGGGGTCTGCGCCTGGTCGTGGTGCGCTCGCGCGCACCATTCGCCGCCAACCGTCCCGCCCCCGAGCTCTTCACGTGCGGCATGGCGCGTGCCGCATAGTCGGCTAGCGGGCCGTCACTCCTCGCTGGGCAACGCGGGCGATGTAGTCGACGAAGCGCGCCATGGGGTCGAAGCCCAGGACCGCCGGCGCGTCGGCGACGAAGTTCGAGGTCGCGTTGACGTCATAGTAGTAGATCTTCCCGTCGGCCTTGCTGACGAGGTACTCGACGCCCCCGACGTCGATCGACGCCGCGCGGGTGAGCCGGATCACCGCCTCGATGGCTTCGGTGGGCGCCTCGAAACGGCTCACGTCGAGCCCCGGCCTGGCCTCCACCGGGCACGCGCCCAGATCGGGCGCCGTGGGCGCGGGAGTCGTCCGGCAGATGTCCGCTGGGCAGAGATTGAAGCCCGCGTCTCCCCGGCGAACGATACGAATCGCGTAGAGGTACTGGCCGTCCAGCACCTCGATGCGCACGATCGCCCCCTCCTCGGACTCGATGAACTCCTGCACCAGCGCCGTCCCGTCGGGACCGAACTCGAGCGTGTCGAGCCGATCCGCGAGCTCCTCGCGCGTGTCGAAGCGAACGATGCCCGCGCCGGAGCCTCCGACGTTCGGCTTCACCACCAGGGGAAAGCGCACGGCGTCGAGCGCCTTGAGCACCTGATCGCGATGGTTCACGACGACGGCGCGGGGGTAGCGGATGCCCAGGCGCTCGAAGAGCCCGAGCTGCAGCGCCTTCGACTTCTCGAACCGGTAGGCGGCCACGGGGTTGATCACCGGGATGCGGAGAGACTCGGCATGGGCGAGCAGCGCCTCCGTGTAGAAGAGCACGCTCGCGTGCCCGCGCGTGTGCGACGAGGGGCTCGAGCGGTTGACGATCACCGAGTAGGCCGGCCCGCGGTCGCGCGGATCGAAGGCGTGGCTGGAGTGGTCGATCTTCTCCCACGGCAGGCCTCGTCGGGTCAGCTCCCCGATCAAGCGGGCGGACCAGTCCGGATGCTCGTCGAGGATGCCGATTGGGGACTGAATATCTTTATTCATAGTCACTTCCCTTTCACTACAGTTCTCGACCGGGATATGTACTAACTATATCATCGAGACTCCCAGGTCAAGGGGCGCTGGTATTCTGTGTCGCCATGGAGGGGATCGGACGATGACGCGACTGCTCGACGGGATCCGCGTGATCGACGCGGCCAACTTCATCGCCGGGCCCGTGTCGACCACCATCATGGCGGACTTCGGGGCCGACGTCGTCAAGGTGGAGCCCCCGACCGGCGACGTCTACCGCGTGCGCGGCGCCGGCTACATTCCCAGCCCGTACAACTATCCCTGGATCGTCGACAACCGCTCCAAGCGCAGCGTGGCGATCGACCTGCGGACGGAGGACGGCCAGCGGCTCCTCCACCACCTCGTGCGCGACGTCGATGTCTTCGTGACGAACGCCCCCCTCGACTCGCGGGCGCGGCTGCGCGTCCGATACGAGGACCTGGCCCCGCTCAACCCACGCCTCATCTATGCCTCGATCAGCGCCTACGGCGAGACGGGCGAGGAGGCGAGCAAGCCGGGCTTCGACAGCATCGCCCTCTGGGCGCGGACGGGGTTGATGGATCTCGTGCGCGCCTCCCCGGACGTGCCGCCGGCGCGCTCGCTGCCGGGCATGGGCGACCACCCCACGGGGACGTCACTCTTCGCGGCGATCATGGCGGGGCTCTACCACCGCGAGCGCACCGGTCACGGCACCATGGTGTCCACGTCGCTGATGGCCAACGGGCTCTGGATGAACGCCATCCCCGTGCAGGGCATCCTCTGCGGCGCGCGCACCGAGGTGCGCCCGCCGCGCGAGGACGCGGTGAGCGCCCTCGCCAACATGTACCGCTGCCGGGACGGGCGGTGGTTCATGCTGACGATCACGGGCGACGAGCGTCACTGGGAGAGCTTCGCCCGTGGCATCGGCCGCGAGGACCTTCTCGGCGATCCGCGCTTCGCGGCGACCCCCGGACGGCGCGCGAACGCGCGCGCGCTCACGCGGATCCTCGACGAGGTCTTTGCCGCGAAGGACTGGGCCGCGTGGTCGCCCATCCTCGAGAAGACGGGCGTCGCGTTCGGTGTCGTGGCCACGCTCGACGACATCCCCCACGACGCCCAGATGCGCGCGAGCGGCGCGCTCGTGCCCATGGACGACCCGCGCACGGGCGCGGCGCTCACCGTATCGAGCCCGCTCCAGATCGCCGGCCAGGAGAAGGTGCCTCCGACCCTCGCGCCCGAGATCGGGCAGCACACCGTCGAGGTGCTGCGCGCCGCCGGCATCGCCGCCGCGGAGATCGAGCGCCTCCTGCGCGCCGGGGTGATCGTTCAGGCCGCCACCACCTGAAGGCGGCGGGCCCCCGTGGCGCGCGGACGCGGTCAGCGCGTCGGCGGCGGGGTGCGTCCCAGCACCCGCTCGATCGCCATCCCCAGGGCCAGCAGCCGCTCGTCGGCGCCGCGCGGGCCGTCGAGCGAGAGGCCCACGGGCAGTCCCGTGGTCGGCCCCAGGCCCGCGGGAATCGTCAACCCCGGGATGCCGGCATTGCTCCCCGGGTCGCAGTTGCGGATGAAGCGCAAGAACGTGGGCAGGCTGCTGGCCTCCGGTCCCTGCACGACCGCGACCCCCGGCGTGGTGGGGCCGACGAGGGCATCGATGCCGTGCTTCCGGAAGGTGTCGGTGAAGACCGCGAGGAGGGCGGGTCGCCCGTCGCGCATCGCCGCGGCGTACGCCGGCGCCGCGTCGACCACGCCGTTTGGGGCCGGCAGCTTCCGCGGCACCACGAGTCCGTCGTAGGTCCCTTTCACGTCCTTGCTGGCGATCTGCGCCGCGACCTGCTCGACGCTGAGACCCGTCGCGTAGCGCGCCAGGTAGGCCTTGAGGTCGTCGTACGCCTCGTACAGCGCGACGGGGAAGCTCGCCGCATTGTTCGCCGCCTCGAGGCCGGGCATGTCCACTTCGACGATGGTGACGCCGGCCTGGCGCAGCTTCGCGAGGGCCGCCTCCGTGACCACCAGCGTGTCGGAGTCGAGGTCCTTGAAGAAGTACGCGCGATACACGCCGAGCTTTACGCCGTCCAGCGACGCAGGGCCCGGCACACGGCCGCCGGTGATGACCGCGTCCAGGAGCGCGACGTCCGCGACGGTCTGGGCCATGGGGCCGACGGTGTCCCGCGAATGCGCGATGGGCGTGACGCCGTCCTGGCTGTAGCGTCCGATGGTCGGCCGCAGGCCCGCCCCGCCGGTGAGGGCGGCCGGGATGCGGACGGAGCCGCCCGTGTCGCTGCCGAGCCCGCCGGGAGCCAGCCGGGCCCCGATCGCCGCCCCGGTACCGCTCGAGCTTCCCCCCGCGATGCGCGCGCGGTTATACGGATTGCGCGTGCCGATAGGCTGGGCGGTGAAGAAAGCCTCGTTGTAGCCCGAGATCCCGAAGGCCAGCTCGTGCATGTTGGTCTTGCCGAGGATGACCGCGCCCGCGTCGACGAGCTTCTGGACGGTGGGCGCATGCTCCTTGGGGACGAAGCCGCGCAGGGCAGGCGTGGCGGCGGTGTTCGGCAACCCCGCCACGTGCGTGTTGTCTTTCACGACCAGCGGCACCCCGTGGAGCGGCCCCGCCGTCTTCCCGGCGGCAAGATCGGCGTCGGCGCGCTGCGCCGCGGCCAGGGCGCCCGCGCGATCGAGCGTGATGTAGGCGTTGAGGTCCCGGTTGGCGTCGGCGCGGTCGAGGTAGGCGCGGGTCAGCTCGGTGCTCGAGACCTGCCGGGCGCGAATCTGCTGCGCGGCTTCGATGACGCTGAGCTGGGTCAGATCGGTGGGACGCGGCGCGACGGACGCGCACGCGACCGCGGCAACGGCCGCCGTCAACGCGATCAGGGAGTGCCGAAGGCGCATGGATCCCCTCCTTGGCTCGCGCGCCCGGCGCGCGCGGCGAGAGTAGCCCGAGAGACTCAGTAGTTCTTGAGCAGTAACAGCTGCGTCCTCCAGCGCTCGAACTTTCGGCCGACATCCGCGAGCCGCGCTGCCTCGACGTAGCCGAAGCGCTCGAACAGCGCAATGCTCGGGGCATTCTCGCTGTCGATGCTCGCAATGATCGCGCGCGCCCCGCGCGCCCGGGCCAGATCGTCGAGGGCCGCCACCAGTCGCCGACCGATGCCCCGGCGGTGTGACGCGCGGGCCACGTACACGCTCGCTTCCAGCGTGAACCGGTAGCCGCTGGCCGGCCGGTATGGGGACAGCGCCGCCCAGCCAAAGACCTCCGCGGGGTCGCCGGGATCGGTCGCGACCACCACGGGCAGGCCGGCTGACCGGTGCGCCTGCAGCCAGGCGCGGCGGTCGTCGAGCGTGGTCGGTGCCTCGGCGTAGACGTAGGCCGAATCCGCGATCTCGCGGTTGAAGATCGCCGCGATGACGGGCAGGTCGCGCTCGTCAGCGTCGCGAATGATGATGGGCACCGAGCCCGCCTCCCTGCCCCCCGACGCCCTGCCGCTCTCCCCGGGATTCATTCGTGAATCGGAGACTGTGCCGGAGGGGGGCTCGGTGTCAAGCGCGGCCGCGCTTGACACGCGGATCCATAGTTCGATATATGTCAAACTCTCGTACGATGACGCCGCCACCCCGGAACGTCCCGCTGAAGGCGGCCTTCCCCTGACCCCGGCCCGTCTCGTCGCCTGCGTGTGCGCGGCGCAGGTGTGCGCCCAGATCGGGGCGTACACGTGGCCCGCCCTGCTTCCCGTGTTCATGAGCGAGTGGCATCTCACGAACCGAGAGGCCGGCTGGATCACCGGTGTTCTGTACGCGGCGTATGCGGCGGCCGTACCCATCCTCGTCACGCTGACCGATCGGATCGACGCGCGCCGTGTCTACCTGTCGGGGGTGGCCCTGACGATCGCAAGTCATTTAGGGTTCGCGGCCTTCGCGGAGGGTTTCTGGAGCGCCCTGGCGCTCCGGGCTTTGGCGGGGGTGGGCTGGGCGGGCACGTACATGACAGGCCTGAAGCTGCTGGCGGACCGGGTCGACCCCGTACTGATGTCGCGCGCGGTCGCCGGGCATGCCGCCAGTATCGGCATCGCGGGATCCTTCTCGTTCGTGTTCGCCGGCACGTTGGGCCAATGGTACGGCTGGCGAGCGGCGTCCATGGCCGGCGGGGTGATGACCGTGGTGGCGTGGCTGATGGTCTTCACGTGGGTGCCCGCTCAGCAACGGCTGGCCCACCACGCGCCCTCCGGCGCATTGTTCGACTTTCGACCGATCCTCCGCAACCGCTCCGCCATGGCGTATGCGCTGGGCTACTGGGCTCACACCTGGGAGATGAACGCCCTGCGTGGGTGGGCCGTGGCATTCCTCACCTACGTGGCGGCGACGACCGGCGAGACGGTCTGGCTTGCCCCCACCACGATCGCGATGCTCATGGGTCTCGTGGGAACGTGGGTGAGCGTGGCGGGAAACGAGGCATCGATCCGCCTCGGCCGACAGCGCCTCGTGCGCCTGGCCATGACCGGCTCCGCGCTCTGCGGCGCCGTCATCGGCTTCGTCGGGCCGCGCTCGTATCCCCTCGCCGCCGCCCTGGTGCTCGTCTACGGCCTGCTGATCTGGCTGGATTCCTCGTCGCTGACCGCCGGCGCGGCGGGAAGCGCGGATCCCCAGCGGCGTGGAGCCACCCTGGCCGTGCACTCGATGTCGGGGTATATCGGCGGCTTCATCGGGCCCATCGTCATCGGATGGATCCTCGACGCGTCCGGCGGCATGTCGGTGACGGGCTGGGGCCTGGCCTTCTTGCATGTCGGACTCGTGATGGTGGTCGGCCAGGTCGCCTTTCGTCTGTTGGCGCCCCGCGACCTGACCGGTGACCGCAGCGCCAGCCGGCGCTGACCGCGGGCGAGGCTTGGCCCCCCGAACACCCATCACGGTGCTAGAATCCCCACGCCGCGCGGGCCCGGCTGACGCGATGAAGGGGGCGACTGGGGATGCCGGGCGCACGAGGTGGTCCAGTGCCCACACACCTTTCATAGGGAGATCGCCGATGAGCATTCGCGCACTCCGTCCATCTCGCTGGTTCGCCGCCCTCCTCGCCGTCGCGCTCCTCCTCGGCTCGCTGACCCCGGCGGTCGCGCGGGTCGAGAAGCTGGGCAAGGGGGAGGGCTTCGTCGACATCGTGGCCTGGCCGGGCTATATCGAGCGCGGCGACACCGACAAGAAGTTCGACTGGGTGACCGACTTCGAGAAGAAGAGTGGGTGCAAGGTCCGAGTGAAGACCGCCAACACCTCGGACGAAATGGTGGCGCTGATGAACGAGGGTGGGTTCGACCTCGTCACGGCCTCCGGCGACGCGTCGCTCCGGCTCATTGCCGGCGGCCGGGTGCAGGACGTCAACACCAGCCTCGTGCCGAGCTACAAGTCCGTCGACTCCCGGCTGCAGAAGGCGCCGTGGCACTACGTCGGCGGCAAGCACTACGGGGTGCCGTACCAGTGGGGCTACAACGTCCTCGCTTACAACACCGAGGTGTTCAAGCAGTCGCCGCCCCGGAGCTGGGACGTCGTCTTCAAGGAAATGACCCTCCCCGACGGCAAGACCAACAAAGGCCGCGTCCAGGCCTTCGACGGCCCGATCTACATCGCGGACGCCGCGCTGTACCTGATGCAGGCCAAGCCCGAGCTGGGGATCAAGAATCCCTACGAGCTGGACGACAAGCAGTACAAGGCGACGCTGGAGCTGCTCCGCGAGCAGCGGAAGATCGTCGCACGCTACTGGCACGACGCCTTCATGCAGATCGACGACTTCACCAACGAGGGCGTGGTGGCTTCCTCCTCGTGGGGCTTCCAGGTGAACCTGCTCCGGTCGAAGACCCGGCCCATCGCCAGCGTGGTACCGAAGGAAGGGGCCACCGGCTGGGCGGACACGACCATGCTCCACGTCAAGGCCAAGCATCCCAACTGCGCCTACATGTGGATGGAACATTCGATCAATCAGAAACTCCAGGGAGACCTCTCCGCCTGGTTCGGCTCGGTGCCGGTCGTGCCGGCCGCCTGCAAGGGCAACGCGCTCCTCGGTGACCGGGGCTGCGAGCAGAACGGCATGGGCGAGTTCGACCGGATCTGGTTCTGGCGCACTCCGGTCGCCAATTGCGGCGGCGGCCGCACCTGCGTGCCGTACTACCGCTGGGTCACCGACTACATCGCCATCCTCGGCGGTCGCTGACCCGCCCTAGCTCTCCGGCCGGCGGCGCGGCGCCGCCGGCCGGACCACGCATGGCTCCCGCTCTCCCGGCCGCAGTGCGGTTCTCCGGCGTCAGCCGCTCCTTCGGCGACGTCCGGGCCATCGACCGTGTGAGCTTCGACGTCGCCGACGGAGAGTTCTTTGCGCTCCTCGGCCCGTCGGGATCGGGCAAGACCACCTGCCTGCGGCTCATCGCCGGCTTCGAGCAGCCCGACGCGGGCACGATCGAGATCTACGGGGAGAGCGTCGCGGGCGTTCCGCCGTACGAGCGGAACGTCAATACGGTATTCCAGGACTATGCGCTGTTCCCGCACATGACGGTGGCCGAGAACGTGGAATACGGCCTCATGATCCGCAAGGTCCCGCCGGCCGAGCGTCGACGCCGAGCCGGCGAGATGCTCGAGATGGTCAAGCTCGCGGGGCTTGGAGACCGCCGGCCGATCCAGCTCTCGGGGGGGCAGCGACAGCGGGTGGCCTTGGCCCGGGCCCTCATCAACCGCCCCCGCGTCCTGCTTCTCGACGAGCCCCTGGGCGCGCTCGACCTCAAGCTCCGCGAGCAGATGCAGGTGGAGCTCAAGGGGCTGCAGCGCCAGGTCGGCATCACCTTCATTTACGTGACCCACGACCAAGGCGAGGCCCTGTCGATGAGCGACCGGCTGATCGTCTTCGACCACGGGCGCATCGAGCAGATCGGCCCGCCGGCGGAGATCTACGAACGTCCCGCCACCACTTTCGTGGCCGGCTTCGTCGGCGTCTCCAATGTCGTCGACGCCGAGCTGGCCCGGCGGCTGACGGGGACGGCCCAAGCGTTCAGCATTCGTCCCGAGCGTATCCGGCTGGTCGAAGACGCGGCGCCCATCGGCGACGGCGCCCTCTCCGCCAAGGGCGTGATCGTCGCCGCGGTCTACCTCGGAGCCGCCACGCGCTACACGGTACAGCTCGCCGCCGGAGGGCAGCTCCTCGTACTCGAGCAGAGCGGGGGCGAGGCCGGCCCCGCACGCGCGACCGGGGAGCCCGCCCGCCTGACCTGGCTGCGCCGCCATCATCAGCCCCTGCGATGAGCCCGGTGGCGCGCTCCACACTCCCAGTCGGGCCGGAGGCGAGCCGGTCGCCGTTGCACCGCCTTTCCACCGTCCTCTATCTCCGCCCCACCCTGCTCCTGATGCTGCTGCTCGGCCCTCCCCTGCTCTGGCTCGGAGTCATCTACCTCGGCGCGCTCGCCGCCCTGCTGGTGCAGAGCTTCTTCTACATCGACGACTACTCGGGCGTCGTGGTGCGCCGACTGTCCCTCGCTACCTACGGCGAGCTTCTGACCGCCGCCAACCTCGACATCGTCGTGCGCACGACGGTGATGGCCTCCGCGGTGACCGTGGCCGCGGCCCTGCTCGCGTTCCCCCTGGCCTACTTCATGGTGCGCCGCGCGAGCCTCCGGCTGAAGGCCATCCTCTACCTGGGCGTGGTGCTGCCCCTCTGGTCCAGTTACCTCGTGCGGGTCTACTCGTGGAAGCTCATCCTCGCGAAGGAGGGCATCGTGACCTGGCTTGCCGAGCGCCTCGGCCTCGGCTGGCTGCTCGAGGCCGTGCTCGCGTTGCCCGGCGTCGGCGGACCGTCCTTGTCCACCGCGTACCTCGGGACCTTCCTCGTCTTCCTCTACATGTGGCTCCCGTTCATGGTGCTCCCGATCGTTGCCGCCCTCGAGCGAGTGCCGCGCTCGCTGCTGGAGGCCTCCGCCGACCTGGGCGCCCGGCCGGCTCAGACCTTCCGCCGGGTCATCGCGCCCCTCGTGGTGCCGGGCGTGGTCGCGGGCTCCATTTTCACTTTCTCGCTCACGCTGGGCGACTACATCATCCCCGGCATCATCGGGGGCTCCCAGCCCTTCATCGGCCAAGCCGTCTACCAGCACCAGGGCACGGCCGGCAACATTCCCCTCGCCGCCGCCCTCACGGTGGTGCCCATCGCGATCATGGCGGTCTATCTGACGATGGCGCGGCGCCTCGGCGCGTTCGAGGCCCTGTGAGGACCCGGAGTCGGCGTGGGCGGACGGCCGGCGGGGCGCTGCCCCTCGCGGCGGGCGCAGCCTTGCTGTTCCTGCACGTTCCGCTCTTCTTCATCGTCCTCTATGCGTTCAGCAGCGAGGACAAGAGCTTTGTGTTCCCGCCCCCGGGGCTGACGACTCGCTGGTTCGCAGTGGCCTGGTCTCGCCCGGACATCTGGGAGGCGATCACGCTGTCCCTCCAGGTGGCCGCGGTCTCCACGGCGCTGGCGCTGGTGTTGGGAACGCTGGCCGCCGCAGCGGTCTGGCGGTCCCGCTTCTTCGGGCGCGAAGCCGTCTCGCTCCTGCTCATCCTGCCCATCGCGCTGCCCGGTATCATCACCGGCATCAGCCTTCGGAGCGCGTTCAGCCTGGGCGGCATCCCGTTCAGCTTCTGGACCATCGTGCTCGCGCACGCGACGTTCTGCATCGTCGTGGTGTACAACAACGTCATCGCCCGCTTCCGCCGCACCTCCGGAGCGCTCATCGAAGCCTCCATGGACCTGGGCGCCGACGGCTTCCAGACCTTCCGCCACGTCGTGCTGCCCAACATCGCGACCTCGCTCCTGGCCGGCGGGATGCTCGCGTTCGCCCTGTCCTTCGACGAGGTTATCGTGACGACGTTCACCGCAGGCCAGCAGTCGACGCTGCCCATCTGGATGCTCACCGAGCTGGTGCGCCCACGGCAGCGACCGGTGACCAATGTGGTCGCGGTGTTCGTGATCCTGGTGACGCTGGTCCCGATCCTCTTGGCCTTCTATCTGACCCGGGACACCCACGAGGTGGCCGGAAGCGGCAAGTGAGGAGAATCCCGATGCACGCGACCAAGCTCTTGATCGACGGAGACCTGGTGATGGGCGAGGGGGCCGAGGAGGCGATCCTCGACCCGGCAACCGGTGGCGTGATCGCGCGCGTCCGCGAGGCGTCTCCCGCCCAGATCGACCGCGCGGTCCGGGCCGCTGCGGCCGCCTTCCCGACCTGGGGGCAGACGACGCCGCAGGAGCGCTCGCTCCTGCTGCTGCGGCTTGCCGACCGGCTCGAGCAGGACGGCGCGGCCTACGCGGACCTCGAGTCGCTCAACTGCGGCAAGCCCCGCGCCCGGGTGCTGCCCGACGAGCTGCCGGCCATCGTGGACTGCTTCCGGTTCTTCGCCGGCGCGGCCCGCGTGGTCGGCGGCAGCGCTGCCGACGAGTACCTGGCCGCCCATACCAGCATGATCCGCCGCGACCCCATCGGCGTGGTGGCGCAGATCACGCCGTGGAACTACCCGTTGATGATGGCCGCGTGGAAGCTCGCGCCCGCCCTGGCCGCCGGCAACACGGTGGTGCTCAAGCCCTCCGAGCAGACGCCCCTGACCACGCTCAAGCTGGCCGGGCTGCTGGCCGAGCTGTTCCCGCGGGGCGTCGTCAACATCGTGGCCGGACGGGGGGACACGGTCGGCGCCCCCCTGATCGATCATCCGGGCGTGCGGATGATCTCGCTCACCGGCAGCATCCCCACCGGCCAGAAGGTGCTCGAGGCGGCCTCGCGCGGCCTCAAGCGGACCCATCTCGAGCTGGGCGGCAAGGCGCCGGTGCTCGTCTTCGACGACGCCGACCTCGAGGCGGTCGTGGCCGGCGTACGCATGGCGGGCTTCTACAATGCGGGCCAGGACTGCACGGCGGCCTGCCGCGTGTACGCGGGGGCCCGAGTCTACGACCGTTTGGTGGCCGACCTCGGCCGCGCCATCGGCTCGCTCAAGCTGGGCGATCCGCGGCAGGAAGACACGGAGCTCGGGCCGCTGATCAGCGCTCGCCAGCGCGAGCGCGTCGCGGGCTTCGTGGAGCGCGCGCTGGCGACGCGGCACGTCGAGGCGGTGACCGGCGGGGGCCGGGCGACGGGCACCGGCTTCTTCTACACGCCGACGCTCCTCGCGGGGGCGCTTCAGACCGACGAGATCACGCGCAGGGAAGTCTTCGGCCCAGTGGTCTCCGTCACGCGGATATCCGATCCCGAGGAGGCCATCGCCTGGGCCAACGACTCCGACTACGGCCTGGCCGCCTCCGTGTGGACGGGCAGCGTGAAGACGGCGATGCAGGTGGCGGCCCGGCTCCAGTATGGCTGCGTGTGGGTGAACCAGCACTTCACGCTCGTGAACGAAATGCCGCACGGCGGGCTCAAGATGTCGGGGTACGGCAAGGATATGTCCGTCTATGGCCTGGAGGACTACACGGTCGTGCGCCACGTGATGGTCAACTTCGGATAGAGCGCCGGTGGACTGGAGGGCGTCTCCGATGACACGGTATGCACTCCCAGGCTGGACGGCGCAGTGGAGAAGACGCGCCGGCGCGCGCATCGCGTCCGGATTGATCGCGCTCTTCTTCGTGCTGGCCGTCGCGACGCCGGCCGCGGCGTGGGACCCGCCTCGCTCGGCCGCCGGCAGCATCGCGGCGGCCACGGACGAAGCGCGATGGCCGCACCCGCTTCCGCTCCTGGCGGACCAGGCGATCAAGCGCGGGTACGAGCTTCCCTTGCCCTTCGGGCTCTCCGCCGTCTACTACTACATCGAGCGGGACGTCGACGTCTCCAACGTGCGGGTGGGTCTCAACGACGCGCCGCTTCGCGACGTGAGCCAGTTCGTGAACCTCGGATCGCGCAGCCACACCAGCGTGGCCGCGCTGCGGTTTGATGCGTGGCTGCTGCCCTTCCTCAACGTCTATGCTCTCGTCGGCTCGGTGACCAACAACACCACCACGAAGGGCACCGTGACCGTTCCCAGGCTGGTGCTGCCGGGCTCCCTGACCTTCGATGTGTCGGGTAAGAGCCATCTGGACGGGTTCGTGGGAGGGGCCGGCCTCACCCTAGTGGGAGGATACCGGCAGTTCTTCGTTCTCGGTGACGTGAACTACACGCAGACCGACATCGGGTTCGACGATCGGTTCAAAGCGCTCGTGGGCACGGTCCGGGTCGGATGGAACGGCAAGATCCTCGACGCGCCCGTCCGCCTCTGGCTCGGCGGGATGTACTGGGGCACGGAGGGCACCGTGAGCGCGAGTGTGACCGTGCCGAACGTCGGGAAGGTCAGCTTCGAGGCCCTGCAGGCCCCGACTCATCCCCTGAACGCCACCATCGGCGGGTCCGTCACGCTGTTCCGGCACTGGGATCTGTTCGTCGAGTACGGCACGAACGCCAAGGACGTGCAGACCTTCGCGACCGGAGTGACGTTTCGCTTCTGAGCCCGACCGAGATCAGGGCCGTGACCACGCGCTGCCGACCTGGACGTAGACGGCGTTGTTGTCCGGGCCGAAGGCGATGTCGAGACCGGCGTGAATCCCGTACTTGCGGGCCAGCTCATAGCGAAAGCCGACGCCCCCCGTCGCGACCTTCTTTGTGGCCTCGAAGCGCGTGACCTCACTCCACGCCGCCCCCAGGCCGGCAAAGCCCACCAGACTGAACCGCTTCCAGAATTGCCAGCGGAGCTCGGCTTCGATCTGCGCCACCTGCTCGCCCTGATAGCGCATGATGGGCGCCCCGCGCAGGCTGATGAATGGCCGCAGATAGAACGGCACGTCGCCGAAGGTCGCCGTGCCGTCGCCCCGGAGGCCGAGATAGAGCGTCGAGAGGAGGGGCACGTAGTGCATCGCGGTGAGCTGCATGCGCTGGAACTCGTCGTCGCCGCCGAGCGCTCGGCTGAAGAGTCCCACCACCAGCTCCACGTAGTTGCCCCGGGTGGCCGTGAAGAGGTTGTCTCGGGAGTCGTAGGTGAAGGACGGTGTCAGCCCGCCCACCTTCGAGTCGCGCCGAAATTCCGGTAGGCCGGGAGCCGCGGGAGGCTCATCGAACGTGACGCGCGTCGCGGAGAACACGTAGCCCAGCCCCGCCCACGCGGCAGAATCCCCCAGGCGGTACTTCGCGCGCAGGAATCCGCCCTTCGGCTCGAGGTTGTATCGCAGCGGGTGCCGGTCCAGCAGCCGATCCCGCCCGAGACCATGAAAGTCGAGATTCACCGACAGGTAGGTGAAACCCACCTGCGTCTCCAGCCGGTCGTCGAGCCAGTGCCGGACGTCACCCGCGAGAGCGCCCCACGAGCCGTTCTCGGTCGCGAGTCCCCCCACCAGCGTGATGTCCGGCCGGCCGAACCCCGGCCTCGCCTCCCCGAGCGGCTTGCTGATGAACGAGAGACCCGCCGCCGCCCCGAAACCCACCGCCGGCTCGGTGATCGGAATCGCCACGGGCAGAAACCCGTACTTCTCGTCCAGGAATCCGCTCACATCGAACCACCCATCCTCGGACGAGCGAAGCTTCGAGGGTGAGACGGTCGTTTCGGCGGGGGCACCGCTCGGCGTCTGCGCTGACGCCGACGCGACGCCGAGCAGCACGATCATCAGGATCGCAGATAGGTGGGCGATGTCGGTAGCTCGGGGCTCGGATGTGAAGCGAACCGTTCCCAGTGTACGCCGCCGCTAACGCAGGGCGCCAGCCCACCTCGACATGCCGCCGTGCCGTCGGTCTCCTGGCACGTCGTCCTGGCGAGCGCGGCGGCGGTTGCCCTCGACAACGTCCACGCCAACGCCGCTCGTCGCGTTCGCCAATCCCAACCGGACCGGTAAGGGTCTCGAGCTGCCGGAGGGCACGTTCTTTCAGCTGGTGGGCGGCCAGAAGCAGCCGCCACCGGCCCGCTAGGAATGGCAGTGCCTAGTCCGCCGGCCTCACCCGGAAGGCCAGGCTGATGCGCGGCCCCGCGGGCTCGGTGGTCTTGGGAACGCCGTGCGTGTAGTGGAGCTGCGTCTCGTAGCTCATCACGAGCAGGCTGCCTCCCGCGAGATCCACGTGGAGCACGCGTCGGGGAGCCCGCTGCGCCCTGATGATCATGCGGCGCATGGCGCCCAGTGACAGGAGGGCGATCGGGTGGCCCGGGACGATCTCGTCCAGATGATCTGCCGGAAGTGCGCCGTGAGCCGCGGCACGTCCACCTCGCGCTCGTACATCCAGCGCCGCTGCGACTCCCACGGCACGGCGCCGCGCAACTCGTCGAACCACGGGCGGGCCACGTCTGCGGGGACGAACCCCGGCGCGTAGGTGATGCGCCCCCGCCGGTCCTCGGCGAGGACGCCCTCGCCGAGCTGGCCGAAGAGCGGGATCTGATACGGCATGGTGGGGCTCCGGTGACGCGTTCTCGCGAACAATTCTCAGTGTACGATATTGCATGCCCACCCCGACGGCGCAGCCCGGCCCGGCGCAGTCCCCCACGGCCCTGGACTACGACACCGTCGTCATCGGCGCCGGCATCTCGGGCCTCTACCAGCTCTACCGCCTGCGCGAGGTCGGCCAGAGGGTCCGCGTGTTCGAGGCGGGCACCGGCGTCGGCGGCACGTGGTACTGGAACCGCTACCCCGGCTGTCGCTTCGACTCCGAGAGCTATTCCTACGGCTACTCGTTCAGCCAGGAGCTGCTGGACGAGTGGGATTGGACCGAGCACTTCGCGCCCCAGCCGGAAACCGAGCGCTACCTGAACTACGTGGCCGACAAGCTCGACCTGCGCCGGGACATTCAGTTCCGCAGCCGGGTGAAGGCCGCGACCTGGGATGAGGAGGCGGGCGCCTGGGAGATCAGCCTGGAGGATGGGTCCCGCTGCCACTCGCGCTACGTGGTGACGGCAGTCGGCCCGCTGTCCGCTCCCACTCTGCCGCGGATCCCGGGCGTCGAGGCGTTCCGCGGCGAGGCGTATCACACCGGCCTCTGGCCCAAGCATCCCGTGTCCTTCGAGGGCAAGCGCGTGGCCGTCATCGGCACGGGGGCCACCGGCGTGCAGGCCATCACCGAGATCGCGAAGACGGCGGGCCACCTGACCGTCTTCCAGCGCCGTCCGAACTGGTGCACGCCGCTCCACAACCGCCCCATCACGAAGGCGGAGATGGCCGAGATCCGCGCGGGCTATCCGACGATTTTCGAGCGCTGCCGCGAGACGGCCGCCTGCTTCCTCCACACCACCGACCCGCGCGGCACGTTCGAGGTGACCCCGGAAGAGCGCGAGGCCTTCTGGGAAATGCTCTATTCCTCGCCCGGCTTCGCGATCTGGCTCGGCAACTTCAAGGACGTGCTGATCGATCGCGAGGCGAACGCGCTCTTCTCGGCCTTCGTCGCGGACAAGATCCGCCAGCGCGTGAAGGACCAGCGGGTGGCGGAGCTACTCATTCCCAAGGATCACGGCTTCGGCACGCGCCGCGTGCCGCAGGAGAGCGGCTACTACGAGATCTACAACCAGGCCAACGTGGAGCTGGTGAGCATCCTGGAGACGCCCATCGAGTGCATCACCCCCACCGGCCTCCGGACGACCGAGCGCGACTTCACCTTCGACATGATCGTGTACGCCACCGGCTTCGACGCCATCACCGGCAGTCTGGACCGCATCGACATCCGCGGCGCGGGCGGCCGGAAGCTCAAGGAGCGCTGGCGGGGCGGTCTCGAGACCTTCATGGGCGTGATGGTGGACGGGTATCCCAACCTCTTCATGATCATGGGCCCCCACACCGCGCTCGGCAACATCCCGCGCAGCATCGAGTACAACGTCGAGTGGATCCGGGACCTGCTCGCCTACCTCGATCGGCACGGCCTCCGCATGGCCGACGCCCGACGGGACGCCGTGGAGGAATGGACGGCCTTCGTCAAGAAGAAGGGCGAGGGCCTGCTCGCCAACGAGGTGGACTCCTGGATGACCGGCGTCAACCAGAACGTCGAGGGCAAGAACGTCCGCATCATCGCCCGCTACAGCGGGACCGCGCCGGAATACCGGGAGTGGTGCGACCGGGTGGCCGCGGGAGGCTATCAGGAGCTGAAGCTGGCGTAGCCATCAGCCAGGAGGACGCCATGCCGCCAATCGTCACGCCGACGAACGCCACGCTGGGCGCCGTGGTCACCGGCCTCATGCTCGGCCGGATGGACGATGTCACCTGGAAGGCAGTGGAGCAGGCCTTCCTCGACCATGCCGTCCTGATCTTCCCCGAGCAGCACCTGACGGAAGCGGAGCAGGTGGCGTTCGCCACGCGCTTCGGCGAGATCGAGCTCCTGGCGCCGAGCGCCGAGCAGAAGGCGGTGGCGATCAGCAATGTGAAGCCGGACGGCACGATCATGGATGCCGGCGAGCACCGCTACAAAAGCCTGCGCGGCAACGAGGGCTGGCACACCGACAGCTCGTACATGCCCCTCGCGGCCAAGGCCTCATGCCTCTCAGCGCAGGTCGTGCCCTCGGCGGGCGGCGAGACCGAGTGGGCCGACATGCGCGCCGCCTACGCCGCGCTCGACGAGGCGACGCGCCGGCGCATCGCCGGCCTGTCGGCTCACCACTCGCTCTATCACTCGCAGGCCCAGATCGGCCACAGGGTGGAGACGGGCGCGGGCTACGGCTTCCACACGAAGGGCGCGCCCCTGCGTCCGCTCGTGAAGGTGCATCCGGTGACGGGCCGCCCCGCGCTCTTCATCGGCCGTCACGCCTACGGCATCCCGGGCCTCGCCGAGGCCGAGTCGGAGCGGCTCCTCTCCGAGCTGGTCGACTTCGCCTGCCGCCCGCCGCGCACCTACGCGCACTCCTGGCAACCGGGGGACGTCGTCATCTGGGACAACCGCTGCGTGCTGCACCGCGCGCGCCCCTACGACTACCGCGAGGCGCGCGTGATGCGCCATACCCGCGTGGCCGGTGACCCCGCGACCGAGCTCGCGCCCACCAGTCCCGACGACCGCGCCCGCGCGTACGAGCCGTCCGTGTCGAATCGCTAGCGGCGAGGAGAGGACATGACGAAAGGGCTTCCCGAGCGCGGCCGCCCCTGGGCGGAGCTGGCCGGGGTGATGGCCGACCTCAAGCGGGACGATCTCGACTGGCGCGGCGGACGGCACGCCGCCTTCGTCTGGCACGCCGGCGACGAAGTCGAGCGGGTCGCACGTGAGGCCTATGCGCTCTTCATGACCGAGAACGGCCTCGGGCTGCGCGTGTTTCCGAGCCTGCGCCGCATGGAGGGTGAGGTCGTCGCGATGGTGGCTGGCCTCGTCGGCGGTGATGCGGCCGTGCGCGGCCACATGACCTCCGGCGGCACCGAGAGCATCTTCCTGGCCGCCCACGCCGCGCGCGAGTGGGCGCGGCGCCATCGCCCCGACGTCGCCGCGCCGGAGATCGTGGCGGCCTTCTCCGCGCATCCAGCCATCGATAAGGCCGCGCACTATCTCGGTATGCGCGTGGTGCGCGTACCAACCGGGGCAGACTTCCGCGCCGACACCGCGGCCATGGCGGCGGCGGTGACCCCGCGCACCGTCATGTGCTACGCCTCGGCCCCCACCTACTCGCTGGGCGTGGTGGACCCCGTCGCCGCCCTCGGCGCGCTCGCGCAGTCGCGCGGCCTCTGGCTACACGTCGACGCCTGCGTGGGCGGCATCCTCGGCCCCTTCGTGCGCGAGCTGGGCTATCCGGTGCCGGCCTTCGGGCTGGACCTGCCCGGCGTGGCTTCGCTCTCGGCCGATCTGCACAAATCCGGCTATGCCGCCAAGGGGGCCTCGGTCATCCTTTACCGGGACGCGGAGCGCGAGGCCGCCGGACGCTACGAGTTCAGCGACTGGCCGACCGGGCTCTACGCGGTGCCCACCTTCGCGGGGACGCGGCCGGGCGGCGCCATCGCCGCCGCGTGGGCGGTCATGCATTTCCTGGGCGCCGAGGGCTATCGTCGTATCGCCGCCGTCGTCATGGAGGCGCGCGAGCGCCTCGTGGCCGGCCTGGCGCGCATCGAGGGGCTGCACCTCTGGGGCCGGCCCGATCTCTGGGCGGTGGCCTACGGCTCGGAGGACGTGGACATCCACGCCGTCGCGGACGCGATGACCACCCGGCGCTGGTCGGTGGGGCGCGTACGCACGCCGCCGGGCATACACCTCATGCTCACGCCCGTGCACGCCCCCATCGTCGAGGCCTACCTGGCCGACCTGGAGGCGGCGGTGGCGGCGGTACGCGTGGGCGCGGGCACCGCCTCGCGCACGCCCGTGGTGTACTGAGCCGCTCGACTGAGGACTCCCGCGTGAGTCAGGACCTGCGAGCCTTCGTCGCCGCCTACGAGCGCGCCCATCCGAGCGAGGTCGTACGCGTCCGGGAGCCGGTCTCGCTCGACTACGACGTGATGGCGCTCGTGCTCGAGTACGAGCGCCGCCGGCGGTTCCCGCTGCTGCTGCTGGAGCAGGTGCGAGGCTCGGACATCCCCATAGTCTGCAACGTGGTCGCCAGTCGCCGCGCGCTGGCCTTCGCGCTGGGCGTGCCGGAAACGCGGCTGGCGCTGGAATACGCGCGGCGCATCAAGGACACGGTCAAGCCGGTGATCGTGGCCGACCCGTCATTCCGCCGTCGCGTGCTGACCGGCCGGGACGTCGACCTCGGGCAACTGCCCATCCCCACCTACTTCCCCGGTGACGCCGGCCGCTATCTCACCGCCGGCCTGCTGGTGGCGCGCGACCCCGAAACTGGCGTGGAGACCGAGGGGTATCACCGCTTCCAGGTCAAGGGCCGCGACCGCCTGGGCGTGAGCCTGCACTCGCGGCGGCGCATGTTCGAGTACCAGCGACGCGCCGAGGCGCGCAAGCAATCCCTGCCCTGCGCGATCGTGCTCGGGGTGCACCCGCTCGTCTCCATGGGCTCGCTGGCCTATCCGCCCGCCGACGTCGGGAAATTCGAGGTGGTGGGTGGCCTCTTCGGCGAGCCGTTCGAGGTGGCGCCGTGCGCCACCATCGATCTCCACGTCCCCGCCGCCGCCGAGATCGTCATCGAGGGCGAGATCCTACCGGAGGTGCGCGAGCCGGAGGGCCCGTTCGGCGAGTTCACCGGCTACTTCTCGCGGCGGTCCACCGAGCACGTCTTCGTGGCCAAGGCGATCGCCTTGCGCGAGCGTCCGTGGTTCCAGTCGATCGCCTCCGGCCGCGCCGGCGACCACATCACGACGCTCGGCCTCGTCCGCGAGGCCGAGATCCACAACGCCCTGAGCCGGGTCATCCCGAACGTGACCGGCGTGCACGTACCGCTTTCCGGCACCTCGTCCTTCACCGCCTACGTGTCGATCAAACAGGGCCGCCCCGGTGAGGCCAAGCACGTGATCCCGATCGTGCTCGGGGTCGATCACTATCTGAAGCTGGTGATCGTGGTCGACGACGACATCGACGTCTTCGACGAGGCCGACGTCCTGTGGGCGGTCGCCACCCGCATGCAGGCCGACCGCGACCTCGTGACGATCCACGGCAGCCTGGGCGCCCTCCTCGATCCCAGCGCGGACGAGCGCGGCGTCACCGCCAAGCTCGGAATCGACGCCACCCGCCCCTGCGGGCAGCCGTTTGCCGACAAGCTGGTGATGGACCCCGATCGCATGGCGTGGGCCCGCGCGCTGGTCGATCGTCTCGGCGGCTGACCGCCGTTCACTCGGTGAGGCGGCGCGACCGGGGGCCCATGGCGGGGCCCCCGGCCTCGAGGACTTCTCAGTGGCTGTGGCCGGCCGCCTTCTGCAGCTCGGCGAGCGGGACCATCCGACCGTGCAGCGGCAGCACCTGGTCGACGGCCAGGCCCTGCTTGGTGATGTTGTCGTGCAGGGCGACGGTGAACGGACTGGGCGGGCTCATGGGCGCCGCGTTCGGCGCCGGCGGCGTATAGGCGTCGGCCTGGATGAGGAACTTCTCCTTGGGCAGGTAGACCATCAGCATGTCGTCGGCATGCTGGATGCCCACGATGTGACGGATCTCGACCGTCCGTGTCCCGTCGGTCAGCACGCGGCGGTCACGCACGCCCTCCACTGTGGCCTTCTTGCCGGACTTCGCCAGGTGGTCGGGGGCCACCGTGGCCGAGGTCCCGAGGAGGCGCTCGAAGTACGGGCGGCTCGCGTCCTGCGTGACGATCGTCGCGCCCTCGCCCGCGAACGCGCGCACGCCCCCGGAGTGGTCGAAGTGATGATGGCTGACGATCAGGTACTTGATCGGCTTGCCTGGGACGAGCTTGCGCGCCTCGGCGATGACGGCCAGGGCCCGGTCGTCGTTGAGGGGGCCCTCGGCGACGATCAGGTGGTCGCTCATCTCGATCACCACGCTGTGGTGCGTGCCGCCGGTGAGGTACCAGACGCCCTCGGCCGCCTTCTGGCTCTGCACGCGCGTGTAGGGGTTGCCGGCCTGCCGCACGTTGTCGGGCACCGCGATGTCAGCGGCGACGTTGGGTTTCACCTCGGTCACCGTGAGCTCCAGCGCGGGGTGGCCGCCGTAAATCTGCCGGATCCTCGTGGGGAACTTCACACCCCCGAAGTCGCGATAGTCCGCATAGTGGACCGTCACCGGCATGTCCCCCAGCACGGGGTTCGCCAGCACCGCCTCCACGCGCTCGACGAGGTTGGCCGAGTCGAGGAACGCAGTGGCCTTGAACTGGCCGGGGACGCCGAACACGATCGTGCGGCCTTGGACCCCGGCCGGGTTCTTCTGGGCCGCCTTGATGACCCCATGGGGCGTCGACCAAAGCTGCAGCTGTCGCTCGCCCAGCGCGATGGGTGCCGGGACCGCGTTCTCGCCCACCACGTTCCAGGCGTGGTCCCCGCTGACGACCGCGACGGCGGTGTGCTCGCCGCGGACGTAGGGGCCGCCGCCCAGCGGTGGCTCCAGCGCGCGCGTTCTCGTCATGTCGTCGCGGAGGGAGGCAGTCTCGTAGTTCACAAGGCGCTTGAGGCTCCGCACGTTGAACTGTGGCCACGCCCTGCCCGGCGTCTGGCTCTGCCCGGCCCAGAAGAAGCTGCCCGCCCCCTGGATTTCGATCGACTTGAGATCGGTGCCCCCCAGCGCCTTGGCGGCCGCCTCGAGGGCCGCACGATCCTGGGCATGGGCCGTGAGGGGCGTGAGCAAGAGAACTGCGGTCAAGAGGGCCATCAGCGCTCGCATACTGACCTCCTGTCGGTGTGTGGGGTCCGTGGCGACGAGATACTGCCCCAGCGGCCGGTGGTTGTCGGGTCCGCCCGTGCCGCATAATCAACGCTCGGCCACCGCCGGAAGATCCGGGGGTCGGAGCCTATCTCGGCCAAGCCAGTACGATGCGCCGTGCGGTATGGTTGGCGCGTGCCCTCTGCCGAGAGTGGACTCGCCGCGGAGTGCTTGCCTGGGTCCCAGCAGGAGATTCGCGAGCGGTGCCGGCACCCGACAGGCATCTGGGAGCCCTTCGACGGGCTGCGGGCGGAGCTCTCCGT
>Ga0075421_100001352_pt1 | contig 28513 bp, 15 predicted proteins | sample SoiMetdeltSBSDD5_FD_75292 | JGI IMG/M metagenome (GOLD analysis project Ga0075421, IMG submission 75292) | Bulk soil microbial communities from a Populus tree surrounding site in Tennessee, USA - Soil MetaG P. deltoides SBSDD5 | ecosystem: Environmental > Terrestrial > Soil > Tree plantation... | reverse complement strand
ACGACATAGGGCCGGCGGAGTTCGTCGAGCAGATTAGCGCGCAAAATCCGCACCAGTTCCGCTGTTCCACTTAATCCCAGGATGAGCGCGGGCAACCAGAGATGCGCGAGTAAATCTTTGACTCGACCCCAACTCCAAGCGGCGCTGATATATTCCGAAGAAAACAAACCGCTGGTTGTCTGGCCCAGGTATTTGAACTGGTAATACATGATGACCAGCGCAACCAAAAACGCCGGAACCGAAACCCCTAGAAAGCTCAACAACGTGAAGAAATAATCTCCGGCGGAATACTGCTTGACCGCTGAATAAATTCCGATGGGGAAGGCGATCAACCAGGTGAGCAGCACGCTGCCCAATGACAGCCACATCGTTAACCAGATGCGCTCCCAGACCAGGCCGGAAACCGCTTCGCGATGCTCAAAGGAGATGCCAAAATCACCGTGGAGTAAAATGCGGCTGATCCACTTGAAGTATTGGACAAGCATCGGTTGGTCAAGGCCGTAGGATTCCCGGAGGCCTTCCATCGCTTCCTGGCTCACCGTATCGCCTTGCATGGCTAAGTTGGATATGTAAGACGTGACGAAATCGCCCGGCGGGAGTTGGATGACGACAAAGGCGACAACTGAAACCAACAACAACGTGGGGATTAGACCTAAAATGCGGCGGAGGATATAGCTCAACATTGCGTGATTATAGTAGAGAGAAGCAGAAGCTGGCAATGTTGCCAGCTTCTGCTTTTGCTTGGTAGAACGGATTCCCGGTGGCTTTCTTTACTTGTAGAAAAAAGTGAAGGTGTTGATCGGTCCTGGAGTCGGGTAGCTGAAGGACATGATCATGGTGTCCGGAACGTTGTGCAGGTTGTTTTTAGCCAGTCCATAGGTCGGGGCCGGGGTGGAAATGCCAATGCAGGGGAAGTAATCGGCCGACATCTGGAGGACTTCACCCATCGTCTTGACTTGGTCTTCCCACGTGGTCGCCGTTTTGACCTCATTGAACTTCGTCATCATCGCCTTGATTTCCGCGGGCGGTTCCTCAGCCTTTTCATCGGCGGGATTGGTAAACCAGTAAGCCCAGGCCACGGCGTAGCCGGACTCATTGCTGTAGGGGAAGAAGTTGCGGGGATCCAGAATGGGATTAATGCCGCTCTCCCCGTTCCAGACCATGGCATCCAGGTCGTTGCTCGCCTTGCGCTCGTACAACAAGGAGCGGTCTTCGGATTTCGCCTCGACCGAAATGCCCACGGCTTTCCAATACTTGGCGACTAAATTGGCCGCATCGACTTGATCCTGGAGCGCGTTCGCGACTTCGATGACGAAGCTCACCGGCTTGCCATCCGATCCCAAGCGGAGGCCATCCGCGTTCTTCTCGGGCAGGACTTTATCCAAATACTCATTCGCTTTCGCGACATCGTATTCGAGATACTGAGTGGCCAACTGCTTATTGTAGAACGCCGATGCCTCGAGCGGCGCCGGTTGGAAGGGTTTCCCAACCGTGACGTAAACGGTGTTGATGATCTCCTGGCGGTTGATAGCGTAGGATAAGCCAATGCGGAAATCCTTGTTCTGGAAGATTTCTCGCAGCGCCGGGTTTTTATGGGTGAGATTGAGCATGTACACCTGGCTATTGGTGCCGGCCTGGGAGATGGGGAACAAGTGATAACCGCCTTTTTCCGCGTTGTCATACAAAACGGCCTTGTTGTTCAACGTGTTGAAATGGCGCGACTGGTAGTCAATTTCACCGTTGAGGGCCTTGAGCAGCATCGAGGGGATATCCTGATACACGCCAAAGACCAGCTTATCAATATAAGGAAACTGTTGGCCGGACTGATCAACTTTCCAGTAGTAGGGATTGCGCACGAGCGTTACCTGCGTGGCGTTCCCCGAAAAAGGCTCTTTGACCATCCAGGCCGACAGGGTCGGCCGCCCGGCAACAGAATAGGGGGCCATCCCCCCGCCATCGGGTTGAACGACCTTGGCGATAAACAGGTCCTTCCAACTGGGGTAACTTCCCTCTTCGATCATCGCTGCCATCTTGTCCGCCTCCACATATTTAGTGTGGTATTGCATGGCAAAGTGCTTCGGGATGTAGGTGATCACCCGGGTATCCGCCGAAGCCATATATTGCAGAAACAAACCATTCGGGGCTGAGAAAGTAAATTTGACGGTGTAATCGTCAATCTTTTCGAATCCGGCCACTTTGCCACCGGACTGCAGCCAGCCGGGCGCGGCGGCTGACAGATCCGGGTTCATCACCACGTCCTCATACCAGAAGGCCATATCGTTCGCGGTGAACGGCTCGCCATCGGACCATTTCACGCCTTCGCGCAAATGAAAAATGTACTCCGTCGCATCCTCGTTGATTTCCCAACTTTCGGCCAGGTCCGGAATGATGCCATCCCATTTCGGCGTCCACCGGACCAGGTTCTCATAACCGAGAATACGATAGTAACCAGCATCGTCGGTGCCGCCGCGCGTCCCTAAACGCCACGTGCCACCGTAAGCGCCGACCTCGGGGACTTCGACTACAACCGGATTCTTGGGAAGACGTTCTTCGATGGGAGGCAGTTTGCCGTCTTTCACCATCGCGGCTAAATCCGGCGCTTCCTTATATTTAGATTCGGGAGTGGCTGTGTCCGCGGGCGCGGAAGTCGGGGAGACCGTGGTGGGGGCCGGCACGGGAGTGGCTGTCGGGGCCGGGGCCGCCGGGCCGCAAGCTCCAAGCATTAAAGCGAAGACGATCAGTAACGAGGCAAAACGATACATTTTTAAGTTGGACATCTTATGCTCCATTATGTGAATGTGCCGATTCGACGAACAACAAACAAGCCCTTTCAGCATACTTCTGTCTGATGGGCAACAATTTTTGGCCAGGGGCCTATGAGGTTGTGTGTGTTCATTAAACAGGCAACTGTGGTCCCAGACAATACAATCAGGGATACAAGAGGGGTCCAAAAAGTCCCATCGGGGGGCGGGAACTTGTATGGGCGGGCTGTAGGCGAGGGCCAGTCTGGCCCTCGCCTACATTACTTGCTCATGTCTTAGGGCTGCCCTATCTCTCCACTCAACTTTACGGATAACTCACCAGGAAGCTCGGGGTCGAGTTGGTCGGGGTCTGCGCGCCACTATTGTTGATGATGTGCGCGATGATCCCATTGTTTCCCAACGAGACGGTGAGTAGGTCATGGAACAACACCCCGGGCGTATCCGGGACCTCGAAGGCGCGGTCGGCGATGATGGTCGGGTCCACGTTGAAGAAGCTATAGCTCCCCACGCCCCAGGCCTCGTGCGTCGTGACGGTATCGGCCACTTTGTAAGCGGCGTACCCGCGCGTTGTGCCATTCATGTAAGCCGCCTGGTTCGGCGGGTCGTAGGGCAGCTCATTCTGGAAGAAGTACGTCTGGCCGCCGTTGCCGTTCCAGATGACGTTGTACTTTTGGAAGTGCTCGACGAACAGGCCATAGATGGTCACGTTGGATCCGTTGATGATGATCCCGTTATCGGAGGTGTTCACGGTCCAGCCGACGCCGGTTCCGTGGTCGGCGCGCCAAATCCAGGTGTGATCCACGATTACGTTGCTGCTGTTGATCGTCACCCCAACTGTCGCCTTGCCGGCGAAGGCCCCGCCGATGCGCACAAAGATGTCATGCAGGGAGGTCGGGTTGGTAGAGTGACTGGCCGAGGAGCCGGATGGGCCAACTTCCAGCAAGACCGGCGAATTTGTGGCGCCGGCATCGAACAGCAATCCGGCGATCTTCACCCCATCCACATCCGCGACCTGCATCGCCACAACACCATTGTCGTTAATGAGCGTCGCCAGCCCCATCCCCAAGACCACGGTGTTGGGATTGTTGACGTTGATCGTCTGATCAAGGTGATAGACGCCGGGCGTGATGAGGAGATGTTGACCGGCGGCGAGTGCGGTGTTCATCTCCGCGGCGGTCGCGCCCGGCTTGACGATGAAGAACTGGCTGAGCGGGATGGAGGCGCCCACGGGCGTTTGACCAAACCAGGATGTCCCACTCGTGTTCGTGCGCAGCCCTGGTACGAAAACTTGATAGTTGCTTGAGCCATCAATGTACAGGAACGGCTTTTCTCGCACGAGGGGCGCCTGACCGATGGTTGTGTATGGCGGGGTGGGGAAGCTCTGCGCGGGCGCGCCGCTCACGCCGACGAACATCATGTTCCAAACCGAGCCGCTCCAACTGCCGATGACTGAACTGCGGGTGAGGTACTGCTGCTGTGAACCGGAGGTGACCTGACCGCTCACTCTCGTATCAGCGAGGTATCCGCCGCTGGACCAGCCGTGGTTGCGCGGATCAAGCTGCAAGTTGCCTTGGATGTGCATGCGGCGGAAGGGTGCGGCTTGTGAAACCGCCCAGCGGTTGGTGTTGGCTGGGCTATTCGTGGGTGGCGGATCCACCTTCATGTTCTCAGCGATGCGCCAGAAGTTCTGGGTGGCGTTGTCGCCGAACCAATCCGCTTCCGCGCGCACGTTTCCGTTGATGAACACGTCATCCGGCGAGAGGCCCAAGCCCGAGATTTGGGTGTTGAAGCCGATGTTGGCATCCACGTTGTAGGTTCCCGGCTTGAAGAGGAGGGCATGGCGTTCGGTCCCGAATTGGTTGCTCTCCTGAATGCTGAAGATTAAATTCAACCGATCCTGGATAGTGGTGGTTGACATGGATGGATCGAAGACGGACACGTTCGGGCCAAAGTCCACCGACCCCGGTGGGAAGGTTGGGATGGGAGTCGAGGTTGGCACGATCGGTGTATTCGTGACTGTTGGTGTGTTGCTGGGCGTGGGACTGGGGCCGGCAGTCGGCGTGCTGGTTGGGGGTCCGGGAATAATATAGATGTCAAATTCCCAGAGCGAGTACCCATACTGCGTGGCGCGCACCGTGCCAAACATCCGCACATAGCGCCCGCTACCCGAGAGGCCCGTCAGGTCATCAATTCCGCCGTTGCCGGTTGTCGTCGAAAAGATCGTCGTCCAATTGGTCGCGTCATCGGAGGTCTGGATTTGGTAGCTCTTGCCGTAGGCCGCTTCCCAATTCAACTTCACGCGGCAAACACTCTGTGGGGTGAAGCCCAAGTCTACGTAAATCCATTGGGGATCGCTAAAGGCGCTTGACCAGCGGGTTGTGGTGTTGCCGTCCACGGCATTGCTCGCCGACGTGCCGGCGTTTTCGGTGGACGAGGCCGTCGCCGGTCGGCTGAGCGCCGCATTGGTTGTTCCACAACTTCCCGCGGAGGTATTGGTGGGCGTAGCCGTCGCGCCACTTAAGGTGGGGGTCGGCGTTTTTGTCGGAGGCTTTGCGGCCTGCGCCGATTGGGGCCAAGGCTGAGAAATTATCGCCGCCAGGGCCACAATAAAGAAAATGCTTGAAATAAATTTACCAAGAGTGATGGGTTTCATTGGTTGACGCTCCTTTTTTGAGTAACCGGAAACACTTATCTGGCGCAGGTCTAGTTAGCTCAAAGAATAAGAAAAAGGCGCTTGCCTGTCTATGACAGAAAGGGCTTTCTATGTGGATTATGTTCTATAGACACCTTTGGACCCCTTTTGTACCCCTAATTTTATTGCCTGAGCCAATGGCTTGCTGTTTAATAGCGCCGCAAACCGGCCCAGGCGCGCTTGGGCCAGTTTTGTTTGCATGCAAGGCGACACCTCCGCCGAAAGGTGACACTTGCTGAAAGCTTTTCGTAATGCCAGGCAACCATTCAACTTTGTAGTACCTATAAACCCAGTCCAAGGAGGATACCAAATGTTCAAGAAGAATTCGCTCCATGTTCTACTGGCCGGCCTGTTTGTGGCTTCCCTGCTGCTGTCGGCGTGCGGTGGTGCGGCGACCACGGCGGCCCCGACCGCGGCCGCGAAATTGGCGGTGGGAATTGTTCTGCCGACCAAAGACGAGCCGCGCTGGCTTCAGGACGAGGCCCGGTTCAAGGAAGCCCTGACCGCCGCCGGTTACGATGTCGAGATTCTCTTCAGCCAGGGCGACTCATCCAAAGAAAAAGCGAATGTTGAGTCACTCATCACCAAAGGCGTCAAGGTGATTATCATCACCCCGCAGGACGGCAAGGCAGCCGCCGCGGCCGCCGAAGCCGCGCGCGCGGCCGGCATCAAAGTCATTTCTTACGACCGCTTGATCCTCGACACCGAAGCCGTTGATTACTACGTGACCTTCGACAGCGAGGCTGTGGGTGGGCAGCAGGCGCAGTATTTGGTGGATCATGCGAAGGGCACCGGCCAACCGCTCTATCTGTATGCCGGGGCGGCTTCTGATAACAACGCGTTCCTGTTCTTTAACGGAGCGTGGAAGGTCCTCCAGCCCAAGATCGCGGATGGCACGTTCGTGGTCAAGAATTCCAGCGAAGCGGTCGGGCTCAAGGACAAAGCCGATTTGACGCGTGATGAGCAGGCCAAGATCATCGGCCAAATCACGACCAACTGGGATTTCAACACCGCCAAGAGTCTGGCGGAAGCCAACTTGACGGCGGCGGCGGCGGCGGATAAAGGCGATGTCCTTATCCTCGCCCCGAATGACGGCACGGCGCGCGCGATCGCCGACGCCTTCGGCGCTGATGGCGATGTGACGAGCTACGTGGTGACCGGGCAGGATGCTGAAAAAGCCTCGGTGCAGTACATCATTGACGGCAAGCAGTCCATGACCGTTTTCAAGGATGTCCGCACGCTGGTTCAGGACGCGATTAACGCCGCTGTGGCCCTCCTTGAGAATAAAGCCCCCAACTCCAAAGGGGCCTACAACAACGGCAAGGCCGATATCCCGGCGATTCAGTCCCCGGTGGTCACCGTGGACAAGGACAATGTCAAGGCGGCCCTGATCGACTCCGGTTACTACAGCGCCAGCGATTTCACCGGATTGCCGTAAGCAATCACCGTTCGTTAGCGCAACGGGTATAATATGGGAATGGCGACGGGCAAAGCCGTCGCCATTCTTATATATCGGTGCCAGCACCCTGAGCGGAGCACGGTGTACTTCCGTGCGAAGTCGAAGGGTGTGGTTTCCTATGGGAAGGCCAGCTTGGAATTGCGTCCTTCGACTGCGCCCCGCAAAGAACGTGCGGGGCTCCGCTCAGGATGCTTGTGTGAGGTAGTAGGTAGCCGCTGAGGGCGATATGGATACCCCCCTCTTAGAGATGAAAAACATCACCAAGGAATTTCCCGGCGTGAAAGCGTTGAATAACGTCAGCTTTCGCGTTGCCCGGCATGAGATTCATTGCCTGGTCGGCGAAAACGGCGCCGGGAAATCCACGCTGATGAAAGTGTTAAGCGGCGTTTATCCCCACGGCGACTATACCGGCGAGATCTTTGTCAACGGCGAACTTCAGACGCTCCGCAGCATTCGCGATAGTGAAAAGGTGGGCATCGCCATTATTTATCAGGAGTTGGCGCTCGTCCCTGAAATGACGGTGTATGAAAATATCTTCCTGGGCCATGAGATCAAGAAAGGTTTCCAGGTGGATTGGAATGAAACCATCAAACGCGCGGGCGAGATGCTCAAGATCGTCAAGCTGGATGTAAATCCCGCCCTGAAGGTCAGGGATTTGAGTGTGGGCAAGCAGCAGCTGGTTGAAATTGCGAAAGCGCTCAGCCGGGAAGTCAAATTACTGATTCTGGATGAACCGACGGCGGCTTTGAACGAAGACGACAGTGAAAATTTGTTGAACTTGCTGCGCGGCCTTAAAGAGCACGGGGTGACCTGCATCCTGATTTCGCATAAACTGAAAGAAGTAATTCGGGTCGCCGATACCGTTACGGTCCTGCGCGATGGTCGGACGGTGTGTACCTTGGAGGCGAAGACGGGGGAAGTCTCTCAAAACGTTCTGATCAAGCACATGGTCGGACGCGAAATTGATAATATCTATCCCCAGGCCGAACACCAACCCTCCGATGAAATTGTGCTGGAGGTTCGGAACTGGAATGCTTACCATCCGGCGCTCGGAAGAAATATTCTCAAGGATGTTAGTTTCAAGGTGAAGAAGGGCGAAATCGTCGGCTTGGCCGGCCTGATGGGGTCCGGACGCACGGAATTGGCCTTGAGCATCTTCGGAAACCCGGCGGGTTATCAGCTGAATGGTGAACTCTTTATTAAAGGTCATCCGACTCAACTCAAGCACCCCCGGGAGGCGCTGCGCGCCGGTCTGGCGTATTTGAGTGAGGATCGCAAAAACTATGGCCTGATCCTGATTCAGGACGTGAAGCAGAACATCACCCTCTCCAATCTCCAGGCAATATCCCGGCGCGGCATCGTCAACAACAATGCCGAGGTTAAAGTCGCCAACGAATACAAGGTCTCGCTCAATATCAAAACCCCGAGCGTCGAGCAGCGGGTGTCGAATCTCAGCGGCGGCAATCAGCAAAAGGTCTGCTTGGGCAAATGGCTGTTCGTCAACCCGGACGTGCTCATTTTGGATGAACCCACGCGCGGGATTGACGTCGGCGCAAAATTTGAAATCTACGCCATTATGACCCGGCTGGCCCGGCAGGGGATGAGCATCATTATGATCTCGTCCGAATTGCCGGAAATCCTGGGCATGAGCGATCGGGTGTACGTTGTTTCATCGGGCCGCGTCACGGGCGAGTTGCCGATCCAGGAAGCGACCCAGGAAAAAATCATGCATCTGGCAACGTATTAGAGCCATTTCCAGATCCATTGACGGAATACGCAATACGAAATATTTCGTATTGCGTATTCCGTCAATGGATCTGAATTTACTTATACTGAGAGTCGCCTATGTCCTCTGTCACCTCTTCACAAAAAACAACCGGCTTATCGTTTCTCGCCACTGCGCGGAACGTCTTGCAGCAGAACATCCGCGAATACGGCATGTATATCGCTTTATTCGTCATCATGGCGATCTTCACCGTCACGACCAAGGGCATTTTTCTCTCGTCCAGAAACATCAGCAACTTGCTCAACCAGACCGGCTATATCGCGGTCTTGGCCGTCGGCATGACGCTGGTCATTATTATTCGGCACATTGATCTCTCGGTCGGTTTCCTGGCGGGCTTCCTCGGCGCCATTGCCGCGATTGCGCTGGTCTCCTGGCATTTGCCGGTCTATCTAGCGATCCCTCTGGTGCTAGCGCTTGGAATTCTGGGCGGGCTGATCACCGCTTTCCCGGTGGCGCAGTTGGGCATTCCATCGTTCGTCGCCTCATTGGGCGGCTGGTTAATCTACCGAGGCGCGCTTCTGCTGGTTACGGCGGGGACCGGCACCATCATTATTCCGGACGAGGTTTTTAATGCCATTGGCAATGGTTTTATTCCTGACTTTCCTGGACTGGAGATTTTGCCGGGCGTTCATAAATTAACACTGGTGCTGGGCTTGGTGGCGATCGTGCTCTTTATCTTCATGGAGATTAACAACCGCCGCAAGAAACAGGCTTACAACTTTGAAGTCCTGCCGCTGAATATGTTCCTCCTCAAGTTAATCTTCGTCTCGGTATTAGTTGGATATGTGACGTGGGTGCTGGCCGGCTACAGCGGTCTTTCCTGGACGACCGTCATCGTGTTGATTGTGGTGGGAGTGTATCACTTTGTCATGTCGGCGACGGTCTTGGGCCGGCACATTTATGCGGTCGGCGGTAATCCGGATGCGGCGGAGTTGAGCGGCATTAGTGTTAAGCGCTTGACCTACATCGTTTTTGGCTCAATGGGGATGCTGTCCGCGCTTTCCGGTATTTTGTTCGCGTCCCGTCTGCGCTCCGCGACGACCACGGCGGGCACGCTGTTTGAATTGGACGCTATCGCGGCGGCGTATGTGGGGGGAGTCTCGGCCGCGGGCGGCGTTGGCAAAGTCGTGGGATCACTCATCGGCGCGTTGGTGATGTTGTCTCTGACGAGTGGCATGAATCTGATGGGGATTGATATTTCCCTCCAGTACATTGTCCGCGGCGCCGTGCTGGCGGCCGCGGTTATCTTCGATGTGACCACCCGCCAGCGGGCGCACTAACGCTCCCGGTCACCCTCAGCCAAAATGCCCAATCTAAAAAGTAGCCTGCTCATCACCCTGAAACTTCTGAAGCTGACCCTCTCGATGCTGTGCGCGCTGTGCGCTTTGCTGTGGGTGGGTTCGATTGTTTCCTTTCCGGTTGTGCTATTTGTCATCGGCCTTTACGCCGCTTTCTCCCTCTTGGCCGATAAAGTCACGCCGGCCCCCCAGTCCACCGTAAAATCCAAGCGTCGCAAGCCGGCTCCGGTGGTGCGCCGACAAAATCAGGAATGGGCCTTCAGCTTGATCGCGGGATTGATTCCGATGGTGGCGCTCGTGGCGCTGGAGCTTAGTCTGCGTGGGATCGGGCTGGGCGCTGCGTATCCGTTGTTTATGGATGCGCCGGGCGCGCCGGGCTATTTACAGGTCAATCCCAATGTGATCAAACGTTTCCTGGTCACACCCTCGGCGGCCTCCGCTATGCAGCCGGATACGGTCTATTTCCTCAAGGACAAGCCGCCGGATACGTTCCGAATATTTGTGATGGGCGAATCTTCGGCGGCGGGTTTTCCCTATGGTCGTTTTGGTTCGTTGACAGGTCTTGTGAATCAACGCTTGAAGCGGACATTTCCTGACCGGTACCTTGAGGTGGTCTCGACGGCGATGGCGGGGATCAACTCTTATGAACTGTTGGAGTTTGCCGACGAGATCATTGCTCAGAAGCCGGACGCCATCCTGATTTACACCGGCCATAATGAATACCTGGGTGTCTTGGGAGTCGGCTCCGCTTTAGCGGTGAGCACCTCGCGGCCGGCGACCCTCGCTTTTTTAAAGTTGGGGCATTTAAGAGTCTTTCAACTCGTTAAGGAAATTGTTTATAACGTTGGGGGCGCCCTTCGACCTAAAAACGCCAACCGGAATCTGATGGCGACGATTGCGCGCGAGAAACAAATTCCGTACGGTTCGGCGATCTTCCAGGCCGGCGAGGCGCAGTTCCGGAGTAACATGGATGACTTGCTGAACAAGTATCAGCGGGCGGGCATTCCGGTCTTCATTGGCACGCTGGCGAGCAATGAGCGCGACCAGACGCCGTTCATCAGCGCTGTCGCACCGGGCACTGATGCCAGTTTGTGGACGAAGTATTACCAGCAAGCCGTCGAAGCTTTTGACGCGGGTGATCTTGAGACGGCCACCACCGCATTAGATGAAGCCATGCGCCTGGATGATACGTCCGCCGAGGCTTATTACCTGCAGGGACATCTTTTTGAAGCGCGCGGCGAGTATGCCGCGGCCCAAAAATCCTATCTGGCCGCCAAAGACCGCGATCAACTCCGCTTTCGCGCGCCGGAAGTCTTTAATGACGTGATCCGGCAACTGGCGCAAGCGCATGCGGCGCAACTGGTGGATGTTCAAGCCAGGCTGCGGAAAGAAGCTAAAAATGGGATCATCGGCGCGGACCTAATGCTTGAACACCTGCATCCCAACCTCCGAGGTTATTTCTTGCTGTCCGATGCTTATTACGACGCCCTCCAGCAACAGGGAATGATTGGCGCGTGGGACCATCCCATTCCAGAAGAAGTCGCTTGGGAAGAAGTGCCGTTGACGGAAGTTGATCTCTTGTTTGCCCAGTACAAAGTTGAGCAATTGCTATCCGATTATCCCTATAAAAAAACCAGTACCAAGCCAAATATTCCCGAACCTACGAACGAGATTCAGCGGCTGGCGAACGACATGTATTACCAGCGGGGGGCCTGGCTCGAGCATATGATGGCGTTGTTGGATTATTATCGCAAGCAAGAGGACTATGCCAACTCACTTAAAGTGGCTTTGATCGTGGCGGAGGCGGTTCCCTTTGACGCGGGGTATCAATCCATGGCGGGCCAGTTGCTTTTATTGCAGGACAAACCTGATCAAGCCGTACCCTATCTCATCGGCGCCATATCGCTGGCCCCGAACGATCCGGACATGTTTGTTGATCTGGCCAAAGCTTACCACCTGCTCGGTCGAGATGATCTCGCGCGCGCCGCGTTGCAGCGGGCGCTCCAAATTGCTCCTACTCACGCCGAAGCCCAAGGGCTGTTGGCTTCGTTAGGCCAGCCGGCTGAGACGCCTTAGTAAAGATGTGCAAAAGGTGCGCCGCACTTTGGAAGTGCGGCGCACCTTTTGCACGGGTGCTAATCTAACTCCGTCTGATCATGGCCGGCCTCCCAAACCGGCTGCTCGCGTTTATCGAATAAAAAGTCTCCGATCACCAGCCAATCCATCTCCGTCCGCATGAAGCAGCGATAGGCGTCCTGCGGCGAACAGACAATCGGCTCGCCTCTGACGTTGAAACTGGTATTCACCACCAAGCCATAGCCGGTGCGCGCTTGAAAGGCCCGGATCAGTTTCCAGTAGCGCTCGTTAGTTTCCCGATGCACCGTTTGCAGCCGCGCTGAATAATCTACATGTGTGATCGCAGGAATATCGGAGCGAAGGTGATACAGCCTTGCGTAGAGATCAATTCCCGAGTCGGTGGTGGGTGGGGCGGTGCGGCGCGCTTCTTTGACGGGTGCGACGAAGAGCATGTAAGGGGAAGAAATGTCCAGGTCAAAATAAGCCTGGGTCTCCTCCGCTAACACTGAGGGCGCGAAGGGCCGGAAAGCCTCGCGCTCTTTGATCTTGAGATTCAGTTTCTTTTGCATGTCCGGGCGCGTGGGGTCGGCGAGGATACTGCGGTTGCCTAAAGCGCGCGGCCCCCATTCCATGCGCCCTTGAAACCAGCCCACCACCTGTCCCTCTGCCAGCCGCTCGGCAACATCCCGGCACAATCCATCAAAATCAGCATAGCCTTTATAGACGGCGCGGTATTTTTCGGCTAGACGTTTAACGTCCGGCGGGCCGAACTCGGGGCCGAGATAAGCGCCTTGCATTTGATCAAAACACGCGGCGGGCTGCGCGCGGGGTTGAGCCTGCCAAAGATGGAACGCCGCATACGCCGCACCCAATGCGCCGCCGGCGTCGCCCGCCGCGGGTTGAATCCACAGTCGCTCAAATTCGCCGCTGCGCCACAGGGCGCTGTTGGCGACGCAGTTCAGCGCCACACCGCCGGCGAGTACCAAGTTCGGGGAGCGAGTAAGCGCTTTGGTGGTGCGCGCCAGACGGAGGACGATTTCCTCGGTCACTTGCTGAATCGCCAATGCCAGGTCCATGTAGGATGGGGTGATCTCGCTTTCCGGCACCCGCCGGGGCAGGCCGAAGAGCGGCTCCCATTTTTCGTCCCGGCACATCCGCAGGTCGGTGGCGTAGGCGAAATACTCCATGTTTATAAGGAAAGACCCATCCGGTCTCAAATCCACCAGGTGATCCAGGATGAGTTGGCGATAGGTCTGGCAGCGTTGCCCGTCCGGATTGCCATACGGCGCGAGACCCATCAATTTGTATTCCCCGCTGTTGACTTTAAAACCGCAGTAGTAAGTGAACGCGGCGTAGAGCAGCCCCAACGAGTGTGGAAAGTGCAATTCGCGTAACAATGTTAACTGATTCCCTTCACCGTAGCCGATGGTGGAGGTTGCCCATTCGCCTACACCGTCGAGGGTTAAGATGGCGGCTTCGCTAAACGGTGAGGGGTAAAACGCGCTGGCGGCATGCGAGAGATGGTGCTCAGTAAACAAGAGGGGAGGTCGGCGGCTCACGTGGCCGTCGTCCAACTCTTCCAGCGCTTGCCACAGCATCCGGCGCATGAAGAGTTTTTCCTTGACCCAAACCGGGATGGCGGCCAGGAAACTCTTCAAGCCGCGCGGCGCAAAGGCGTAGTAGGTTTCGAGCAGGCGCTCGAACTTGAGGAGCGGTTTATCGTAGAACGTGATCGCGGTGAGGTCAGAGATTTTTAAACCGGCCTCGGACAGTACATAGCGGGCGGCCTGGGTGGGAAAGGAGGGGTCATGCTTCCGGCGCGAGAACCGTTCCTCCTGCGCCGCGGCGATGAGGCGACCGTCGAGCAAGAGCGCCGCGGCGCTATCGTGATAGTAGGCAGAGAGGCCCAGAATGGCGCTGCGCATGCGTGAGGATCAAAATATTGTGTAGAACAAAGGCAGGAGCGCCGAGCCGCCGGCCAAGACGATTAGGCCGATAAACAAGACCAAGATCAGAATGATTGGCACCAGCCACAGCGATTTTCGTTCCCAGATGTAACCCCAGAGGTCTCGGAAGAATTCCATAGGTTTTAGTCCTTTCTAAAGTTACGGGAACTGAGGGAACTGGGGAACTGAAGGAACTCAATTCCCGTCTCGTTCCGAAGTTCCTTTAGTTCCTTCATTTCCTTCAGTTCCCAAAACTTCAATAAGGCTTCTCCAAGTCTGCCGCTGAGAAAGTATGATCACGCGTCACCAACACCGACTCCTCGCCCTTCTTCCATAGCTTGATTTTCATTAGATCGGCGCCGGTTAATTTTCGGGCGGCGGCCAGCGGAGTTAGTAGAAGCAAGAAAATTAGCGACAGGACTAACTTGGAGGTCACAGCTCCCATGATTTCGGAAAGGCCAAACCACAGCCGCGCCGGCACTTTGAAGGCCGCCGGCCAGACCATGACCAGGAGGAGCAGACCGATTGCCAACGGCAGCAGCGTGTCGTAGTTTCGAGTGCGAATGACGAGCAAGAGTAGAAGGAGGACGAAAACCAAGCCGGTGTCTCTGGCGCGCTCGATGGAATTTTTCTCGGGGTTCATCGGTTCTTTCTGGAAAAGAAGGTTGTATGTGATTCAGACCTATCAGGTCTCACCAAGTGTGCTGAAGATCAAGCGCTGCATCGGGAGATCTGACAGGTCTCATTTGATACTCGGCCTTTAGCGCTTGCGCTCAACAAGTGCTAAGAAACCAGGGAAGTAGCCTGAAGGGCGAGAAACCAAGTTTCGGGCGAATCTCTTTTTGTTACGAACTCTAAAGACTTGTTCTTAAAAATCCTATTTCTGTTCTTAATAATCCTAGTCTTAAAATCTTGTTTCCCCCGGAACGCCTTTTAGACCCCTATTGTATCCCTAATTTTATTGTCTGAGAATGTGGTTTGCTTGTTTAATGAAAATACGAAGTGATGCGTGATCTTCACTCGTCACGGGTCACGCATCACGGGTATGTCTAGCATCAAAACATAATTAAGTGAGGAAAAGATGAACAGTTTACACAATAGTTACGCAAAGAAATTTTCTATGATCATGTTGATTACGACCTTGATCGCCAGCCTGAGTCTGGCTGTCTCCACTGTGCCCAAGGTTCAAGCCGTGCTGATCCCTCCGGGGATGATGGTGGCGCTGGGCGACAGCGTGCGAGACTATGTGGCCGAGGGACAGGTCAGCGATACTCTGGAGAACAGCTTGACGAGCAAAGTGGACGCCGCGCTGGATTCATTGTCTCGGGGGCAGACAGAGGTCGCAGACAATCAACTCGAAGCGTTCATTAATCAGGTGGAGGCCCAACGGGGCAAGAAGATTACCACCGCCGCCGCAGACGCGTTGATCGCTGAGGCCCAGGATCTCATCATCCTGCTCCATGCGACTCCAACCAATACACCCACACCCACTGATACACCGACGGACACGCCGACCCCGACGGATACACCGACACCCACTGATACACCCACGAACACACCTACTCCCACGGACACAGACACGCCCACACCGACGGATACACCCTCGCCCGTGCCGGTGATGAATGTGGCGTTGAACAAGCCGGTCACTTTCTCCGGACAGCAGGTCGGCAACGATGCCTTCAAGGCGGTGGATGGCAACCTGACCACACGCTGGGCTTCCAATCCGTGGCCGCAGTGGATTCGGATAGATTTGGGCGCGAACTACCTCATCAACAAAACGGAGATGGTACCCTTTAATGATCGGGCCTACCGCTACAAGGTGGAGGTCTCGACCGACGGAACAAATTACACCCAGGTGGTAGACCGGACCTTGAACACGACCGGCGGGACCCTCCTGACCGATACCTTTTACCCGATCTATGCGCGCTATGTGCGCTTGACGGTGACCGGCGCCTTCATCTACACCGGCGGCTTTGCCTCGTTGTGGGAGTTCCGCGTGTTCACCGGCAGCGCTACCCCGATCCCAACGGCAACCTTTACTCCCTCCAACACGCCGACCAACACTCCCAGCCCAACGAGCAGTTGGACTCCGGGGCCAAGCCCAACGCCCACCTCCACTCCCGAGGGCTGCGGGTCCCCCGTCAATATGGCGCTCAATCGGCCCGCGACCGCCTCCTCGGCTGAGAATGCCGGCACCGCGGCGGCGATGGCGGTGGATGGTTTGACCGGCACGCGCTGGGCGAGCGCCTTCAGCGATCCGCAATGGCTCCAGCTTGACTTCGGCTCGACGGCAACTTTCTGCCGGGTCGTCTTGAGTTGGGAGGCGGCTTACGGCAAGTCCTATCAAATTCAGACGTCGAATGATGCGCTCAACTGGACGCCGATCTTCTCCACGACGACCGGCAACGGCGCGATTGATGACATAGCGCTCTTTGGCTCTGGGCGCTACCTGCGGATGTTTGGCACGCAACGGGCCACTGCCTTTGGTTACTCACTTTGGGAATTCCAAGTTTATGGTTTTGGAGGTAGTGCTGTGCCGACCGTTACCCCGATCCCGACCATTCAGTCCGGTTCGGTGGACTTTGGGTCGAATGTCTCCGTCTTCGATCCCTCGATGTCCACCTCCATGATTCAAGACCGGCTGAACTTAGTCTTCAACATTCAACAGACCAACCAGTTCGGGCTAGAGCGCTCTGCGTTGCTCTTCAAGCCGGGCACTTACAATGTGGATGCGAACATCGGCTTCAATACGCAAATCTCCGGCCTCGGTCTCTCACCGGATGATGTGATTATCAACGGCGCGGTCCGCGCGGAAGCGGACTGGTTCGGCGACAACGCCACCCAGAACTTCTGGCGCATCGCTGAGAATATGAAGGTGAACCCAACCGGCGGCACCAACCGCTGGGCGGTCTCGCAAGCTGCGCCTTTCCGCCGGATGCACATCCAAGGCAATCTGCAACTTGACCCGCGCAACCACGGCTGGTCGAGCGGTGGCTACTTGGCGGATACCCGTGTCAGTGGGCAAGTATCCTCCGGCTCACAGCAGCAATACTTCACACGCAACTCGCAACTTGGCAGTTGGAGTGGTTCGGTCTGGAACATGGTCTTCGTCGGCGTGAGTGGCGCACCCGCGCAGAGCTTCCCGACCCCGCCGTTCACGACCGTGAGTCAAGCCCCGATCCTGCGCGAGAAGCCGTTCCTGTACGCTGACGCTGCCGGCGATTACTTTGTGTTTGTGCCGGGGTTGAGCACGAACGCGAGTGGCACGTCCTGGTTCGGTCAAACGCCGGCCGGCACGTCCATCCCGATCAGCCAGTTCTTCATCGTCAAGTCCGGCGCGACCGCCGCAGAAATGAACACCGCGCTCGCCGCCGGTCAACATCTCCTCATCACGCCTGGTGTCTATCATCTCGATCAGACGCTCAACGTCAACAATCCCAACACAGTTGTCTTGGGGATGGGATTGGCCACCCTGATCAACGATAACGGCGTCGTCGCGATGAAGGTCGCGGATGTGGATGGCGTGAAGATCGCCGGCATCCTGTTCGATGCGGGCGAGACCAACGCGCCGGTCCTCTTGGAAGTTGGCCCACCTGGTTCCTCGGCTAGCCATGCCGCTAACCCAACCTCACTGCACGATGTCTTTGTGCGCGTCGGCGGCGCATTTGCCGGAAAGGTGAGTGTCGGAGTGACGATCAACAGCAGCGATGTGATCGTGGACCATACCTGGATTTGGCGCGCCGACCATGGGACGGGGGTGGGGTGGACGGTGAACACTTCCGACACCGGGATCATCATCAACGGCAATAACGTCACGATCTATGGTTTGTTCGTCGAACACTTCCAGAAGTACAACGTGATCTGGAATGGCAATGGTGGTCGGACCTACTTCTTCCAGAACGAGTTGCCTTACGACCCGCCAACTCAGGCAGCGTACATGAACGGCACGACTCGTGGCTGGGCGGCGTACAAAGTGGCCGATACCGTCACGACGCACGAAGCGTGGGGCGTCGGGAGCTACGCCTTCTTCAATGTAGCTCCATCCATCGTCAATGATCGCGCCTTCGAGGTCCCGAACACGCCCGGTGTGCTGTTCCATGACTTGCTCACCGTCTCGTTGGGTGGCGTCGGCACGATTGACCATGTCATCAATAACACCGGCGTTTCAACCAGCGTCACCAATCCGAGTAATGTGGTGAGTTATCCGTAGGGGATAAAAATTCTGCGCTGACCAGCCTGATATTGTTGGGCTGGTCAGCGCTTTTTAACTCACTGAAAAGGATGAACGGCACCGTCCGTGCCACCGGCTATGGCTACTCTCTCTGGGAGTTTGAAGTGTATTAGGAAATTGCCATGAATCGTACTCAAAATACCAGGAAAGGTTCATAAAATAATAGCTTTTGTCCAAGATTTAGAGAGGCAATGTCGTTACAATAGTCTTCAAGTGGATCATCTCTGGGGGCTGTGTTCTTTCCTAATCCGTTTATCGTATTTCGGATGATTATTCCTAAAGGAGGTCACTAAAATGAAAAGCTGGAGAAATAACAAACTGCAAAAGAAGTTTATTATTCCACTGAGTCTGGGGCTGATCTTGGTTGCGACCCTGATCGCGACCGTGCCCGCGGCGGTCAATGCGCAAACCGGCTGGAACTTGGTCTGGAGCGACGAGTTCAACGGCACCAGCCTGGACATGAGCAACTGGGTTATTGAGACCGGCGGGGGCGGCTGGGGGAATGGCGAGCGCGAATATTACACCAACGGGCAGAACCTGGTCTTCAATGGCAGCACGATGACCATCCAAGGCCGCAAAGAAACCCCGCCCGGCTCCTCGTGCTGGTACGGCACCTGTACCTACTCCTCCAGCCGCCTCAAGACCGCTGGCAAGCGGGAATTCAAGTACGGCCGCATCGAAGCCCGCCTCTCCATCCCGACTGGCCAAGGCTTGTGGCCGGCCTTCTGGACGCTCGGCGCCAACATCGGCAGTGTGGGGTGGCCCAAGTCCGGTGAGATTGACATCATGGAGCACATCAACAACGAGACGCAGACGCATGGCGTCATTCACTGGGATAACAACGGCCATGTGCAATTCGGTGGCGTCGCGCCCAATTCCAGCGTCTCGTCGTTCCATACCTATGCGGTGGAATGGGATTCGTCCTCGATCCGCTGGTACATGGACAGCAACAACTTCGTGACGGCGAACATCCTCAATAACATCAACAGCACGGAAGAGTTCCATCTCCCGCACTTCATCCTGTTGAACCTCGCCATTGGCGGCGCGTGGCCCGGCGACCCCAACACCAGCACGGTCTTCCCGGCCAACTACCAGATTGACTACGTGCGCGTCTATCAACAAGGCACCGGCCCAACGGCTACGCCAACGCGGACCAATACGCCGAGCGGCCCGACCAACACGCCCTCCGGCTCGACCAACATCGCGCTGAATAAGCCGGTCACCTGCTCGTCCACTGAGAACGCGGGCACACCTTGCAGCGCGGCGGTGGATGGCAGCACAACCACGCGCTGGAGCAGCGCTCATGGCGTCGACCCACAGTGGATCCGAGTGGACCTGGGGTCTACCCAATCCATTGGTCGGGTGCTGTTGAACTGGGAGGCGGCGTATGGCAAGAGCTACCAGATCCAGACCTCCAATGATGGCACGAACTGGACGAACATTTACTCGACGACGACCGGCAACGGCGGCATTGATGATCTGACCGGCCTCTCGGGCAGCGGGCGCTACGTGCGCATGAATGGCACCGTCCGCGCCACGCCGTATGGCTACTCCCTCTGGGAGTTTGAAGTCTATCCTGGCTCCGGCGGTCCGACGGCGACTCCTACGAACACGGCAGTTGGCCCGACGCCGACCCGCACGAACACGCCCTCCAGCTCGACCAATAAGGCGCTCAACCGGCCGGTCACGTGTTCGCCCAACCCTGAGTATGCCTGCACCAACGCGGTGGATGGCAACACCGGCACGCGCTGGAGCAGCGCGCATCAAATTGATCCGCAATGGATTCGGGTGGACCTCGGCTCGACGCAAAGCATCAGCCGGGTCGTGCTGCGTTGGGAAGCGGCGTATGGCAAGAGCTACCAAATCCAGACGTCCAACGACGACGTAAACTGGACGACGATCTACTCGACGACGACCGGCGATGGCGGGGTAGATGACATCACCGGCCTCTCGGGCAGTGGGCGCTACGTGCGCATGAATGGCACCGTCCGCGCGCTCACCCTGTACGGTTACTCGCTCTGGGAATTTGAAGTCTACTAATTCCCTGACTCGCGCATCATAGAGAAGATAAAAGGATGAGCCACCTCGGAATTCGAGGTGGCTCATCCTTTTGGGCCATTGTAACTTTTACGTGCATTTCGACCGAAGTTGTTTTGGCGCTTAATGTGCGAAGAAAGGTCGCTCCTGTGCGAGATTTGTTCTCTCAACTATCGTATTTTCTTTAAGGCGCATGTTGTACCGTAATTTATCGAACCGCAGGGCTTTTAGGGGTAGAAGGTCTTGCGTCCTGCAAGCCCTTACCCCAGGCTTTCATACGTGGTCTAAAAATTTTATCAAAGGAGTTTTGACAATGTCTATACCAACAAACATACCCGCAGTTTCTCGTCATCCTCTTAGTCGGATTGCACTGTCTCTGATTGTCCTGGCCTTGAGCCTGGTGGTGTTCTTAGTCGTCTTACCACCGGGCAACGGGTTCCAGCCGGCCTGGGCCCAGACGCAGACCTTCGTCTTCACCTTCGCCGGGGACTTCGGCACCGGCTCCGCGTTTACTGCTAACTTGAATAAGATGGCCCAATCCGGGGCCGCCTTCGATCTGGCTGTGGGTGACCTGGGCTACTACGGCACGGCAAACCAGGAAAACAACTGGTGCAACGCGGTCAAGAACGTCGTCGGCGCGACCTTCCCCTTTGAAGTCCTGGTGGGCAACCACGAAAACGATGGCAACCAGGCCCACATCAACAAATATGCGGCTGCGTCCTGCCTGCCGGACCGCATGACCTCCACCGGCACCTACGGTTCTGAATACTATTTCGACTACAACAACGCGCGCATCATCCTAGTGGCCTCCGGGCTGACAGTCAACGGCGTCAATTACGACTACGGCGTCACGGGCACGCATCGGACCTGGCTGATTAATAGCATCCAAAACGCCAAGAACGCCGGCAAGTGGGTGATTGTCGCCAATCACCTGAACTGTGTTGACACAGGGACCAAACCCTGTGAGGCCGGTCAAGGCTTTACGGACCTGATCCATAGCGAACACGTGGATGTCCTCATCCAGGGCCACGATCATACTTATCAACGCACCAAGCAACTGTCCTGCGCCACGTCTGGCTCCTACAACGCTGCCTGTGTGGCCGATTCGGACGACTTGTATGTGAAGGGGGCCGGGACGGTCACTGTCATTAATGGACTGGGCGGCAACAACAAATACAACATCAACGCCTCCGACCCCGACCGGAATTACTTCGTCAAGGCGATGGGTGGGAACGGTTGGTGGAATTTCCGGGACAGTACCTCCGGCACAGGGCATGAGTATGGGATCGTGAAGATCACTGTCTCCGCCACTCAGTTGGACTCAGTCTGGGTGCCCTCGCAAGTGAGCGCGGCCGGTTTCCCTGGGGACAGCTTCTCGATTGTGGCCCCACCAACGCCGACCCCAACGAATACTCCAATTGATACGCCGACCGACACCCCAACGCCAACGGACACGCCAACGCCAACCAATACACCAACAGTAACTAATACCCCGATGTGCAGCACGCCGACTAATACACCGACCAACACGCCAACGCTGACCAACACCCCCACCCGGACCAATACGCCGGTGGTGACTGGGACCGGCACCGGCACGTTTATGCCGCCGACCAACACGCCAACGCGAACCAACACGCCTGTGCCTCCGACGCCTACGTTCACGCCGACGAATACCCCCATACCGACGATTACTCCGACCAACACGCCCGTGGTAACGGGAACCGGCACGCCCGGCACCACCGGCACGCCAACCCTGACTCCAACGCGGACCAATACGCCAACAGCCACGTTCACGCCAACGTGGACCAACACCCCGGTCTGCGGTACACCGACCAATACACCGACCAGCACGCCAACACCAACCGACACCCCGGTGCCGTAGAGATGATGTAAGTAGCAAGTGGCGGGTGGCAAGTTACTTGCCACCCGCCACCTTAATTCATCGTCATTTTCATTTGAGCTTCACAGAAGCCGTCGTGACCATTGACGCCTCTCACCTTCCGCATATAATGGCCGTCGCTGACTTGCGAAGTACTTTCATCGGCGGTGTAGCTCAGTGGAAGAGCAGGGGACTCATAAGCCCTTGGTCGGTGGTTCAAATCCACTCGCCGCCACTTGTCGTACTACTGGTTCATTGTTAATGTGCTGGCCGCGTCTCACCTTGGACGCTAAAATCAAGCCCGCAGCGGCTATTTACCTAAAGACCTGCCTGGATAGGGCAGGTCTTTTTGTTTTTGGCGGGCTATTCTGGTATATGTTTTCTCCCGGCGGTTGCACTCACGCCAGCCCTATGTCCAACCATCATCCAAGAGAATATCAATAATTGGACTGCCGGAGCGCGGGGCCACGGCGACTTCGGGGGTAACGCGGCTCCCTCCCGGCGGCGGTTGGGGTTGCTGCGTCTGCGCCTCGGCTGTTTCCACTTGAGCCAGGTCACCGGCGGCCGGGGTGTCCGCCGTCGCCGTCGTGGACAAGAGTTTCTCCTCAATCAAGGGCTCCCCTTCCAAATTAATCTTGGTCGTGAGCGCGGCATTCTTCTGGTAATTATGCTGAAGCCGAGGCTTCTGAGTCTGCAGGATGCGCATGACGACGGAGGTCATCGTTTGCGGATCATCCTCAAACCGGGCATGTCCCATCGCCCCGGCGAGGCCATCGGCCCGGCCGGCGGAGTTCGGCGAGAGGATCAATTGATAGGGGGCTTTGTCCTCTAAGCCGTTCAACTCCGGGTCAAGCGCTAGATGTTTCGCAATGCCGAGTAACGGCACTTCGTAGAGTTGGTTGGGTGTTCGGGCCTGATTTTCGGAGACGAGGGTGTCGCTTCGTCCGGGGTTCGGTTCTTCGAATCCCCGTGACACGAGATAGAGCACCGATTTGTGGTAGATGGCCAGCCCCTCATCCGGAATCTTGTCGTCCAGTTCCCGGGTCTCGCTTAAGTTGATCAGCGTGAAGCGGGCGATCGGCTTCTTTTTGCCCAGATAAGGCAGAATGTCACGTTTAAATTCATCCACCCGAATGCCGGGGGCCAGGAATATCAGTGAGGCAATAGAGAGGTTGGCGGCCACCAAGCGTTTGAGCAGCGCCGCGTGGAAGATGGAGCCGGCGCTGTGGCCGACGAGATGGATTGCCACTTTATCCGGCCCACATTCTTTAACATACTTTGCCAACCGGTTGATCGTCAGTGAGCCGCCCGGCAACTGAGCCAACTGGGGAAGGGCCTCTGGATCCGGGGGCCAAGTGACCTGCTTCGTGATCTCGGCGGAGGCGGCCCGCGCGTTTTCCTTCATCTCCTCCCAGGCCCAGCGGACACTGGGGGCGAATTTCTTTTCTACCAGTCGGTCGAACTGTTCGACCAGGTCAAAGCCCAGGCCGCCGGCCGGCAGCCGGCCCATAACCGCATCGGCGAGTTGGTCCAAGATTGTTTCTGTCGGCCCACTCTGCCAGGCGAAGTAGAGGGGGTAGACCTGGTTGTTGAGCCACCAGTTCAGATGTCTATGGGCGACTTCCAACCCATTGGATTCATTCACCAGACCGCCATGGGCATAGAGGACGATGTGCCGCTTTTTCGGCGGCGACTTGCCTTTCAGCCAGAAGGTGTGCCAGCGATCCATGTTATTAAAAATCTTCTCGATTTGTTGCGGCGTGCTCCGGAATTTGCCGCGATCGGAGAGGCGTCCATTGTTGCCCAAGTTGACCACGTGCGCTTGCAGGCGTTTAAGGTCGGGGCCGGGCGCGGTCACCAGTTCCTGGTTCGTTGCCGGGGCGGTGCGGGTGTGTCCGGAATAAAATGGAGTTTGCGGAACACCCGGGCGCGCGACCCAGGCGTCATACGCATTCTCCAGCCAATCCTCATAGGGCAGCGTGGCGAAGCCCCCTTGGCCCCAGTTGGGGCCCCACGAGTTTTGCACCAGAAAGCCGACTTGGTTGTAACCCACCAGAGCGAAGGCATGACCGCCCAGCGCTTTTGCATTGACGGCTCGAGCAATCAGGTGCAGGGTTTGTCGGCCGCGAGTCAGGACCACCGGTTTTATCCAGCCATCGTGGATGGCGGCCGAGACCGCAATCGCGCGCAACTCATTGATCGCGGATTGCATATCGTCGAGGCGGAAGGGATTCACGCGGTAAAAGGCGCCGAGCGGTTGCTGGCGACACTTGCGGATAAAAGTCTGATTATCCAGATCAACTCCTGTCTCCAAATCCGGCGTTGGCCAATCGGCCTCCAGTGCCACCCCATGCTGGAGCCAGCCTTTAAATGCTCCCCGGAGGGATGAGCCTTCATCCTCCTCGCCCTCGAATTCGTCATACCGGCGCGCAAAATAGTAGAGCATGTAAGGGCTGACGGGTCGTTGCAAGTGCGCGAGATAATCTTGTTCGGCCTGGGTCAGAGTCTCTGTAGATTGGGCTTGCCAGTCGCGGGCGATACTGCTCCGGACGATGTTGATCATGGTCGCGACCGCATGACCCGTGCACGAGGCGCCTCGCTGCTCCCGGATAAAATTTGCTTTGTCGGCATCGCGTTGATCAATTTCCGGTGCCAACGGTTGAAGCCGGGATCGGTATTCTAGATCACGCTCATCAAAAGGGTCCGGGACGGCATTGGTGGTGAAGGTACCGATACCGGAAATATGAATTTCACTGGGGGCTTGGGTCTTCGCCATGCTTGAACCTCCATGGAACCAGGGTATTCAGTTTGGTAATGATTGATAGCTTGCTGGTGGGGGATGCCAATAGTCAGTCGTCGTTTCCCGACTGGGACCATGATTTGGATAGATAGTACATCAAATCTTAAAATCCGTTGCAGTCTATCTCCTTTCTTTTATACACCTTATAAAGCGCCATTATGTATATATAAAGTGAAAATTTGACTAAATGTATTATAATGTTATAATATGTAACAATACAAATATGTGCATTAGAAACAGATTCTTTCTAATAGACGCTTACTGGGAAAGTTTCAGTCCAGACATCAAAGTCGTTAAATGAAATTAGTAAAGCTCCTAAGAGATAGCCCCATTCCACTCTATCAGCAACTGCTGAATGACATTCGGGCGCGGATTGCCAGCGGCGAGTGGCAACCAGGAACTCGCCTCCCAACCGAGGCCGAGTTAGCCAGTGAACTCAGCGTGAGTCGCGTGACCATCCGCCAAGCCTTGAGTGCAGCGGTAGATGCAAATTTGGTCATTCGGATACCCGGCAAGGGAACGTATGTGGCTCAAGTTGCCAACACGCCGTTGAGTCAGGGATTTGTCGGCTACGTCGTGCCGCATCTCAGCAGCAGCTTCAATGTTCAAACACTGCTGGGAGTAGAAAATGTCATAAAAACCGCCGGCTACCAATTGATCTTCTGCAATTCTGAAGGCGATTTAGCGGAAGAAGACCGGTTGCTGACCCGCCTGGAATCGGAAGGGATGGCGGGGTATGTGATGCAGCCGATTTATTCGGAAAATAAAGACCGGTCTCTGTTTAGGCTGGTGGCGAAGGGGTCCCCCTTGGTTTTGATTGACCGCGATATCCCCGGCGCCCAAGCGGATGTGGTCACGTCGGACCATTTTGAAGGGGGCCATGCCGTGGTACGCCATCTGATTGACCAGGGTTTTACAGACATCCGTTATCTGGCTCGCCAGCCTTTAGATCTAACCAGTATTGCGGAACGCTACCGCGCTTATCAGGCGGCGATGCTCAAGGCGGGTCTCAAGGCTCCGCCCGCTTTTGTGGTCGGCGGTCCGACGGAGCTTGGTTATCGGAATTCTTTAGACATCCCGGAAAGTTCAGAACTGGATTCAATCGTTAAATTTCTCCAGGGACCGGAACGACCTCAGGCGATTGTCGCCATGAACGACTTGTATGCCTTGTTAGTCCTCCAGGCCGCTGAACAGGTGGGATTGAGCGTCCCGGAGGATTTAGCGGTCGTCGGCTTCGACGACTTGGATTTTGCGGCCACGCTCAATCCGCCTTTGACCACCGTTGCTCAACAAGCGTATCAATTAGGCATGGAAGCCGCCCGCTTGCTACTGGCTTGGATTGATGGGGAACGGGGCCCGGTCCGGCAGATTCGCTTGCCGACCCGTTTAGTGGTTCGGGAGTCAGGCCTCCGGTTTGCTGAGCAGGGCCAACCGAGAGAGGCGGTTATGCGCCTCCAGAGTTCGAGCTAAAGGTTTTTAGTGTCTCCGCTTTGAAGTTTGAGTCCAAGGTGTCTCTCCAGGTTTTCTTGCCACGGTGTCCAGCTTGAAATTCATCAGCTGTTGGAATGCTTATTTCTTTATCTTTCAGCGCTATTTTATCCGAGGCCTGACCGGCCTGGGGTGGAAAAACAAATTCAGCCGTTAACCAATCATCTCCAGCGGAGGTGAGTCCGTTCCTGGACGGCGCGAGTCGAGCCTGAAAGACGGCGCGTATGGAAAAGCGAGCAATCTATCAATGTCAATGTCCGGAGTGTCAAAACCCGGAGCCGAACCCAACCCGGACGTTGCACGCGCACATGAATTTTTTTTTGAGCACGTTGAATGAACGGCAGCGCCGGTTGTATGTGGGTCTTGAATCAAAACGGCTCGGGCATGGGGGCGATCAGCGTTTAGCGCTGATCACCGGCTTGAACGTGGATACCATTGCCCGGGGTCGCCACGAATTGGAACAGGCCGAATCCACGGATCGGATCCGGGCCCCGGGCGGCGGGCGTCCGCGCACTGAAAAAAATATGCCGCCGTTCTGAGCGACCTCGGTTGGAGCCGAGGGTTTAACTGAATAACGACTCCAGCGTTTAACGGGCGCGTTCAGCGCAGCTTTGCTATTCAGAAAAAATTTGAGCGCGCCTGCGCCGCGGAGTCTTAACGTTTTTGTCGTCGAGCCTGTGATCGGCGGCTTTGTGTTTTAAGCGTGCGATAAAAAATAGTTGAGCGCCTTGCGACTAATAACTTCCTAGTTTCAATCAATGAAAAAAACAAAAAAAAAATTAAAATCGGAAGTTATTTTTTTTGGCCCCTAATGTGCGAAAAGTGGTCACTCATGTGCGAGATTTGTTTCACCGACTGTCGTATGTTGACCCTTAGTAATAAATCATTTTATGACGGGCCGGTCCTGCCGTTCGCCCATTCAACGGACAAACCCGGGGCGGGTGAAGCGGCCAAATTTTTGTTAAGCGCCGCGTCTTAACGCAACCTTTACCCAAGCTTTATTGCTTTTTGCTCTTGGTTTACTGACGGGGTGAATGGAAGTTGCTACACTGCGCCATAGGGGTCAAGCGGTGTGGCCTCAGGCAAACCTTGGGCGTGGGCAGCCCAAACAGCCCGAACAGGCTTCAGACGAGAAAGTCCCGAGTTCTGAAACTGGATACGGGGGAATGACGAACAGGAGTACGCGTGCTGTTTGAAAGGAGGTCTTGTTTTATCGCCCAAGCCGTGAGCTTCACGCTTAGAACCAAAGACCTTATAGAAATTCTCATCCCACTCTCTTAATTTCAGGAGATTGCAACGATGAAGACTCAATCTACCAACTATCTTAAGGAGCTGCTAACCATGTCTACCTCTGCCAACCCGCACACTATTTCTCGTCCTCGCCTCGGGCGGGGCGCCCTCTCGCTCATCGTCCTAGTCTTGAGCCTGGGGGTGTTCTTGTTAGTCTTAACCCCCGGCAGCGGGCTAAAGCCGGCCTGGGCCCAGACCGGGACCTTCACCTTCACCTTCGCCGGCGACTTCGGTACCGGCTCCGCCTTTACGGCCAACATGAATAAGATGGCCCAAGCGGGGGCCGCCTTCGATCTGGCGCTGGGCGACTTGAGCTACGGGGGCACCCCCTCCAGTTGGTGTACCTCGGTCAAGAATATCGTCGGCGCGACCTTCCCCTTTGAAATCCTGGTCGGCAACCACGACGATGATGGCGATTCAGCCCACATCAACAACTTCACGCCCTGTCTCCCCGACCGGCTGGGCTCCACCGGCGTCTATGGTTCTGAATATTATTTCGACTACAACAATGCGCGCGTCATCATGGTCGCCGCCGGCCTGACGGTCAACGGGGTTGCCTACAACTACAACTCCGCCGGCACGCACCAGACCTGGCTCATTAATCGCATCCAAGAAGCTAAAGCCGCGGGCAAGTGGGTGATCGTGGGCAACCACCTCAACTGCATCAGCGCGGCGACCAAACCCTGTGAAGCCGGTCAAGGCTTTACAAACGTGATCCACAACGAGGGGGTGGACCTGCTCATTCAGGGCCATGATCACACCTATCAAC